>ERZ827156.1526-NODE-1526-length-27154-cov-4.509576_pt1 | contig 27154 bp, 37 predicted proteins | sample MGYA00519919_ERZ827156 | MGnify/ENA primary metagenome ERZ827156 (study PRJEB31778, sample SAMEA3449269) | human gut metagenome | biome: human gut; feature: human-associated habitat; material: faeces | place: United Kingdom | collected 2010/2012 ...
CTTGGGATGAAGCTCTCTATACCAGCTAGTATACAAGCCTCGTCTTTTGATTGCAATCTTTTTTCGGCTGTTTTTATCCCGTTCGTAAAAATTTTACGAATAGAATCAGGGAGCACCTGCCGTTTGGGCAGGTACTCCCTTCTCGTATCTGTCTAAAAAAGTAAGTTACTCCTCGTCTTCGGCGGGGGTCTCTTCCATGCGGGTGACGGCGATGGAGAGGTCGTCAAGCTGCTTGTCGTCCACCACGTCGGGGCAGTTCATCATGAGGTCCGAAGCGTTCTGGACCTTGGGGAAGGCGATAACCTCCTTGATGGAATCCCGTCCCAACATCAGCATCACCAGGCGGTCCAGACCGATGTTGACATAGAAGCCGGTGTATTCATCCGGATCCAGCCCCGCCGCCCGCAGGACGTTGGGGTGGGGCGTGCCGCCGGGCATGACCTCGATCCAGCCCACGTGCTTGCACACGCTGCAGCCCTTGCCGCCGCAGACCAGGCAGCCCATGTCGATCTCAAAGCCCGGCTCCACGAAGGGGAAGAAGCCGGCCCGCATCCTCACCGGAACATCGCGGCCGAACACCTTGCTGAGGATGCTCTTGATCATCACCTTGCCGGAGGCAAAGGTGAAGTCCTTGTCCACGATCAGCGCCTCGTACTGGAAGAAGGCGCGCTCGTGGCGGGCGTCGGTGGTCTCATTGCGGTACACCTTGCCGGGGTACACAAAGCGGTAGGGGGGCTTGTGGGTCTGCATGTAGCGGACGGAGCCGCCGGTCAGATGGGGCCGCAGGCACAGCTTGTCCCAGCATTCCCCCTTGTCGTGACCCTCCAGCCAGTAGGTGTCCATGCTCTCGCGGGCGGGGTGGTTGGGAGGGAAGTTCAGGTTGTCGAAGCCGTACAGCTCGCTGGTGATGTCATCCTCCTCATAGATCTCGAAGCCCATGGAGCGGAAGGCGTCGTTCAGGTCGTAGCACATCTGGGTGATGGGGTGCAGCCCGCCGCTGAGGGGCAGCGTCCCGGGCACGGAGATGTCGAAGTCGGGGGAGACCTCCGACGCCTTCATCTTCAGCTCGTTCCGGCGCTGCTCCAGCAGCTCCGTCAGCTGGCCCTTGGCCTGGTTCACAGCCTTGCCCATCTCCGGACGCAGGGACACGTCCAGCTTGGGCAGCTCCTTCAGCAGCTCTGTCAGGCTGCCCTGCTTGCCCAGCAGCAGCGCCTTGACCTCCTGCAGCTCCGGCTCGCTGCGGACGCCCTCGATCCTGGCGCGCCCCTCGGCCAGCAGCTTTTCCAGTTTTTCCTTCATATGGTGTGAGTCCTCCTTTTGAGAGTTTCGTTTTTGGGATAAAAAAATACCTTTCATCCCACATGACATGGGACGAAAGGCGATGCTTCCGTGGTACCACCCAGCTTCGCGGGCCGCAGCCCGCGCACTCGTTTCCCGTTAACGGAGGATGACCCGTCCGCGCATTTCCTCGCGGCAGCTCCCGGGCGAACACCTCAGCACGTCTCAGGCCGGCTTGCAGCCGGTGGCCGGCCCTCTCTTGGGGACGCCTACGCCGCGGATCTTCCCGTTCATCGCATTTGCTCGTGCTTACGATACCATATCGTACCGAAACTTGCAAGCACTTTTTTCACAGAATACCGCTTTGCCGTTTGTCAAGAGTAAATGCACAAAAAAGCAAAAATATTTTTTATGAGGCCAGAATGAGGGCGATTTCTTCCCGGAAAAGCTGCTCGGAGCACAGATAACCGAACATTTTGCGGGGGTAGTTGTTCAGCCAGTCCTCGATCCGCTTGGTCTCCTCGTAGGGGATCGTGCTCAGGTCGGTGCCCTTCGGCAGGTGCCGACGTATGAGGCCGTTCTGGTTCTCATTGGATCCGCGCTCGCTCGGCCGGTAGGGGTGGCAGTAGTAGACCTCGGTGCGGGTGCCCTTGCCGCTGGCGCTTCGTTCGATCCCGGCGGCGTCGGCAAACTCGCAGCCATTGTCGCAGGTGATGGATCTGAATACCTTCGGGAACAGGTCGCCGTACTTGGCCTCGAGCCCGTCAATCGCAGCGACGACGCTGGCGGCCGTCTTGTCCGGCGACGGTATAATGAGCTCCCAGCGCGTTTTCCGCTCGGTCATCACGATGTAGGTGTTGCTGACGCCTTGGCAGCTCTCGACGCTGTCCATCTCCCAGTGACCGAAGGTGCTGCGGTCGTTGATGTGCTCAGGGCGATCCTCGATACTCCGGCCGGCGGGCTTGCGAGGCATGGATCCGGCCGGGCGCTCTGGCTGGTGGCGCTTGCCGTGCTGCGGCAGCATGGAGACGGTCAGCTCGTCGCCGAAGATCTCGCCGCGGATGTAGTTGTAGGCGGTACTCGCGCAGATGTGGGTCTTGAAGGGCCAGCCATTGACCTCGGCCTCACCGATCGCGGCCTCCGGGCTGTACTTCTCGTCGCGGATCTTGGCGATCAGGTAGTCGGCCAGCTCGTAGTCGTTGCCGATCTTCAGATCCGGCCCCTTGGCGCGGAGGTTGGCCTCATAGCGGGCCTGTGCGCCTTCGGGGTTGTATCTGGTCTCGGTGGTGTAGTCGCTGTTGAGGTGCTCATAGGTGCACCGCTTCAGCTCCCGGTAGATGGTCGTATGATGGACGCCGAGCTCCTTGGCGATGTCCGTCGGCTTCATTCCTGCGCGGATGAAGGCGTCGAGCTGGATGCGCTTGGTCGGCGTCAGATGGCTCCAGTGCTGTCCCATTGTGTTCCCCTCCGTGATAAAAGAAAAGGGGCGGCCCGCCGGCCGCCCCTTCTGTGTGTCAGTGTTCCTCGTACTTTTTCAGGAGCTCGAGCGTCTCCTCGTCTGTGATGATGTCAGCCAGCCTGCACTCCAGCGCGTTGCAGATCTTCAGCAGCGTCGGCAGCTTCGCGCCGTTGATGTCCCGGGCGCCGCGCTCGTACTGCTGGAGCACCTGCACCTTGATCCCGGCCAGATCGGCGAGCTGAGACTGAGACAGGCCGGCAGCCTTGCGGAGCTTTTGTAGCCCCTCGCTTTTGTAGGTCACTTTGATCGAGATGTCCATGTTGTTCCTCCCGCTTGACTTTGCCGTGGTTTCGTGGTTATAATGAAAAGGAACGGCGGGCGGGATTTTTCCCGCCGTCCTTCGACCTTACTGCTTGGGCTTTTGGTTCGGCTTTATCGTGATCGTAATGGTGGCAACCTGTTCACACTTTAGAGCCTGTTCCAGCAGCTCGAGCAGTTTTTTCATCTGCTCAGCATCCACGGCTTTGCCTCCTTTCCGCGGTTTTGTTCTCCTTTCTTTCTGTACTCGGCTATCCCTTGCCTGTGATTATATTATAGAGCATTTGCTCTATAATGTCAAGCATAATTCGGCAGATTTTCAACATTTTCCCGCGTTTTTCCACAAAAAAAGCCGCACGGTGTCGCTGCCGTGCGGTTTTCTCATTCTTTCCCGAGCAGGTGGTTGATGGTGGTGCCGAGAGCGGTCGCCAGATAGTCCAGCTCGTAGTCAGCGACGACTCTGCTGCCGTTTTCAATCCGGCTGATGACCTTCTGCGTGACGTCCAGCCCGATGATCTGGAGCTTGTAGGCGAGCTGTTCCTGTGACAGGTTTGCCCGCAGCCGTTCCTCCTTGACTCTCTCCCCGGAGATGTTGCACCTGCCGTCTGGTTTGTATATCTTCGCAGCCCTCGCCTCCCTTTACGCTAAAGATGACTATGCAATATTGACTTTACCAGTTTTGGCGTGGTAATATTATGCCAAAGATGACTAAACGCTAAAAAGCGCACATAGGAGGGAAAAGCATGGGTACAAGGTTTAGACGCAGCTTTAAGGTGGCCCCGGGTGTCCGGGTAAACCTGAACAAAAAGAGCGCGAGCATCAGCTTCGGCCCGAAGGGCCTGAAGCACACGGTCAGCACGACGGGGAAAAGCCACACGACCGTCGGGATCCCCGGGACGGGTCTGTCATATACGACGAGCTCCGGCGGGAAGTCCGGCGCGCAACAGGGCGTGGTCAGCATCCCCGCAGCGCAGCGGCCGACGTCGCCGAAAAGCAAGACGGTGGCGCTGCTGCTGTGCATCTTCCTCGGCTTCTTCGGTGTCCATCGGTTCTATGTCGGGAAAACCGGCACAGGCGTCATTTGGCTGCTGACGGCCGGGGCCTGCGGGATCGGCTGGTTGGTAGATATTTTCACCATCCTGCTCGGCGGTTTCTATGACTCCGAGGGCCGTGTGCTGCGGTTCCAGCCCACAGAGGCCGAGCTCGCCGCTGCCGGTGAAGCGCCGGATCCTGACGCCGAGGAGTAAAGCCCCACATAACAGAAAAGGCCCGCCCGGGATCTCCGGGCGGGTTTCTGCTTTTCTATGCGGTTTTAGAGTTTCGTGACGTAGTCCAGAGAGATCCAGCCCGCGCCGCTCTTGAGCTTGCCCCACTTGGTCGCGCCGTGGCCTACGGCTTCGGCGACGATGGTGTAGATGCCCTTGCCCTTGATCTGGCCGGCGACGCCGTAGTTGGTGCCGGGGCCCTTGCGGATGTTCAGCACGTCGGCCGTCGTCCGCACGCGGTAGCTCGTGGCCGTGCCGGTGCTGCCGGTCGAGATGTCCGCAGCGTTTACCCAACCGTAAACGGTGGAGCCGCCGCCGCTGACCGCCTTCAGGTGGTACGGGTGCGCCTTGCCGGCCGCGACGGCCGTGATGGTGGCCTTGCCGGGCTTGCAGGTCTTGGCGTTCTTGGCCGCTGCGCTGGTGTAGTGCTGTGTGCCCTTGAAGTCGACCACGTCGCCGACTTTCAGGCCGGTCTCGGTGTTGCCGGAGGTCTGGCCGCCGGCGCTGCCGCCTGCGTCCGTGATGCCGAGGCGCTTGTTGACCTCGGCCGCGATCTGGCCGTGGCGGTTGTAGAGGTAGTCGCCCGGGCAGCTCTTATTCGCGTAGTCCCTGTGCACGGTCATGTTGCAGCCGTTCAGGTGGTTCACGCGGTCGTTTTTGCTGGTCGACCAGACGAGGCGCTTGATGCCGTTGCGCTTGCAGATGTCGGTCACGAGATCCAGCAGCGCGGCGTATGCCTTCGCGGAGACGGGCCAGTCAGGCGCGCCGCCGTTGTTGGCGACTTCGATGGTGACGGCCCGCTGGTCGTTGGCGTTGGACGAGGTGCACCATGAGCGGTTTGCCTCGTCGACGTACAGGGCGATCCGGCCGTCGGTGCCGATGCCGTAGTTGCTGGACGCCTGCCTCGAGGAGCTTGCGAACAGGTTGCCGCAGGTCTCGACGGAGCAGTTGCCCGCCATGCAGTGAATAGTGATGGTGTCGATCTTCTTGGTGCGCTTGCCCGAGTGGTTCGGGCTGAGCTTGGTGTAGACCACCAGATGGCTGTTACTCATTGTCGTCTCCTTTCCCGCCGGTCAGCTCGTCGAGAGTCTCGTCTGTGATGGTCTCGCCGGGCTTCAGCTTGATGTCGTCGGTGTTCTGGTTTTTCATGGGTTTACCTCCTTTACAAGCAAGAAAAGGGCGGGCCGGAGCCCGCCCTCTCCGTTATTCGATGGTCAGGCCCTCAGTGTTGAGCTGCTTGACGATTGCCTCGATCGCGTTGACGACGCTTTCCTCGTCGACCTTGAAGCCCTTCTGCTTCAGGAAGTCGAGGACGTACTGCTTCTTCTCCTCGCCGCGGCCCTGTCCGACGTAGAGCTGCTCAGCGGCAGCGACGCCGATCTTTACCCACGCGGTCAGCTCCTTGCGCTGTGCCTCGGTGGTCTGCTTCTTCAGCCACGGGATCAGGAAAACGCTGACGCCGGCGCCGATCAGGGCGAGGGCTGCGTTGACGATAGGGGTGATGTCGATGGTGTTCATCCTTTTGCCTCCTCATTGTTGAGAGTGTCCCCGGACGGATCCGGGAGCGGGTTGCCGTCGGCGTCGAGCCCGTGGCGGTTTCGGCTGATTTTCTCGCCGAGGCTCTTGCCGGCGTATGTGATTAGATAGCCGACGCAGGCGGTGAAGATGGTGCCGGTCAGCTCACCGACCGGGTCGCGCCCGAAGGCAGAGAGCAGCAGAGAGCTGGCTGCGCTGAGCGTTGCCACGCTGGCCGCCCAGTATGCGAGCTTTTTGCTCACCTCGATTTTCTTTTTACGCTTGCGCCGGCGCTTCTTTGCGGCCATGCTGCTCACCTCCTTAGTCGATGATCGCGTGGATCCCCTGACTGGTGAGGAAGTCCTTCTGCGCGTGTTTGATTTTGGCAGCGTAGTCGAGGGCCGCGTGCATATCCCCGTTACAATGCGCGTCAGGGATGCGCTGCACGGCCCGGGCCGTCGCCTCGCCGAGAGCGATGGCTGCCGACGTGCCCTGAATGGTGATGATCTGGAGATCTTCACGGGCACGCTCTCGGGCCGCTGCCTCTTTCTGCCGTTTGGCCTCCTCGGCCTCCTTTTGCTTCTCGCGCTTCTGGATCCTGTGCTCGAGCATCCAGAAGCAGAAGCCGGTCGCGGCCGTCGGGATCCCGAGAAGGACGACGAGCGCGCCGATGTTGATTTCGATCATTGTGTCACCTCATAAAAGCCGGAGGGCCGCAGGACGCGGCCCTCCTTGTTGTTGGGCTTACTCCTCGACGTCGTCGAAGTAGCCCATGTCGACGAGATACTTGTGCACGCGGGCCTTCAGCTTCGCGGGGACGTCGTCCTCGGTGATGCGGCCCATGATGATCTCGCCTGCAAAAAGACGTACCAGCATTTCACGCTCCTCCTTTCCTGCAATTTTTAATAATAGCCACGCGAGGGCCCGGGCGATCATTCGCTCGCCCCTTCCTTCGCGGTGCCAGCGTTTGCGGCTGCCTCGATGGCAGCGATGGCGTCCTCGGCCTGCTTGCGCAGCTTCTTCGGGACGTCGTTGATGGTCATGGTGGAGCCTTCGCGGGTCAGCTCCTTGACGTACAGCTCGACGATCTTGCTCATGCTGTTACCTCCCCTCCGTCGCCGTAGACCACGTCGGCCAGCTCCATGATGCAGCCTTTCAGCAGCTCGATGGTGTCAGCCTGCTCGGCGATGGTTTTGTCCTTCTTGGCCTCTGCGGCCTGTTTCTCGTTCAGCTCTTTGATGCTGTCAGCTCTGTGCTTAATCATGCAAAGTTACCTCCGATCGACTGGATGTAGCAGGTCTCCGTAGCAGAGCCGCGGAGCAGCTTGGCCTTAACCTTGACGCCCCACGCTGCGGCCGTCTTGGTCTTGTTTGTGAAGTAGTGCTTCTGGCCGGCTCTGACCTTCTGCGTGATGTCCTCCCACGTCGGGCTCGCGTCGTTGCCGTTGTTGCAGATCCAGACCTGAAGCGTGCAGCCGGCCGGGAAATTGCCCTGAATGTTGACGAGGGCCTTGGTCGGCATGGCGTCGGCCTCCATAGCGAGGCTTCGGCCGGTGGGATCGGGGTGTAGTTGTAGCAGTTTCCCATCAGCACTCGAGCCTTTGAAGTGAAGCGTTCCAGACGCCAGACTTCAGCGTGATGCCTGTTAAGTCTGCGAATGTGATCTGGAACGGGTTACTTGTGATGTCGCTGAAAACGGCGTCCCACAGCGTTGCGATCTTGCTGGTGTTCTGGCCGACCGCGTTGCTCAGGTCGTTGGCCGATGCCTCGGCAGCCTGCGCGATTGCGATGGCCTGCCGGGCGAGTGCCAGAGCCTCCTCGGCCGTAGCCTGCGCGCCGAGGGCGATGGCCTTGTAGGTCTCGTAGTCCTCTTTGGTGGCGTAGGCGTCGGCGGGGATGTAGGCGGTCACGTTGGTGGCCGTGCCGATCGCGGTGACGATGTCGATGGTTTTCTCGACGATGGTGGCGCCGCCGGAGGGCGGGATCCACTCGGCCAGATCGCCGCAGTTGCCGTAGCAGTACAGCACCTCGCCGACCTCGGGATCGGGATCTTCGGCATAAAGGCCGAGCTCGCGGTAGTAGAAGCCATCGGTCTCGTCGCCGTTGGTGAAGATGCCGCCGACGGCCACGGTGCCGTCGCCGTTGATCTTCAGCTTCGTGATGTCGACGGTCGCCTTCGGGCTGACCACGCCGGTGAGGGTGCGGGGCGTCTGGCCCTCCTCGAGGTAGCCATCGCCGAGGACGATCTTGGTGTAGTTGATCTTCTGGCCGGCCACGCCCTTCGCCAGAACGATCAGGCCGGCGGTGGTGATGTCGTTGTTGATAAATGCAGCCATGTCTATCTCCTTTCCTTAGTCTGAGATGACCGCCGCGTCGGTGCCGATGCTGACGGTCTCGCGGTTGTTGTCGTGGACGACGGCCGCGTGGTAGATGTGGATCTCGTCGCTGCCCATGACGTGCACCTCTTGGGTGTGATCCCTGACGGCCATGCCGGAATAGAGGAACATTTCACCGGTCAGGCAGATCAGGATCGCGTCGAGCCACGAGCTGTGGCGCTTGACCGTCCGCAGCAGCTTCAGGAACAGGTCGAGGTTGCTGTTGACGAGGCTCGGGTTGTCGCTCAGCACCTTGAAGTGATGCGGCTGCCCGCCGTACTGATACCACTCCCTGACCTCGCCGGTGCCGAAGTAATCGGCCACGATCTGCTCCACGGCGTATGGGGTGCCGAGTTTCGCGTAGACGCGGTCGCTGCTACGGATGACGGCCCGCTTGACTGCGATGGGCGCGGTGCTGTCATACCACTGGATGTTCAGCTCCCACGCCATTTCGTCGAGCTCTGCGTCGTTGAGCTGGTCGATCTTGTCCCACCTGCTCAGGAGCTTCAGGCGCGCATAGGCGTCGCGGCTGATGATGTCGCAGCCGGTGGCGAGGCCCTTGTCGCTGCCGTCCTCCTGCATCCACGCAGGCAGCAGCTTGACCATCTCGGTCTCATTGAGCCGCATTTACACCACCTCACTCTCGACCTTGTGGCTGACAGTCAGGTGGCCGCTGAACTTGGCGACTTGCGTGTCGTCGAGGGCCTTGTAGGTCGGCTTAACGACGTCCACGCGGAAGGCGCCGGTCAGGTTCTCGCCCCACGAAGGCGAGAGGATCCGCTTGCGGAGCTGGTCGGGGTTGATGTCGCGGCCGAGGGCTGTGACTTGCCACTCGTTGTAGCGGTCGATCGCGCCGCCGGTGCCTTCGACGTTGGCGATCACCTCGGCCTCGTTCTTCGGCGTGGTGTAGTACACGATCTCGATGTCGTAGGTCTCGACCTCCGGGGGCACGGCTCTCACTTTGTCAGTGAGCGGCCGGATGTCCTTGGCGTTGACCACGTCCAGCACCTTCGTCAGCATGGCAGCGTCGGGGATCCCGCCGCCCTCCAGCAGGGGCACGATCTTGACGCAGCCCTCCAGCGTGCGGGTGATGATGATGTCGACGCTCTCGGCGGCCGAGAGGCTGCCCTTGAGCGTGATGGTCAGCAGGCCGTCGGCGTAGTCGACGGTGTAGTCCGTGTCCTTGACCGCCGCCGCGCTCTGCCCGCGGGCCTTCACGACGAGGGTGTCGGTCAGAAGTGTGCCGCCGCCCTTGAAGGCTTTGCCGTCGTAGACCGTGAGGGTCTCGCTGACGGTTTCCTTCTCGCTGACGGCCCTCGCGTCCACGATGGAGCTGTCGGCCGTCATTACCCAGTAGATATAAGCCTGTTCAGGGCCCGCGGTGGATCTCTTGGCGGGCGCCAGACGGATCCGCTCGCGGAGGCGGTTGTCGCCCTCGGTGGTGTAGGGCTCGCCGTCATCGCCTCCGGCCGTTTCGGTCAGATTAGTGACGGACTCGATATAGGGGATCAGGTCGACGAGGGTGGCGATCGTGCCGGCTGCGTAGCCGTTGAACTTCGTGCCGTTGCTCACGGCCGAGGTCGGCACCTCCACAGAGTAGGCGCCAGCTTGCAGCACAGCGATCTCGTCGGTTGCAAAATAGTTTTCGCTGTCCGGCGTCACCTTCGTCCATTTCGGAATGATGATGTTTTTCTCCTGCGGCGTGGAGACGGAGAAGCGCATGGTCGTCTTGGCCGGTGTGCCTTCCAGTCGTTTCACGTCCTGCCGCTCGCCGATGGCATCCAGCACCTCGCCCCTCGCATAGCGGAGGAGCGTCTGCCGGCCGACGTCGTTGAGGCTGTTGTAGAGGGCAACGAACACGGGCACGAGAGCCTCGCCGAAGATCCGGCGCTCGTCCCCCGGGTAGAGCGGCTCGCCGGCGCCCTTTTCGAGCTCGGTGATGATGGTCTTGTATAGGGTGCTCGCGTCTGTCGTGGTGAGTTTGATGTCCTCGCCGTAGGTGTTTGTCGCGTCGCTCACGCTGTTCACCTCCTTCATGTGATGTTGTCGATGCTGGCCCGCAGCTCGAAGTCGCCGGCCTGAGCGGTCAGAGCCTTCAGGTCGGAGTCACTGAGCTGCACGCGGGGCTCGTAGGTTTCCACGAGGAACTCCACGTCGGCGGCCAGATCGGTCGCAGCGGTTTCGCTCGGCTTGTCGATCAGCGTGCGGTCGATCCCCTTGATGCGCTCGTAGGGCACCTCCCCGCGGATGGTCTTGAGGAGGTTCTGCACACAGATCTCGGGCGCTCCGTTGCCAGATGCTTTCATTGGGATCACCTCACTTTACTTGAGCTGCGCATTGGTTGGCTTTTTGGATGCTTTGGCGCTGCTGGAGGCTCCGACGTTCACAGCCGAGGAACTGATGCCGAGCTCCTTGTAGGTGGCGATGCCCGCCGCCGACTTGGAGCTGCTGCCGCTCTTGCCGCTGCTGCTGGATTTTCCAGAACTGGCCTTTTTGCTGCTGGCCTCCTCGGCGTACTCCGTCAGCTTGATCGTGATCTTGCCGGTCAGGATCCTGCCGAGGTTGTCCAGTTTGGTGTCTGATAGGCTCACGCCTGTGAGCTGAAGGTTGGCCGGGCCGAAGCGCCGGCCGGCCAGATAGAAGGGGGCATACTGCCCGACCAGCGCCGTCCACGACTCGTACTCGCTGCGCACGTCGCAGCCGACCGCGGCGGCCAGATCGAAGTCGAAGCTCATGCTTTGCAGCTTGAGCGCCTTGGTCTTGGTCGCCGGGGATCCGGCTTTGTCGTCGCTGTTTTCCGTGTCGAGCTCGACGCTGTGAGAGACGCCATTCAGGGCGGCGATCCTCTGGCTGGAGACGCCCCACGTCTTGCCGTTCCATGATGCCATGACGGCCATGTCTATCCCTCCTTACTGCGGGCCAGAAGTGCTGCCTCCCATGCTGTCGGTGTGGGTGTGGCCGGTCAGGCTGATGCCCGTGGCGGTCACGTCTGCCGACGGGACGCTGATGCCCTTGTCCTGCATCGTGAGCGCGCCCTTCTTGACGGTGATGTCGCCCGGGACGATACCGTCCCACTCTCCGTCCATGCGGGAGAGGATGATGCCAGTGCCGTCCTCGAACATGGCGTAGGCGACTTCTGTGCCGGGGGTCAGGTTTCCCATTTCCCCGCGCAGATACCACGGGATCGTCAGCGGTCGCGTGACCATGCTGTCGGCTGTGCTCGGGAGCACTCTGGCCGTGGTTTTGTCGCCGTTCCTGTCGGCCTTTCCCTCCACGCTGGAGATCTTGCCCTTCTGGATCATTTGGTTGTTGCTGTTCATCAATATCCCTCCAGTGGCTTGCGGAGGTATAGCTTGCTCCGCGTCTTGACGTAGTCGTGCCGGATCCGGCTGATGAAGGCTGTGCCGTCCCACGACTTAACGCCCTCGGTCGCCAGCGTGACCACAGATCCCGCCGCATAGTCTCGCAGCAGCGAGCCCGTCCAGAGGGTGCCGACGGTCGCGTTTTTGTTGGCGTCCCGGAGGAGGCCCTTGGCGAAGCGGTCGGCCTCGCTCTGGTCAGTCATGCGGAAGGGTAGGATCCGGCGCAGCACCTTGTCGCCGCCGTTCGGGGCTGCGAAGGTGCCGGTCAGGCCGCCGTTGACGGCTTCGGCCGAGCCGTAGGCGTTGGTGCCCTCGTCGCGGTACTCGAAGTCATTGGCCGGGGTGATGGTGATGGTGTCGACGGGCTGCTGGCTTTCCATGTGCGCCTCGTCGTAGACGACCAGCTTGCCGTCATACACCAGAAACGCCGCGCCCTCGAGGGTGCAGCGGTTTTGAAAAAATGCGAAGTCTGCGAGGTTGTTCTGCTCGACGTAGTCGTAGGTCTGGTCGGTGATCCCGTAGGTCTCGAGCGTCAAGCTGTGGCGGCCGGCGATCTCCTGAGCCAGTTGCAGGAACTTGACCTTTTCCCACGATTTGCTCCGCTTATCCTTCGCAGACTGCGGGATGGAATAGGCCCGCAGGGTGATGATGCCGGACTCGGGGACGACGCTCTCGACGAACATTTTGCCCGTCTTGGCAGCGCCGTCCTCGATGGCGATGGTGTCGCCCTTCTTGGGGTTCCACGAGTCCCACAGCTCGCGGGTGTCGTTGAGCTTGAGCAGCAGCTCGTCGCTCTGCTTTTCGGCGTACATATCGTGATAGCAGCGGTGGACGCTGATGTCCGGGTAGATGTCGACGCCTTCGTATAGGATCTTCACGGCGTCACCTCCTCCACGGCGGCAGGGTCTCCGGCGTTTTCACGGTCTCGACGATCGGGATCCGCACGGACTCGCCGCCCTCGAAGATCAGCACGTCGCTGAGGTCGGGGTTGGCTGCGATGATGGTGCTTGCCATGCGCTCCTCGTTGTAGGCGACGAGCGCGATGCTGTCGAACGTGTCGCCGCCCTGTGCCACATAATCAATAAAGCCGACTGTCTGCTGTGACATAAGCGCCGCCCTCCCTTCTGCTGAGTGCCTCGAGAATGAAGTCGATGAACTCCGGCTCGAGGTCGCGGAGCTTTCGGATCAGTGCGTCCTCGTCAGTGTCGCCCTCGACCTTGATCTGCGGAGAGAAGGACAGGCCACTCAGGTCGTAGACCACAGCAGTGCCGGAGCCGCCGCTGAGCAGCTCGTAGTCGCTTTCGCCGTCAGATGCCCCGAGCATCCGGCCCGCCTCTGCCCAGTAGGACAGGTTTTGCGAACGGTATGCAGGGTTGAAACTGATGACCGCCTCGGTCGGGTAGCGTGGATCCTCGCCGGCGATGGACGGCCCTCTTGTGAAGCCGCCGGTCGCATAGCCGGAGACAGACGCGCTGCCGCCTCCACCTCCGAACAGGCCGGCGATCTTGGAGATGACGCCGGAGCCGAAGCTGACGATCTTCGATACCCAGCCGACAATCGTGCCGAGCACGCTGGCGATGGGTTCCAGAATAGACAGCAGCGGAGTCAGCAGTGGGGTGATGGCGCCGATCAGGCTCAGGATCGGGGGGAGTAGTGCCTGAACGAGCTGCATCAGAGGATCAAGCAGCGGCATGATGACGCTGTTGACGATTTGCAGGGCCACTTCCAGCAGCGGGGTGATGACCGGCAGCAGGCTCGAGATGATGCTCACCAGCACAGGCAGCACGGCGCTGACGATCTGCGTGATGATAGGGAGCACGGTGGCAAGCAGGCTGGCAATAGGCGGCAGGATCGCGGAGACGATCTGCATGAGTGGCGGGAGGAGTGTCTGCACGAGGTTGAGAAGCGGCGGGAGCAGAGTGCTCATTAGCTGCGTCAGAACTGGCAGAAGGTCGGCCGCGAGCTGAGAGATCAGGGGCAGAACGTCCTCGAGGGCGTCGGCCGCGCCGGTCAGGAACTCGTCGACAAACGGGGCCGCAGCCTCGACCGCCTTGGAGATGGCCGGAGTGATCTGCTCCATCAGTTTTTGCAGGGTCGGCATGAACTTGTTGAGCCCGTCGAACACAGTGTTCGCCATAGGCTTGAGGGCCACTTCGAGCCCCTGCTTCATAACCTGAAGCCGCTCGGCGAAGTCGTAGGTGTCATCAGCTGCGCCGGCGATTGTCTCGCCGTTTTCTTGCAGCTCAGCCGTCAGGTCTGCGACGGCCAGAGAGCCGTCTCGGATTGCTGCGGCCATCGTGGAGCCTGCCCTTGTGCCGAAGATCTCCGACGCGATGCTGGCGGCCTCTGCGGCCGTCCCGGCGTTTTTGATCTTTTCGTAGTACATGGCGAGCCCGTCGCTGGCGCTGATACCCTCCTTGGCGAGTGTGGCGACGCTCTTTTTCATAGCGCCGAGCACTTCGTCGGTGTTTACGCCGGCCTTGTCGAGCTGGCCCATCAGGGCGCTCGCCGTCTCGAAGGAGTAGCCCATCTCCTGAAGCTGCGGGCCGAACTTCTGCATATCTGCCATCAGATCCGTGAAGCCCATGCCCGTGCTCTGGCTGACCTTAAAGATGTAGTCCATAGCGCCGCCCATGTCGTCGGCGTCGATGTTCCACTGTTGGAAGGCTTGGCTCGACTCCTCGATCACGCTGCCGAGGTCGTCCCCGAGCATATCGCTCACTTGGATGGCCTGCTTGGAGATCTCCTGAAGCTGCGGGCCGGTGAGGCCGAGGCGGGTGTTGTAGTCTGCGATCGCCTTGCTGGCGTCCTCCATTGTGGTCGGGACGCTCTTGTAGACGGCGTCGAAGTCATCCAGAAGCCCATCCAGCGCGTCGCCGGTGGCGCCGGTTCCGATGCGGATAGCATCAGCAGCGTCATCGAAGGACGCGCCGAGATCCTTCATGTACTTTCCAGCCTCGATGACTGCCTTGCCTGTCGCCACAGCGATGCCGCCCACGGCTGCACCAACGGCCAGCGCCTTCACGTTCAGGCCGCTGATTTTCTTCTGAGCCTGTTCGATGGCTTTGCCGAGTGATGGGTCGATGCTGCCGGCCAGATTGACGACCGCCTGCATCGTTTTTCCGTTTGCCATGTGCGTCACCTCCTTCTGATGTGTGGTTTCTTAAAGCTGGCCGCACGAGTCGGCCGGCTCGCTTGGAGCCGCTTGGCCTCCTCGACGGCCTCCCCGTATTCGGTCAGGAAGTCGGTCAGCCTTCGCTCTCCGAGGTCTCGCGTTGATGTGTGGAAGGCTCGGGCGTAGTCTCGGATTGCGCGTCGGAGCTGTCGGGGGTGTAGGGTTCCTCCGACTTCCCGGAAATAAAATCCCGGCCGATCCTCATAATCTTCATAACGTCGTAGCCGCGGACGCGCTCGAGGTCGGAGATGTCGATCTCAGGGTTGACCGCGATGATGGCAGCGAAGCCGAGGTAGAGGTGCAGGCCGTAGTCCAGCTCGGCCGCGCCGGCTGCGTTGCCATTCTTGGAGCCGCTGGCGCTCAGCTTTCTGGCGTCAGCTTCAGCAAACGCCTGTGCGGTGATCTCGCTGATGTCATAGGTCAGCTCGTTGTAGCTCTTGCCGTTGATCTGCACAGGGTTGTCGAGCTTGATGGTGTTCTTCATTGGGTACGTCTCCTTTCGATAAACAGAGGGCGCCGCATAGGCGCGGCGCCCTTCAGGTTACAGCAGGCTGCGGATGTCCTTGGCGTAGTCGACGCCGCCGACGCGCAGGATCGTGTTGAGCTGGTCGATCAGCCAGTATTCAGCGCCGCCGACGTAGAGCTGGTAGCGGCTCACGGCAAACGTGGCCTCGTTCTCGCTGGTGTTGCCGGGATCCACGGAGAGGCCCGGGATGCCCTTAGAAACGCAGCGGAGGAACGCCTTGCAGCCTTCGGTCTTGGTGGAGCCGTCGGCCTGCTTGACGTCCTGAGCCCAGCGGATCTCGATGGTCTTGCTCTCGAGTTTCATCATGTTCCGCAGGCCGAGGTCGATGCCGATCTTGGTGATGGACGCCTCCATCGCCTCGATCTGGCCGGGCAGCGGCGCCGTGTAGGTTCCCATCGCCTTGAAGTCAGCCGTCACAAGGTTGACGGGAGGCAGGGCGATGGTCACGTCCTTGGCGGCGAGAACGCCGTCCACATAGACGGTATCGGCGAGGATGGGGCCCTTCAGGTCGAGCCACAGGTTTGCCATTACTCGTCACCTCCTTCGTAGTAGACGGAGAAGCCCGCGTCGGTGTAGGCGACGTAGACGCTCGCAGACTTGAGGGGCGGGGTCGGGGTGACGGCGATGTCCCAGCGGAAGTCGCCATTCATCACGTCGGTGGTGCTGTTCTCGCTCTCGAGGAACAGGATCACAGGGGATCCGAGCAGCGCGCCCATGCTGACATAGCCGTCGAGCTTCTCCTGCTCGCGGTTGATGATGCGATCCTTCAGTGCGCGGGTCATGGGCTCGTCGATCTCCGGGCTCCACTCGCGCTGGAAGTCGTTGGTGATGTGCATGAGCATCCGCATGGAGACGTCGAAGATCGCGCGAGGATCCACGTCTGCGCCGTAGGTGTAGGCAGCCGTATGGTCGCCCCACAGTACCCATTCGCCGCCCCATGCCACGGCGGTGCTGATGCCGTTCTGCGTCAGCTCCTTGCCGCTCTGCTGGTCGAAGCCGCGGTTTTTCGCGTTGGCACCAAAATACTGCTTGATGACGGGGATCGCCTTGTTGCCGCATGTCTCCATCGGGACGCTGTTGTGGCTGAAGTCGGCGCGCATGAGCTCGACCACGGCCAGCGTGCTCAGGTGGAACACGTTGCCGAGGTTGTCCACAGCCTGCGGCCAGTAGACCTTAGAGCGCTCGCCGGTGAAGGCGTTGGCCTTTTTCCATGCGATCGCCTTGGTGATCGTGTCGACCGCCTGCGCGGTGCTGTCCACGAGGGGCAGGTCGGCCACGACGAAGGCGTCCCAGTGGCCGTTGATCTTCTTGCAGGTCGTCAGCATGGCGTTGTAGACGGCAGGGCTGTGACTCCAGCCGGGGGCCGCGATCAGATTGCAGACCGCGAACTGCTCGGGATAGAGCAGCGCGATCGCGCTCAGGCCGCTGTACTCGCCGGAGGAGGTGACGCCGCCGATGATGTCGCTGTCTGCGATCTCAGAGTCGTCCACCTCACTGAAGCTGGCCGTCAGGCTGCCGGCGAGCTGCGCGTCGTCCTTCAGGCTGGTGATGATGACTGTGCCCTTGGTGAAGTTATAGTCCACAGCGTAGTCGGTGCCCTCGACGTAGTTGCCGCTGTCATTCTTTGCGATGGTCAGGGTGTCGAGGATGATCTTGTCGCTGGCGAACTCGGCGCGGCCGCCGGTGAAGGTGAGGGTCTTGGTAGTGGCCGTCTCCTTGCGGTGCTTGCCCGCGGAGGGGTCGAGCACATTGATGACGTAGATCGGGCCGATGTTCCCGAGGGTGTTGTTGAAATGCGCGTACACGGCCTCGCACAGGGTAAAGGTGCCCCAGTCGGACGAGTAGCCGATCTTCTTCTGCGCGTCGACCAGACTGGTGATCTTGATCGGCGCGTTGATGATGCCGGCCTTGCCGAAGCCGCGCACGAGGTTGACGGGTGCCGTGCCGATATAGACCGGCGTGGTGCCCGCCTGCACGGCGCTCTGTGCCACGGTCTCGCCGATGTGGCCGTAGGCGCCGTAGAGGTATTCGTTTGCCATCTGCTTATCCTCCTTTGCATGAAATTAGAGCAGCCGAGTGGCTGCCCTTAAAGCAGGTGTTGGTAGCTTTTCGGGTTGCGGGTCAGGGTCTCCTCGACGGAGAACTCAGCCCATGCAAACCAGTACGGGTAGAAGTCGGGGACGGCGTCTTGCTCCGCGACGGGGCCGAAGGTGATGCCCTTCTCCTTGATGACGCGGAGGTCGCCGAGGTACTCGGCATTTTCAATCAGCCGGAGGGCTGTGTCCACAAAATTCCATGCGTCACGCCAGCCCTCTCCGTTCTTCACGAAGTAGGAGGCCGCCGCCTCGTTGTATTGCTGGATGTAGGTGCCGCTGCCGTCGCCCTTCGGCTTGAAGATGTCGGGCCCGTGGTAGCCGGGATCCCACGCTGAGAAGCAGAGCCGGATCTTGATGTCTCGGGCACTCTGGAGCAGGTCGTCGTCGCCCTGAACGATCTGCACGCAGACCGACGGGATCGGCGCGGCGATGTTCGGGGGCGTCCTGTCCTTCGATGGTACGAAAAGCGAGAACGCGGCCGGGTTTACCAGCTTGTATGGGTAGGAGGCGTCCGTTGCGTTGTCGTCGGGGAGCTTCAGCTTGACCAGAGGGCAGACCTCGGCGGTCAGCCAGTCCCGGACGGTTTCGATGCTGTTGACGATGGACATGGGGCACCTCCTACATGGTGACAGTCTGGCCGAGGGCCACGGTGGCGATCCCCATGTCCTCGCTCCAGTCGTTGACGATGTACTCGCGGCCGTCGACGTTGAGCCCTTCGCCCGCCGGGCGCCGAGCGGGCAGATCCTCGACCGCCGCATAAAGCAGCAGAGAGGACTCCGCGACGCTCAGTTCTTGCCCCCCTTGGCGTTCCTTCAGGGCGTTGTCGTCCAGCACGGCGGCGATGGCTCTGCCTTCGACGGTGTGCTTCTCACCGAACTCGTCGAGATTGAGAAACGTGCGCCGACGGTCAGCCTCGACCATCGCCTTGAAGCTGAAGGCCATCAGACGGGATCGGCGGCGCCGATCTGAGGGGGCTCCTCGTCGTCGGCGCCGTCATCAGGCTGCTCGGCCTTGGTGGCCTCGATGGCAGCGATGACGTCGGCCTTCTTGCGCATAGCAGAGGCGTCCACGCCATAGCGCGTGGCCACTTCCTTCAGCTCGTCGAGCTTCATGTCCTCGTTGTACTCAGGGGCCTCGTCGGCCGCGGTGTTGGTGCTGGCAGGCTCGTCGGCGTCGTCGCCGGGAGCGGGTGCGGGCTGCTCGGCAGTCTCGCCCAGCTCGCCGATGTACTTGGCGACGCCTTCCTTCACCAGACGGGCCTCCAGCTCGTCGTCGAACTTCTGAGGGCCGTCTGCTTCAGTGATGGGGATCACCTTGCGGCCGTTATAGTAGCCGAAGGTGCCCTTGATGATCTGGATCATGCTCTACTCCTTTCTGCTGCGCTCAGTCCGTCAGGACGTCCGCAACGATGAACGGGTTCTTGTTGTTGGGGATCATCAGCGGGCGGCTGGAGATGGTCAGCGTGCGGCTGTTGCCTTCGGCGCTGCTCACATACTTCGGCACGCGGCGGCCGGCGTAGGTGTGGAACTCGCCGTCGCTCTGCTCGACCTGAGAGACGGCGCCGTAGGCGGTGCGGCCAGCGCCGGGAGCGGTGAGGACGCACTTGCCGGACGGGATGTAGAGCTTGTCGTTGCCCTCGTCGTCGGTGTAGGTCAGGTCGTAGGAGATGACGCTGATGATGCGGCCGAGGACGTTCAGGCGGGCCACGATGGCAGCGCCGTCAGGCAGCAGCTCAGGCTCCACGTTGCCGATCTCGATGCGGCGGTTGTCGAGGAGCTTCTGCACGGCTGCGTCGTTGATGATGGTGTCAGCCACGTCCGGGGAGCAGACCAGATCAGAAGCGCGGAGGCCGCGCTTGGTCAGCATACGGATCATGGCCTCCAGATCCTTCAGGATCTTGCCGCCGGTGGCGTCCCACTTGGCCGTCGGGGTGTAGGTCGCGGGGTTGCTGGCCTCGGAGTAGAAACGGATCTCCATCTCGTCGGCCTTGTCGACGTCGTCGGCGATGTGCTTCATCACGCAGCCGTTGGTCAGCATGGTCTCGGCGGCCATTGCTTCTTCGCGGTTGGTGATGAGCTCGCCCAGCTCGTCAGCGTCGCGCAGGATGAGGGTCTGCTGGCGCTGCTCAGGGGTGAGCTGAGAGTAGAGAGCCTCGCCGAAGCCACGCTTGCGCAGCTCGTCGAGGGTCAGGACGCGACGGGGAGCCACGAAGGGCGGGGTGTAGCGTTCCATATTGTAGCCGGCGCGCAGGACGGTGACGCCGCCCTTGCGAGGGGCCACGAAGGGCGCCAGCTTCTTGCTGCCGTCACGGAACTCGACGAGCACGTCGTCGGTGGCGAAGATGTCGCTCGCGTCGTTGGTGGGGAAGTAGCGGTCACGCAGGAAGGTCGCAGCAGGGGTGAGCTGCTGCACGGCCATGAGCAGCGTGTGGGTGTCGTAGAAGTTAAAAGGCATTTTGTTGTCCTCCTTCTCTTAGTATTCGATGGCGTCGGAGAGCAGGATGCCGGCCTTGCGCAGCTCCTCCTCGTCGGTCGCCTTCAGGGTGTAGCCGCTTGCGACGGCCAGCTTGTTGCGGGCGAAGTGGCCGGTGCGGTAGGCCAGCACGGTCACGTCCGCGGTGGTGCCGACTTCCACGTCCTCGGCGAGGATGCAGTTGGCGGTCAGGGTTTCGTTGGTGGTCGCGGTGGAGCCGAGGATCACCAGCTTGCCGTCGCCGGCGGTGCCGGCAGACAGGGCCAGCACGGTGCCGCGCTTATAGGTGGCTGCGGCGGTGGCCTCCTTGCGGATGGTCACGGTGAACACGTCAGCGACGGGCTCGTTGGCAACGATCAGGCCGTCATAGCCGACGCTGCCGAGGTTTTCGTCCAGTCTCTTGCTCATTACTTCTTACCTCCGTTCTGAGACTTGGTGGAGTTGTAGAGGCCGACGATGGCGTCCACCTTTGCCTTGTCGTCGTTTTCGCTGCCTTCCTCGCCGCCGTTAGGGGCAGCGCCGACGCCGGCAGCGCCGGACTCGTCGTTGTCAGCCTTGGCGTCCTTCAGGTGCTTGGCACCGAGGGCTGCCTGCTTCTGCATAGCCTTGAGCGCGAGCTGCTCAGCGGTGCAGGGGGTCTCGCCGTACTTGGCGTCCCTGACGAGCTGCGCGTCGCCCACACTTGCGGCGATGCTGTCGATGGCCTCGATGCGGGCGCGTTCCTGCGTTCTGGCAGTTTCGGCCGCCTGCTGCTCGATCTGAGCCACGACGTCGGGGTGCTGTGCTCTCATTTCTTCGAGGGTCATGGTCTTGTTGTCCTCCTTCTTGGGGCCGTCGTTCTTGGCGGCCGCGTGTTTATTTCCAGCCGCAGGGGCGGCGTGGATGCTGTTGTCGATGGGGATCGTCCCCGGGATGTGTCTGAAGCCCTTGACGTCGTGCCGGATGCCGGCGACGAGGAGCACCTTCTTGTCGGCGCTCAGGGTGACGTCGGGGCCTTCGTCTGTGAGCAGGGTGTCGGCAAAGCCGTTGTCAATGCCTGCGCAGCGGCGAGAACACGAGCTGACCGACGCCGGCGCTGATGCGCTTCGGCTTGCCTTTGATAGCGATCAGGCAGGGCTCGGTATTGCCTCGAGTCCAGCGGCCGAGGCCGAAAAAGTAGCCGTTTCCGCTGCGGTTCTGCTTGATCCACTGGAAGGCGATCGACTTGTATTTGAAGCCCCACGCCTCGATCAGGTCGAGGGCTTCCTGCATCTTCGGGTATGTGGCCCACATAAAGAGCACACAGTCGTCAGCAGCTATACCCCCCCCCGCAGGGTTGACGGGGAGCTGCTTCAGCTCGTTGATGCTCATGGTCGCGTACTGCGCGGCAGCCGCGCCCGAGCATCCGCTGTCGCTGTAACTCCACGGCGGGTCGGCGTAGATGATGCTGTATTTCTTATCCGGGAACGGGATCACGTTGTTGCCTCCTTTCCGAGCACTTCCGACTCGATGCCGTGCAGGAACTTGATGAAGCCGGCCGTCGCCGGTACTTCGTAGCGGGAGAGCTCTGCGTGCGTCATGTACTTTCGGCCGTAGATCTCGGCCATATCGCGCCAGACGGGCCACGGCACGCGGTAGAAGTCCGTCAGGCTCATGGAGACGAGCACAAAGGCGATGGCGCCGAGTTTGTGATGGGCCTCGAGGTCGTCCTGCTGCTCTTGAGTGAGCCGGCGCTGCTCGATGCGCTCGTCGTCGGTGTGCTTGGCCTCGAAGTAGATGCTCCGGCCGCCCTTCAGGGTGCCGCCATAGTCCGGCTGTGCCTGCTTGGTATAGCAGGCGAGGAACTGGCCCTTGCGGTTCTTGGCGCCGAGGGGCTTCATGGGCTCCGGCGTCTTTTCGATCTTGGCGAGGCCGCGGCTGAGGTAGTAGTCGCACGAGGCCGAGATGATATTCTCGAAGTAGCCGCCGGCGACTCTGGCCTGCTTGCCGCGGATCTGCGCCATCATGTGTTTTTCGGCTGCGTAGGGCGTCGGGTCGTTGTAGCCCTCCGCGTTCTTTCTCGGGTCGTACTTCGTCACGGCGTTCAGCCTCCGATCTCGATGTGGACGCCCGGATCGGAGATCAGGCGGTCGGCGAGCTCGAGGATGACGCTGCCATCCAGCTCGATGCTGATGGGGCCGTGGTCGAGGTGCTGGTTGCAGACAGCCATCGCCCTGAAGGCGGGCAGGTGCAACGTGACGCTGCCGATGTCCGGCTTGTCCTCCTCGCTGTTTTCCGGCTCCTCGTCCGGCTTCAGCTCGCTGATGGCCTCGAAGCCGTTGCGGACGGGGATGCCGTGCGCCTTGGCGAGCTCGATCTCCGCGGCCATACCGGCCGAAGGGTGGTCAATACCGAAGGCCCACAGCTCGGAGCAGCCGAGCACCAGCTCGCTGCCGATCTTCAGGGCCAGCTCACGCTCCTCGGGGACGTTGTCGTCCATGAACTGCGTGAGATAGATGTGCGGGGTGACGGGGATGACGCCCTTCTCCACAGCCGCGCGGCTGTACTCCTTGGCGCGCTGGATGTTGTTCTCGTAGTCCCCGCGGCACGGGGAGCAGATGTAAACCTTTTTCATGTTGTTCCTCCTATCGTGAGCGCCAGCTCTGGCCGGTGAGGGTGATGCCCCTGCACATTTCCATGAGCCGGTCGATGGTGGCCCGGGCCGTCATGCTGTCGTGGCTTTCCCGTGGCGTCATGCGGTCGATCAGGGCCTCGGTGTCGTAGTTGGTGGTCACTATGGTCGGCAGGTATGCCTCATAGCGGCCGTTGATGATGTTGTAGACCGTGGAGATCGCCCACTCGGTCGGCGGCTCCTTGCCGATGTCGTCGATCACGAGGAGCGGGACGGTCTTGTAGATCTTTAGGACGTCGCTCTCGCTGCCGCCGGTCGTGGAGTAGGTGCGCTTGATGCGCTCCAGCAGGTCGATCATCGTCATGCAGATGACCGGCTTGCCTTGCGCGATCAGGTGGTTGGCGATGGCAGCGGCGAGGTGGGTCTTGCCGGTGCCCGGCGGGCCCGCGATAAACAAACCGTTGCGGCCGGGTTCCTGACGGCCGGGCTGCGGCAGCATGGCGTCGAAGCCTTCGGCGTAGCGCCGGGCGGCTGCCGCTGCTCGCTTGTTGTCGTCGGTGATCTGGAAGGTGGAGAAGGTGCGCCGCAGGAAACGGTCGCCCATGCCTGACTCGCCGACGATGCGCTTGATGCGATCCCGCATTTTCTTCTCCTCCTCAGCCTTAGCGGCTGCGGCCTCAGCAGCTTCGCGCTCTGCCTTCGCCTTCTCATAGGCAGCCACGGCCTCGGGGCAGGTGCATCGCTCGGCTCCGTAGGGAGGCCAGAGGATGCGGTTGCCGAGCGGGATGCCCTTGTGGTAGCGCAGGGCGCCGCAGAACTCGCAGGGGACGGGCTCAGGGACTCCGGGACGGCCGGCGAGGCGCTCGTCGTTGCTCCAGATCCAGTTACCGGCGTCACTCGTCGTCGGCCGGCTTGAAGCCCTTGCCCCAGTCTCGGCCGGAGCTGTCGGGCTGTTCAGGATCTCGCTGATTTTCTGCACCTTCGTTCACCTCCTCATTGTCCCAGTAGCCGCCGTTGAGCCATGTGCTCGGGTTCGGTATGTAGCGCCCGTTCTCCCGGCGCCACTGGTCGCTCCGCTTCTGAGCGTCGACCGCCTGCATGATCCTCTCGTGGAGCTCAGCGGTGGGCTTGATCTTGTTCCACGCCTTCAGGGCGTACTGCTTGCCGGTCTTTTTCGGGTAGGCTTTCCAGAACTCGAGAAATCTGGCCTCGACGAGCGACTTCGTGCCGCCGTCACTCCCCTCGTCAGAGGGGGAAGGGGGTGTATTACCTTCTCTTGTCTTATCTTCTCTACTCTGGTCTACTCTGCCTCCGGCTTTCTTGCGGCTGTTTGCCGGTCGTCCTGCGGTCGGCGTTTGGTCGTCCGGCGAGGCGTCGGCAGACGCCGCAGCAGCGGCCCGGCGACTGCGGGAGCGCTCTTTCTCGGCTTGCCGCTGGTCGATCAGCTTGCCGGCGTACTCGTACCAGTCGTGGATCTCAAGCGTCCCGTCCTCTTTTTCGTCGATCCAGCCCGCCCGGATCAGCGTTTTCGCCAGCTTTTCGGGGTCTCCGTCCCACTGAGCGGCCCGCGAGATCATGCGCGGCGTGATGTCGACGAGGCTGCCGGTCGGGGCGTTGTCGAGGGCCCACAGCCAGAACGAGACGAGCAGCCCCATCATGTGCGGCGGCTCGACTTCGAGCTGGTCAGCAGCGTCGAACAGTTTGCGGTGATCCTTGAGTGTCTGATGCACTTGCAGCCATGCCACGGTCGTCACCTCCTTTCTGTGGTCGTTTGTTTGTGGCCTGCTTTTGGTCGTCTGCCGGTCGTCCGGCGGTCAGGTTAAAAAGGAAGGTCGCCATCGCTTTCCTGCCGTTGACAGTCATGCTATACTGAACAAAAAACGCCGAGAGGAGCAATGTGCATGCTGACCATCGACTTTGACTATGTAAAGGCCGCCCTGCCGCCCCGCGACCCTGCGGGCCACAAGGGGGATTTCGGCAAGGTGTACGTGCTGGGGGGCAGCGTGGGCTACACCGGCGCGCCGGTGTTCTGCTCCCGCGCCGCCGTTCGCTCCGGCTGCGGGCTGGTCTTTCTGGGCGTCCCGTCCGACATCTGGCAGGTGGCGGCGGTGAAGTCCGATGAGACCATGCCCCACCCGCTGCCCACGCTGGAGGGCAGGCTCTCTCTGGCGGCGGAGGAGGACATCCGCCGCCGCGCCGCCGGGTGCGATGCCGTGGCTATGGGCTGCGGCATGGGACGCGGCGAGGAGAGCGATGCACTGGTGCGCCGCCTGCTGACGCTGGACAAGCCGCTGGTGCTGGATGCCGATGGCATAAACGCGCTGGAGCGGCATATAGATGAGTTGTCCCTCCGCCGCGGTCAGGTGACGGTGATGACGCCCCACGAGGGGGAGTTTTTCCGTGCCGGCGGCGACCTCAGCCGCGGACGGGAGAGCGGGGCGGCGGCCTATGCGGCACGCCGCGGCGTCTATCTGGTGCTGAAGGGCCGCGGCACGGTGGTGGCCGCGCCGGACGGCCGTCTGGCGGTGAACACCACCGGCAACGACGGCATGGCCAAGGGCGGCAGCGGCGACATCCTCACCGGACTCGCCGCCGGCCTGCTGGCCCAGGGCATGGAGCCGTTTGCCGCCTGCTGCTGCGCCGTATGGCTCCACGGCAGGGCCGGCGATCTGGCTGCGGCGGACAAGGGACGGCGGGGCATGACCCCCAGCGACCTGTTAGAGAAACTGCCCTACGCGCTGAAAGAGGTGGAGTAGCGGAAAGCCTTCCCGAAAAGGAGGGATACCGTGAAAAAGATCATATTGCCGCTGCTGCTGTGCGCGGCGCTGTGCGGCTGCGGCAGCGCGGCGGCGGGAAACGCCGTACAGGACCAGTACCGCACCGTTCGGACCGCCCGCCTGGAGGCGGAGGTCACCAGCCACACGGACGCCGACAGCCGCACCTTCACCCTGCTGTGCAGCTATGATGCGGCGGGGGACGCCGTCACCACCGTCACCCAGCCCCACGAGCTGGCGGGGCTCACCGCCGTGGCCTCGGGGGAGGACCTGACTCTGGCCTGCGAGGGCCTGCAATTGCCGGTAGGCGCGTCCTCGGACATCTGCCCCGCCAACTGCCTGCCCTACCTGCTGCGGGCGTTGGCGAACGGCTACGTGCTGGAGCAGGGCGCCGAGACGCTGGAGGATGCCCCCTGCCTGCGGCTGACGCTGGATACCACCGGCGCCTCCGGCGGCAAGGTGCTGTGCGCCGTCTGGCTGGACGAGTCCGGCCTGTTTCCCCGCTATGCCGAGTTTTCTCAGGACGGCCAGATGGTTCTGACTGTCCGGCTGCTGAGCTTTGAATGTACCACCGCGTCGTCTGACACGGCGGAGGGCGGCGGCGCATAGGATACATCGGGCGGAACAAAACCGGAATTTACTGAACTGCAAAGGGTATAAATTCCGCGGCTGCGTGGGACAATGGAAGTGACCTGAGGACATATCCCTCCGGTACTTCTTGCGGCGGAGTGTGAACTTTGTGGATACGAATGTCAGACGCGGCGACATATACTACGCCGATCTCAGCCCCGTGGTGGGCAGCGAGCAGGGGGGCGTGCGTCCGGTGCTGATCGTGCAGAACGACACCGGCAACCGCCACAGCCCCACGGTCATCGCGGCGGCCATCACCTCCCAGCTGGGGAAGGCCAAGCTGCCGACTCATATCGCCCTGGCGGCGCAGGGCAGCGGCCTGCCCAAGGATTCCGTGATCCTGCTGGAGCAGATCCGCACGCTGGATAAGCGCCGCCTGCGGGAGAGAATGGGCCGCGTGGACGGCGCGGTGATGGAGCAGGTGGATGCCGCCATCGCTGTCAGCTTCGGTCTTACCGGCAGCCATCTGGTGTAGCCGTCCCACACGGGAAAAACGCATAAGCAGAACAGGTCTGTGCATACCATGGCACAGACCTGTTTTTCGTAGGGAAGGGGGGCGAGGACCGTGGAGGTGCCTGTCTGTCTGGATGGCCGCCGCGTGGGCACGCTGTACATGGAGCCCGCGGGACCGGACACGTCCTTCCGCGCTGCCTGCACCGGCCTGCCCGCCGGATTGTACCGCCTGTACGCCTGCGGCGTCGACGGACAGCTGCTGCTGGGCGTCACGGAGGACGGCCGCCTCCACCGCCGCTACTCCGCCGCCATGACCGCGCCGCTGGGCGCGGTCACGCGCTGCACCGCCCAGCCGGTGCAGACCGCCCCCTGGCGTCCCCTCACCCCATCGGACGGCTTCCCCTGGCCCGCTCCCGCCGGTGCGCTGCTGCATCGGGAGGGCGGCAGCACGCGGCTTGCCGCACCCTGGCCGCCGGAGGCCCCCTTCCCGCTGACGGAGCTGTTCTGCTTCGCCGCCGTGACACATCGGGAGGGCCGCCGCACCGTCCTCTACACTTTTTCCGGCGGCTGGACGCCGCAGCTGCCGCCGCGATAAGCGCCCGTAAAAAAATCGCGCCGCCCTCTACCAAATCCGGTAGATTTATGCTATACTGTTGCCATCCAGCGGTATTTTGCCGCAAGATCAGGAGGGTCAACATATGAGATGTCCCTATTGCGGATACAAAGAGAGCAAGGTCGTGGACTCCCGCCCCGCTGACGAGAGCAGCAGCATCCGCCGCCGCAGGGAATGCCTGGCCTGCGAGAAGCGCTTTACCACCTACGAGACGGTGGAGAGCCTGCCCATGGTGGTCATCAAGAAGGACGGCT
>ERZ827156.1533-NODE-1533-length-27102-cov-12.109254_pt1 | contig 27102 bp, 27 predicted proteins | sample MGYA00519919_ERZ827156 | MGnify/ENA primary metagenome ERZ827156 (study PRJEB31778, sample SAMEA3449269) | human gut metagenome | biome: human gut; feature: human-associated habitat; material: faeces | place: United Kingdom | collected 2010/2012 ...
GGTGCTCAAAGTATTTATTTTAAATAATTTGTGACAAATGATTGACTAACCTACAATAAAATTATAAAAAAACTCTTCAACCCCTTGACGGGAAGAGTTTTTTTTGATATACTATTGTAGATTAAAATTTGTGTAACTATGCACATTTTCAAAAAAGATATTATTAGTAAGGAAAAAGAGGAATTAAAATAACAAAAGAACGAATTTTTTAAGGTAAAAGCAGGCATTTAAAAAATTCGTTTTTATCCTATTATTTTTTTGCATAAAAAAACAAGAATAAACAACTTTTGTTAATTTTAAGAAGGACTTTTTCTTGAAAAATAAATTTAATTCTGCTTAATTTTTTTTTAGAGGTGATTTTTTTGAAATTAAAAGAAGTGAAATATGAAAAAGCTTCGAGAAAAGACTTTTCAAAAGTAGGAGACTACATAGAAATGCCAAACCTAATTAAAGTTCAAAGAGACTCATATGATTGGTTTGTAGAGGAAGGGTTAGGAGAAGTTTTAAAAGATATTTCTCCAATCATCGATTATTCTGGAAACCTAGTATTAGAATTCTTTGATTATTACATGGAAGATAAAACAAAATATACTCAAGAAGAAGCAAAAGAAAGAGATGCTACATATTCAAGTAGATTACATGTTAAAGTTCGTTTAATAAACCGTGAAACAGGAGAAATTAAAGAACAAGAAATATATTTAGGTGACTTTCCACTTATGACAGATAGTGGAACATTTATCATAAATGGTGCTGAAAGAGTTGTAGTTAGCCAGCTGGTACGTTCTCCAGGTTGCTATTATGATGAAATATTTGACCAAAAAACAGGAAAAAGAAATTATACATCAACAGTTATGCCACTTCGTGGTGCATGGATAGAATATGAAACAGATAGTTCAGATGTTTTCTATGTTCGTGTTGATAGAACAAGAAAGGTGCCAGTAACAGTTCTTTTACGTACATTAGGAATTGCTACAGATGAACAAATAATAGAATTATTTGGAGAAGAACCTTTAATAAAAACAACTCTTAATAAAGATACAATAAAAACAGAAGAAGACGCAATAATAGAAATTTACAAAAAATTAAGACCAGGAGAACTTCCAACTGTTGAAGCAGCAAGAAGCTTAATTGATGGAATGTTTTTCGATAATAGAAGATATGATTTAGCAAAAGTAGGACGTTATAAATTCAACCAAAAATTAGGATTAGCTGGAAGAATTGTTGGACATATAGCATATGAAGATATAATGGATAAAGAAACTGGTGAGATTTTCGTTAATGCGGGAGAAAAGATATCTGAAGGAGTAGCTGAAGAGATTCAAGATTCTGGAATAAATATAGTAGATATAAAATTAAATGATAAAAAAGTAAGAGTAATACGGAAATGGAACTGTAAATATTTATAAAGTTTTACCACAAGTAGATTTAAGCAAAATTCATTTTAAAGAAAATGTAAATTATGCAGTTTTACAAAATATAATTCAAAATACAGAAGAAAAAGATTTAGCAAAAGTAATTAAAGAAAGATATGAAGAATTAGTGCCAAAACATATAACAACAGAAGATATAATAGCTTCAATTAGTATGCTTTTAAATCTTTATCATGGTTTAGGTGAAAAAGATGATATAGACCATTTGGCAAACCGTAGAATAAGATGTGTTGGAGAACTATTACAAAATCAATTTAGAATAGGATTGGCAAGATTAGAAAGAGTTGTTAGAGAAAGAATGACAATTCAAGATTTAGATATTGTAACTCCACAAACATTAATAAATCCAAAACCTATAGCTGCAGCAATTAGAGAATTTTTTGGAAGTTCACAACTTTCACAATTTATGGATCAAACAAACCCACTTTCAGAATTAACACATAAAAGAAGAATATCAGCTTTAGGACCAGGAGGTTTATCACGTGAAAGAGCAGGATTTGAGGTTAGAGATGTTCACTATACACATTATGGTAGACTTTGCCCAATAGAATCTCCAGAAGGACCGAATATAGGACTAATTTCAGCACTTTCATCATTTGCAAGTATAAATGAGTATGGATTTATTGAAACACCATATAGAAAAATAGATCCAATTTCACATAAAGTTACAGACATAGTAGAAAGTATGAGTGCAGATATAGAAGATAAATATTATATAGCTCAAGCTCAAGAACCATTAAATAAAGATGGAACTTTTGTACATGAAAGAATAAGAGTAAGACATCAAAATGAAATTATTGAAGTTGAAAAAGAAAGAGTACAGTATATGGATGTTTCTCCAAAGCAACTTGTTTCTATAGCAGCTGCAATGATACCATTTTTAGAGCATGATGACGCAAAACGTGCCCTAATGGGAGCAAACATGCAAAGACAGGCTGTTCCACTTATGATTACAGAAAGTCCTATGATAGGAACAGGTATAGAATATAGAGCAGCAAAAGATTCGGGAATTTTAGTATTAGCTGAAGATGATGGTGTTGTTAAAAAGGTTACAGGAGATAGTATAACAGTAAAATATAAAAATGGAAAAACTGTAGTTCATAAATTACGTAAATTTAAAAGAACAAATGGTGGAACTTGTATAAACCAAAAGCCAATTGTTGTTAAAGGAGAAAAAGTTAAAAAAGGTGATAGTATAGCAGATGGACCATCAACTCAAAATGGAGAAATGGCACTTGGTAAAAATATTTTAATTGCTTTTTCAACATGGGAAGGTTACAACTATGAAGATGCTATTTTGTTAAGTGAAAGATTAGTTAAAGAAGATGTGTTTACATCAATACATATAGAAGAATATGAATGTGAATGTAGAGACACAAAACTTGGAGCAGAAGAAATAACAAGAGATATACCAAATATAGGTGATGACCAATTAAAAGATTTAGATGAAAATGGAATTATAAGAATTGGTGCAGAAGTTAGACCAGGTGATATTTTAGTTGGTAAAGTTACTCCAAAAGGAGAAACAGAACTTACAGCAGAAGAAAGATTACTTCGTGCTATATTTGGAGAAAAAGCAAGAGAAGTTAGAGATACATCTTTAAGAGTACCTCATGGGGAAGCTGGAACAATTGTAGATATTAAAATATTTACTAGAGAAAATTCAGATGAATTAGCTCCGGGTGTAAAACAAGTAATAAGATGTTATATTGCAACTAAAAGAAAGATATCAGTTGGAGATAAAATGGCTGGACGTCATGGAAACAAAGGTGTTGTTTCAAGAATACTACCAGTTGAAGATATGCCATTTATGCCAGATGGAACACCAATAGATATATTATTAACTCCATTAGGTGTACCATCACGTATGAATTTAGGACAGATTCTAGAAGTACATTTAGGAATGGTCGCAAGGTTAAATGGTTGGAAAATTTCAACACCAGTATTTGACGGCGCAAACCAAGAAGAAATTGAACAACTGCTTGCAGAAACAGGTTTATCAAAAGATGGAAAAACTATTTTATATGATGGAAGAACAGGAGAACCATTTGATAAGCCAGTAACAGTAGGAGTTCAATATATGCTTAAATTACACCATTTAGTTGATGATAAAATACATGCAAGATCAACAGGACCATATTCATTAGTTACACAACAACCTCTTGGAGGAAAGGCTCAATTTGGAGGTCAACGTTTTGGAGAGATGGAAGTTTGGGCACTAGAAGCTTATGGTGCTGCATACACATTACAAGAAATGTTAACAGTAAAATCTGATGATGTAGTTGGACGTGTAAAAACTTATGAAGCAATTGTTAAAGGCGAAAATATACCAGAACCAGGAGTACCAGAAAGCTTTAAAGTTCTTATAAAAGAACTTCAATCATTAGGATTAGATGTTAGACTTTATGATAATGATAAAGAATTAGAAATAAAAGAAAATGTTGAAGATGTTCTTAATTTTAATATCGATGAGCATAAGAGAATGGTTAGCGGAACAAAAGAAGATGTATTAGTAAATGAGGAATTAGCAGAAAACTACGTTGCATCTGAAGAAGATGATGATTTAGATATATTAAATGAAGATGACGAAGAAGATGATAATGAGTTATATGATGATGAAGATAGTTTCTACGAAGATGAAGATTTAGAAGAGAATGACTTGGCAAATGATAATCTTGAAAATGATTTTGATATTGATGAATAAAAATAACAACATGCAAATATACATATAATAGAGCCTTTATATATTAAAATAAATATAACAATAAATTAGAACAATAATATGTAAGGAGGAATTTAAGATGAATAATAAAGAATTTAGAAAATCTATGAAAGAAAATATTAAACAAGGGAAAAATGAAAAGAGTAAAGGTGTTTTCAAATATGATGGAGTAGATAAATTATTATATGAAAACCCAACTGGAGACAAGAAAATAGGAGTTTCTGAAAGATAGAACTAAAATAATTGCATATTCACAAAAATAAGGTTAAATTACAAGAAGGAATTGTTCGTGCGGTGTTAAAATTTAGCTAAAATATGTGAAACCTAAAATTTCTATAAAAAAGAAAGGGGCAATCCGAAGTAAATGGAAGAAATGGAAACATTTAATAAAATAAAAATAGGTATTGCATCAGATGAGAAAATTAGAGAATGGTCAAAGGGAGAGGTTAAAAAACCAGAGACCATTAATTACAGAACATTAAAACCAGAAAGAGATGGACTTTTTTGTGAAAGAATTTTTGGACCAACTAAGGACTGGGAATGTCACTGTGGTAAGTACAAAAGAGTAAGATATAAAGGCGTTGTTTGTGATAGGTGTGGAGTTGAAGTTACAAAATCTAAAGTTAGACGTGAAAGAATGGGACATATTGAACTTGCTGCACCTGTAGCACATATATGGTATTTTAAAGGAATACCAAGCAGAATTGCATTAGTGCTTGATATTTCTCCAAGAAATTTGGAAAAAGTAGTTTATTTTGCATTATATATTGTTACAGATAAAGGTACATCAGGATTAGAAAAATGCCAATGTTTAACAGAAAAAGAATATCATGAAGCCATAGAAAAATATGGAAAAGGTTCTTTTAAAGCAGGAATGGGAGCAGAAAGTTTAAGAACATTGCTTGAAGAAGTAGACTTGGAAAAAGAATCAAATATGCTAAAAAAAGAACTTGAAAATGCGAGTGAGCAAAAAAAGGCAAAATTAATAAAAAGATTAGATACAATAGAATCTTTTAGAATTTCTGGAAATAGGCCAGAATGGATGATAATGAGCGTTGTTCCAGTAATACCACCAGATTTAAGACCTATGGTACAACTAGATGGTGGTAGGTTTGCAACATCTGATTTAAACGATTTATATAGACGTGTTATAAACAGAAATAATAGATTAAAAAGATTATTAGAATTAGAAGCACCAGAAATAATAGTTAGAAATGAAAAGAGAATGCTTCAAGAATCGGTTGATGCTTTAATAGATAACTCAAGACGTGGTAGACCAGTAACAGGTGCAGGTGGACGAGCTTTAAAATCTTTATCAGATATGCTTAAAGGAAAACAAGGACGTTTCCGTCAAAACCTACTTGGAAAACGTGTTGACTATTCAGGTCGTTCAGTTATAGTTGTTCGGACCAGAGCTTAAAATATATCAATGTGGTGTTCCAAAAGAAATGGCAGTTGAATTATTTAAACCATTTGTAATGAAAGAATTGGTCGAAAGAGGAATAGCACACAATATTAAAAATGCAAAACGTATGGTAGAAAGACTAAAACCTGAAGTTTGGGGAATTTTAGAAGAAGTTATAAAAGATCACCCAGTAATGCTTAACCGTGCTCCAACACTACATAGACTTGGTATACAAGCATTTGAACCAGTTTTGGTAGAAGGTAGAGCAATTAAACTTCATCCTCTTGTTTGTACAGCATTTAATGCAGACTTTGATGGTGACCAAATGGCTATTCACTTACCATTATCTCCAGAAGCTCAAGCAGAGGCTAGATATTTAATGTTATCAACAAATAATCTATTAAAACCACAAGATGGTAAAACAGTTACAGTTCCAACAATAGATATGGTATTTGGTGGTTATTATTTAACAATGGTTGTAGAAGGTGAATTAGGAGAAGGAAAATATTTCAAAGATCCAGAAGAGGCTATAATGGCATATGAAAATCATGCCGTAGGAATGCATGCTAAAATTTTAGTTAGAAGAACACTAAAAATAGATGGAGAATTAAAATCTAAAAGAATAGAAACAACAGTAGGAAGGATTTTATATAATGATGGAATCCCTCAAGATTTAGGATATAAAGATAGAACAAACCCTGAAGAAATGTTCCAATATGAAATAGACTTTCCTGTTAACCAAAAGAAATTGGGAGCAATAATAGATAGATGTATAAGAATACATGGATTATCAATCTCTGCAGAATTGTTAGATAACATTAAAGATAAAGGATTTAAATATTGTACACAATCAGGATTAACATATTCTATGGGAGATGTTAAAGTTCCAGAAGATAAACCACAAATATTAGCAGAAGCAGATGCAAAAGTTTCAGAAATCAGAAAGAAATATAGAAGAGGTTTAATAACAGAAGAAGAAAGATTTAAAGAAGTTGTTGCTATTTGGAATGAAGCAACTGTTAAAGTTGGTAAATCACTTGAAGACAGAATTGAAGAGCAAAATCCAATTAACTTAATGGTTAAATCAGGAGCAAGAGGTAATATTAACCAATTAAGACAAGCAGCAGCTATGAGAGGACTTATGGCAGGAACAACAGGTAAAGTAATAGAAATACCTATAAAATCTTGTTTTGCTGAAGGTCTTGACAGTTTAGAGTACTTTATTTCTTCTCACCAAGCACGTAAAGGTTTAGCAGATACAGCATTAAGAACAGCAGATTCAGGTTACTTAACAAGAAGGTTAGTTGATGTTGCTCAAGAAATAATAGTTAGAGAAGCAGATTGTGGATCTAATGAAGGATTAATAGTTTATGATATAAAAGATGGAAACCAATTAATAGAGCAGTTACAAGAAAGATTGATAGGAAGATATCCAGTAAATGATATTATTAATCCAAAAACAAATGAGGTAATAGTTGATACAGAAACAATGATTACAGATAAATTAGCTGATCAAATTGTAGAAGCTGGAATCGAAAAAGTTGAGGTACGTTCAGTACTTGGTTGTCATTCAAAACATGGTGTTTGTCAAAAATGTTATGGTATGAGTTTGGCTCGTCATAATAAAGTTGAAATAGGTGAATCAATAGGTATTGTTGCAGCACAATCAATAGGTGAACCAGGTACACAGCTTACAATGAATACAAAACATGCTTCTGGAGCTATTGGTACAGATATTACACAAGGTCTTCCAAGGGTTGAAGAATTATTTGAAGCACGTAAACCAAAAGGACTTGCTGTAATTACAGAAATATCAGGTACTGTAAAAGTAAAAGAATCTAAGAAAAAGAAAGAAGTAGTTGTTACTTCAGATACAGCTTCTAAAACATACACAATTCCATTTGGACCAAAAATGAAAGTTAAAGATGGTGATTATGTAGAAGCAGGAGCACCATTAATAGAAGGTTCTATTAATCCGGCAGAAATTTTAGCTGTAAAAGGCCCAGAAGGTGTTTTTGAATACCTTACAACAGAAGTTCAAAAAGTTTATAGAAACCAAGGTGTTGATATAAATGATAAGCATATTGAAGTTATAGCAAGACAAATGCTTAAAAAAGTAAGAATAGAAGACAGTGGAGATACAGATATGTTCCCAGGTACTTTAGTTGATATGTATGAGTTTGCAGATAAAAATGCTATTATGCAAGAAAAAGGATTAAAGCAAGCTAAAGGAAAACGTATTTTACTTGGAATTACTAAAGCTTCTCTTGCTACAGATAGCTTCTTATCAGCAGCTTCTTTCCAAGAAACAACAAGAGTTTTAACAGAAGCAGCAATAAAAGGAAAAGAAGATGATTTAGTAGGACTTAAAGAAAATGTTATTATTGGTAAACTAATTCCAGCAGGAACTGGTATGAAGAAATACCAAGATTTACAAATAAGTATAAAAAAAGAAGAAGACGAAAATAAAGAAGAATAATATTACAAAAATGTTACAGTTTTTTTACAATTCTGTAACATTTTTTTGTGCTGTTGAAAACAAAAGAAATATATGGTATGCTAAAAATAGTTTGAATATAAAATTTTTAGGGAGGAAATAAATAAAAATGAAAAAACAAAAAATAATAAAGAAAATAATTGTTATTATAATAATGCTAAATATTATAGCATTTGGAAAGGCGTATGCAAGTGATATACAGGTTGTACAGCCGGAATATACAAAAGAATATAATGACTATATAAACCTATCAGAAGAAGAAAAAGAAAATGCAATTGTACCAAGAAAATATAATATTAGTGGCAAAGAAAGTACAAATGAAGCTATTCTTCAAAATGAAAACGTACCATTTGGAAAATTAATAACATTAGCACAGGCATCAGCATATTCTAATGAAAAAACGTTTTCTTTAAAAAATTATATTCCAAATAATTTAAAAATTAAAAATCAAGAAAATACACATTTATGTTGGGCTTTTTCTGCATTAAGTTCATTAGAAACAAATTTGGCAATGAAAAATTACTTAAATAAAAATACAGAAAAATTATATGATTACTCTGAAAGACATATGGGGTATTGTGAAACACAAAGCTTTAAAGATGGAAAAATATATAAATATGGACATAATATGAAATTAAAAGAGGGTGGCTCAATACAAATGGCAGTAGCATATTTAACAAATGGACAGGGTGCTGTTGCAGAAGAAGATATGCCATTTGAAGATAATGAAGATGAAATTGATTTAAACCAGATTCAAAATAAAAAGGTATTGACTACTGTGAATGACGTTATATATTTTGATAGTATAGTTGATCCTAAAACAGCAGACCAAAGTAAACTTGCAAAATTACAAACTCAAATGAAAGAGCAATTAGCAACAAATGGTTCTATTTTTGTAACAACATATATGCCATCTATTTCAGGAGATGATAATTTAAATGTAAATACTGCAGCAATATATTGGGCTAAAAAAGCAGATGATAAGGCTACAGGACATGCTTATAGTATTGTAGGTTGGGATGATAATTATTCTAAAGATAACTTTATAAAAAAGCCAAGCATAGATGGAGCATGGATAATTAGAAATTCATACGGAGAAGAAATAGAAGTAGGAACATTTGACGATTTAAAAGAGCAGATTGTTAAAAAGTATCCAAATAAATATTCATCAGTTGATGATATTACAGATGAAGATTTTGATGCATATGTAGAAAAGCTAAAGCAAAATGAAATATTAAACATTGATGAAGATAATGAAAAAATATATATGAAAGTTGGAAAAAATGGATTTTTCTATGTATCATATGAAGATTATTATATTTATAGTAATATGATAGGAATAGTAAGTGCAGATGATGAGAAAAAATATGACAATATTTATCAATTAGATGAATTAGGAGACTTGGGTGTAGCATATATTAAAGATTCAATGAATAAAGATATTTATATTGCAAATGTATTTACTAGAAATACCGATAAAACAGAATACCTAAACTCTATAGGGTTTAATACTAGACAAAGTGGTACTTATGAAGTTTATGTAAATCAAACTGGAAAAGATAAAACAATAACTAACTTAAAAAAAGTAGAATTAGTAGAAGGAAATAATATAACATTAACACCAGGATATCATACTATAAAATTTAAAAAGGACTATGAGCTTACTGGAAGCAATTTTGCAGTTGTAGTAAAGATGATTAATAAAAATGGAGAATATAATTATTTTTCTGTTGAGGGTATTGCTAGTAAACAAATGAATGATGAAGCTAAATCTAAAAAAGGAGAAAGCTTCATGACAATTGATGGTAGAACAAATGATAGTGAATGGGAAGATATTGGAGATTCAAATAATACAAATAATTATTTAGGAAATTTATGTATAAAAGGAATAACTACTCTTACAAGTAATTCTCAAGAGATAGAAAAAGCAACTGAAGAAACAAAAAATCCAGATAAGGAAAACCAAGGAACTAATGACCCAGAAAAAGAAGGACAAGAAACAAACAACCCAGGAAATGAAAAAACAAAAGCTACAGCTTCAAAGATTGAAAATGCAAAAGCAATTTTAAAAGAGATTAAAGTTGATTCGTCAAAAGGAGAAAGCTATATTGAATTAAAAATTGAAGGAATAGATGTAACAAATGAAAATCAACAATTTGAACATTATTTTTATATATCATCTAATTCAAATGAAACAGATTTAGAAAATAAAAAATGGGAAAAAGCAACTTCTTTTGAAAAACAAGAAAATGGTACATATACTTTAACAATGAAAATTTCAAATTTTTCATCTTTAAGTAATTTAGAGCAAGATGATGCTTATATTTATATTAAAGAAATCGCAAAAAATGGAGAAGATTCAGTTACAAGTTACTGGAAAAGTATTAATATAAAAACAAATCCTTCAGATTATGACATAAATCAAAATGGAACTGAAACTACAATAAAACAAAATCAAAATAATAATAATGATAAGAATGATAATACAACTGCACAAACTGTATTACCATATACAGGTTCAAAAATCATGTTTATAGCAGTAGTTGTGGTTATATTTTTTGGAATAATAGGTTTAAGAAAATATTTAAAATTAAAAGATATAAAATAGATGTCAACTGTAAAAGTAAAAGAAAGTTACTGATTAAAAGCTATTTAAAAGTAAAAAGTGCTTGATTAAAAAAGTAAATTCTAGTAGCTGTGCAATAGTAATTTCAAACATTTTGGAAAAAATATAAAAAATAAATAATAATAAATTAATATGAAAAAAGATGTTAATGTCAATACAAAAATGTACAATTTTATTCATCAATAAATTTGAAAAATTATACATTTTTGTATTGACATTAACAATATTTGATGGAATAGTTTGGATAACTAATTATAATAAATTAGCTACACCATTTTATCAGAAAAAAGATCAAAAAATAAAAGGAACAACTAAAAATGCTGATTTATTGATGGGAATAGGTGAAACAATAGGTTGTGGGGAAAGACATCAAAGGTATGAACAATTATTAGATGCATTAAATAAACATGAAGTCTTGCCTAATGAATATAATTGGTACATTGAAATGAAAAAACAATTTCCTATGCAAACATCAGGGTTTGGAATGGGGGTTGAAAGATTTTTAATGTGGGTATTAAAAAGAAAAGATATATAAAGTATGCAAATTTGTTTAAGATTTAATGGAGATGACATAGTTGTGTAGGGGGATTATATGAAGAATTTTGAGGTTAATAGAGAAAATAGAGTGGAAGAATTTAAAGAAGCTTTAGATAGGATAAAAAAAGATTTTATTGGGGATGACTGTAAAAGTGATAAACCAATGTTCATTTTAGCTGGTGGGCAACCTGGAAGCGGTAAAACTGCAATGATTGAAACAATTAAGGCAAATAATAAGTCGACTAAATTTGTCGTTATTGATTTAGATGTATTTAGACAATATCATCCTGATTTTGAAGAGATAAAAAAATATCATAAAGAAGATGGTGCAATGCTCACGAATTCTTTTGCTTTTCAAATAGAAGATGAAATGTTAAAATATGTAATAGAAAATTCAATTAACACAATTAATGTTACATCATTAAGAAATACAGGACTTATTATGAAAAATATAAAAGAAAGTATAATTCCGAAGGGGGTTCATGTGAAGACATATGTTATGGCAGTATCTCCAGAAGAAAGTTATTACTCAACTTTAATAAGATTTAAAGAACAACAAATGGATAGTAATCAGATTGTACGATTTAATAGTAAAAAATTTCATGATGAAGCATATAAAGAAATGAATGGAACACTGATAGAATTACAAAAAGAAAATATTCCGATTATTGTTTGCAAAAGAGCACAAAAAAAAGATAAGCCACCTATAATTGTGTTTAGTAGTGAAGGAAAAAAATATGCTGATTCAAGAATAGGAGTAACAATGTCATTATTAAATAATAGAAAAGAAAGTTATGAAAGAGTTATACAAATAATAAAACAAGAAAATTTAAATTTATCTGCTGATGAGAAGTATGCTATAGAAGATTTTCAAAAGCTACTTAATCAAATTAAGGATAAAGAAGAGAAGAAAAGATGAATGCTAATAGAACCAACTATAAAACAAGTTAATAATAGGAAATTTATAGATGGCGTAATGATAGATGAATTTATAAAGAATAATGAAGTTCCGGTGATTATTTTTAATGGACCAGGAAAAACTAATAAAATGCTAGAATTGGCTATTACTGAAGGAGTTGAATTAATTAATGTTGATTCTGAATCAGAAAGGAGAGTCATTAATTTGAAAGTATCTACGTTTTCTATTTTTTTATAGAATTTACTTTTTCACTTTACATGACAAAAATAGAAATTTAAAAATAAATATTTTGTTGACATTTAGACCAAAATAGAATAAAATAACACTATAAAAAATAAAAAAAGGAGAATGAAGTTATGAATATTATTATGATGGGTGCTCAAGGCACAGGAAAAGGTACAGTAGCAGGTTTTCTAAAGGAAGAACTTAATTTACCACATATATCTACAGGAGAAATATTCAGAAAAAACATAAAAGAACAAACAGAACTTGGAAAAATAGCAACAAAATATGCGGATGAAGGAAAACTTGTTCCAGATGAAATAACAAATGAAATGGTAAAAAATAGATTAAATGAATCAGATTGCAAAAATGGTTTCATTTTAGATGGATACCCAAGAAATATTGCACAAGCAAAAGAATTGGACAATATTTTAAGCCAGAAAAATGAAAATGTGGATCTAGTTGTTAATTTAAATACACCTACAGAAGAAATTGTTGAACGTGTTATGGCAAGAAGAGAATGCCCAAAATGTAAAAAAGTATATAACATGATTTTAAATAAACCTAAAAATGGAGAACTATGTGATGAATGTGGAGTTGAACTAACAAAAAGAGTTGACGACACAGAAGAAAAATTAAAAATAAGATTAAATACATTCTTTACTGAAACAAAGCCAGTTATAGATTTTTACAGAGAAAAAGGTGTAGTTAAAGATGAAGAAATAAGTGTATCAATTAATAGACTTGGAATTGATGCAGCAAAAGATATTGTAGAATATGTAAAATCTAAATAATAAAGTTTAGAAAGAAGGCAAAAAATAATGGTTACAATAAAATCACACAAAGAAATTGAATTTATGAAAGATGTATGCAAAATTGTTGCAGAATTTTATGAGCAATTAGAAAAAAAGGTAAGACCAGGGATTTCTACTTATGAACTAGATAAGGAAGCTGAAAAAATAATGAGGAATCTTGGTGCAATACCTGCACAAATAGGCTATAACCCAGGAATAAAAGGCATTCCACCATATCCTAGTGCAACTTGTATATCTATAAATGATGAAGTAATTCATGGAATTCCAAGCAAAAATCATATAATACAAGAAGGAGATATAGTAAGTATTGATACTGTTGCTTTAAAAAATGGGTTTCATGGTGACGCAGCACGTACATTTTTAGTTGGTAATGTAGATAAAGAAGCCAAAAGATTGGTAGATATTACAAAACAGGCTTTTTTTGAAGGAATAAAATATGCAAAACCAGGTTATAGAATAGGAGATATTTCTCATGCTGTTGGAGAATTTGTAAAATCAAATGGATATTCTGTTGTAAGAGAATTTCAAGGGCATGGAATAGGAAAGCAAATGCATGAAGAACCAGGAATTCCAAATTATGGAAAAGCAGGAAAAGGAATGAGGCTAGAACCTGGTATGACAATATGTGTAGAGCCAATGGTTATCCAAGGTAAACCAGATATTTGTGAGCTTGAAGATGGGTGGACAATTTTAACTTGTGATGGAAGTTTATCTGCACATTATGAAAATACAATTTTAATTACAGAAAATGAGCCAAAAATATTGACAATTAAATAATAATGGTATATAATGGTAGAGCTATTGTGAAAATAGGGGGAATATGTGACTGATTTTAAGTTACATAAAAGCTTCAAATTACAAAAGCTTTACCTTTAATTTATTAATAGAAAAAAAGCTCTTTAAGGAGGCGAGAATTTGGCTAAGGAAGAACTTATAGAATTAGAAGGAAAAGTTGTAGAAACATTACCTAATACAACATTTAGAGTTGAATTAGAAAATGGTCATCAAATATTGGCAACTATTTCTGGTAAATTAAGAATGAATTATATAAAGATTCTTACAGGTGATAAAGTTAAAGTTGAAATGTCACCATATGATTTAAACCGTGGCAGAATTACTTGGAGAGCTAAATAGCATTAAGTTATGTATAACCACATAGCAATACCGAGTTTAAATACAATAAAGAAAGGAATGAGTGAAATGAAAGTTAGACCATCAGTAAAAAAAATGTGCGATAAATGTAAGGTTATCAAAAGAAAAGGTGTAATTAGAGTAATTTGTGAGAACCCTAAACACAAACAAAGACAAGGGTAATTTTTTAATTTTATAAAAATGTTTATAACACAAATTGGGTAGCGGCTGATTTATTATCTATTTGTGTATAATATATATTTTACCAAAAAACTTAAAGATCAAATTGATTTAATATTAATTTGGTGCATTTCACCTTTAAGCAATGAGGTAAAAAAAGCATAATTAAAAATTTGGAGGTGTAAATAAAACATGGCTCGTATAGCAGGAGTAGATTTACCTAAAGAAAAAAGGGTAGAAATAGGACTAACATATATATATGGAATAGGATTAACAACTTCTCAAAAAATTCTTAAAAAAACAGGAATAAATCCAGATGTTAGAATAAAAGATTTAACAGACGAAGAAGTAAATAATATAAGAAAAGCAATTGACCAAGACTATAAAGTTGAGGGAGATTTAAGAAGAGAAGTAGCTTTAAATATAAAAAGACTTACAGAAATTGGTTGCTACAGAGGGTTAAGACATAGAAGAGGACTTCCTGTAAGAGGACAAAGAACAAAGACAAATGCTCGTACAAGAAAAGGTCCAAGAAAAGTTGTAAGTAGAAGTAAGAAAAAAGTATAACAAAATCTTATTTGTAGCAATACAAAATTTAAAGAGGAGGTAAGTTAGAATAATGGCTAGAAACGTAACAAGAAAAACAGTTGCTAGAAGAAATAGAAAAAACATTGATAGAGGAGCTGCACATATTCATTCAAGTTTCAATAATACTATTGTAACAATTACAGATGTTGCAGGAAATGCTATATCATGGGGAAGCGCTGGTGGACTTGGTTTTAAAGGTTCTAAAAAAAGCACACCATTTGCAGCTGGAGAAGTTGCAGAAACAGCAGCTAAAAAAGCAATGGAACATGGTTTAAAAACTGTTGAAGTATATGTTAAAGGACCTGGTTCTGGTAGAGAAGCAGCAATAAGAGCTCTTCAAACAGCAGGATTAGAAATTAGTTCAATAAAAGATGTAACACCAATACCACACAATGGTTGCAGACCACCAAAAAGACGTAGAGTTTAATAGAATATAAAAAAAGAATGAAAGAGGTGTAAAAATAAAATGGCACGTTATACAGACGCACAATGCCGTGTTTGCCGTAGAGAAGGATGCAAATTATTCTTAAAAGGTGAAAGATGCTATTCAGATAAATGTAGCATTTCTAGAAGAAATTATGCTCCTGGAGATCATGGGCAAAAGAAAGCTAAGCTTTCAGAATACGGAACTCAATTAAGAGAAAAACAAAAAACAAGATCATATTATGGAGTTGGAGAAAAACAATTCAGAAAATATTTTGAAATGGCTTCAAATAAAAAAGGTGTAACAGGTGAGAATTTGTTACAAATATTAGAAAGTAGATTAGACAATGTTGTTTATAGATTAGGTTATGGAGTTTCTCGTGCAGAAGCTAGACAAATGGTAAACCATGGTCAATTTGAAGTAAATGGAAGAAAAGTTAATATTCCTTCATATTTAGTTAAAGTAGGGGATGTTATAACAGTTAGAGAAATAAAGAAAGATAATAAAACAATAAAGGTAAATGCTGAAGCAAATTCAGTAAGACCTGTTCCAGCTTGGCTTGAAAAAGATAATGAAAAATTAAGCGGAAAAGTTGTAAGATTAGCAGCAAGAGAAGACATAGATATTCCAATAGAAGAGCATTTAATAGTAGAGCTATACTCTAAATAATTAGGAGGTTAAATAATGATAGAATTTGAAAGGCCAAATATTGAATGTATAAAAATTGATGATGAAAACAATTATTCAAAATTTGTATGTGGGCCACTAGAAAGAGGTTATGGAGTAACGATAGGGAACTCTTTAAGGCGTATTCTACTTTCTTCACTTCCAGGTTGTAGCATAACAAGTGTAAAGATAAATGGAGTATTACATGAATTTTCTAGTATTCCAAATGTAGTAGAGGATGTACCAGAAATAATAGTTAATTTAAAAAATGTAAGACTTAAATTTGATGAAAATGAGGAAAAAACATTACATATCAATTTTAATGGTGAAGGTGAAGTAAAGGCAGGAGATATTCAAACAGATGGAACTGTTGAAATTCTAAATCCAGACCTACATATTGCAACAGTAAGTGAAGGTGGACATTTAGTTATGGAGCTTACTGCAAATAGAGGAAGAGGATATGTACCTGCAGAAAAAAATAAAACAGGAGAACAAGATATATCAGTACTTCCAATAGATTCAATCTATACACCTGTAAAGAAGGTAAATTATCAAATTGAAAACACTAGAGTTGGACAAATGGTAGATTTAGATAGATTAGTTATAGAAATCTGGACAGATGGTAGTTTAAAACCTTTTGAAGCATTAAGTTTAGCAGCAAAAATTTTAACAGGTCATCTTGAATTATTCATAGATTTGTCAGAGGCTACTAAAAATACCAAAGTAATGATTGAAAAAGAAGAAAACAAAAAAGAAAGAATTCTTGAAAAATCAATTGAAGAATTGGAATTATCAGTAAGATCATTCAATTGCCTAAAACGTGCAGGAATTTCAACTGTAGAGGATTTAGCAAACAAAACTGAATCAGATATGATGAAGGTAAGAAACTTAGGCAAAAAATCTTTAGATGAAGTAGTGGCCAAATTACATGCTCTAGGATTAGATTTTGCACCAGAAGAGGAATAAAAAATAAAAAAATAGACAAGGAGGTTGAACAAGTTGGCTAACAGAAAATTAGGAAGAACAACAGATATTAGAATGTCAATGTTAAAAACATTAACTACAGATTTAATTATGTATGGGAAAATTACAACTACTGAATGCAGAGCTAAAGAAGTAAAGAAAATAGCAGATTCTATAATTTCATTAGCTGTAAAAGAAAAAGATAATTTTGAAACTGTAGAACAAAAAGTTGTTAGAGCTAAATTAGATTCAAAAGGAAATAAATTAACAGAACTTGTAAAAAGCAAGAATGGTAAAGAATATTTAAAAGTTGTTAAGGAAGAAGTTACAGAAACTAGACAAAAAGATTTACCATCAAGATTAAATGCAAGAAGAAAAATTATGACTAAAGTAAATAAAGTTAAGAAAGATGGAGAAAATGTCGATTTACCATCAAAACTATTCAATGAAATAGCACCAAAATATACAGATAGAGTTGGCGGATATACAAGAATAGTTAAGGCAGAGCCAAGAAGAGGAGATAATGCACAAATGGCTGTTTTAATGTTAGTTTAGTAATATGCAACATGAAAAAAATCACATTAATTAATTAATGTGATTTTTTACGGTTTAAAAAGTAAAAAAATTATAAAAAAAGGATGGGGTGATTATTATGCTAAAAATATATTGTACCGATAAAGAGACAAACGTATTTGAGGAAATAAATGAATTTAAAAAAGGAAGTTGGATAAACCTGACAAACCCCTCCGAGGCTGAAATAAAAAAAGTATGTGAAAGTGTAAATATACAAGAAGGATTTATAAGAGACGCACTAGATTTTGAAGAAAAGGCAAGAATAGATGATGAAGAAGATGATAAAACTATTTTGTTTGTTGTAGATGTTCCAGTAATAGAAAAAAATAAAGAAAACGAAGAAAATGAAATGTTTTCTACAATGCCACTAGGAATGATATTTGTTAGAGATGATTTTTTTATAACAATATCTTTAAGAAAGAATAAAATTATAGAGTCATTTGAAAAAATGAAGATAAAAAGTTTTATAACATATAAAAAATCTAGATTTTTATTTCAAATATTATATTTAAATGCAGCATATTACTTAACATACTTAAAGCAAATTAACAAAGAAACGGAAGTTGCAGAATACATATTAAAAAATTCAATAAGAAATAAAGAATTATTGAAAATGTTGAGCTTAAAAAAGAGTTTGGTATATTTTACTACATCATTAAAATCTAATGAACTTGTAATGGAAAAAACAATGAGAGGAAAGATTATAAAACTATATGAAGAAGATGAAGATATACTAGAAGACGCTATTACAGAAAATAGGCAGGCTATTGAGATGGCAAAAATATATAGTGACATTTTAAATAGTGCAATGGATGCATATGGTTCTATTATTTCAAACAACTTAAATGGAGTGATGAAAACACTTACTTCAATTACTATAGTACTTGCTGTTCCAACAATGATTTCTAGTTTTTGGGGTATGAATGTGGATTTACCATTTGAGCATAATTCTTTTGGTTTTGCAATTATGATTAGTATTGCTTGTATAACAACTCTGATTGTTACATGGTGGTTAAAAAAGAAAGATATGTTAAATTAATATTTAAAGGGGTATGTAAGAGTATAAAAAAGTTAAAGAATTTTAATCATACCCCTTTTGTTCTATTATAGGAAAGTTTATCAAACTTCCTACAATAGAAATATTACGGCAAAAAATTGTTTCCATAAATTTCGTTCAAGATGCGGACTTTAAAATGTTCTATATATACAATGTTTTATTATTACTATAGATTACAAATCCTGGTTTACTACCAGAAGGCTTTTTTACAAAAGCAACTTTACAATAATCTACAGGTACATGTGAAGAGTTTTTTGCTTTACTATGTTTGGCTGCTAATTTCGCAGCTTCATATAAAATTTCTTCAGGAATTATTTTGTTTTCATCAACTTTCAAAATTACATGGCTTCCATGTATATCTTTTGTATGAAACCAAATATCATTTTTTTTGGCAAATTTACATGTTAAATAATCATTTTCTTTATTGTTTCTTCCAACAAGGATGGTGTATCTATCAATTATAAATTTTAAAGGATTAAAATTTGTAAGTTTATTTGTTGTCAATTGTTTCTTTTTATTTGTTTTATTCTTTTTTGTTTTTTTCTTTTTTAGTATTGGTTCAAAAATAGAATTTTGAGAAATTTCATCGTAAATTTCATCCATATCTGAAATTGATGTTGCAGATTCTATTTCATATATAACACTTTCAATATAATTAATATCTTCAATAGTTTCTTTTTTTTGTGCAGTTACAACTTGAAGGGCATTTTTTAATTTTGAATATTTTTTAAAATATCTTTTTGCATTATAAGATGGAAGATATTTCTTATCAAGGGGAATTTCTATTTCTTTGTTATTATCATAATAATTTTCAAGTTTTATGCTTTCCATATTGTAGTTTGGTATTTTATATAAATTTGAAGTTATGAGTTCCCCATAAAGTCTATATATATCCATATTTTTGCATTCTAATAATTTGCTATCTATATTAAAAAGTCTTTTTTCATATTTTTTTAATAATCCTAAAATCAAATTCAACATACTATTTCTATAATTTTTGAATAATTCAGATGTTTCTTTTTGAAAATAAAAATCATCTAAAATATAATTTATATAAAAAGAGCTATGTTTTTGTGCTAAAGATTTTATTAAATAATAATCTTTTTTATCATTACTAAATTCTATATCTAGATTATTAGATAAAATAATATCATCTATTCTATTAAATAAGCAATGAAGAGCTTCTTTAGAAAGTGGCGCATTAATTAATTCCTTTTGTAAGTTTTTTACAAAAGAAGAACTAATTCCATTAAATGTATTTGCAATTATTTTATCAATATTAAAATTTGAAATATTAATGTTATCCATATCTTCAATTTGAACTGCAAGATAGTCTGTAAGATGAGGCTCTACCTTTGAATAGAAGTCTTCAAAATTTTTTAATTCTAAAAAACTATATTTAGAAGAAGTTGGAAAAGAATATTTACTTGTTGGGTAAATGTCACGGTTAGAATGCTCTTCTATTGATGTATGACGCATACTATCTATTATAATTAAATTTTCATCTGTTAAAATTATATTACTATGTTTTCCCATTAGTTCAATTATTAATTTTTTTCGTATTGGTTTAGTTGGATTTTCATTATTTTCTAAATCTATAAATACAATACGTTCTAGATCTTTGGTGTAAATTTTTTTTATTTTTAACCCTAATAAATGTTTTCTAAGTAACATACAAAAATTAGGAGCTACAAGTGGATTTTTTTGTTGATGTGTGGTTAAGTGTATTCTACAGTTGTTTGCAGTTATACAAGATAGTAACATGTAATTTAAGCCATTTTTATAAATGCCTAAAAGTAAAGAGTTTTTATTTGGTTCAAAAATTTTATCTATTTTTCCACCAACTATATTATTTAATTCTGTAACAATTGATTTTGTAACTATTCCGTCAAATGCCATGTGTATCAAATTCCTTTCTTTTTTGATATACATATATTACCATAAAATTTAAGGATTTTCAATAAGCTTAAATAATAAGTTTTATATTCGGTTAGCTCTAAAATTACTTGAATTACACATTACTATTTTGAAAGATACTATCCTTAAGATAACCTACTTTATAAATTGAGTTACTAAAATATAGTTTTAAAAAGTCCAATTGCAATTAAAAGAAATCCGGAAATTTTATTCCAAACACTTTGTGGAATAAATTTTAGGCGGGTTAATTTATTACCTAATATATTTCCTAAACTTAAAAAAATATATTGTAAAAATGCAACTAAAATAGAAAAAAGCCATATATTAATTCCAACTATGCTTCCACCTATGCCTATACAGAGACTGTCTAAAGAAAGAGCTATTCCTAAAGCAAATGCTTCTTTATAATTTATATCATTTGAATTATCAAAATCGAAAGAATATTCTCTATTATTGGTTTGTATTATAATAAATAACCCCATTATAATCAAAATAAGGCTACCTATTATTTTTAACAAAATATCTTTTAAAAGTAATTTTAAAACATTTCCAATAAAGCCAGAGCATAGTGTTATTATAATTGATATGATAAATAAAATTAGTTTATCTATTTTAGTAAGTTTTGTGTTTTTTAGTCCATATGTAATACCAATACCTAAAGAATCTATACTGCTTGAAATTGCCAAAATTAGAGACCCGAATAAAAATCATGTATAACACCTCTAGTATAATGTATGTTTTTTGTCGAAATTTGTTTACAATTCATAGTTTATGAAATAAATTATTTTAAATAGTCAAATTATATGAAAATTTAATCATATTACAGAAATATTAAAATATATGATAAAAATATATGATAAACTTATAGAAAGTTTTCATTAGCTATTAGATATAAATTGCAATAAAAATGATAATAGAGTAGCAAATGTAAATTCATAAAAATGCTTAAATATAATATGAAAATATAACACAGAAATTTATAAAAAAGGACTAGAGATTAATAATAGTTAGATTTTTTAGAACTTTTTACGTAAACCTTTCATAAAATATAACATAAAAAATATTTTTATGAAAGGAAAGAATGAAAAATGTCAAGTTACATAATAGAGGGAGGACAAAAGCTAAAAGGAGAAGCTTTTGCTTCAGGTTCTAAAAATGCTTCGCTTCCAATAATGGCAGCAAGTATACTTAACAAAGGAATAACAAAGTTATATAATGTACCAGATATTCATGATACAAGATTAATGATAGAAATTTTAAAAAGTTTAGGTTGCAAAGTAAAGAAAAATCAAAATAAAATTGTAATTGATAGTTCTAATATATCTAAATTTGAAATACCAGAGAATTTAATGAGTAAGATGAGGTCTTCTGTAATACTTGCAGGAGCATTACTTGGAAGATATAAAAAAGCAATATTTTCATATCCAGGAGGATGTGACATTGGTTCTAGACCTATAGATCTTCATTTAAAATCATTTGAAAAATTAGGAGCAAACATTGAAGAATATTATGGTAGAATTATTTGTAAAGTTGAAGAAATTAATGGAACAGAGATTAACTTAGACTTTCCAAGCGTTGGAACAACGGAAAATATTATTTTGGCATCTGTTTTTGGGAATGGATGTACAACAATAATAAATGCAGCAATGGAACCGGAAATAGTTGATTTACAAGAGTTTTTAAATAGAATGGGTGCAAAAATTGAAGGAGCAGGAAGCAATATTATTAAAATTGAAGGTATAGAAAGATTAAAAGATGTTAGCTATAATATAATGCCAGATAGGATTGAAGCAGGAACTCTTTTATGTGCAGCAGCTATTACAGGGGGAGAAATTAAGCTAAAAAGAGTTAATCCTAATCATATGTTACCAATATTAGATAAGCTAACAGATATAGGCTGTAAAATAACTATAAAAGAGAATGAAATTGAGCTTAAAGCACCTAAAAGATTAAAGGCACAAGATATAAGAACTATGCCATATCCAGGTTTTCCTACTGATATGCAAGCAATAATATCTACTTGTTTAGCAACAGCAAATGGAACATCTGTTGTTGTAGAAAATATATTTGAAAATAGATTTAAATATACACAAGAATTAAATAAAATGGGGGCAAAAATAAGTATAGAAGGAAAAACGGCAATTATAAAAGGTAGTAAAAGATTATATGGGGCAAATGTTAAAGCTACAGATTTAAGAGGTGGGGTAAGTTTAGTTTTAGCAGGGCTTATAGCCAAAGGGAAAACACGAGTTGATAATATTGAATTTATTTTGCGTGGATATGAGAAAATTGAAGAAAAATTAAAAAAATTAGGAGCAGAAATTTACATTATAAAGCCATAAAATTCCAATGCAATTAAAAAATAATAAAAAAACTATCCCAAAATTGAAGAATTTTGTCCCAGAATAAAATTTTTAGATTTTTATAAAAAAAGCAGTTAATGTATATATGTTGATTGATATTTGAATCAATCATTATGAAAACTGAAAAAGTTGTAGATAATTATGTCGATGATATCAAATATTAAAAACTCTGAAAAATATTGATTTTTCAGAGTTCTTTCTTTGTTTTAGCAATTTCACCATATTTTTTATATATTTTATCAATATCCTGCATAACATTTTCCTCATTTTACTTATTTAGTATCTTTTTTTTATATTTCGTTACAAAATATTTGACTATTAGTTACAAATTATGAATATACCATGGCGAAAACTAATCTATTCATTCTCATTTCCTATGGTAGCTAGTATAACATATAACTTACATTAAATCAACATAAAAAGAAACAAAAATTCGTAAATAAAAATAATTTGCAAAAACTACTTGAAAGTTTATAAATTTTATGTTAAAGTGAAAATAATGAATAAAAAGGAATGATATAGCCATGCAAATTATAACAAGTAAAGAAAATCAGTTAGTTAAGCACATATGCAAACTAAAAGAAAAAAAATATAGAACACAATATAATGAGTTTATAGTAGAGGGAGTAAAGCTTGTTAAAGAAGCAATAAAAGAAAATGCAAAAATTAAAAAGATTGTGATAAGCAAAACTGGAAAAGAAAGTAAGTTAATAGAAAAATATTTAGGTAATGAATTAGAAAAGATAAATTATGTACAAGTTGAAGATAATATTTTTAAACTTATTTCAGAAGTGGAAAATCCTCAAGGAATTTTAGCTGTTATTCAAAAAAAATTTGAAAAAAATGAAATAAAAAATGAAGAAATGATAGTTGCATTAGATGGTTTGCAAGATCCAGGAAATTTAGGAACAATATTAAGAACAATAGATAGTGTCCGGTTTAACGCAAGTTATTGTTTCAAAAAATACGGCAGATTGCTATAGTTCTAAAGTTATACGCTCTACAATGGGAGCAATTTTTAGGGTAAATATTATTGAAAGTCAAAATTTAGTTAAAACCCTAGAAGACCTTAAAATAAAAAAATATGAAATACTTGTTACAGCATTAGAAAAAGCAGAGTCTATATATAACCTAGAATTAAAAAATAAAATTATAGTAATTGGAAATGAAGCAAATGGCGTATCAAAGGAAGTATTTAATATAGCAGATAAAAAGATGACAATTCCAATGTTAGGCAAAACAGAGAGTTTAAATGCATCTGTTGCAACTGGAGTTATTTTGTATGAATATGTTAGAAGAAAATTAATTAAATAAAGAAAATGGGCTAAAAAATAATTCAAAGCCGGAGTTATACTATTTAGGAAGGAATGGAGTTACAATGGAAGAAAATAGAAATGCTTATTCAGAAGTAATAGAAATTTTAAAATTAATAGAAGATGAAGAAACACTTGAAAAGCTACCAATAGAGATGTTGGAAGTTTTAAAGTCAAAAACTAACCCAGAATATAAACCTGTAATTTTAAAAGATGTTCCATTAGAAGAGCAAAACCTGCAAAAAGAAACATATAACATTCTTGCGTGGATTTCAACGAAATATTTATTAGATGATGAAGAAATAAAACAAGAAAACATAGAAGATATAAAAGCAGAAGATGAGTGTAATAAAGAAGAAAAAATTATTAAAGAAGAGCAAGCAGTAGATAATAAAAAAGAATCGAATTATGAAAATAATGATAATTTACCAGTATTATATAAAGATATGAAATGGTACCAAAAAATCAAAATAAAAATTATAGAATTCTTTAATAGATTATTTAAGAAAAAAAATCTTAATATAGAAAATGAAGATTTATAAAGAAAGGAATGACCTGAAAAAAATGAGACCTGTTATAGAAAAACAAGGGTTTAAAGCAATATATATTGTATATATTGCTTTGGCTATTTTATGTATTATTGCAATTGGAATAGCTGTATATATGCAATTCTTTAAAGATGAAAAAATTGGCGTAGTGCTTGGTATTACAAAAAAAGAAGATAAAGAATATAATGAGCTAAAAGAAAATTTTACAAATATTTTTACAAATAATCTTACAAAAGAAAATATGTATACAGGAGAAATTAAAAAAATAAGAGAAAATGAAGATATTGTTTTTTCTGCGTATAATGTACAGGAACAAAAAGATAATTACATAATAAATATACAATTACCATTTTTTAATATTAATTCTGATACCGCAAAAGAAATAAATAAAGAGTTAACAAAAAGTTTTAAAGAAAAGTCCGAACAGATCATGAAGTCTAATACAGAAGAAAAAAAGATATATACTATAAAATATAAAGCGTATGTTACTAATGAAATATTATCAATGGTTATATTATCTGAATTAAAAGAGGGAAATAATAACCAAAGAATTATTTTTAAATCATATAATTATAATTTAGCAACAAATAAACAAGTTGATATTAATGAATTAATACAATTAAAAAATATAGATAAAACTAATGCTAATAAAAAAATTAAAGAGGAGATAGAAAAGTCGCAAGAACAAAATACAAAACTTGCAGAACTTGGCTATAATACAATTACAAGAGATGCAACAAGTGACACATATAAAATTGAAAATACCAAAGAATTTTTTCTCGGAGACAAAGGGTATTTATATATAATTTACCCTTATGGAAATAAAGAATATACAAGTGAAATGGATATTGTTATAATTAAGTAAAAGGAAGTTAGGATAAACCAATTAAATACAAAAACGGAAACCTTTGGGATTAAAGGTTTCCTTGCTTGAAAATAAAAGGGGATGTTTTTTTCTTAAGTCAATTGAGTATTTCAATTAACTTGTTATAAATATACAATATTTTTTTGTTCTTTTTGTGAATAAAATGTGAAAGTTAATAGCAAATATGTGATTATGTTTCGAACTCTCATAGGAAGTTTATTAAACCCAAAAAAACATTGACAAAGCTGAGACAAAAATGTATCACTTTTATACTTTTAATTGTCAAAGTGCTTAATTTTAAAATTAGATTATTTTCCAGTTTTTTGTGGTTTGTCGAATTGTGTCAAAAAAGTTTTTTGTTGACAAATGGGCTAAAAGCTATTTTGAATGAAAAGGCTACTTTAGAAGGATAATAAGTAAAATAAATTTACGGAAAGCCAAAGATAAAACTTAAAATTATAGTTAACTAAATGGCTTTCTTTTTGTCTCCATAACAGAAAGTACACACTACTTCTTTATTATGGAAAACCACGTTGCATAGAAAATTTATTTCATAAATTTTCGTAGGCGAACAAAGACAGGGCATGTAAAATTATCAAAAATTTAGAAAAGTTTAATCATGCACCTTTTGTTCTATCTTGCAATTATTCTTGCAATAGCAATTATTATTAAGATAGTCCCAGAAATTATAGATAAGTGTTTTTGAGATATTTTAAAGTTTTTTATTATGTTTATTGCTATAAAATTTCCTATGTTTATAAAACATATGTGGAAAAACGCAGCTAAAAATGGATAAATAAAATTATTTATTCCCATAATACCACAACTTAAACCAACACAGCTTGCATCAATTGATACAGTAAGTGCTAAAAGTATGGATTCTTTTGAATCAATTGAGTTTGAGTTGTCAAAGTCAAAATCATTTATTTTTTCTTTAAAGCTTTTACAAATTGTATATGTTCCTAATATAATTAAAAGCAAAGAACCAAATATTGTTGCAAAACTCGGAGAAAAAAACGTTGAAATGTAGTGACCAAGTATCATTGCAAGGCTTGTGGATACAAGAGCAATTGTAAAAATAATAAAATTACAAATTTTAGATATTTTTGCTTTTTTTATACCATATACAATTCCTAAACTTAAAGCATCTATGCTAACAGATATTGCAAGAAGTATACAACTTAAAATCATATTATACACCTCACTAAAATATAATATGACTTTTTATGACAAAAAGTGAAAAAAAGTATGTGAAGAAACAAAAAGTCATAGTACAACATACTAGTTGTCAATCATTTTTGAAAATGTCTTAAAAAATTTTATTTATTAGCACTAAGTTTT
>ERZ827156.1535-NODE-1535-length-27075-cov-3.142376_pt1 | contig 27075 bp, 40 predicted proteins | sample MGYA00519919_ERZ827156 | MGnify/ENA primary metagenome ERZ827156 (study PRJEB31778, sample SAMEA3449269) | human gut metagenome | biome: human gut; feature: human-associated habitat; material: faeces | place: United Kingdom | collected 2010/2012 ...
AAATTGAAAAAGAAAATGAATCCATATCCAAGTGCTAGTTTTGGGTATAAAATAGCGCATAGTGAAAAGATTGACCCAGATAAATATTTAAACAAAATTTATGAGATGGAAAAAAATTTTAAATTTGTACCGTATCCTGCGTATCCTGATAGAGAGTGGTTTATATATTTTGAAAGTCATTTAAATAGATTTAAAAAGATAAAAGATAGATTTGATAGAATAACGAAATTTATGAATGATTATTCCAAAGAATTGAAAGCTATTGAGAATACAAATGATGTAGTAGATTCAAGTAAATTAAAAAAACTAGAACAAAAAGAAATGATTGCTTCACAAGAAGATAAACAAGATTTAGCTGAAAAATTGGGAATTAAAGAGAGAAATACGTCTTCAAGTGGAAACTCAAGAAATAAATTACAGAAAGATGTAGTTAATATTGCTAAAGACGGTTCTGGTCAAATAAGAATTTCTGATTTAACAACACCGAATTCATCACTCGATAAAGGCTTGTATTGGCTAAAAACACCGTTTGAGAAAGTTAGGATTCAGGTAGATAAGGATGGTGATATATATGTGTATCCTAAATCTAAAAATGTAGCTCCCACATATAATTCAATTGCGCTAAAGTTAGATATGCTATTTACCGATGGAGAAAAAAAATTAGATAAAAACAAAATTGTGAAAGGTGAGATTGAACCAATAATCGGTTATCTAAAACAACGTATACCAATTACTAGAGACGAAAATCTGGATAAAGAAGATTTTAAAAACCAGAAATTATTAGATAAAATAAAAAAAGATACATCTCCAAGAGCCAACTTTGCCATTTTAGATAAAGAACAGATAGAAGCTGCTGCAGTTCTTTGCGGAATACTAATGTTAGCTGAATCACACCAATTCAGAAATCCTACCTTAGGGAAATTTGAAAGGAGCAGTGTAAAAAGAGTGAAGCAGCTTGCTTTGAGAGGTTGCACGAATCCATTCAGTATTGTTTATTTAAATAGTTCTGGTGAATATATAAATGCACATGATTCGAATAGTGATACTACGGACAAGCATAAGGCGCTAAAAATGGGTGGTATTGCTCAAACAAAAGAAATTCTAGAATTCAAAGTAATTGGAGAGGATATTGCTGTTAATAAGAATACTTTGCCTAGCTTTATATTAGCAAAAATTAAGAATAATATGTTTATAGACTCTGATGGAAAACGAACTTCCTCCGGAGAATATATAAAAATTGTAGATTTAGATGCTAGAGAAAAGTACAAATTTTTTAAAGAAGACAAAAAGCAAACTATAAGAGAATTTATAGAAAAGCGTCTAGATAGAAATATGAGAAATCAATATAAAATGCTAAATAGAACACCCAACAAAAGAAACAAATAAAACAAAATTTATTCTATATTATAGTTATATTATAGAGTGAAATGTCTTTTTGTAAAATTATTTTTAAAATGAGCGCATAAAAGGGGCGGTATATCGCCCTTTTGTTGTGCTTATTTATTTTAAGGAAGTGAGGATATAAAAAAGTCTTGCAAATATTGCGGAAGTATACACGAAGAAAATTATAAATGTAAAAAGCGACCCATACAAAAGAAACGAATAGATGAAAGCGTGTGTTTTAGAAGTAGCCAAAGCTGGCAGGACAAGCGCAAGAAAATAAAACAACGAGATAATTGTTTGTGCCAGATATGCGTTAGAAATTTATATAACACCGAAAGAAAATATAACTGTGAAAAGCTACAAGTACATCACGCAATACTATTAAACGCAGATAAAACTTTAAAGCTAGAGGATAGTAATTTAATAACGCTATGTGAATATCATCACTATTTATGCGATATGGGGGATATTCCATATATTGAGGTTAAAAAGATTATTGACGAACAAGAAAGTAAAAGCAAAATGAAAATTTTATTGTCCCCCCCTGCTAATTGATTTATTGTGCAAAGAACACAAAAACACCGTACATTCCACATAAAATTACGCTAAATAAAAACGAGGTGCATTTTTGGAAATATGAAAAATCAAGAATTAAACAAACAAGCAAAAGAAATTTTAAAAATTGCTCAAAATCACGGAGTAGAACAAAATTTTTTCTTTATAACTACATTTAAACGTTATCAAGTACAAATTGAAATATTAAACGATTTAGAAAAGACAATAAAAGAAGATGATATTTTAGTAACCAAAGAATATGTAAAGGGCAGAAAAAATGTGTATTCCCACCCCGCCATACAAGATTATAACCGTACAACAGACAGCGCTAATAAAACGGTGGTAACACTTATGAAAATAATTACAGTTTTGAGGGATAGAAAAGAAAACGATGAACCCGACCCGCTTTTGGAGATACTCAGCGGACGCGGAACCCGCACGGGTATTTCATGAGCAAAAACAAGTGAGATGAATTAGTTTAATCGCCCGCATTAGACAAAAACGCGAGCAAAAATATTGTTTTTAAGGAGGTGTTTAAGTACGCGATGAAAAGGCAACTGGTTGCCCATAAAAGTTATAAATATGTGCGAAGCGTGATAAATGGTGAAATTTCAGCACCAAAGTATGTTATAAAACAATGCGAAGATTTTATTGATATTTGCGACGGTAAATCGGAAAAATATTTTATCGACGAGGAAAAACTAAATAAAATTGACAACATTTTAAAATTACTAATTATGCCGCGAGGACTTAAAATGGGTCAAAATATTTATGATTGTTCGTGCGGATACCAATGGCTTATTTACGCGTCTTTGTGCGTTGTTTACAGAGAAAATCCAAGCAAAAGAAAGTATGAGACCATAATTTTAGAAGTAGGACGAAAAAATTTTAAAACCTTTACGGTAGCAACAATTTTTGTCTTACTTTTTTATTTGAGCCAAAATTTAGTAAATTTTACAGCGTAGCACCCGACGGGAGTCTATCGCGGGAAGTAAAGACGGCAATCGAAGAAATTTTAAAAAGTAGTCCTACAATTTATTATTACAATTCCCTTCCCCGCTTTAAAATTTTGCGAGATTATATAGAATTTAATCTAAATGAAAACCGATATATACCGCTAAATTACAGTAATTCCCGAATGGACGGCAAATTACCGAACGTCTTTTTAGCGGATGAAGTTGGGGCACTCCCGAACAGTTACGCGATAGAAGCCATGAGGTCGGGGCAGCTAAATATTTTAAATAAGTTAGGGTGTATAATTTCTACTAAATATTCAACAAGTAACAACCCTTTTGAGGATGAAGTTAATTATACGAAAAAAGTTTTAGACGGCGTACAAAAAGATGAGACCGTATTTTTCTTGCTTTATGAACCCGATAATACGGAAAACTGGACAAGCGACAATACAATCTTAAAGCATGCGAATCCCGTAGCACTTGAAATCCCAGAAATATGGGAAGATTTAATTAAGAAAAGAGCAAGAGCAATAACGGTAGAATCTGCGAGAGAAAATTTTTTAACGAAGCATTGTAATATTATTTATCAGGGCGCGGGAACGGAAAGTTTTGTTGATATAAAAGATTTACAAAATTGCAGAGTAAATAGGATTGAATGGACGGGGCGCGAGGTTTATGTGGGCGTTGATTTGTCTATGACGAACGATAACACAGCCGTTGCTATAGCTACCGAGCAAGACGGGAAAATTTTAGCCGACGTGATATGTTTTATTTCAGAGGAGCGAATTAACGAGAAAAATAAAATGGAGCGCATAAACTACCGCCAATTTATTAATGCGTGTAAGTGTTATAGCTTGTGGAAATAAAACCATTGATTATGGTGTTGTTGAGGATTTTGCTTTTAGTATTGAGGAAAAATATGGCGTGACCGTAAAAGCGATAGGTTTTGATAGATACAACGCCCTATCTTCTGCGCAGAAATGGAATAAAAAATATAATACGGTGGAAATCCGCCAACATAGCGACACCCTCCACCCGCCGACAAAGCTACTTTATGAAAAGATAAGTAATCACGAGTTTGAATATGAAAAAAATACGCTTTTAGAGATTAATTTTGAAAATGCGCGCTGTACTTACGATACAAATATGAATAGATACGTGACAAAGAAAAAATCTTGTGGCAAGGTAGATATGGTAATTGCGCTAATTAACGCGGTTTATCTCTTGCAACAAGATGTTATTTTTTCTGATAATTCGTGGGTTGTTCAGGTAATTTAATCTTCTCTTCCAAATAGATAGTTTAAAGAAATATTTAAAACTTTTGAAAGACCGTCAATCTCTATATCATTTACCATTCTATCCCCGTTTTCAATTCTTGAAATAGAACCTCTGCAAATATACACAGGCAGTAACTCTAGTTTTGCGGATAATTCAGCTTGACTTAAATTAGCTTTGATTCTAGCCTCTTTCACTTTTTCACCTATAATATTTAATTTTTCACTGTCAATAATTTTTTTCATATTAAACACCTCTTATGTCTTGAATTAGGACAAATAAAGTGTAAAATTATTATTAGTAAATCTTGTCCTATTAACAGGACAACAAGGAGGAAAAATATGAAAGTAGCAATAATAGGTTCAAGAAATTTGATAAACGTAGAAATATCAAAATTCATCCTAAAAGGTACAACGGAGGTAATCTCTGGCGGAGCGAAAGGAATTGACGCCTTAGCTGAGGAATGGGCGGATAAAAACGGTATCCCGAAAACGATTATTAAGCCCGAATATGAAAGGTATAAGCGCGGTGCACCATTAAAGCGTAATGAGAAGATCGTTGAAAGTGCAGACATAATAATCGCCCTTTGGGACGGGAAATCCAAAGGGACGAAATTTACGATAGATTATGCAAAAAAGCTAAATAAAAAAATGAAAATTTATATTTTAAAGGAGTGAGGAAATGAATATATTTAAGCGAAAGCGAGAAGAAAAGCGAACGGAGCCGCCGATAGACGATGTGTTATTAAAATCGTTATTGTACGGGGAAGAAATAGACCGAGAAAAAGCATTAAATATCCCCGCAGTTGCAAGGTGCGTAAACTTAATATCCGAAATTGTAGGTATGATGCCGATAAAACTTTATAAGGAAGAAACGATAGACGGTAAACCTAAGACTATCGAGGTTACAAGCGATAACCGACCGAGTCTATTAAATGATGATACAAAGGATACGCTAAACGGGGTACAATTTAAACGTGCAATCGTTAGAGATTATCTTTTAGACTGTAAAGCGTTCGCGTATATAAATAAAAAGCGAAACAACGTGCAATCGATACATTATGTTGAGCCACAAAAGGTACAGGTAGTAAAGAATTTTGACCCGATATTTAAAGACTATGATTTAATTGTACACGGGAAAACGTATAAACCTTTTGAATTTTTGAAAATCACTCGTGCGACAACAGACGGCATAAATGGAATCGGGGTTATTAAGGAAAATCAAGAGTTATTAAAAATAGCATACCAGACCATAAAATTTGAACAGAATTTAGTCACAACAGGCGGCAACAAACGGGGTTTTGTAAAATCACAAAATGCGCTAACAAAAGAAGCAATAAAAGCCCTAAAAGACGCGTGGCATAAGATGTACGCAGACCCGAGTGAAAATAACGTTGTGATTTTGAATAACGGCTTAGAATTTCAAGAAGCCAGTAGTACGTCGGTCGAAATGCAGTTAAACGAAAGTAAAATTGCAACAAATAACTCGATTTTAGATATTTTTAACGTACCCCAAGATTTTAATTATGAAATATTTATAAAGACAGCAATAATGCCCATAATAACGGCGATAGAATGTGCACTCAATAAAGACCTTTTACTTGAAAAAGAAAAGAGGCGGCTTAGCCGTCAGCCCGAATGGGGAAACCATGTGAGCAAAGCGAACGTGGCGTCTTTATATTTTGCGTTTGATACGAAAGAAATCACGAAAGGCGATATTAAGACACGTTTTGAAGCATACAAAACCGCACTTGAAGCGAACATTATGCAGATAGACGAAATTCGCTATATGGATGATTTAGAGCCGTTAGGACTAAACTTTATAAAATTAGGACTTCAAGATGTTTTATTTAATCCCTCAACGAAAGAAATTTACACACCAAACACTAATCAAATTACAAATATTGAAAGGGGTGAAAATAAATGCGAATAGAAATACGCAATAAAAGCGTGATTTTAGACGGGTATGTAAACGCCGTAGCGCGAGACTCTAAACCAATGTTAGATGAAAATGGAAATAAATTTGTAGAGCAAATTATGCCGAAAACTTTTGAAAGGGCGATTGGGAAAAACGAAGATATTTTATGTCTTTTAAACCACGAGCCAAATAGAAAATTAGGAAGCACAAGGGACGGAAATATTGAACTTTTTGAAGATAATATCGGGCTTAGAGCAATATGCGAAATCGCAGACGCGGAGGTAATACAAAAAGCAAAAGAAAGCAAGTTAAGAGGTTGGAGTTTTGGTTTTGAGGCTATCAAAGAACACGAAGAAGCCGTAAGCGATAACTTAAAACGTAGGTTTATTGACGAGATGAATTTATTGGAAGTATCAATCATAGACGATAAAAAAATCCCGTGCTATGTGGGAACAAGCATTGAAACCAGAGCCAATTCGACCATAAAAACAGAGTTTAGAGGACGGGAAGCCCCACCCGTTTTTGTAACAAAGCAGAGTTTAAACGAACCGCAAAAAATAGATTATTCATTATATGAGGATATTTTAAAACAAGTGCAAAATCAAAGTAATTAAAGGAGATTGAAAATTATGGAACTAAAATATTTAACGGAGCAAAGAGCAGAAAATCAGAGCAAAATGCAAGAAATTTTAAACGAAGCAAAAAACGAACAAAGAGCCATGACAGAGGAAGAAATCAAGAAATTTAATGAACTAAAAAAGCTAATTCACGAGATAGACGCTACAATTAAAGCCGAAGATGAAGCCCGAAAAAATGAGATTAATGAAAGCCAAAAAGAAGAGACGGAGAAACAATCCGAAAATGCAGAAAATGCGGAGCAAAGGGCTTTTGCTAACTTTATCAGAGGAATTAAAACCGAGAACAGAGCAAATAATCTTGATTTAGGGAACAACGGGGCAGTTGTGCCACAGACGATAGCAAATAAAATAATTGAGAAAGTAAAGGAAATTTGCCCGATTTATAGTTTATCCGAAATTTACAATGTCAAAGGGGATTTAGTAATTCCCTATTACGGCGAAAATTCGGGCGAAGATATAACTTGTGCATATGCAACAGAATTTACGGATTTAACGAGTACTGCTGGCAAATTTACAAGTATAAATTTATCAAGCTATTTAGCGGGAGCAATCACTAAAATATCAAAGTCATTAATTAATAAAAGTGATTTTGATTTAACAAATTTTGTAATAAATAAAATGAGTTCAGCTATTGCGGAGTTTATCGAAAAAGAACTTTTAAACGGCACAGGGATAAATTCTTGTCAAGGAATTTTAACAGGAACGACAAACATTGTAGAGACATCTGCAAGCGGGAAAATTAGTGCGGACGACTTAATTGATTTACAAGAAAGCGTAATTGATAATTACCAAAAAAATGCAGTATTTATTATGAACAGAAGTACGCGAAAAGCGATAAGAAAGCTAAAAGATAACGACGGCAATTATTTATTAAATCGCGACTTTACGAGTGCGTGGGGATATACTTTGCTTGGAAAACCAGTTTATACGTCGGACAATATGCCAGAAATTGAAGCGGGAGAAAAAGTTGTAATTTACGGCGATATGACGGGCTTATCGGTAAAATTAACAAAAGATGTTGAAATACAAGTCTTGCAAGAACTTTACGCCGCACAGCACGCTTTAGGGGTTGTAGGTTGGGTTGAAATTGACGGCAAAGTTACAGACCAACAAAAACTCGCGGTCTTACAAATGAAATCCGAATAAGTTGAAATACACAAAAATTAATATTTGAAAGGAACGCGGGCGGATGAAAATTAGTGAGATAACAACGGATAATCTCATAAATTATTTGAGGTTATCTCCCGAGAAGATAGATGAAAAAGAGACAGCCGAAATAAAGACTTTTTTAGAAACCGCCAAAGAATTTATATATTCGTACACGGGACTACAGCCCGAAGAAGCCGACAATTACGAAGATTTTACTATTTACAAATGTTAGCGGAACGGAATTAATTAAAAGTAATTCGGATTTTGCGCAGATAAAGACGAGATTTTTAGTTCGCACACCGAAAAAAACTATCAAAAAAGATATGTTTATCAAGTTTAGAAATAATTTTTATAATATAACTTATGTTAACAATTACTGTTTTAAAGACCAGTACACCGAGATAATAGCGGAGTTGGTGATGAAATAATGGCAGGCACGGAACCCGTGCAGGCAATTCGCGAATTAAGGCAGTGCAAAATTTTAAGAATATTTGCCCGCGATTTTAAAAATGTGGGGTGATAGAGATAGCAGATTTTAGCGCGTCCGTAGATTTAAGCGAGATAATTCCCGAAGCATTACAAAATGAAAATTTGGCAAAAGAAATGGTAAAATCAGGTCAACAAGTTTTACAAAACGCAATAAAAAATAATGCACAAAAATATAAGAAAACGGGTTCAATGGCAAATTCAGTAAAGGCAAAAGCCCCGACATTAACCAGAAGCGGAGGAGTTGTCGGGAGTGTGACGTTTACGGGAAAAGACAAAAACGGAATGAACAACGCACAAAAGGCTTTATGGCTGGATTATGGAACAAAGCATATAAACGGTACGGCATTTGTAAGGTCGGCGGTAAAATCGAGTGAGAGCGCAATTTTGCAGGCTATGGAGCAAATTTTTAATCAGAAAGCAAAGGGGTGATTTTAAATTAATATCAATCCGATAGTTGAGGAAATTTTAAAAAATTTTGAGGTGGACGGGACAAAAATCCCTATTTGCTTTTTACAGTTTACGGGGCAATCAGAGACATATTTAACCTATTATACATGGTACGAAAAGCCCGATAATTTTTCAGATGACGAGCATAAAAACGAAATTTCATATTTGACTGTTGATGTGTTTTCAAAGAAAAATTTTAAGGACATAGTTAAAAAGCTAAAAAAGATTATGGAGCAAAGTGGCTTTATATGGGAGGATACAGCCCCCGAACAATACGAAAGCGACACGGGATATTATCATGTGCCCGTGAATTTTTATTATTTAGGAGATGTTGAATAATGGCAGGAATAGGCTTAAAAAGTTTTAAATACTCAAAACTAAATGAGGACGGCAAAACGTACGGAGAAGTAAAAACGCTTGCAGGAGCGATTGAATGCAAAGTGTCAATTGAACTTGCGGAAGCGACTTTGTATGCGGACGACAGCATAAAAGAGCAGGTATCGGTTTTTAAAAGCGGCACAATCACAGCAGGAATTGATGATGATAATGACAAAGTTTTTGCTGAGCTTTTAGGGCAAACAATAGACGAGGAGAGCGGACTTGTAACGTCAAATTCGAGTGATACGCCAATTTATGTGGGATTTGGACATATAGTCCCGAAAATGGTTGGGGGAAAAAGAAAATACAAGGTTGAGTGGTTCCCAAAAGTTAAATTTAAACCATTTATGACAGACGCCAAAACTAAAGGTGACAACTTGGAATTTACCACACCCTCCGTTGAAGCAACAGTCTTTGAGGATAGCGATGGCAACTGGGAAAAGCATAATATCTTTGATACGGAAGATGAAGCAGTAACAGGACTAAATGCACTTTTTGTGCAGTCTCAAACAGCTTAGGAGGAAGTTTTAAATGCTTGATACAATAAAATATTTAGAAACAGAAAGTGAAAAATATCCCTTAGCTTTTACGCTAAACGTCATGGAAATAATACAGGAAAAATACGGCAGTATTGAGACTTGGAGTGAACTCATACAGAAGCAAGGCGAACCAGATATAAAAGCATTAAAATTTTTCATCACGGAGGCAATTAACGAGGGACTAGATATTGAATCAGAAAAAACAGGGGAAAAGAGGAAACTAATCACACCCAGAAAAGCGGGGAGAATTTTAACTGAAATCGGATTAAAACAAGCAACAAATACAGTAGCAAGTGTAATAACCGAAAGCGTACGAGCGGATAGAACCTCAAAAAACGAATAACGCCCGCAGGAGATGGAAGTGCGGGCGGTAAAAATAGGAATTTATGTTTAGAGAATGAGCGCGAAATGGGTCAAGCGTCATGCTTGGATTTTTCATGGCTTTTATTTGTAGGAGTGAAAATGCTCGGTTTTACGGAAAAAGCAGTCGGGCGTATGACACTAAAAAAAATGGAATTTGTTATTTGAACATTTTAAAAAATATCACAATTTTAAGACTAAAGGCGGGCTTTTCAAAGAGGAAAAGGAAGTAATTCAAGATGACGAGTGGATTAAAGGTTAGTTGTGGTTAAAAACATTGTGTGCAGCATATAATATATTGACGTACGCAAAAACGTATGTTATAATATAAACGGGGTGATTTATATGTATAACACTAATGTAACTAATGCAAGGGCGAATTTATATAATTTAATAAATATGGCTATTGACAATAACGAAGTAATTAATATTAATACAAAAAACGGAAATGCGGTACTCATTAGCGAACAAGATTATAATTCTTTAATAGAGACACTTTATCTGTCATCAGACCCAGAGTATAAAAAGTCTTTAATTAATGGAAAAAATACTCCCTTAGAAGACTGTGTAGATGAGGAAGAGGTTGAATGGTAGGATTCAAAGTAAAGTTTACAAAACAAGCGGTAAAAGATTTAGAATACTTAAAAGCCGCAAATCTCTCTAAAAAAGCAAAAAAATTAGTTGATATAATGAAAGAAAACCCGTATCAAAATCCCCCTCCTTATGAGAAGTTAATTGGGGACTTAGACGGTATGTATTCAAGGAGAATAAATATTCAACATAGATTGGTTTATGAGGTTGATAATGAAGAAAAGATTATAAAAATTATTAGAATGTGGAAACATTATGAATAATTAGAAAAAGCGCTCAGGAGTGGGCGTTTTTTGTTGTGCAAAAAGGCGGTGAAAACGTGGGAGTAACAACATTTGGAGGAAAAATAAAGTTAGAGGGCGAGCGTGAATATAGGCAGGCAATCTCGCAGATAAATTCAGATTTAAAAGTGTTTTCTTCAGAGATTGGAAAGTTAACGGCGGAGTTTGGCAAAAATGATACGTCTACAAAGGGTTTAACGGAGCGGAACAAGGTTTTAACCGAACAAATTGAAAAACAAAAAGAAAAAATAGCGACTTTAAAAGGTGCGGTCGAGGATTCGGCGGAGCAGTATGGCGAACATGACAAAAAGACAAATAACTGGAAAACGACTTTAAACAAAGCCGAAGCAGAGCTAACCAAAATGGAAAAAGAACTGGACAGTAATAACGAGCAGTTAGGCGAAAACGGAGAAAATTTAGATGACGGGAGTAAATCTCTTGATGAATTTTCTAAAAGTGAGGACGAAGCAGGACAAAAAGCCCTTAAATTTGGTGATTTAGTCAAGGCGAATTTAGTAAGCGAAGTGATAATAAGTGGGATAAAGAAGCTTGGCGAGGGTATAACGAAAGTCAAAGAATATTTGACGGATTCGGTAACAGCGGCAGCAAGCTATGCGGACAATATTTTAACTATGTCTACACAAACAGGTATCAGTACGCAGACTTTACAAGAATACGGTGCAGTAGCGGAACTTGTAGACGTAAGTGTTGATACCATGACAGGTTCAATGGCGAAAAATATAAAATCCATGACGAGTGCTGCAAGCGGAACGGGAACGGCGGCGGAAGCATATAAAAAGCTGGGCGTATCCGTTACGGATTCGAGCGGAAATTTAAAAGATAGCGAACAAGTTTATTGGGATACAATAGACGCTTTAGGGAAAATTCCAAATGAAACTGAGCGCGACAGCATAGCTATGCAAATTTTAGGTAAATCCGCACAAGATTTAAACCCATTAATAGCGCAAGGAAGTGCAGGAGTAGAAGAACTTACATCAAAATATGCCAGATTTGGAACGGTTCTATCAGAAGAAACCCTCAACTCTTTAGGGGCACTTGATGATAGTATGCAAATTTGGAAAATTACGACAGAAGCAACGGGAAATTTACTCGGAACACTTCTAGCTCCTGCAATGACAGATATCATAACTAATGCTAACGATATGTCAGGCGAATTAAATTCTTTAATAGATTCAGCTTTCAACGGAGGAGATATGGAAGCAGCGGTGATGAACTTTGCCGACACAGTTAGAGAAGCTGTAACGAATATATCTGGGGCTATCCCCCAGATAATCGAAGTTGGAAAGAATCTTATTTCAGTGCTTTTAGAGGGTTTAACCGCTGCTCTACCTTATATTTTAGAAGCCGCAGGAAAAATAATTCCTGAAATAATCACGGGGATAACATCAGTTTTACCACAGCTAACAAACGCAGCAATTACTATAATTATGGCGCTTTCCACCGCACTAATTAATTCTTTGCCACAAATTATTCAAGCGGGAGTAGAAGTCATCACAACACTTGTCAGTGGAATATCACAGTCTTTACCTATTTTAATTCCTGCAATCGTGTCCGCCGTGATATTAATTGCGCAGTCTTTAATTGACAACATAGACTTAATAATACAAGCAGGAATTGATTTGTTTATGGGACTGGTACAATCAATCCCGCAGATTATAGCCGTTTTAGTACCGAAAATTCCAGAGATAGTAAACAGTATAGTAAATGCTTTAGTAAATAATGTTCCTTTACTTTTAGACGGAGCAATAACACTTTTCATGGCGATAGTATCGGCAATCCCCGAGATTATCGTTATTTTAGTACAAAACGTGCCTCAGATTGTAACGGCGATAATTAATGGGCTTTCAAAACTTCCAGAACTAATCGGAGGAATTTTAGGAACAGTTTTAAATAGATTCACCGAGTGGGGCGTATTCAAGCACGATAAAAAAATATGAAATCAAGATTAACGGTCAGGCTTTTAGTCAATCAAATTTCACAACAAATCCACTAACAGGGAGTGGCACTTGTACAGTTAAGATAACGGATTCAAGAAACAGGACAGCGAATCAAAGTCTTTCGTACTCAGTAACGAGTTATGCAAATCCGACTATCAATAATTTTACAGTTGTAAGATGTAATCAAGACGGCACAGAAAGTGACGAGGGGGCATATGCAAAATGCACCCTTAAATCCACTATTTCAAGCGTAAATAATAAGAATGACAAAAATTTTCAATTATTTTATAAAAAGCTTACTGATAGCAATTATACTACAATAAATTTGTCAAACAACAGTTATTCTTATGATAATACACAAATCATCGTAGCCGATATAAACAGCGAATATGAGTTCATTTTCAATGTAACAGATTATTTTAGTACAGTACAAAAATCACTAAATTTAGGGACAGCATTCACGCTTGTTGACTACAACGCAAGCGGTCGGAGCGTAGCTTTTGGGAGAGTATCAACAGCAACATCAAGCCAGAAAAAATTACAAATTAAACTTGATACCGAAATCGAGGGAACATTAAAAATAAATAATAAAACAGTTTTTGATTTAATTTATCCAGTAGGTTCTATCTATATGTCCGTAAATAGCACAAATCCAAAAGACTTATTTGGCGGAACTTGGTCACAATGGGGCTCGGGACGTGTACCAGTATGCGTCAATGTTTCTGATTCAAGTTTTGATACAGCCGAAAAAACAGGAGGTAGTTTGTCACATCGGCATGAGTTTAGAATTGGTATGCACTGGTGGTATGGCGGAGCTTGCGGAGAGGTTTCATATAGTGAAACAGGTGCATATCGCTTTTCCGATAACCAATATGACGGTTGGGCGAGAGAATTAGATGGACAATCTTTACGCGTAAACAGTGCAATTTACAACAATTCTTCTACAACAACCGCAAATCCAAACGGGAAATGGTCTAGGGGCGATACGTCAGAATCAAGCAATTTACAACCTTATATAACGTGTTACATGTGGAAAAGAACAGGTTAAATTTTAAAGGTATATATTAAAAACTAGATTTACCCAAATATCTGTATTTAAAGTAGACTATCTCATATGCTGGAAACATTTTGACAGGTATTTTAATTTTAAGAGGGAGCACCTATATTTATGATATTTTGAAAACTTTCACAAATATAAAATAAAAACTTTCCATGAATAAAAATTCACAGAAAGAATATTATAATAATGTGTTGACAATAGACAACACAAAGTATATAATAAAAGTAGTGGGAGCAAAACCGTTTGAAAAGCGGTCAGCCTCCAAAGGTATAAAGCATTATAAAAGCCGATACTTTGGACGAGTGGCGGCTTTTATATTTTTGTGTTTTTATCTATATAATTAACAGCACTAAATAGCACTATAAAATACATTATAAGAGGACTTATAAAAATGATAAAATCCAACATAATATCTACCTCCTCTGGGAGGCAGATTAACCGCCATTCATAGGCTAAACTCCTACTACTAATGTATCATTATAAATTATAGAACAAGCAATTACAACATAATTCTACAAAGAAAAATAAGTTTATAAAGGCTCGCTAAATTTGATTAGCCAGCCTTTTTTATTTTATATAAATACAAGAAATAAATATTTTTTATTTTTAGCATTGACTTTTGTCGACAAAAAGGATAGAATAATTTTGTCAGACAAAAGGAGGGTAGAATTGACAAAGCCTAAAATAGGCAGACCTACTGATGACCCTAAACCTTTCAAAATAGATGTAAGATTAAGTGAACGTGATATAAATATACTTGATGATTATTGCAAAAGGACGGGAAAGACTCGACCAGAAAGTGTCAGGGAAGCGATTAGAGGTCTCAAAGAAAAATAAAAAGAGAGTAGGCGTGTTGTCAGACACTTATTCACCTACTCCGTATACACCCACAGCCCAAAAGAGCTAGAGTATAAATATTATATCATGTGCTTAATGAACTTTCAAGTTGGCTGGGGGAAATAATTTGAAAGGAATTTAATTTATGAGCAAAGATTTTAACAAAAAGACGGAAATTGAAGAGCTGGCATGCAAGATATTGGAAAGCATTATAAATACATTTAGCTAGCCTACATATTTATCACAGAGACACAAAGAAAATTCAGAATATTATGACGAATTTGAAAAAGAGTTTGAGAAAGGACTAAGTTATGAGCAAAAAAAAGATTTAGATTCACTAATATCAATAAAAAATGCAGTAGAATCAACACAATTTGACTATACATTGCTTTTGGGAATGCAAATAAAATCTGCCATAGAAGAAATAATAAAAAATCCTCTTAAAATCTTAAATTTATACGACAACGAGGGAATCCCTGTTAGAGATATTTATAAATCTATTAAGCAAAGAAGTGAGGGTGTCAATAATGGGTAATTTCAAGGAAAATATAAATTTATTTTTAACAGAATCAATGAATAACTGTTTTATAAAATTAAAACAAATTGATAAAAATTATCAAGATATAAACGCTGCGAGAATAAAAGCCTCTCAAAAATTTGAGGACTTTTTAGATACGTTAAATTCAAAAGACAGGCAATTTTTAGAGAACTACAAAAGCGAGGGATATTTAGCGGACAGCATAGAAAGAGAATGGCTTTATTTACAAGGTTACAAGGACTGTATAAAGTTATTAAAAATGATTGAAGCAATTTAAAAGGCGAAATAGATAAAAAAATTAAATAAAATTCTACATGAGGAGTGAGCTAAAATCACTCCTTTTTCTTTATTTTGTTTGATAATTTACCACCTATTTTACTTTATTTACCAATATTTGAGAATAAATTACAGACAAAATTCTCTAAAGCAAAAATGAGATTTAATTATATGATTTACACATAAATAATATTCATTTATAGATTAATTTGATTTTTATTTACCAGTCTAATTTTTTAATTAAATATTTAAAGTTGATAAAAGGTGTAAATCGCTTTTAGACTTAGGAGACGATTGGGGCAAGAAAGGAGAAAATTTATTAGAAAAATTAGTTGTTAATATTTAAAGCTTTTAATTGTTAGGAGCAAGAAGCGAGAAAATACACAATTAAGTGTAAATTCTCGCTCTTTTTTGCTTTTACAAAAGGGGGCAGCGCATGAGAAAAAAGTGTTTTTTCTATTACATTCGTTATCCTTAATAGCTCGGTTGTTTTTAAAAAATTAAAAATAATCGGGAGGGAAAGAGTGTGAAAAAGCACTTTTATCATGTAAAAGATAAAATAGCATACTTTAAGAGGATAGTAAAAAATATGGACTTAGACGATATAAAAAGAGAGAAGAAGTATACTGATAATAATATTCATTATGAGGAATTTTTAGATGAAAACAGCACGGATATTTTTCAAATTATGACTGAAAACAAATACAAAGGCTCACTTAGTTGGATTGATTTAATTCAAAACGAAAAATTACATAGAGCCATTGAAAAACTATCAGAGGAGGAAAAATATTTTATCACGCTCTTATTCTATGAAAACAGAACTCAGAAGGAACTTGCAGATTTTTATAACGTCAAGCAGCCAGCGATACACCACAGAATAAATAAAATTACAAGAAAAATAAAATTTTATTTATTGAAAAGATAGAACATAAGTTGAATTTTCTATTCGACAATATTTGTTTATAAATTCATCCCCAAAATCCGTCTATAAGGGTGAGAGGAGATTTATTCTAATCAATGTACTCTGAAAATTGAATAGGGATACAAGTTTGGAGTACGCAAGAAGGGGAGCAACGTTTCGACACTCATGTTGATAAACTTATGAACTATATAAGATTTTGGCAAGCAAGCGGAGAGAGTATAAAAACGTCGGTTAGAATTAAGACCAGAATGGAACAATTAACGCAAGCAGGAGTATATAGAGGTGGAACAGTACCGTATGGGTATAAATTAGAAAAACGTGGTAGAGTAAATAAAAAAGGCTTAGATTTATATGATTTAGCGGTGGAGCCTCTTGAGGCGGAATATGTAAAATTAATGTTTGATAAGACTGTAAAAGACGGTATGGGTTCCTACCAAATAGCCCGCTTTTTAAATGAAAAAGGGCTAAGAACTCATAATGGAAGTAAATTTCAAAGCAATACAGTAAATCGAATACTTAAAAATAAAATATATTGTGGGTACTTATCTTCTGGAAATATAACATCTGGTTTTATTGAGGAACTAAAGATAATTGACAAAAATGTATTTGACGCAGTACAGAACATAGTCACACAAAGGCTTGTTAAAAATAACGATAAACGAACAATAGCGCTTAACAATAAAGGTAAAACTTTATTATCAGGGAACATATTTTGCGCACATTGCGGCGGAAGATTAGTTGTAACGCGATACCAAGATAGATACATAAGGAAAGACGGAAGTGAGTATAAAATAGATGAATTAAAATATACTTGCTACCATAAGACAAGGAAATTAAGCGATTGTGACGGACAGACTTCATACAGAGCCGAGAAGATAGACAACGCAGTTTTAGCGGTGCTTGAAGATTTATTTAAGAAAATAAAAGAAATACCGCAATCAAAAGCACTTGAAAGACGGTATAAATTGCAAGTATCGGGATGTAATGAGAGATATAAAAAAGCGAATGCTGAAGTAGAAAAGTTAGGCAATCAACTAAGAACATTAAAACTTGAAATCGGTAAGGCTCTAGTAGGGGAAAGCACATTTACAGCGGAACAACTAAGCGAAGCAATCAAAGTTACGCAAAATAAATTAAGTGAAGCAACCTTAGAAATGGAAAAAGTAAAATCACAGTTAGATAACAAAAAAGAAGCTATGGGGAAACTAGGTTACCATTATGAAAGTTTTTTAAGTTGGGCAAATGAATTTGAAAATTCACCGCTCGAGCAAAGAAAAATGATAGCGTGTCAGCTTATAAGACAAGTTTTAGTTAGCGCAGGATATAACATAAAGATTGAGTTTGATATGAACTACCAGCAGTTTTGAGAGGGATTATAACAATTATAAAATTGAAAGCTACAACAAGTGTTTTTTACGGTATGAAACTATAACGCTCGGTAGAGCATGCGGCTGTTAACCGCAGGGTCGTTGGTTCGAGTCCAACAGGGGGAGCCAAAAAGATAGATAGAATCAGGGTTTGAGCTTGATTCTATTTTTTTATTTTCAAAAAAATCTGCCCACAATAAGCATATAGGGATATTTCTAATTGAATTATTTGTTTTTGGCTCACTAAGTTTAAGAATAGAGTTGTTGTCTGATTCATTATAAATGTCTTTTTGCCTACTTAAAGAGTGTCTTATTCGCACTAAGGGGTTATTGGGATCGAGGTCAATATCCATCCACCTAAGCCCTAATAATTCACCTTCTCTAACTCCGGTAAATAAAGCAAAGATAATCGCAAAACCTGATTGCCAAGTTTCGAGATTATCTTTTACGGTTGCAATTAACTTATCTTGTTCCATAGGTGTTAAAACTCTTATTTCACGTTTTGGGACAGTTTGAGTAATTACTCCACTTAAAATATCGTGTAGAAGCATACCATGTTCCTGTGCCTTTCTAAAAGCATAATTCATCATATTACGGATGTTCTTGATACTTTTTGCACTTAATTTTCCAGGAGTCTTATCATTTATAGAGTTTCTCTTTTTAGAATTAAAAAATTCTTGAAGTATAGGCAAGTTAAGTTCACTCATTTTGTAATGTCCGATTGCCGGAACAACATGGTTTCTGATATCTCTTTCATATCCACTATATGTAGAAGGTTTTACAGTAGGTTTTACAAATGTTTCTAACCAATAATATAGCCAATCTTCAAGGGTTGTCTTGCGTTTTTCAATATAATCCGGATTTCCCATATTTGATGCTTTTTCAAGTTCAGCAAGCGTAGCTTTTAACTTGCGTTTTACATCTGCTTGAGTTTTACCGGTTATATCTCTGCGTTTATTATTGAATGTATACCTAGCACACCAACATCCATCGGTTCTTTTATAAATAGTTCCTTCTCCGTTTGTTCGTCTTGACATAGTACAATTTCCTTTCTTTTATTTCATAATTTAGTTTTTAATTTAGAAATTATACCAATCGAGAAAACTTTATATTTAAATTGTCAAGGTACGTTTTGAAATTAATTGTGTTATAAATCCCTTATCATCCGAATTATAACACAAAAAAGCCGAAATACAAAGTATTTTGTCGATTAATCAGATAACTAACAATATGAACATTTTGAAAACATTTTTATGAGATTTTCTTTTAGCAACACAATTTTTCTACCTGTAATAAATCCGTTTAAATCGTGTTCTTTGATAACCTCATAAATTTTGCTTTTTGATATGTTTAAAGTGCTTTGAAGAACATTAGGAGCAAAAAAATCAGGAATATCTTTTATAATTTTAAGTTCTGAAAAAGTTGTTATCGGTCTACTTTCTGCCCATTCAATGAAATTTTGCTTGAAGATAATAATTTTGCGATTTAATTTATAATAAGGAAGTTTATTATTTATCATCAGACTATATATTTTGCTTCTCGACACACATAAAAGCTTGGATAGATATATGGTGTCAAAACTTTCAGGAATAATATCGTTTAGATTTATAAATTTGGTGTTTCTCAAATTAAGCCTCCTAATTCAAAGTTTTAAATTTCTCAATCTTCTATTGGTTAAACAGAATCACACGGATAAACCGTTTCCCTCATTGGAACTGTACTCTGGAATTTAATCTCGACTGTATCAGGAGTATCATTATAGGTTGCCCTTGTCATCGCAAATTACTCACCACAAGTAATTTCTTATATTGGAATAATCTCGCTCGCTTGAATTATATTTAGTAGAAATTTAAATCTTAAAATATAAATCAAGGTCATGGCGTACCATATAAAATGCTTGTCCTCTATCAGAACAGAACAACTAACGTAATTGAGAAATTTTATATTAAGTTTTCAAAGTTCTTTTAGAGGTAAATTATGTAAAATCATTCCTCTACTTATTTAAGAGTCTTTTAGGGGTATTTTTTATACCCTATTTTGAATAGACATAATAATATCTACTTTGTTCTCAAAATGTTTTTTATTTTAATCAATATTTTATTAATGTTTACACTTATGCTTTTTTGTGAAACACTATAAATCTTTGCGACCTCGATTTGAGTTTTCTCTTTGTAAAAAATATAACTTAGTAAAGTTTGTTCCTCGATACTTAAACTTTTTATCGCTTTATATAAATTAGAATTTTCAATTAGTTTTATCCAGTCAAGTAAGTTATTTTCACAAAAATATTCATCTGATGTTGAGTAAATGTCTTGAATGATATTTGTCAAAACTTCATTGTCATTAATCTTAGAATGTTTAATACTTTCTTTGATTTCCATATTTTTTATAACTTTTCTGAAATAAGCAATTTCATTTTTAATATTGTTACGATGATTTCTCATAATAACAGTACCTCAGAATTATTTGATTTTTTTCAAACAATCAGGAATAACTACGGGTAACGTATGCAATAGAGAAACCACCGCCAATCAAAATCACCTTTGCCACCACTATAGAAAGTAGTTACATCGTGATTTTCAATTAAGTTTACAATTTCTTTTTTTAGTTTTTCCGGTAAATCTTCTTTACCAAAAATACTTGAGTGACCGGTAAAACAACATATCTTATTGTAATTATTATGGGAAAAAGAATTTTCCATAGATTATCATCTCCTAATTTTATTATCTCTGTACACGATGACGTATTATATGGAAATTCCCGATAAACGGTAAATTTTAATACAATACGGGAATATATAAATATAAAAAAAGATAAACTTTCTATATACAAAATTTTTTAATATAGGGAGGTTTATACTTGAGTAAAAATAAATCAGGACATCGTATACGTGCAGCTAGGTTTATGAACAATCCTGTTATATCACAAACAGATTTAATAGCAAAAATGCAGATAATGGGATTTAATATCTCAAAAAATATTATGTCACGTATAGAGCATGGTGAAAGATATGTTACCGACCTTGAACTTATTGCATTTGCTAAAGTATTGAATGTTACAACGGCGTGGTTACTAGGAGAAACAGACGATGCAAGTAAAAAAACTGAAATATAAAGCTTAACTTTTACGTTATCTTATAAATTTTATCTGTATTACAGATAAAAGTCAATATCTATATTTCAGATATTTCATAATGTTTTCGAGGTGATATTGTGATATTTGAGAATATTAGAACATTGAGAGAGAATAGAGATATAAAACAATATACTTTGGCTAATTTACTAAATATAGCACAGAACACTTATTCGCAATATGAAACAGGAAAAATAGAATGGACAGCTACTATGTTAATTAAATTGGCTAATTTTTATGAAACAAGTGTGGATTATTTATTGGGTCTAGTGGATAAACCTGATCAATATTTTAAAGGATGATTATTTATATCAGTCAAAGATTTAGAGATTATACTTCCATTACTTCAAAGGCTTTCAGAAAATAATGATGAAAACAAGAATTAGCTGATGTTTTAAACGTATCAACAGATGACTTGCTTGGAAAAACAAAAATTTTGTAACCAAAAGAATTATAAGTTAGAATAAATTTTATTACAAAAATAAAGCATTAGTGTTATGGGGGATATATCCTCTTAACTAATAAGATTATAGCCCCCATAATATGAACTGTCAAGGGGGGCTAAGTTGTGATAATTTTTGATAAACTATGGATATTAATGGAAGAAAGAGGTATATCTACATATAAATTAAGAGAGGTCTGCGGAATTGACAGCAAAACCATCAGGCGATTAAAAGCAAATGATAATACCGAAACTAAAACGCTTAATAAACTTTGTTCAATTTTAGACTGTAAACTTGAGGACATTGCTCAATACGTGCCAGATAAATAATTTACATAAATGAAGCTCACTAATCTATTTAGTGAGCTTTTATTTTGGATTTGTGATAATTTTTAAAACGTCATAAATATAATTACTGCCTCTTGATATTAATAGTCCTGTCAAGATATTTCCTATGTATGGAACAGTTGATTTTAAATTGAAACATTCAGGCAAATCCAACTTATAAATAATAGCTATTGCAATACCCAAAATTATGCTAAAAACCATGCTAATTGAAAAACATTCATAAACAAAAAATTCTTTAAAGTATGTAATCAAACTTTCTATAATCACCGAAAGGCTCATTATTTTAATCATGTTCTCATTCATTTTAAAACCACCTTTACTTTGGAATTTTTAAGATTTGCCCTACATAAATGGTGTCTTTTGTAAGATTATTTAACTTCTTTATTTCTTTGTATTTTGTACCGCTTCCTAAAAAGATTTTCGATAGATTCCATAAAGTATCGCCTTTTTTAACTGTATAGATAAAGTAATTTGTATCATTCGTAAAGCCATTTAAACCTTTGTTTTTAATTATTTTAGGATAATTTTTGTATGATAAATTCATATCTACATCTCCGTTAATTCCGTAAACGCAGCCTTTATTTGAAAACTGCCATAAACCACATGAATACGAAGGCTTGTCTTTATTCCATTCGGCTAGCCATAAATCATATTTTGGAAGCAATTCATCTTTGTAAAGATAGTTTTCAAGCCAGTTTACGTTTGTATAGATTGCGGCATAATATCCGTGCTGTTCAATTGTGTCACAAAATGCTTTACAAATATCTGTAAGTGTGCGTTTACCCAACTTTTTCATAGATTTATCCTCTATGTCAAACGCTACCGGATATTCAAGGCTGTATCCTTTTATATTTTCTAAACAGAAATTTGCTTAATTTATGGCATCTTGTACGTCTACAGCATAAGAATAGTGGTACACACCGCAATGTATACCACTATCAAGAGCATTTTTTATATTAGTATGAAAATTTTTATCTATTTGATTAGGGTTATTTCTACCGTAACCTTCTCTAATCATAGCAAATTCTATGCCTGAATCCTTAACTTTCTTCCAATCAATTTCTTCGTTCCATTTACTAACATCTATTCCTTTTGCCATACTTTTTACCTCCGTTTTTTAATTCAATCTAACACATAGTGCTATTTGTCTTATATAGTCATTTCTACCGTCTGTGTTGTTCATCACTTGTGTGCCAACATGGTTTTTATCACCTAAAGTAATTGCATTATTTGAAATTACATTTAAATGATGCATTGTTGATTCATTAGCTTTATATCCAACTGAAACTAAGTATCGTGTAGGGTCGCCAATATCTATTGCCAGATGAAATATGAGAATAGAACCCATATTTGCAAATACTCCTGTACCATTTCTGTCCGACATTACAACATAAAAATTTCCAATAGTGGTGTTTGATATTCTTTCGGCATTAAACCGTAAAATACTTGTTCCGTCACCATAAAATTTTTCAATGCTTTTATCAACCAATGCTCCTAATATTGCGGGAGTTAAGTTTACAATGTTTTGATACGAATTTACATTTTGACCATTACATTGTATTCCTTGTAGTGCACTATCTAACTTTTCTTTGTAATAGTTTGTAAAATCATTTTAAGATAGCATTTTACCTTCTTGTTTATCTACTTTTTTTACTGTCTTGAATTGAAATTTGACCTTGTATATCACCCCAATTCGCTTTTGATGAACCCGAAACAAATCCACCGTAAATGTTGCAAGATAATATTTAACATTTACAGTTTGCCCCGGGGAATAATTTCCTAGCTGACTATAAGCGTTTAAAATTTCGCTGTCCGAGATAGTTATGTCACTTCCACTTGTGTAGTTTTCACGAGATACCCAAGTGTTTCCGTCATTGATTAAATCTATATATAGGTTATGTGTGTATGAAGATTTAAAAGGTGTAAACCACGCAGAAGTTGTACCTTCCAAAGTAAAATCATTTGCTCCGTCAAAATTGGTAGCTTTATTTACATCAATGTTATCTAAAGTGCAAGACGATGAGCCATTTCCTCCTATCGGACTATCTCCTGAATAGCTCCCTGATATTGTAATTGTTTTTGTGCCGTCTGAATTGTGTGGAACTGTTACAGTATGAAAAATAATAGTTGTTTCAGAATTTGTAAAGGAATATGATTTACTTTCTGATTTAGTATTTCCGTTTATAGTGATTGAAAAAGTCCCTGTTCCATAGGTCGTATACCCGGGATTATCTCTCCACAGCACCATACTTGCCGTAACATTCGAGGAATTTGCACTACTTCCGTTAGATGTAGAACTCCAATTTATTTTTGATTTTAAATGTGTTGTTCCGCTTGTTGTTGACAAATTAAAACTGCCACTTGCCATTTATTCCACCGCCTTAACTGTACTTAAAGTAGATATCTCCATTTGAACCACCCGAAGGATTGCCTGTTCCATACGCTATTATGTTTCTTGTCGCTCCGTTTGCAATTCCGTCAAGTTTAGATTTATCATTTGAACTCATGAATCCACTACTTGATGTGGTTGCATTTGAGTGTGAATGAGAAGAGGCGGATGCTCCTACATCGTTTGCCGAAAGAATAATATCTTGCGATAAATTTTTGTTGTTTATTGTCCTTGTAATCGGCACAGCTCCTATATTTTCAAGTGTTATGTTTACACATCTGTTTTCGTCCGGATTTATAAGTGTGCCGTTTCCTTTAATACTTTGAATGGCAGTATCGGATTTTATGCCTTGTTCTGCTGTTGCAAAGTCTGTGCTTTCTTTTCCGTCTAATAAGTCAGCATCTAAGCCACTTTCAGGACCGTCAACGGTTTTCATTTTTTCTAAAACTTCATTTGCTGTAATTTGATTTAAAAGAATAAACGAATCGCCGTTAAATTCAATAAGATACTTAATATTTTTTATTAAGTCATTAGGACTTAACTGAACTAAATTTCCCAACGTATCAAACTTTTTAACAGGGATATTTCCTAGAGAATTTATGTTAATTGTTACGTTTCCCGTGTTCGTTTCAGAAACAGAAAGAATAATCAGCATATGGGGATAGTATTTACTGACCTCAAAATCACTTGATTCGTAATAATTTTCAGATATTTTGTTTGCGGTAACATCAAAAATTTTTCTGGTATTTTCTATTGAAAAATCATGCGAAGCCAGAATATTTGCTATTTTATTGAAATTACTATCAGGTGTAACGCCGGCAATATCCGTCCTAAATTTTAAGAATGTTTGTTCAGCATCTTCGCCTGATGAAGCGTAAAGAGTTAAATCTCCGAAATCTGTTTTAGTTGGCATATTTACTTTCCTCCTTATAAAATTTTTTCTCCGTCCATGTTTGAGAGTGTTAGCATATCTCGATTTTCAAGTGTGTAAGGATCATGCGTTTTCAATCTTGTCAATTTAATCATGTGAGGAGTTATCGTGTATTTGAAATAATTTTTATCGTACGATTTAAGTTTTTGGCTTAGTCGCACATAAACATGATTATTGTTTAAGATATAAACCTTCGTTTTTGTTTTTATTTTAGACTTGGGATTTACCAAAAGTTTTGGGGAAGAAGAGTTAATATCTAAAACAAGGTGCATTAGATATTTTGGAATATAAAAAAATTTTGCACTACCTTTATTTATTTTCAAACATTGTTTTAGAAGGTAGTGAGAATTTAAAATGTTCATTTTATAAAAACTTTTTGAGTGAAAAAATATCCCTTCATAGAAAGGATAATCTTCCACTATATACTTGAAAATCGGATCAGACTTTATGATTATTTTTAAAATTTTATTCATCTAAAACTTCACTCCTTATGGAGTATTCGTGCGTTCAAAAGTTATATCTCCGGCATCAAAAAACACTGTCATACCTTGATATAAAATTATTTCTTGAGCAAGCTCTGTGTAGTACATGACTTTGCCCGACTCATCAAGCTCAAAGATATATTTGGCTATTCCGGCATTGGATGAAAACTCATTTGGAAATTCAAGCCTTATTTTATTTGAAACTATCCCGTTTGATGATTCGTTCCACGTTTCGGTGTTATTTCTAACTTTTAATCTTGCATACCCGGTTGAGGAATCCGGTTCTGCATTCTCGGGCAAAGTCCCCGAATCATCAATAGCAATAGTTGATAAACCGATGTATGTATATGTCGGTGGAGTATATGTAGCAATACCTCTCACATGATTATTTTCAATGTCTGATTGATATTTTGTTATCATAGTTTTTTCCTTTCTTATTTAAGTTTTATTTGAGGTTTAAAATTTATAAATCCCTCAGCTCTGCGAAAAATTCGTCCTTTTCTATCAATTAAAACGGGTTGATGAACATATTTCCCATATAAATCTTTAGTATCGTCTTGTTCTAAAGAAACTGTAAATCTATAGTATAAATAGCCTTCTTCAAAATTGCCGTCACGCAAAATAGTGCAGTCTTTTTCCAAAATAGGACTATGCTTCATGCCTATTGGTGCTAGATACCATTTTGCGGTGTCATCTTGCAAGTCGAGAGGTTCACCATTTTCATAGAAAACTTGAAATTCAAGGACTATACCACTATCTCCGGCAATAAGCTCAATTTCTTGTAATTTTGTAACATATGAATCCAATTAATCACCTTCTTTGTATTCTTCAAGTCGGGTATTTTCAAAACCTCTGCGTTTAGCTTTAATTTCATAGCAAAACGAAATGTCATCACCTTCCACTATAAAGTAATCTTCTGTTCGTTCTGATACAAAAATATTTCCCTCTCAGTAAGGAGAAAGAAATACTTGATATCCAACTTTTAAATTTACACATTCTGAAAAAATCGGTTCAATTTCTACTTTACAAATCCCATTTTTAACTTCATTTTCTCCGATATCACCATAGTAATACTCTGCGGTTTCATAAGCATTTATTAATCGGCTTCCGTAATGTTCTGTTTTTTGAATACAGTTTTTGCTAAATCCGTCTGCTACCATGAATTTCCCACATATCACCGTATTACCCACAATTGCCGTTTTACCTCGAATTACAACCCCACTATTAATAGGGCATAAAATTTCAAGAGCATCGTTGGCTTCAAGTATCAAACGTCCTTGAGCTTGCCTTATAGTAGATGTCTTGTATGTACCGCCGTCATTGTAAGTCCATTTACATTCTCCCGCAAAAGTACCTGATTTTTGAACGTAGAGATTATCAATATAAGCATGAGTTGCATAAATACTGTCAAGTCCGGCTCTTCCGCTTCTAATTA
>ERZ827156.1536-NODE-1536-length-27045-cov-11.633901_pt1 | contig 27045 bp, 26 predicted proteins | sample MGYA00519919_ERZ827156 | MGnify/ENA primary metagenome ERZ827156 (study PRJEB31778, sample SAMEA3449269) | human gut metagenome | biome: human gut; feature: human-associated habitat; material: faeces | place: United Kingdom | collected 2010/2012 ...
GGGGCGGGGCGGCAAATCGCCCAGTACCGCCTGCAGCCGGCGCAGGGTTTCCCGGCCGGGCAGCCGCTTGCCATGCTCTATCATGCTGATGGTGGTGCCGCCCACCCCGCACAGTGTCCCCAGCTGCCGCTGGGTCAGGGCCAGCTGCCGCCGCAGCTGGCGCAGTTTGATGCCATACATCGTTTTCTCTCCTTCTCGGTCCCGGATTGGGGCCGGGAAGTACCTCCCCAACCCCTGGGATAGCTTATCGTAGTGATTTTTTCGGGAATGTCAAGCCTTTCGACAAAATTTTATCTGCCAAAAATCAGTGAAGTTTTTTGGCGACCGTTTTATGGGACTTTGCAAAAATAACGGTTGACAGAACGCCAAAAGCGGAGTACGCTAAGAAGCGAGAGAACAAATGTTCTTGACAAAAACGGGTCCCTTCGCCGAAAGCTACCAAGCCGCATCGAGAAAAAGAGAGGAAACCGAGAAAACATGATGGGAATTGCCGAACTGGCCGGGGAGTACCACCGCAGCGTGGAACTGCTGGAGGACCGGCTGACACAGCTCAAGGAAGAGATCAAAACAGCACGAGGACCGCATTACTTCGACCTGAAACAGCGCATTGAGCTGCTGCGGTTCGAGCTCGTGGATACCAGAGAAACGGAGAGGATTCTGCATGACTACTACAACTAAATTCACCCCCCGCCCCTTAAAACGCGTCGCGCGCTGCATCAGTACCGCCACGCTGGAATTTTACATCCCGCGGGAGGAGAGCGGCCCCAGCGAGGAACGGCTGGCCCTGCGCCGGCTGCTGCAGTACGGCTGCACCCGCTGCCTTACCCCGGCTCAGCAGCAGCTTACCCGGCTGCGCTATACCGATGGCCTGACGGTAACCGCCATCGCGGAGCAGATGGGCCTGGCGCCCTCCTCGGTCAGCCGCAGCCTGGGGGTCATCCGGCAGCGGCTGTACCGCTTTACCGAGGAGGCCGGGGAAATAGGCCAGCTGTGCGATATTTTGCGCCGCCAGCTGCAATAATTGGGCCAAATCGTGTTGCATTTTTGGGGTCTGCGGCGTTATACAGGGTAGGGGGGATTTGTATCCTTGGCTGGTTTTCGCCGGACCCGGGGGATCGGCAGAAAACCCTGCCCAGGCACACCATGCAAACCCGCCCACCATACATTCTACGGATATAGAAAATAAATTCTACACTTGCAGAATGACCATTGACAACCGCATTCTACGATGATAGAATGAAGATGAATTCTAAACCCGTAGAAGATGAAGGAGGCCCCTATGGAACTGCCCGAGAAAAAACTATCCGATGCCGAGCTGGATATCATGCTGGCCATCTGGCAAAGCCCTCCGCCCGTGCAGCGCGCGGATCTGGAGGAGCAGCTGCGAAGCCACAACTGGGCCGATACCACCCTGCTCACCCTGCTTTCCAAGCTGGTGGAAAAGGGCTATCTTTCGGTGGAGCGGCAGGGCCGGCACAACCTGTACCGTCCCCTAGTCAGCGAGGCGGATTACCGCCGCTGGGCCAACCGCAGCTTTTTGGGGAAGATGTACCAGTCCTCCCTTCGCCGCATGGTGGCATCCTTGGTGGAAAGCCGGGACCTGACCGACCGTGATCTGGCGGAGCTGGAGGAATTTATAGCCGGGCAGCGCCGTGCCCGTGAGGAAGAGAGGAGCTGACAAGGATGGAACGACTGATGACCGCCCTGCTGGAGCTGACCCTGCCGATGGCACTGGTGATAGCGGTGCTGCTGGCGGCAGGCCCGCTGCTTGGCCGCCGCTTTACTGCCAAGTGGCGGTACTGGGCCTGGCTGCTCATCGCGGTGCGGCTGCTGCTGCCCGTTGGCATCACCCTGCCGCAGCCGGTAGTTACCCTGCCGCAGCCCCAGGGAGAGTTCACCTACCCGGTGAGCCGGGAGGAGCCCGCCCCCACTGAACCCGCCCCGGTCGGAGACCCGATCCAGGTGGTGCCGGGAGCGGCGGAAAACGACCCCTACCAGCAGATCGAGACCGGGATGACCGCCCCGACCGGGCCGAGCGCCGAAACCCCTAAACCGGCGGAGCCGGCGATCATTCCCACCCCGGCTGGTACCCGTTCTATCCCGGTGATGGAAGCGGTGGGCTGGTGCTGGGCAGCGGGGACCGCACTGTTCCTGCTGTGGCAGCTGGGCAGCTACCTGGCGCTGAGAGCAAAGCTCTCCCGCAGCCGCCGCCCCCTGACCGATGAAGCCATCCTGGCTGTGCTGGAAAAAGAATCCGCCGCGGCGGGACGGCAGAAGCCGCTGCCGGTTTATACAGCGGCCGTAGGCAGCCCCATGATCGTTGGGGCCATTAAGCCGACCCTGCTGCTGCCGGAGCTGGAGCTCTCTACGGAGCAGCTTTCGCTGGTATTCCGGCATGAGCTGATCCATTACCGCCGCCGGGATATCTGGTATAAGCTGCTGCTGATGCTGGCCAATGCCATCCACTGGTTTAACCCGATGGTGTGGCTGATGGTGTATGCCGCCGACCGGGACCTGGAGCTTTCCTGCGATGAGGCCGTGGTGGCCGGGCGGGATGAAGCCTACCGGGAGGAATACGGCCGGTGCCTGCTGGCTGTTGTGCGGGCCGGCATGAGCCGCCGCACCCTGTTCACCACCAATTTTTACAGCGGCAAAAAGACGCTGAAAAACCGCCTTGCCACCATACTGGATACCACCAAGAAACGCCGGGGCACACTGGCGCTGGCGGCCCTGCTGCTGGCGGCGGCTGTGGCCGGTTCGCTGGTGGCCTGCACCCCCGATGGCGGGAAAAATCGTTACAACATCGACCTGAACGATATGGACGCCCTGAGCCGGGAATACCTGGCGCCGCTGGCGGCCATGGGTGATATCTACTGGTCCGGCTACCAAGAGCTGAAATCCGGACCGCTGCTGAAATACGCCATCTATGAGCTGTACGGCTATACCGGCGAGGAGAAGCTGGACCTGGCCGCCGCCTATGGCACAGCCGATGCCGAAAAGCGGGCGGAGCTGGCCAAGTTGATGGACACCAACTACGATGCCAGCGGCAAGCTGCCCAACGCGCAGAACTTCTACCTGCCGCAGGAGGAGGTCGCGGCCGCGATCCAGAAGCACTTTGATATGAGCCCCGAAATGGCGGACGCCTCTCTGAAGGATCTCCACAACTATGACGGCTACTTTTGGGTGAGCCCGTGGAAACTGGGGGATAACCTGTTTGCCTATGCCCGGGAGGCCACGATCGAGGGGGATACCCTGACCATCCGGTACAGCCTGTATGAGGCCCAGCCCGGCGATGAGGGATTCCTGGCGCAGCACATGGCGGACTATACCCAGACCCACGAGAGCTGCGGCCGGTATGCCATCACCATACGGCTGGAGGAGGATGGCGGCTGGAAATACATCAGCCGGGACTATGACATCGAGACAGTGGTGATGCCAAAGCCGGAGGGCGAGCTGCAGGTGGAGCCGAGTGATGACCCGGAGACCGCCGGCTGGGAACTGATTGCCACCAAGGCCGAATACTACGCGTCGGATACCTATGTTTTTATTGATGGCAGCACCGAAGGCTGCCGCCTGCTGGGCTGGGGACAGCAGCAGGTGAGTGTTTACCGCGCTGAGGACGGTTATCACCTTTCGTACTGGCGGACGGAACCGCTGAATATTTCCGGCCTGGAAAACCCCGAGGTGACCCAGTGGAACGGATATACTTCTGAGAGCCTTATCACACCGGAGGACGCGGCGCTTTTCAACTTTGAGGATATGGTCATCTACCTGAACCCGAAGGGCGATGACGGATATTCGCTGTACAGCCCCAGTCGGAACAGCAGTATTGCCATTATGCCGGTTGATTCGACGGGGATCCTGGTGGAGCAGAGCGGCAGCGGACTGATTGCCCTGAATGAGGAGGCAAGCTGGGTCTTTGCGGAGGGTAGCCGCTACCGGCTGTTTGTGAGTTACCTTGGCATGGATGATGCCGACGGCTATAACAAGTATAATTTTTACCTGTACGACAGTGAGACCCATCATCTGACCACGCTGCTGGAGAATACCCCCTATGAGAGCTTCCAGCAGATCTCGGATGAGGACGATGGCACGCTGTTCGGTATCATACGGCAGGATGGCCTCTATATTTACGATGCGGCAAAGCCGGAGGCGCCGGCCATGGTGTATGATAAGACCAATCTGCCGATGGATGGCTGTGACGCGATCAATATTGAGTACCTCTACGCTGACGATCGGGGCGGGGATACCCTGGCGCTGACCTATTTCCCCTATAACAGCGGCGAGGTGCCCGATGCCTGGAACGGGGAATACAAGAAGAGCAGCAGCCACTGGAAGGTGGCGGTGCTGGACCGGAATGACATCACGGAGCCGGTGCGGGTGCTGACCCTGCCGCAGTATGTGTACCGCAACTACTGGGGCCACCGGGATATGGGCCAGGTCATCGTGCGGGATGGGCTGATGTATTACAGCAATTACTATGATGAAAACGGCAGCCGCTACCTGCCGGACGGCACCCAGCTGTGGGAGCGCTGGTGCCTGAACCTCACGACCGGGGAGAGCCAGCTGGCCAGCACCAATGACCCGACCGTTGTTTCCTACGCCGATGAGAATTTTTTGGTGAAGGCCAAGGCGATGGGCTATACCGATGAAATGCTGGAGATCATGAAGGCTTCCCGTGTGTCGGCTTCCGATATCCTAAGCGGAACAGGAACCGGAAGCGGCAGCGAGGACTTCTATTCCCCAGGCGCCAAATACCGGGCATACAGCCGTGAGATCAACAAAGAGCATGATAAGGCGATGGTGGTGCTGCTGGACAGCAGCGGCAGTATGCGGGTGGTGCCGCAGGTGTTTTATGACAAAAACGATTCCTATGGGAATAGACTTACCTATATGAGGCTGGGCTTTACCGCGGAGGGACTGCTGTGGGTCAGCGATGACCGGGGCGTCTATTATTACGACCCGGCGGCCATTATGGCGGTGGCGGAGGACCGTAGCCCCGTTTACAGCTGGAGCCCCAGTGAACTGGTAACCGGAGATGACATTCCCTATGTGATGCTGGTAAGAGGCTACCGGGCAGAGAAGAGGATCGCTGTCCTTTGGACGGCTTTGCCGGCAGACTGGGACGGCTGGAGCATCCTGCCCGGGGATACGACCATTCACGCGGCGGTGCTGGATAGCACCGGACAGCTGCAAAATGACTGGGATACCAAGATCAATCCGGGACGTTACGAAGAGGGCGGGCCGGTTCGCATTACCAGCAATGAGCAGAAGGACGGCTACCTGTGCTTCTATGTAGATGGCAAACATGGCAAGGATGGTGCATCCTACGAGCTGAACCTGACGACCGGTGAAGTGAACAGAACCTAAAGGAGGACAAAAAACCGTGAACAAGAGAATTTTGGTGCTGCTGCTGGCGGCGGTGCTGCTGTTGGCGGTGGGGTGCGGAGGAAGTGAGAAGATCCTTTCTACCGAGGGGGTGCCGCAGGAGGTGCTGCAAAGCGCCCAGTACAAGGCGGCGCTGGCCGAGGAAACCGCGACTGTCATTGCCTACAACTATGTGCCGCTGACCGACAGCGCCCCGGTGCGGGCCGCGGTAAAAAAGATGCAGGCCGGGGAGGACGCCGAGCTGCGGTATTATAACTTTTATGACCGCAATGACTGCCAGGGGATAGATGGCATGCGGCTGACCGTAAAGGACGGGGTGGCGGCTTTTCAAGAGGCGTCACTGACCGGTTATGGCGACACCGTGGACTGGGAAAATGTGCTGTACCAGCAGGCGGGGGAGATAAGGCTGAACAGCTGCGGCGAGCTTTCCATTATCGATAGCGTGGATTATATATACGAAGTATTTTCACCGCTGGATACCTATGAGGACTACAACAAGCGCTACGAGCTGACCAAGACCTACCTATACCCGCTGGCGGAGGGGTGCACACAGAATTTCACCTCGCCGGAGGGGATCACCGATCCATTGTGGTGGGCAAGATTGTGCTGGTTTTTGACCGATGGCGAAACGGACTACCCGGAGGGGCATGAGGTGCCTATCGATGAAATCGAGGAGGTGCTGCTGAAGCGGTTTGACATCAGCGAGGAAAAGCTGCGGAGCCTGCTGGACCCCGATGGGAACGGGACAATGCTGTGGGTAACAGAGACGGGCATTAGCTGGTCATGCTTTGCCAAAGAAGCAGTGCGGGAGGGCGACCTGCTGCGGATCCGTTACGGATTTACCTTTAATGGGAGAGAGCCCAACTACAATAGGGAACTGACCGTAAGGATAGCGGAGGACGGTAGCTGGAAGTATGTGAGCAACCGCACCGTACCTACTGAGCTGGAGAATGGTGTGACGGCGATGAGTATCGACGGAATGCTTTCCGGGAGCGGATGGCAGCCGCTGTATACCTGCCCAGTGCCGGAGGGCGACGGCTACAATGAGGTTTTTCATACCACTATGGAGCCAAAGCTACTGGCGGATGGCACCATGGCGATCCCGGTCATTCGGGGGGACTATGAGGATGGAAAGACCATCGCGGTGGTGCTGCTGCGGCTGGATGGCAGCTACACGGCGGTGGAAACGCCCCTGACCTGCGGGGACTGGATGAAGATGAGTTACTCAGGTGGAGAGATTCGGTACACCAGCACCGAAACTGCGGGAGAGTCACTTATCATTCGAACGGAGTATTCCACCGATATAGGGGTGAGAAACCCCTACAACCGGATAGACCGGCTGGTAGAAACCGAGGTATGGAGCGACGGTCGGGTGGAAAGCCGGGACTATGTGCCGGAGGGCAGCCGATATACTATGCTGAAAAGTCCGGATGGGCAGCACATTGCGGACAGTGCCGAAAACGGCAGCCTGACCATCAACGGGACGGTGGTGCTTGATACCAGCTTGAATGGGGAAGATCAGGGACTTGATGGCTATTATGCACCGGAGCTATGGCTGGATAACGACCGGCTGGTGATCAGCAGCAACGACTACCGGCACAGCAATGATTACGGGATTTACAGCCTTTCCACTGGGGAGGTGGTTTGGTTGAATCTGGGTAAAATGAACTTGAGCAGTCTTTCGGGCATCATGCTGTTGGACGGCAAGCTGTGTTGGACGGCACGCGAAGTATTTTTTACCGATGAAGAAAATGCAGGAATATGGGAATGGGCGTTTTACAGTCTCCCCGTGGAGGAGCTGCCCTATGGCACCCCCACCCGCGTGGTGACGGGGCAGCATTACGGCATGAAGCAAGACGGTCGCCTGTGGACAGTGGAAACCAACTATACCGTAACAGGGCATCATCTTACCGTGCGCGCCATTGACCCGGAAAGCGGAAAATCGGCGGAGTTGGAGCTTCCGACGGCGGAATGGCTGGATGGCGTAGAGCAGAGCAGAAGCTGGACATGTAACGCCATCAAAATGACAGCACAGGGGATGGTGCTGTGTTGCACCCAGTACATAGGGGAGGAATTCTACGGGACGGATTGGCTCATCATGGTGCCCCATGCGATGCTGGATAACATGGAGTGGCAGCGGCTGCCCAGTGTGCTGGATTCCGCCGAGGAAATGCCCCTGACCGAGATCGAGGAGGTCTTTGGCGGACAATGGAGGGATTTATCATACGACGAGGGCTATACGCTGACCATCTACCGGGAGGGCGATGCTCTTTATTGCCGGTGGGCAGATATGGAGCCGCAGCAGCTGGTGAAGGCCTATAAGACCGGGAAAACGGGATATTACATCACGACCCGGCGGGCAGATGGCACCACCGACGCACTGGCGCTGGATACCGGTAAGCCCAAGGATAATAAGATCACGGCGATGCTTTATGAGTGGAGGAATTTGACCTACCAGGGCGAAGCATAACCCCAAAAGATACCTGCAGGCTGCTGCTTTGTGGTCTGCGGGTATTTTTAAGCCTGTGCAGGGCCGGGGGCGGGGCGCAGCCCCACCGCCCGCAGGGCGGTGAAAGCAGGCGGAGCCTGCTTTGCTCCGGCGGAGCCGGAGCGAGCTGCGCCCCGAGCGAGCCCCCTGCACAAAGCCCTCAAAAGCGGCAGGAAACAGGGGAGAGGCATCTTGCACCGGGGGCGGGGACTGTGCTATACTGGGGGCGGAGAAAACCACAATAAACGGAGGTAAAAATGATGGATAAGAAGACCATTGCCGCGATGATAGACCATACCCTGTTAAAGCCCGAGGCCACCCCGGCCCAGATCGAGAAGCTGTGCGCCGAAGCGGCGGAGTATCACTTTGCCAGTGTGTGTGTCAATCCGGTTTATATTCCGCTGGCCGCCCGCCTGCTGAAAGGGACCGGTGTAAAGGTTTGCTGCGTAGTGGGGTTCCCCTTGGGCGCCATTGCCCCGGAGCAGAAAGCCGCCGAAGCCGCCAGCTGTGCCGCCATGGGCGCCGAGGAGCTGGATATGGTCATCCATGTGGGTGCTGCGAAAGTCGGCGATTGGGCGCTGGTGCAGCGGGATATTGAGGGCGTGGTAAAGGCTGCGGCCGGGCACACCGTCAAGGTCATCATTGAGACCTGCCTGCTGACCGATGAGGAAAAGGTGAAGGCCTGCGAGGCCGCCAAGGCCGCCGGGGCGCATTTTGTCAAGACCAGCACCGGCTTTTCCACCGGCGGGGCGACCACCCACGATATTGCCCTGATGCGCAAAACTGTGGGGCCGGAGATGGGCGTCAAGGCCAGCGGCGGCATCCGGGACTATGAGACCGCGATGGCGATGATCGAAGCCGGGGCCAACCGCATTGGCGCTTCTGCGGGGATCGCTATTGTGGCGGCCGCCGAATAACGGCACAATAAGCAGTATAAAGTCGAATAATATTACATTTTGTATTATATCAATGCGAAGGAGTGAGCTTATGATCACCATTTTTAACCGCCGCCAGCTGGCTGTCACCTATGCGCTGGAGGAAAAGATCCACATCTGCCGGGTACTGGCGGAGCAGAATATTGCCTACCTGGTACGGGAGATTCACCGCACCGCGCCCCATGCTATCACCTCGGAGCGGCCGCGGGACGGCAGCTTTGGCAAGCAATCCGAGATGGTGACCGCTTACTTCATCTATGTAAAGAAATCTGACTTTACAGCAGCTGTAAAGGCGCTGGGGGCCAAGACCGCGGAAAAATGATCTGCTGCAAGGCAAAAGAAAAAGTCCTCCCAGTTGGGGGGACTTTTTGCTAGGGGGATTTACTGCATTTTCTTTTGGCATTCGGGGCAAACACCCTCCAGCACCAGGTTCATCTGATGCACCTGGAAGCCGCAGCCGCCCTTCAGGGCCTCCTGCAGCATGGGCAGGGCCTGGGGCAGCACATCGGTCACGCTGCCGCACACCTCGCAGTAGGCATGGGCGTGGTCGCCCAGCGTGTGGTCAAAGCGGTCGCTGGCCCCGGGGATCGGAACCTTGAGCAGCTGACCGTTCTCACACAGCAGGTTCAGGTTGCGGTATACGGTGCCCAGGCTCACTTTGGGGTCCTGCGCCCGCACCCGGGTATAGATGGTATCCGCGGTGGGGTGGTCATCGGAGCGCTGAACGGTTTCCAGGATCAGCTCTCTTTGACGGGAATATTTCAATGGGATCACTCCTTAAACAGTAACGATTACTTGTTTAAGGATAGCAGAAAATGGCCGGTTTGTCAATGCCGGAAGCCCGGTTTGCGAAAAAAATATCCTTTGCGGTAGGGGGCAGGCTCCGGGCCACAGGCCGGCTGTCCTCCGGACGGCCGCGGCGGGCTGTGCCCGCCGGCCCCGGCGCAGCCGGGGTGCCTGCGGCCCGAAGCCTGCCCCCCACCGCCAAAGCAACCGGCAAGAAAAAGTCCCCCGGCCACAGCGGCCAGGGGACGGATAATTTTGCTTAGGGATTATTCCTCGGCGGGAGTCTCTTCCTCAGCGGCTTCTTCCTCGGGGGCTTCCTCGGTCAGCAGAGCCTTGATGGACAGGCTGGCGCGATGACGGTCATAGTCCAGCTCGGTGATCTTGGCATCCACTACCTGGCCAACGGAAAGCTTATCCGCTACCTTCTCTACACGCTCACGGGCAATCTGAGAGATGTGAATCAGGCCATCGATACCGGGGATGATCTGCGCAAAGGCACCGAAGGTGGTCAGAGACATGATCTTGACGGGAACGACATCGCCGACCTGATACATGGTCTTAATCTTCTCCCAGGGATTGTCCTCGGTCTTCTTGTAGATGAGGGACACGCGGTTGTTCTCGCGGTCAATATCCTTTACGGTAACCTCTACGGTATCGCCGATGGAAACGACCTCAGCGGGGCTCTTGACGCGCAGCCAGGTCAGGTCGGTCAGGCCGATACGGCCATCCACGCCGCCCAGATCCACAAAGGCGCCGAAGTTGGTTAGGCTCTTCACCTTGCCGGTGTAAACCTTGCCTACTTCTACCTCGTCCCAGAACTTCTGGGCCAGTTCCTTGCGGGCCTCGCGGGCCACTACGCTGATGGAGCCGACGGCACGGCGGCGCTGACGGTTGGTTTCCAGGATCTTAAAGCTGACTTCCTTGCGCAGCAGGGTGTTCAGGTCGCCATCGCGGGGAACACCGGTCTGGCTGGCGGGGATAAATACCTTGACGCCATTGGTGAGAACCAGAACGCCGCCCTTGATGACCTCGGTGACAACGCCGGTGAGGATCTCGCCGGTCTCACCTGCATTCATGACCTTCTCGAAGCCGGCTACGGCATCCAGACGGGTCTTGGAGAGCATGGCGGTGCCTTCCACATCATTGACGCGGACGACCATCAGCTCCAGCTCATCGCCAATCTTGACGATGTCTTCAGGCTTGGCAGAGGGATCGCTGGTCAGCTGATCCAGCGGTACATAACAGGCATGCTTGGTGCCGGCGTCAACAGAAATTTCCGTCGGCTTAATGCCTGTAACAACGGCCGTTACCTTCTCCCCATTATGTATACTTTTGGAGTATTGATCGAGCAGCTCCCCAAAGTTCATTTCTTCAGTGTTGTTTTCCAATACGCTCATGGAATTTTGAACCTCCTTAATGATACAAGCCGGGGTTGAAGCGCCGGCAGTAATACCGATAAAGCGGGCGCCCCGCAGGGCCTCCCGGTGGCGTTCCAGCTGGTCCGCCGTTTCGACCTGCACTGTGGGGCAATAGCTGCCGCACAGCGCCGCCAGAGCCGTGGTATTGGCACTGTGCAGTCCCCCTACCACCACTATGGCATCGGCAGATTGGGCCAGCTGTTTTGCCTCGGACTGCCGTTCAATGGTCGCTCTACATATTGTATCAAATACTTTTAGATTTGTACACACTTTTTTTGCGAAAAATAATATTTTCTCCCATTCGCGCAAAGAAAATGTGGTCTGAGCCGCCAAAATGACGGGGATATTGCCATCCGATGGCAGGAATGCCAGCAGTTCCTGCATTTCCTCCGCCGAAGAGAAGACCAGAGCCTGCCCCCGGCAGTACCCCAGGATGCCCTGCACCTCCGGATGCTCCCGGCGGCCGGCCAGCAGCAGCAGGCCATTCTCCGGTACCTCGGCGGCAATTTGGTGGATGCGCTTGACGAAAGGGCAGGTGGCATCTATTACAGGGCTGCCCTGTGCCCGCAGGGTATCATAGACCTGCGGTCCTACCCCGTGGGAGCGGATCACCACGGCGGTACCGGCGGGGGCGTCCTCTGGACGCTCTATCACCGTAACGCCCTGCCCGGCCAGCTCCTCCACCACCTGCCGGTTATGGATGAGCTCCCCCAGTGTGCAGGTGGGGGAGAGGGCAGCACTTTTCTGGGTCAGCTCCAGCGCCCGCCGCACCCCAAAGCAGAACCCGGCGGTTTTGGCAACGGTCACCTGCATGGCACTTCCCCTATCCGCTGCCGGATGTAGGCGAGTATGGCCTGCACCGTTCCCTCAAAATCCAGATGGGTGCTGTCGCACAGCCACGCGTCCTCCGCCTGGCGCAGCGGGGCGGCAGCCCGGTGGCTGTCATCGTAGTCCCGCTTAATGACGGCGGCCAGCACATCCTCGTAGCTTTCTTTTATGCCCTTCTGCTGCTGTTCCAGCCAGCGGCGGCGGGCACGCTCCTCCGGGGCGGCGGTCAGGTAAATCTTAATGGTGGCCTGGGGCAGCACCACCGTGCCGATGTCCCGTCCGTCCATGATGACGCTGTGCTCCCGCGCCAGCGACCGCTGCAGCTCCATCAGATAGTCCCGCACCTCCGGTATGGCCGACACGTCCGAGGCGTATTTGGAGATGGCCGGCAGCCGTATCTCCCTGGTCACGTCCTCGCCGTTGAGGTACATCCGCTGCAGGCCGTCCTCGTCATACCGCAGCGCCACGGTGATCTCCGGCAGCGCCGCGATCACCGCCCCGGCGTCCGTGGGCGCGATGCCGTGCCGGTACATATACACCCCGATGGTCCGATAGATGGCCCCGGTGTCCACATACAGGATATGCAGCGCCTCCGCCGCCGCCCGGGCCAGGGTGCTCTTCCCCGCGCCGGACGGCCCGTCCACGGCCACTGCGTACTGCTTCTCACTCATTTGCTGTCTCCTCGCTTTCCGCGGCGCTCAGCCCCGCCAGATACCCCGTCGCCCACGCGATCTGTAAGTTGAATCCCCCGGTATAGGCGTCCACGTCCAGCACCTCGCCGGCGAAATACAGCCCCTCCACCTTTTTCGACGCCATGGTGTTGGGCGCCACCTCGCCCACCTTGATGCCCCCGGCGGTGACGATGGCCTCGCTGACGTCCCGCGGCCCGGTCAGCTCCAGCGCAAAGTGCTTCAGCACCTGCACCAGCGCCCGGCGCTGCTCCTTGGTCAGGCTGTTGGCCTTTTCCCCGCCGGTCAGCCCCGCCCGGCGCAGCAGCACCGGCACCATGCTGTGGGGCACCAGCCCCGCCGCGATGCCGCGCATCTCCCGGTTTGGATTCTCCCCGATGTCCCGCAGCACCCGCGCGTCCAGCTTCTGCTCGTCCAGCGCCGGCTTCAGGTCGATGGCCGCCGTGTACGTCTCCCCCTCCCAGTGCCGCAGCTGCGCGCTGGCGGACAGCACCAGCGGGCCGGACACCCCGAAGTGCGTGAACAGCAGCTCTCCAAGCTCCCGGAACACCGCCTTTTTCTTCCCGTTATACACCGTCAGCTCCACATTCCGCAGGCTCAGCCCCTGCATCTCCTGACAGTCCGTCCCCGCGCAGCACAGCGGCACCAGTGACCCTCTGGGCGGCACGATGGTGTGCCCCAGCGCCGCCGCCAGCCGGTAGCCGTCGCCGGTGGAGCCTGTGCCCGGATACGACACCCCGCCGGTGGCCAGTATCACCGCCTCCGCCGGATATGTCCCCTTCTCGCCCCGGACGGCCCGCACCACGCCTTCCTCCGTCACGATCTCCTCCGCCCGATCCCGGACCCACCGCGCCTTCCGGCGCTTCAGCTCCCGCTCCAGCGCGTTGGTGATGTCGAAGGCGCTGTCGCTGACCGGGAACACCCGGTTCCCCCGCTCCACCTTCAGCGGCACGCCCAGCGCCTCGAAGAATTTCATGGCGTCCTGGGGCGTGAACCGCGTCAGCGCCCCGTACAGGAACCGCCCGTTGCCGGGGATATTGCTCAGCAGCGTCTCCCGGTCGCAGTCGTTGGTCACGTTGCACCGGCCCTTGCCGGTGATATTCACCTTTTTGCCCAGCCGTTCGTTGGGCTCCAGCACCGTCACCGCCGCGCCCTGCCGGGCCGCGGTAATGGCCGCCATCAGACCGGCGGCGCCGCCGCCGATCACCACGATCTCTCTTGCCATATCACTCGTCGTCTTTCCCGAAAATACTGTACCGCGACCACACCTGCTCCATGTCCGCCAGCGTGGCGGACAGATCGTCCCGCCGCTGCCGGCCCACCGCCAGGATCAGCGCGTTCAGCAGGCTCAGCGGCGCGGCCAGTGAATCCACGAAGGAGATCATGTCGCAGGGCGCCAGCAGCGACACCGCCGCCACCCGGTACAGGGGCGACAGGGCCGAGTCGGTGATGGCCACCACCTCGCCGCCCCGGCGGCAGGCGAATTCCACCGCGTGGATGGCCATTTTCGAGTACCGCGGAAAGCAGATCCCCACCAGCACGTCGCCCTTTCCGATGTGGGCCATCTGCTCGTAGATCTCCCCCGCCGCGCTGGACTGCACCAGCGTCACGTTCTTGAAGATCAGGTGCAGGTAGAAGTTCAGATACCCCGCCAGAAACGACGAGGACCGCACCCCCAGAATGTAGATATGCTTCGCCGCCAGCAGCTTGTCCACCGCCAGCGCGAAGGCGTCCCGGTCCAGCTGCTCGATCACGTCGTGTATGCTGTTCATGTCCCGCTGCATGACGCTGCCCAGTATGTCCGCCCCGGACATCTGGTCCCGGGACACCTGTATCCGCTGTATGGACGTCAGCTTGCCCCGGATCAGCTCCTGCAGCGCCTTCTGCATCTCCGGATAGCCGTCGTAGCCCAGCTGCGCGGCGAACCGCACCACCGTGGACTCGCTGACGGAGGCCGTCTCCCCCAGCCGCGCGGCGGTCATAAACGCCGCCCGGTCATAGTTGTCCAGTATAAACGCCGCGATGCGCCTTTGCCCCTTCGAGAAGGTATCCATCCCGCTGCGGATGGTCTGTAAAACATTCTCACCCATGGTGTTCGCTTCCTTTGATAGATTCCAGCTCCCCGGCTGTCAGATACCGCCATTTTCCCGGCGGCAGGTCTCCCAGGGCGATGCCGCCCTCCGCCACCCGGCACAGCCGCGTGACCTCCAGCCCCGCGGCGGCGCACATCCGGCGTATCTGCCGCTTCTTCCCCTGGTGGATCACCACCCGGTACTCCGCCGTGTCGCCCCTGCGCCGCAGCTCCTCCACCTTCGCCGGGGCGATGGGCTGTCCGTCCAGCTTGTCCACCGCCGCCAGCGCCGCCGCGCTGTGCTCGTCCGCGCCGGACACGGTGACGATATACGTCTTGTCCACCCGGTGGCTGGGGTGCAGCAGGGCGTGGGTCAGCGCGCCGTCGTTGGTAAACAGCAGCAGTCCCTCCGAATCCCGGTCCAGCCGCCCCACGGGATAGACCCGCACGCCGCAGTTCGCCACCAGCTGCGCCGCCGTGGGCCGTCCCCGCTCGTCGGACAGGGTGGTCACATAGCCCCTGGGCTTGTGCAGCAGCAGGTACACCGGCCGGTCCGCCGTGCGCAGGGGCCGCCCGTCGATGACGATGTCGTCCGTCTCCGGGTCGGCCTTGTCGCCTACCCCGGCCACGCGGCCGTTGACGGTGACGCGCCCCGCGGCGATCCACGTCTCCGCCGTCCGCCGGGAGCACAGCCCCGCGGCGGCCATCAGCTTCTGTATGCGTTCGGTCATGGCGTCGCCTCTCCCCTCACGTTCTCCAGCGCCCGCAGCAGGCGGCCGCGCAGCGTCTCCTGTATGGCCGTCAGGCAAAAGCCCCAGTCATACAGCGTCTCATGGTCGTTCCAGTCGTTCCCGTCCCGCAGCGTCACCGCCACCAGCCGGCGGCCGTCCCGCTCCGCGCAGGACACCAGCGTCCGCCCCGCGGCTTTGGTGTACCCGGTTTTCAGCCCCACGCACCCCTCCAGCCGCGCCAGCAGCTTGTTGTGGTTGGTCAGTGTCCTGCCGCCCACCACCGCCGTGCGGGTGGACGCCATCCGCCGCAGCGTCGGCTCATTCACCGCCGCGCAGCCCAGCAGGGCCATGTCGTAGGCGGTGGAGTAATGCGCCTCGTCGTCCAGCCCGTTGGGGTTGGCGAAATGGGTGTCCGCCATGCCCAGCGCCGCGGCCTTTTCGTTCATTTTCTCCACAAAGGGCGCCGCGCCCCCGGCGCACTCCGTCACCGCCAGCGCCGCGTCGTTGCCGGAGCACAGCAGCAGCCCGTACAGCAGCTCCTCGGTGGTCAGGCGCTCTCCCGGGCGCAGATACATAGAGGACCCCTCCGCCATGTGGGCGGCGGTCACGGTGATCTCCCGCTCCAGCCCGCCCTGCTCCAGCGCCACCAGCGCCGTCATCAGCTTGGTGGTGCTGGCGATGCGCATCCGCCGGTGGGGCTCCTTTTCATACAGCACCGCCCCGGTGTCCGCGTCCATCAGGACGCAAGCCGTGGCGGAGACCTCCACAGCCTCCGCCACAGCGGGTATACAGAAATACAGTGTCATCGCGGCGCACAGCGCCGCCGCAAGCCGTCGGCCCACAGAAAGCCCTCCCTGCTCTTTCAGGCTGCTCTCAGTGTATTCCGCCCACGGCCCGTCCTATGGCAGTTCCGCCGCGATCTCTCCGCGAAGCGTGCCTTAAGGCAACACCGCACAATGAAAGCTGCGGCAATTTGCGGAAATTATGCGGCGCTGCCTTAAAAATCCTTGCCGCGCTTCTTGTCCACGAAGCCCTCTACCCGGTCCAGCAGCTCGGGCACCATCTCGATGACCCGGTCCACCGTGGTGATGGCCGGGGTGCCCACCGGCAGCATCCTTGTCACGCCGCCCTTGACCACCAGAAACGCCATGGGCTCCACCCGCACGCCTGCGCCGCAGCCCGCGCCGGAGCCGCCGCCGTTCTTGCCGTAGTCCCCGCCGCCGCAGCCGAAGCCGTAGCTCAGCCGGGAGATGGGGATCAGCGTCACGCCGTCCGGCGTGGTGATCGGCTCGCCCACGATGGTGTTGCTGTCCACCATCTCCTTGACCTTCTCCATGGACTCCGCCATCATGCTCTTCAGATCGTTCTTCTTTTCGGTCATTTCCATGCTCAAGTTCTCCTTTTCCTCAAGTGCTCGTATCTTTCGCGCCTTTCGGCGCCGTGTATACTGTCTTTTCCCTCACGCCGCGCCTTCCGGCACCGCATATGCTATCTCTTTCCGTGTGCCCTGTCTCCTGCCGCACACTCGCCGCATCCGCCGCCGTCTTTCGCCGCAGCGGCCCCGGCCGCTTTTTTCTCCGCCGCCTTCGCCCGCGCCGCCGCTTCCTTCTCCGCGGCGCTCTGCCGCTTCCGCATCGCCATGAACCATTTCAGCACCGGCCCGGTAAAGGCCCAGCCGATGGCCAGCAGATCCCGTATCTGCAGCGTCACGCCCACGCGCCCACTTAGCTTCAGCCGCTCTCCGTCGAAGTCCACCTCCACATGGAGGTGCGGGTCCGGTATCCGCGTCAGCTTCTCCAGCTGGGGCATCACCGTCCACATTCCCGCGTTGATATAGCCGTACAGCTCCGCCGCCCCCGCCGGGTCCGCAGCCCCCGGCAGCACCGCCGACAATTCCAGCGGATCGATCCGCAGCCGCTGCCTGGTCTTTCGCAGCCCCCGTTTCAGGGCCTCCCACGCCGCCGGCAGCAGCGTCCGGATGTCCTGTGCACTCAGTGCAGGCTTTCTTGCCTTTTTTCCATTACTTTCTTGCTCTTTCTTGGTTGCTGTCAACTTCTCTTTTTTCGCTTTTTCGCCCTTTTCCGGCTTGTCCGGCTTGGGCAGCACCTGTATCCGCGCCGGCCCCGCGATCACCGTCAATCGCGTGTTTTCCAGCTCTCCCGCGAATTCCGCCTTCGCGCCTATCCGCAGCAGCGACAGCAGGAAAAACAGCAGCACGATGCCAAGTATAATGTACAGAGCAACCACTATTTTTTCTCCTTTCGCCGTGTTTATGAAAGAATTTGCAACAATTAAAGCAAAATTATTCTCTCACATGCCGTTTCGCGCCGCTTTCCCGCAGTCTGCACCTTTTGCGCCGTTTTATTGACCATTATGTTACTTTTATGGCTATATCGATCAGCTTTCGCTCTCCAAAGCCGGCACATCGTCGTCCAGCCGCAGCTGCCCGTCGGCCTCCATTCCCGGCAGCTGGGGCAGCTCCTCCAGCGAATTCAAATGGAACGCCCGCAAAAATGCCTGTGTCGTCCGGTACAGCCTCGGCCGCCCCGGCACCTGCAATCTCCCGCACTCCTCGATCAGATGCCGATCCAGCAGCAGCCCCACCGTGTACGAGCTGTCCACGCCCCGGATCTGGTCCACATAGGCCCGGGTGGTGGGCTGGTAGTAGGCGATGATGGTCAGCACCTCCAGCGCCGGCTGGCTGAGCTTGGCGGGCTTGCGTATCTCAAAGGCCTTGCGTATCCGGTCGCCGTACTCCGGGGCGGAGCACAGCTGCCAGCTGTCCTCCATCCGCAGCAGGCGCACGCCCCGCCGTTCATAGCTGTAATAGTCCTGCAGCTGCTGCAGCACCAGCTCCGCCGTGGCGCGGTCGATGTCCAGCGCCACGCAGATGCGGTCCACGGCCACCGGCTCGCCGGAGGCAAAGAGTATGCCCTCGACGGCGGCTTCTATATCCTTCATTTCCAGTGTGTCCATAGGTCTCCCCTTACATCAGTTCTTCGGGCGCATCGCCCTCCGCGGTAACGGTGCAGTCGCTGGCCGCGCCGGCCAGCTTGATCAGGTTGCTCCGGCACAGCTCCAGCACCGCCATGAACGTGGCCACCAGCTCGCTGCGGGTCTTGCTGCCGCGGAACAGCAGCAAAAACCGCGTGATGCCCACGTCCCTCAGCCGCCGCAGGATCTCCTTCGCTTTAGTCTCCACGGGATACGGCTCCCGCTTGACGATCTCGTCAAAGGCCTTGATGGGCGGCGCTTCCGGCGCGCCGCGCCGGTCGGTGACCTCCTGCATGGTCAGCACCAGATCCGCCGGCTCCTGATCGTACTCGTAGATCTTGCCCCGCTCCATGGGCTCCGGCGGGCGGGTGAGGATATTGCGTCCAAACTCCCCCAGCGGCGCCAGCCGCTCGCTGAGCAGCCTCACCCGGGCATAGGCCTCGCCCCGCTGCCGCTCCTCCAGGGACTTGATCAGGGCGTCCATCTCGCTCTGGGCCTCCTCATCCTCCAGGTTCAGCAGCATGCGGGTCTTGATGAACATCAGCTGGGCGGCCATGGTGATGAACTCGCTGGCCACCTCCAGGTCCATCCGCTTGCGCTTTTCCAGATACTCCTGGTACTGCTCCAGGATCAGCGCGATGGGGATGTCCTGTATCTCGATTTTATTCTTGCTCAGCAGGTACAGTATCAGGTCCAGCGGGCCCTCGAAGTCCTCCAGCGGCTCGTCGCCCCGGGTCTGCACCACTTTTTCCAGCTTAAAAATAGGATCGTCCAAATTTACACCTCAAAACCGACCAGCCTGCACAGCAGGGTGAATGTCCAGCGAATGGCGCCATCCAGCGCGTTGGAGCCGATGCCCACGGATACCACCACCAGCAGCACCAGCATGCCGTAGCGCTCATAGCGCATCAGCCAGCGGTACGCCCGGTCCGGCAGCAGGACTGCCACCACCTTGGAACCGTCCAGCGGCGGGATGGGCACCAGATTGAAAAGCCCCAGGCCCACGGACAGGGACGCCGTGTCCACCAGGAAGGAGAACCATGCGGCGCTGAAGCTGCCGGTCAGCAGCGCCCGGACGTAAACGCCCCGGGCGATGAACAGCAGCAGAAGCGCCAGCAGGAAATTGGACACCGGGCCTGCCAGCGCGGTGATGGCCATGCCCTGCTTGGGCTTTTTGAAATAGCTGGGGTCCACGGGCACGGGCTTGGCCCAACCGAAGCCGGCCACCACCATCATGATCAGGCCCAGCCAGTCGATATGCCGCAGGGGGTTCAGGCTCAGGCGATGAGCCCGCTTGGCGGTGGGGTCGCCCAGGGCGTAGGCCGCCAGACCGTGGCACGTCTCGTGCAGGGTCAGGCACAGGAACACGGAGGCCATGCGCAGCAGGATGCTCTCCAGCGAGCCGAAGTCCAGCGCGTTCCAAAGGTTCGTCAAATACTGCAAGAAAAACTCCTCCCGGAGACAGAATAGGCAAAAATGAAAGCTTTCCTGCATTATAGCAGAAGCAGGCGGGAAAGTCTACACCCATTGTCACCGTTCCGTCCACTTTGTAACCGTTTTGTAGCCGTCTTTCCACCGGTTCGTAGCCTTTCTGTAAAGATGCGTACCGGCGGATATGGTATGCTGTAGACACAGAAGGAAAAGACGATACACACCACGAAAGGAGAACGATACGATGGATAGAACGAAGCTCATTTTCGCACTGGTCATCCTGTGCCTGGCTTCCGCTGTGGCCGCATTCCTGCTGCCCAACGCCCACGGTACCTTGCTCTCCTATGTGAGCATCGCATCGGCGGCGGCTGTCGCCGTCCTCGCCATCATCTCGCTGGCGCGGATGCTGACGCGGCGCCGTGCGTTTTGATACAGAGGGCGAAAGTCAACCGTGTCAAAGAATGTGTAGAAGGTCAGTCACGACAGCCATGTGAGATGCCCCGCGCATCTGTTCCGAAGCCCAGTTTCTCCTCCCCTTATTACCAAAAGGAACGCCCGCAGGCACAGCCTGCGGGCGTTTCCGCGTTATTCTCCGTCAATGCTTCAGCGCCGACACCGCCGCCCGGGCGGCGGCCGCCGCGTCCTCGGTATAGACGTCCGCGCCGATCTCATCGCAGAAGCTCTGGCTGATGGGCGCGCCGCCCACGAAGATCTTCACCCGGTCACGGATGCCTGCCTCCCGGGCCAGAGACACCACCCGGCGCATCTCGTCCATGGTGGTGGTCAGCAGGGACGAGCAGGCGATGATGCCGCAGGACTGCGTCTTTGCCGTCTCCACGAACTGCTCTGGCGTCACGTCCACGCCCAGATCCACCACCTCCACGCCGCTGCCCTCCAGCATGATCTTCACCAGATTCTTGCCGATGTCGTGCATATCGCCCCGGACAGTGCCGATGCAGGCCCGGCCCACGGTCTCCGTCCCCGGGCCGGTCATCAGGGGCTTCAGCTCCGCCAGCGCCGCCGTCATGCAGCGGGCGGCCATGAGCATCTCCGGCACGAAGGCCCGGTTGGCGGAGAAGGCCTCGCCCAGGTCGTTCATGCCGCGGATCAGCCCGTCGGAGAGGATGCTCTGGGGCGCAATGCCCTGCTCCACCGCCTGGCGGCACAGGGCCAGCACCTTTTTCTGCTGCCCCTTTTCCATCGCGGCGGCCAGGCGGGACAGCACGTCCCCCTGCTCCGACACGGCGGCGGAGGCCGTATCCCGCACCGCTGCGGCGCGCACACGGCGGGGCACCGGCGGCAGCGGGAAGCGCGGCACATGCAGCTGCGCGTTATAGTCCGCCACGGCCCGGTCGATGTGTGCGTCCACATGGGGATACACCGCCCCCGGCAGGCCGTAGGTGATGGAGGGGATGTAGTACCCGCCGGGGCAGCACCGGCGCAGGGTGTCCATGGCGTAGCCGTAGATCTCCTCCGGCGCGGCGTCGGCCCGGTCGATGGCGGCGCCCATGCCGCCCATCAGCACCAGGCGGCCCCGCAGCTGCCGCTGCAGCGCCGGGATGTCGTTCTCCGGCAGCACGCCCTGCCACACCTGAATGCCGATCTCCGCCATGTCCTCCACGATGGGGACCAGATAGGAGTCCGCGTGGTGGATGGCGATAACGCCCCGGGAGCGGATGTAGCCGTAAAACCGGCGGTAGGGCTCCTTGAAGAACTCCCGCCACATCTCCGGGCGCATGAACAGCGCGTCCTTGGTGCCCCAGTCGTCGTGGGAGAAGATCACGTCCGGCCGCAGGCCGTCGATGAGCCGCTTCACATAGCGCAGGCGGTAGTCGGTGATGTAGTCGATGAGGGCGTGCATCTCCTCCGGGTGCTCATAGAGGTTGGTCAGCGTGTCCTCAAAGCCCATGAGGAAGTGGCACTGCTCGAAAATGCCGGTGCCCATGAAGCCCGCCAGCAGCCTGTCCGGGCCGCAGGCCTCCCGGGCCGCCGCGCGGCACACCTCCCACCCCTCGGTGCAGCTGTCGATGTCCGGCGCGTGGACCGTCTCGCGCCAGCGCGTCACATCCGGGCACACCGCCAGGCCGTCGGTGGTGACAGGCATGGGGCCGGGCGCGCCGTCGGGCCAGCTGATGGTGGTGCCCCACCGATCCCTGCTGACCGTTCCCCGCTTGCGGTTGCCCCGCAGATAGGTGTTGATGGGGTCGCTCAGGCACATGTGCAGCGCCTCGTACTGGCACAGCTGGTGGTCCGGCTGGCCGTCGCTCTTCAGCAGCTCCAGGAACGTTTCTTTGGGCGTCATCATATCATTTCACCTCATCGGTATAGAGTAGGCACGATGTATATGTCATGGTGCGGGGGCCGTGGTTATACGGCAGGCCGGAGCGCAGGCACACATCGCCCACCAGCAGGCCGTAGGCCTCCATGGAGGACATCCGCTTGTCCGGAAAGCGGCAGGGCCTGTCCGGGCAGGTGCAGCGGCGGCAGAGGGTGCAGGCCCCCGCCGACAGGGGCAGACAGTCCGGCAGCAGCAGCCGCGCCTGCCGCACCAGGCCCGAAAAGCTCTTCTTATGCCGCCGTTGAACGGCCTCCATACCCTCGTAGTCGAAGTCGTCGGCCAGTGTGCCGGTGGTCTGCACCAGCAGTCCGGCGGTAAAGCGCCGGATGGCGGCGGCGGTCTCCTCCAGCGTGCCGCAATGGGGCGGGCAGGCCCAGTTGGCGTTCCACTGGCCGCAGCGGTCCGCGCGGCACATGTCCCGCACCTCGCTCCGGGGCGTCAGCGCGTCCATGGCTGCCGGCGCCCAGTGGGAGAAGCCGTTTTCCGCCGCCAGCGTCATCAATTTCGTCATCATGGCTGTTCCTCTTGACAAAGCCGCGCCGGGCTGTTAAAAGTAGTAGTAGCACTATTATAAAAAGGGGTGTTTCCCGTGTCAAGTATTCGCGTCGTCCGCGGCGGCGATGTTTTTCGTATCCCCTGCAACGAGTCCGATACCCTGCTGGCGCTGCTGCGCCGGGCGGGATGCACGCTGCCCGCCGCCTGCGGCGGCCATGGGCGCTGCGGCAAGTGCCGCGTCAGCGTCAACGGTGTGCCGCGCCTGGCCTGTCGGGTGGTGCCGGAGGACGGCGACGAGGTGGTCCTGCCCCCCGCCGCCGGAGGGCGCATCCTGACGGAGACGCTGGATCCGCCGGCCGCCGCCACCGGCGAGAGCGGCTGTGCCGCCGCCGTGGACCTGGGCACCACCACCGTGGCCGTGCGGCTGTACGACCTGGCTACCGGGCAGCCGCTGGCCACCTGCGCCGCCTGGAGCGATCTGTCCGCCTACGGCGCGGACGTCATCACCCGCATCCAATACACCATCGCCCACCCGGAGGGCCTTGCGGCGCTGTCCCGCGCGGCCCGGGACCAGGTGGAGCGTCTGCTGACGCAGGCGCTGTCCCAGGCCGGGCGGGAGCAGGCGGAGCTGAAGCGCGTGGTGGCCGCCGGCAACACCGTGATGCAGAGCCTGCTGACCGGCGTGTCCGTCCGGCCGCTGGCCGCCGCACCCTTCTGTCCGGAGACACTGTTCCGTGAGGATCGCAGCGACACGCTGCTGGGCGCGCCGCTGTACTGTGCGCCCTGTGCGGCGGGCTATGTGGGCGGCGATATCACCGCCGGGCTGCTGGCCTCCGGTCTGGCTGAAAGGGCGGGGCAGTTCCTGTTTCTGGACATCGGCACCAACGGCGAGATGGCCCTGGGCGGCCGGGACGGCTTCGTCTGCTGCGCCGTGGCCGCCGGCCCGGCCTTCGAGGGCGCGGGCATCACTTGCGGCATGCTGGGCACCGACGGTGCCGTCAGCCGCGTGCGGTATAGCGGCAGATTCGAGATGAACGTCATCGGCGGCGGCGCAGCCACGGGCCTGTGCGGCTCCGGGCTTATCGACCTGGTGGCCGTGCTGCGGCGGCTGGGCGGTATCGACGAAGGCGGGCGGCTGCTGCCGCCGGAGGAGGCCCCGGAGAAGCTGCGCGGCTGCCTGACACGCGACGGGGACGGCAACGGTGTGTTCCATCTGACGGACCGGGTGTATCTGACCGCCGCGGACGTGCGGGCCCTGCAGCTGGCCAAGGCCGCGGTGGCCGCCGGGATACAGGTGCTACTGACGCAGCAGGACATCACTCTCTCCGCCCTCAGCGGCCTGTATGTGGCCGGGGGCTTCGGTATGTATCTGGACCCCGCCAGCGCGGCGGCCATCGGCATGCTGCCGCCGCTGCCCGCCGGAAGGCTGCACAGCGTGGGCAACGCCGCCCTGGCCGGGGCCGCGGCGCTGGCACTGCGGGGCAACACGTCCGACGCGCTGGCTGTGGCGGACAAATGCACCTACATCGAGCTATCCGGGCGTCCGGATTTTGCCGACGCCTTTGCCGAAAACATCCCCTTGGGACCCGTACAGTGGAGGTAAACGCTATGGAACTTCATTTCCCCCTGATCCTGGACGGCGCCACCGGCACCGAGCTGCAGAAGCGCGGCTACGCCGGCGACATCAGCGCCGAGCAGTGGGTGCTGGAGCACCCGGACGCCATCATCGACATCCAGCGCCGCTACGCGGACGCCGGGAGCCAGGCGGTATACACGCCCACCTTCGGTGCCAACCGGCGCAAGCTGGAGGAGCGCGGGCTGTTCAACTGCACCGCCGACTACAACTGCCGCCTTGCGGCGCTGTCGGCCCAGGCGGTGGAGGGCCGCGCCCTGCGGGTGGGCGACCTGTCCCCCACCGGCGCGTTCCTCTCCCCGCTGGGCGACGCGTCCTTCGAGGAGCTGGTGGACATCTACACCGAGCAGGCCGCCGGGCTGGAGCGCGCCGGCGTGGACCTGTTCGTCATCGAGACCATGATGACGCTGTCTGACGCCCGGGCGGCGGTGCTGGCCATACGCAGCGTCAGCGACAAGCCCATTTTCGTCACCTTCACCTGTGACGACAGCGGCCGCAGCATCTCCGGCACCGACGTGACGGCGGCGCTGGTGGTGCTGCAGGGCATGGGCGTGGATGCCTTCGGCCTGAACTGCTCCGCCGGGCCGGAGCAGATGCTGGTGCAGCTGAGGCGCCTGCGGGAGTTCGCCCGGGTGCCCCTGATCGCCAAGCCCAACGCCGGGATGCCCGTCATCGTGGACGGCCAGGCGATATACGACTGCTCTCCGGAGGATTTCACCGCCTGTGTGCCGGAGCTGCTGCGCAGCGGCGTGGCCATTTTCGGCGGCTGCTGCGGCACCACTCCAGCCCACATCGCCGCGCTTGCCCGGGCGCTGGAGGGCGCGGCCATTACGCCGCCCGCACCGCTGCACACGGATATGCTGCCCGCCGCCACGGAGAAGCTGCCCTTCCCCCTGCCCGCCGACGTCAGCTGGCGCACGGTCATCGGCCTGAACGGCGACGCGGAGGAAACGCTGACCGACGCGCTGGAGGGCGACGACGCCGTGATGGCCCTGCGCATCGACTCCTGGGACGACGTGCAGGCGCTGGCGGACTACCAGTACATGCTCACCAAGCCGGTGTGCCTGGTCTGCGACGATGCCGAGCTGCTGGAGAGCGCCCTGCGGGCCTATCAGGGCCGCGCCCTGTACGACGGCAATCTGACGGAGGACGCGCTGCTGCCCCTGTGTGCCAGATACGGCCTGCTGCTGTGATACAAAAAACAAGACCCCTCCCGGGGTCTTGTTTTTTACTCCTTCTTTTCGCCGCAGGCGGTGCAGTCGCCGCCGAAGCAGCCGGGGCATTTGCCGCTTTTCTTAGCCCTGCGCACGCTGCGCAGCGCCAGAGCGCCGCACAGCACCACCAGTGCCAGCAGCATTCCGATCATCTGTCTTTGTTTCTTTTTCATATCTATAACTCACGCCTTTCCCAATTATTTCTTCCGTCTGCGGAACCAGATCACGAATCCAGCGATCATACAGCCGATAGGCAGTATCACAGTAACCAGCAGTCCCAACAACAGAATCTGTGCGGAATCCACTACCAGATTAGAGACCTCATAGCTTTTTACCGGAATGGATACCGAGGTCTCATGATCTGCCATTCCACTGAACGTATTGGTGAACAAAGTCAGGTTCGCACCGCTGACGACAGAATTTGCATCATCCGTGAACAGCTGCTCGCAACCGTACACGACCAGTGTCGCATCCCCATCATCCAAAGTCTTTACTGCCTCAACACCTAATGCGAAGGGACCATTCACATCATTTTCACCCTGTGAAAAATCCTGTGTATTGTTGACATCCTGTTTTGCAAATGCACTGTCGGAGGTGCTCAGGAATACATCATAAGTGATATCGCCGGTGGCTGTCTCGTCGGTACTTACTTCCTCCGGGACGATGATGCCCTGAGAATACGGCAGGAACAGATATTTTCCGTAGGTACCGGAGGTATAGCTGTCAGAGCTCTGTGTCGGCAGGATATAATAAGGACTTCTGTAGTAGCCGTTGGAATCATTCTCCACTACCAGTCCTTTGGCAATGCTCAGATTCATGTAGCTTAAGATAGCATCTATATTGGGTGTCTCCTCATCGGTATAACCGGTCACCAGGATGACCTTACCGCCATTATCCAGATAATCGATCACCTTATCCTTGTCATCGGAAGAGAAATCACTGGTGGCGCCGTTGATGAACAGACAGGCCGCATCGTCGGGGATAGCATCCAGATCCATCAGATTCACGGTCTCATAATCCACATTTTCCTTGTTCAGTGCGGATGTAAAAGTGTTGCTTAAACTCAGTTCATTATGTCCTGTTGTCATATATACCTTGGGCATATCATCATTTAACACATAATCCAGCGCACTGGTGATCTGTCCTTCGCCATCATAACCGGTGGTCGTGGTGTTATAACTGTACGTCGAATAGTCAAAATCATAGGAAGACTCATAGACATCGTTGTAATCAATGACCTTGCTGCGCTTGTCGCTGACCACGATCAGGCTGTTCGTGCTGATGTTGCCGGTGGTGTACTGGGTATAGAACATCGGGTTAACGGTGGGATCCACATATTCCACGGTGATATGATCCGACAGATCATCGTATCTCTGCAAAGTCTGCCCCAGTGTGGTATCCTGATTGTCCTGATTTACCAACACATAGATTGTCACATCATCCTGCATATTTTTCACATAGTCAACGGTCTGATCTGTCAGGGAATAGAGCTTCTGGCTGGTCATGTCGATTGCTGTCCAGCTGGAAGGCATCTCGCCCATGATAATATTAACGACTACTACCAGCGCTACAGCTACAGCGATCATACCGGTACTGTAAGCACTGA
>ERZ827156.1541-NODE-1541-length-26986-cov-3.211281_pt1 | contig 26986 bp, 23 predicted proteins | sample MGYA00519919_ERZ827156 | MGnify/ENA primary metagenome ERZ827156 (study PRJEB31778, sample SAMEA3449269) | human gut metagenome | biome: human gut; feature: human-associated habitat; material: faeces | place: United Kingdom | collected 2010/2012 ...
ACCGCACGGGGCAAGTATTCGGCGATGTACCCGATGGCCGACAACGCTATCGGCTCGCTCAGTACGTTCACGAAACGGCTAATCATTACTTCCGTATTGTGAAACAGGGCGTCGAATCCTTGATAAGCGGTGTACTCGGCAGGGACGGTGCGCATCAGTTCCGGGTCCACAATGGCGAGTACGGGATTCAGCGAAGGGTCTCCGAACCCGATCTTCTCGTTGGTCTCGTGGTTGGAGATAACACCCCAACAGTTGATTTCCGAACCTGTTCCGGAGGTAGTGGCGATAGTCACGATGGGAAGTCCCGGATGCAGTAAGGGCTGCGCCTTGCCTGTGCCACCGCACACGTAATCCCACAGGTCGCCGGGATTGGTGGCCATAGCCGCCACAGCTACGGCCGAGTCGAGCACGGCACCGCCTCCCAACGCGAGGATGAAGTCGCACCCGTTTCCTTTGGCGCAGGCGGCAGCCTCCATCACGACCTCTTTCGAAGGGTTTTCGTGAATGTTGTTACAGATGACGTAAGCTGCGCCGGCTTTATCCAGTTGGGCCGTCACACGGTCGAGCGTGCCGCTTGTCTTTACGGACTGACCGCTTGAAATGAGCAGCAGAGCCTTTCTGCCCGGAAGCTTCTGATTGCCGAGCTCGTTCAGTTTACCTCGCCCGAAAAGCAGTTTCGTCGGCGTGAAAAGATTGAAATCCATGTTCATAGTTTTACTTGTCTTATGTGTTAGATATTTCGATTCTACGGATATTTGCAAACACAAAAGTAAAGCGAAAGCCTCACAACGGGATTGCTGTGAGGCTCAAAGATCATTGCTGAGAAGTTCACTTTTTATTCTTTCTCTTTTGACAAACCTATTTTTGCCTGTTAACGGGATTGAATTGCTTGTCGTAGTCCAGCAGGTATTTTGCCAATACGGGGTCGTTGAAGTCGGTTTTCAACTTGCCTGTATCCATTCGCCGGATCGTTTCCATGTCCTCTGCAGAAAGCTCGAAATCGTCGATGGCGAAATTGCTGGCCATGCGCTCTTTATGTGTAGTTTTGGGGATGGCGACGATCCCTTCGCTCGTCAGGAACTTCAACGCCACTTGTGCATTGGTCTTGTCGTACCGTGCGCCGACGGTTTTCAACCGTTCGTCGGTAAAGATTCCGTCGGTGCCTTGAGCCAGCGGCCCCCATGCCATCAGGCGGGTGTCATAATCCTTGATAAGTCCGCGCATTCTGTACTGCTGGGAGAATACATGTGTCTCCAATTGCAATACGGCAGGCTTTACGTCCATGTTTTCCGCCAAATCCACAAAACGTGCGTCGTAAAAGTTACTTAGACCGATGGCCCGCACCTTGCCATTCCGGTAGGCCTTCTCCATTGCACGGTAAGTCCCGTAGTAATCGCCGAAAGGCTGGTGGACGAGCAACAGGTCGATATAATCCGTTCCCAACTTGCGGAGAGATTCGTCGATGCTGCGTGCAGCCTTTTCCTCTCCGGCATTGGAAATCCAAACCTTGGTGGTAAGGAACAGTTCGCTGCGCGGCACGCCGCATTTGCTCACAGCGGCCCCTACGCCTTCTTCATTGTAATAAGCCTGCGCCGTGTCTATCAGACGATAACCTGTGCCGATAGCCTCCAGCACGCAGCGTTCGCACTCTTCGGGGCTGACGAGATATACGCCGTAGCCCAGAACCGGCATTTCCACGCCGTTATTCAATAAGATCGTTTTCATGGTCATTCTTTCTTTTTGCCAATTGAACCATATGCTATTCGTTTGTCTGTCAACAATCTAATCCTTCCGTTCATGTATTTCCACGCACCGCAAACGGCTGGCCGGAATGCCCCGAGCATTTCCGTGTAACGCGAGCGGGGTGTCGCCCGGATTCATCGTTTCCTGTCGGCCGAATGCGTCCAACAGTCCGGCCACGACAGACTCGGCTCCGGCATTTCGGAGAGCCTCTGTCGAACGGATACCCTTCGCACAGTTAAACACGTGCTCGCCGAAATGTGCGGTATCCGCGAACCTACCGCCAAAACCCGTGTGCCGTGCTACGAAGCCCAAACTTCGGCTGAAAGATTGTTCGTCGGCGCCCCCTGTATCACCTCGTGTCCCTGTTCAATCAATTTAGCTGGCGACATCACCCGTGCCTAAAATCCCGAATTTCATCTTTCGTTTCGTCGAATCCGTTCTACTTCGCTTCTATTTTTTTGATGAATTTGGCAGGATTTCCTCCCACTACGGTCATGGGCGGCACATCGCGGGTGACGACGCTGTTCGCGCCGACGATGGAGCCGTAACCGATCCGTACGCCGGGCAGCACAGTGGAACCTATGCCGATCCAAACCTTATCTTCAATGACAATGGGTTTACCGTACGTCGCGCTGCGGTTGTCCGGATTCGGGTCATGATTGATGGTGATCAGGTTCACTTTCGGCGCGATGAACACACCGTCGCCGATGGTGATGCCGCCACGGTCGAAAAACGTGCATCCTTGCTGAATCCAGCAGCCTTTACCGATGCGGATGTTCTTGCCGAAATCCACGTAAAACGGAGGTAACAACGTGGTACTGGGATCGATTTCCCGACCCGTGATACGGAGAAGATAATCGTGTACCTCTTCGGAAGAGAGCCATCCTTTGGCGTTCATTTCCGCAGCCGTCTTCATCGTATCGAAAATGGTGCCGATCAGCTCCTCGTAACCGGGTTCTTCAGGCGAGACCATCGCGCCCGATAGGTCTTTCTCGAAAATATCCATGTAGTTATTCATTTTTATGATTGTATAATTTATATGTTTCGGCAAATGTAAAGACCCGTTTCATACTGTTTATAAACAATATTACGGATAGTTATACCTTGATTACTGGTTCGTGACAGAGGATTCTGCAACCTATTGCTTTGCCGGAATTTGCACCTCATTCGTGTATCCGGTGTGTTCCGATAAATCGTGTCGTGGCCAAATCCATGTCGTCGTAAATGGGACTCTTTCCCGTGTCGAGTCCGGCGATAGCCCGCATTTCCTGTCCGGTCAGCGTGAAATCGAAAATATTCAGGTTTTCCGCCATGCGTTCCTTGCGAACGCTTTTCGGAATGACCACTATGCCCCGCTGGTTCAACCAGCGGAGGATAACGGCCGCCACCGTCTTGCCGTGTTTTCCCGCAATGGTTTTCAGTACCGGGTTGTTGAAGATGTCGTTTTGCCCCTCGGCGAACGGCGCCCATGCCTCGTGCTGGATGCCCTCTTTTGCGAGGAAAGCGTTGGATGCCGCCTGTTGGTAGAACGGGTTGGTCTCGATTTGGTTGACGGCAGGCTTCACCTCGTTGTGCAGGAACAGGTCTTGTAGACGTTCATCGGAAAAACTCGTCACCCCGATAGCGCGGATACGCCCTTCTTCGTATAATTTCTCGACGGCCCTCCATGCGGCGTAGTAGTTGCCGTATGGCTTGTGCAGAAGAAAAAGGTCGAGGTAGTCCAGCCCAAGCGCCTTCATCGACCGATCGAATGCACGCAGTGCATCGTCGTACTCATAATCCTGTACCCACAGTTTTGTGGTAACGAACAGTTCTTCGCGTTTCAATCCGCTGCTGCGAATGGCATTGCCTACCTGCTCCTCGTTAAAATAAGACGCTGCCGTATCGATCATCCGATAGCCGACTTCGAGTGCGTCACCCACGGCCCGCTCCGTAGCTTCCGGAGCGATCTGATATACCCCGAAACCGACAGCCGGCATCATCACTCCGTTGTTCAGTCTTATTGTCTTCATTTCGTATCTGTTTGAATTTGTTGCGAAATTACCGTCTCGGCATGACAGGTCCGATACATAATTCGTGGAGATGTATTCACTTTTCGTGGTATTTGGTTAAATTCGCAGAGTGAGATCGATAAATCGGGAACGGGATGGAACGGAACAAACTGTATTTCATTGACTCGATTGACAATTACGGCATTACCGAAGGTGCGGACCATGTAATCCACATACTTTGCACGGCAGGTTGCATGAGCTTCTCCTTTCAGGAAACGCATTACAATATCGCTGTCGGCGATTATGTCATCCTGACCGACCTCTCGCTCGCTTCGGACTTCTCCCGATCGGAAGATTTTACGGGTATTGTCCTATGCCTTTCCGAATCGTTCGTCTCTTCTATGGCATTACGCAGCAACTACGGCATCATCGGGCATATGTCGCTGCTTCAGAACCCGGTAATGAAACTTTCCGAACAGGATTTCCAGAAATGCCGTACCGACATGCTGCGCCTTCGTGAACGCATGGAGGATAGCGGACATCTTTTTCGCGAGGAGATGATCGGACATCTGCTCATGGCGCACATCCTCGACCTGTACGACATTCATGCACGTCAAAATATTTTCAGGCAAGTGCCCGAAAGAATATCTTTTCTTTTGCGGCGGTTCATCGACCTGCTCTATCAGGGCGAATACATCCGAAACAGGGATTTGTCTTACTATGCTTCGAGGCTCTGCATTACGCCTCACTACCTGTCCGAAATATGCAAAAAGGCGAGCGGAAAGCCGGCGACATACTGGATAACTCGTTTCACCCAACAGGAAATCGGCCGGCTGCTTTGCCGCAAAGAACTTACGCTGGCAGAGATCGCAAGCCGCATGAATTTTTCGTCCGTTTCCTATTTAAGTCGTTACGTGCGAAAATGGGCCGGGGTTTATCCGACCGAATACAGAAACAACGTACAGCGTAAATAATCCGAAAGCAATGAGACGAGTACGGCCGCAAGTCCTCCCGTCGTCAACTTAAAACGGCTGTCGGCGGTACTCCATATTGTTTTTTGAAGGCCGAGGAAAAATGAGACTGGTTCTTGAACCCTACGCTCGTATAAATATCCGCGATTTTCTTTCCGCCTTCCTGCATCATGACGTAGGCCGCTTCGAGCCGTTTGCGGATAAGCCATTTTTCGGGCGTCAGATCGCTGATTTTCTTGAAATCCCGTTTAAAAGTGGCGAGGCTTCTTCCTGTATAGTGCGCCAGTTCTTCCATCGTGAACTCATACATGTAGTTCTTATTCATAAAGTCCATAATATCGATTTTCCACGGTTCGTTGAAATCGAACAACGTGGATGCGAACCGTCCGTCGATATGGAGCAGAGCCAGCAAGCCCTCCTGCAATTTCAGATGCATGAAATCGTCCCTCGGTTTCACTTCCGGATCGAAAAAAGGAGTCAGCGATGCAAAAAGGCTCGTTATTTCCGCGGTTTTAGGCAACTTGATTACTTCCGGTTTCAGTTTGGACGTATCGGCCGGAATCTTGCATTGCCCGAATTTGGCATACATTTCCCGCAGAAAATTCCGGGTAAAATTCAGGAAAATGCCGCAATATCGCTCTCCATTGAAAGTCCTTTTATACATGGTGATATGGTGGTCGCGCGGAATATACACGCATTCCCCCTTACCTACATGGATCTGCTGTTTGCCGTTGTCGAGAATCATTTCGCCGGAATAGACGTAGTTCATCGCATACTCCCGCGAACGATGTATGCAACCGCTGATATCATCGTAAAAAAAACTGTAAAACACATTTTCATAGTTGAAAATGAGCTTCATCGGACCAAGATCCTCTTCTTCTATTCGTCTTTGTTTCATCGCGATTTTATCGGGGAAGGATAATTATAATGTCGCTACTTTTCAATTAGCCGCATCCGCAGCACAGGAAACGGGTTGCCCTGTTCGTCGGTCTCGTCACGACGGAAAGTCTGAAATCCCGAACGGAGATAAAATGCTTCGGCTTTTTTGTTCTGTTCGTTCACGTCCACATATATCGCATCATACGTGCGGATCGCCATATTCAGCAGTTCTCGACCCAATCCGTGCCCGATGCAGGAGGGGGAAAGAAACAGCATTTCGATCTTCCGTTCCTGAATGCCCATAAACCCGGCAGGAATGTTATCGTTATAAACAACGACAAGGCTCTCCACCCCCTGCAAGGCGGCTTTCACTTGCGGCGCGAGATTCCGAATGTCTTGTTCCGACAGAAAATCGTGGCTGGTACGGACCGAACTCTCCCACACCTTCACCAACTCGTCCACGAGTTCCGTATCCCTATTATCTTTTGTTTTGCTCTCTATTCGTATCCGACCCATGTTTATCAGGATTATTTCTTGTCTGTAAAATTACAAAATACAACCTGGAATTCCATTGTTCAACGGCTCATTTATTAGGAAAAGTATTTTTCCGGTCTTTAATCGATTCAATGCTAAGAGATAATGTGTCAGATTAGGGCATAGGATTGCAACTAACTGAAAATCATTACAAGGACTTAAAAAAACATAAGAAGAAGACGACTTTCGGGTCGTCTTCTTTATTTTTGCACCCCAAAATCGGCCGAAGGTTTCCGGATAGGAACCTTCATGTATCGGATTAGGGCACGAAAAAATGACTTGCAAATTTTGCGGAGGAACTTGTATCAAAAATGGTTATCAAGCAAACGGTAAGCAACGCTATAAATGCAACACTGCCATAGGAAACAACAGGCGGATTATTCTTACCAAGCCTATATCCCGGAATTGAACCGGACGATCTCGGAATATATCAAAGAGGGCGTCGGGATCAGAGGCATCGCCAGGTTACTGGAAATATCGACGACTACTCCCATTAGAAGAATCGTCTCCATCTCCAAAAATATAACAGCTCCGCATGTAACAGCCAATATAGAATATGAAGTCGATGAAATCAAAACCTTTGTCGGCCGTAAAAAAGATCATATCTGGGTGGCCTATGCTCTGAACTGCGCTGACAAATCCGTCGTCTGTTTCTCTGTTGTACCTCGTACCAATGAAACGCTGAGTAAGGTTACCGATAAACTGACCAATGCCAGATTGATCTATACGGATAAACTCCGGCAATATAAATTCCTCATCTCCCCGGAAATCCATAGGACTGCTCACCGCGGCACCAACCACATCGAACGGAACAATCTGACCATCCGTACACATATCAAGCGCCTGGCCCGTCGCACGATCTGTTTCAGCCGGAAAGCGATAATGCTTTATGCGGTATTGAAGATTTATTTTTGGGGATAGTATAATCATTTAACAATACGAATGTGACTATTATATCAAATAAAGAAAATAGTCCGACAAAGCAAAATAATCCGATACTACTCTTTCTTATACTTTAAAAATCGTAGAAACCCGAATTAATCGCTATAAGTTGTAACAACTTAGGTGTAATATACACACTTTTAAAACTGTTATGAATCGGGAAAAACAGATAGAAGAAAGTTTTATTCGGAAACTGACGGAGCAACTAAAATATGTCTATCGTGATGACATTCACGATAGGGCCTCTCTTGAAGCAAATTTCAGGCAGAAATTCGAGACGCTGAACAAAGTAAAATTATCCGATTCCGAATTTGATCGGTTGCTGGAGGAGGTTATCAATCCCGATGTTTTCGTATCGTCGAAAAGGTTACGCGAGCGAAATACATTTACCCGTGAGGACGGAACGCCATTGCAATACACACTGGTCAATATAAAAGATTGGTGTAAGAACGACTATGAAATAATCAATCAATTACGGATGAATACCGATAACAGCTACCATCGTTACGATGTTATTTTGCTTATCAACGGTATTCCGGTTGTTCAGATCGAACTGAAAACCTATGATGTCAGTCCGCGGCGAGCCATGCAGCAAATCGTGGATTACAAAAATGATCCAGGCAATGGCTACATGAAGACCTTGCTCTGTTTTATTCAGTTGTTTGTCGTTAGTAATCAAACTAATACTTATTATTTTACAAATAATAACAACCAACATTTTTCTTTCAACGCAGATGAACAGTTCCTTCCGGTGTATCAATATGCGACGGAACAAAACACACCGGTAAGTAATCTCGATGCTTTTTCGAGCACCGTACTTACCAAATGCGAACTGGGTAAGATGATTAGCCTCTATATGGTGCTGGTCGCAAGCGAGCAGAAATTGTTGATCATGCGTCCTTATCAAATATATGCTGTAAAGGCAATTATGAATTGCGTGCACCAGAATCGCGGGAACGGCTATATCTGGCACACGACGGGTAGCGGTAAAACGCTGACCTCATTCAAGGCTTCCACTCTGATGAAAGACAATCCAGATATCGACAAATGCTTGTTCGTCGTGGATCGAAAAGACCTGGATCGTCAAACTCGGGAGGAATTTAATAAGTTTCAGGAAAATTGCGTCGAGGAGAATACGAACACAGAAATGCTTGTTCGGAGAATGTTGTCAGACGATTATGCAGATAAAGTAATTGTAACCACCATCCAGAAGCTGGGTATTGCTCTCGATCCAAAGCACAAAAAGAATTACCAAGCACGATTGAAACCTTTGAAGAATAAACGCGTCGTATTTATTTTCGACGAATGCCACCGTTCTCAATTCGGCAATAATCATAAGGCGATTAAAGAGTTTTTTCCGAACTCACAACTGTTTGGTTTTACTGGCACGCCAATATTTGAAAAGAATTCGGTGCAGACACAAGTGGACGGGGAACAAAAAACGTATAAAACAACTGAAGACATCTTCGAAAAGTTGTTACACGCCTACACCATTACGAATGCAATTGAAGATAATAACGTGTTGCGTTTTCACGTAGACTATTTCAAGCCAAAGGAGAAAAATCAAACAAAAAGCAATGAGATATCAAAAACGGCCATCGTGAACTCGATCCTGCAGAGGCACGATGCAGCAACCGATTCCCGCCGGTTCAATGCGATCATGGCTACCGGACGCATCGACGATGCCATTGAATATTACAACTTGTTCAAGACGATCCAGCAGGAACGGAAAACTCAAAACCCCGAATACGAATCATTGAATATCGCTTGCATCTTCTCTCCGCCGGCCGAAGGGAATAAAGACATACAGCAAATACAGGAAGACCTGCCTCAAGAACGTTTCGATAACCAGCAGGAGCCCGACAAAAAGAAAGCGGCTCTAAAAATGATTATTGCCGATTACAATAAACAATACGGAACAAATCATACAATTGCAGAGTTCGACACCTACTATCAGGATGTTCAAGGGCGGATAAAGTCACAGAAATATGGCAATAAAGACGTTCCGCATAAAGACAAGATAGATATTACCATCGTAGTAGATATGCTGCTTACCGGATTCGATTCCAAGTACCTGAATACGTTATATACCGACAAGGACCTGAAATGGCACAATTTGATCCAAGCTTTTTCACGTACGAATCGAATCCTGAACGATACGAAGCCTTATGGCAATATTCTGGATTTCCGAGGACTGGAGGATGCTGTCGATGAGGCAATCGCAATGTTTTCAGAGAAACATACCGACAACCCGAAACAGATTTGGCTGGTCGATCCCGCTCCGAAGGTAATCGAGAAATATGAAGAGGCTATCTCTCAATTGGAGAAGTTCATGCAGTCACATGGCCTGGAGTGTAAACCCGAAGAAGTCAACAAACTCCGCGGAGATGAAGCCCGTGCCGGTTTTATCAACTGCTTCAAGGAAGTACAACGCTTCAGAATGCGACTGGAACAATATACGGATATACAGTCGGATGATAAAGCAAAGATCGACTCCTTGATGCAGGAAGATACGCTTCGGGCATTCAAGGGCATATATATCGATACTGCTCGTCGGTTGAAAAAGAAGCGCGAAAAGAGAGGAGGAGAACAGGTCAGCCAACAAATCGAAGACCTCGATTTCGAATTCATATTGTTCGCATCGGCGATTATCGATTACGACTATATCATGGGGCTTATTGCCCGATATACGAATCGGGGTACTGCCAAAAAGCGGATTACCAAAGAGCAGCTTATCACACTTGTCGCATCGAGCGCGAATCTGATGGAAGAGAAAGAAGATATCGTCGCCTATATCAACAGTCTCGATGAGATCAATGGTAAAACCGAGCAGGAGATCAAAGACGGTTACGAGTTTTTCAAGGAGGAAAAATATAAAAATGAGATAACCTCCATAGCGACCAAATATGGATTGGAGTTTCCGGCATTGGATGCATTTGTCAAAGAGATTGTCGAACGCGAAATCTTCGACGGTGAACGACTCAGCGATCTGCTCGCCCCGCTCGGATTGGGTTGGAAAGCGCGTACACAAAAGGAACTGGCATTGATGGACGACCTTGTCCCCCTATTGAAACGATTGGCCGACGGCCACGAAATATCAGGACTTTCGGCTTATGAAAACTAACAAAAAAAATACGAAACAAGGAGCTGTTCCTGCTTTACGGTTTCCGAAATTTAAAGAATGTGGAAGTTGGATCTATCTGCGAGGAAATAAGGTTTTTAAACAAATTTCTAATAAAAACCACAATTCAGATCTTCCGATACTTGCAATTTCACAAGAACACGGAGCTGTTCCGCGAGATTTAATCGACTATAAAGTTATCGTCTCCGAATCGGGGCTTGAAAATTATAAAGTTGTAGAGGTCGGAGACTTTATAATCAGTCTTCGATCATTTCAAGGAGGTATAGAATATTCTGATTACAAAGGTATTTGCAGCCCAGCTTATGTGATTTTGAGAAAAAGATTGGATATCGAGAACCAATTCTTTAAGTACTATTTTAAGTCGCATGTATTTATTCAAGATTTGAATAAGAATCTGGAAGGTATACGTGATGGAAAAATGGTTAGCTACAAACAATTTTCAGAAATATTATTGCCAATACCATCTATTTCAGACAAACGGGAACAGCAAAAAATCGCTGATTGTTTGTCTTCAATCGATGCGTTGATAAAGGCTGCGGAGAATAAGATAGACGAGCTGAAAGCCCATAAAAAAGGCTTGATGCAACATCTGTTTCCTGCCGAAGGAAAAACGGTTCCGGAATACCGCTTCCCTGAGTTCCAAGATGCAGGAGAATGGGAACAAACTACGATAGGCGCAATTTGTACAATTTCTAATGGCAAGTCAAATGTCCAAGATAATGTCCAGAATGGCAAATATCCTTTATTCGATAGGTCTGAGATAATAAAAACCTCTAATAAATTCTTATTTGATTGTGAGGCGATAATTATCCCGGGAGAAGGACGATTTATCCCTAAACATTATATTGGAAAATTTGATTTACATCAACGAGCATATGCATTAAAAGATTTCACTTGCCATGCCTTATTTGTGTATCATTATATTACAGCATTCTCGTTTATATTAACACAAAAAGCCGTTAAATCTACGGTTTTGTCATTACGCATGCCCATTTTAGAAGCATTCCCACTGTTATTACCCAATAATATACAAGAGCAACAAAAAATCGCCGATTGCCTTTCCTCTATTGACGATTTAATTACCGCTCAAGCAAATCACCTCGAAGCCCTGAAAATCCACAAAAAAGGCTTGATGCAACAACTATTCCCGAATATAAATGACATCGAGGCATGAATAACTCGCCTAAAATCATACCATTCAAGTCGTTATCCGACATTGCCGTCCGGCTTCGTTCCGATCTGAAAGATTTGGATTTCGTGTTGTTGTATGCTTATAACGGAACCGGGAAAACCCGGCTCTCGATGGAATTCAAAGATCGGGGAAAGAAAGGTCGGGGAAACAAACGAGACACCCTTTATTTCAACGCCTTCACCGAAGATCTATTCCACTGGGACAACGATCTCGAGTCCGATGCGGATCGCGTACTGAAGATCAATACCGATTCGAATTTTTTCAATGGATTCAGGGAATTGGCACTCGAAGAGAAAATATTCGAGTATCTGCAACGCTATGCGACATTCAATTTTAAAATAGACTATGAAAAATGGGAAATATCGTTCAGCAAAGATGTTCCCAATCCCGCATATCAACCCGATAACGATGAGCCTGAAACCGTCGTACAGACCAATATCAAAGTCTCGCGCGGAGAAGAAAACATCTTTATCTGGTGTATATTTCTCGCAATCTGCGAATTAACGATCGACGGAGCCGAGTCATACGACTGGGTAAAATACATCTATATCGACGATCCTATATCGTCGCTCGATGACAACAATGCAATTGCTGTGGCAAGCGATTTGTCAAGTCTTTTGCAAAAAGGAACTGGTAAACTCAATGTTGTTATTTCGTCGCATCATCATCTCTTCTTCAACGTGATGTGCAATGAATTGAAAAAGAAAAAATGCAAACGCTATTTTCTTCACAAAAACGGAGACAATGGATATTCGTTACAAGCAACGAATGACACCCCATTTTTTCATCATGTCGCGTTGTTGAGCGAATTAAAAAAACTTATACCGAAAGAAGGGCAAACGGTGGATGACGTCAGCATAAAAACCTATCATTTCAACATGTTAAGGAGCATTTTGGAAAAGACCGCAACCTTCTTCGGTTACAACGATTTTTCTATGTGCATACACGGTGTAGAAGACGAAGTATTGTATGCCAGAGCCCTGAACCTGTTGAGCCACGGTAAATATTCAATTTACGAGCCCGTCGAAATGGGGCACGATACGAAAGATCTATTTGTCGATATATTGAAAGCCTTTCTGGCGAAATACGAATTCGATTTACCTGAAATTATCACAGAAGAAACTAAGACTGAATCAGAATGACCGCAATAGAACAACAAAAATTAGGTAAAGCCCTTTGGGGAATTGCAGATAAACTGCGAGGAGCGATGAACGCGGACGACTTCCGTGATTATATGCTCTCATTTCTGTTTTTGCGCTATCTTTCTGACAATTATGAAGATGCCGTAAAAAAAGAGCTTGGTTCGGATTATCCCGTAGTGTCCGATGTCGATTCGGACGAAAATCGAGTCTTGGCCCCATTGCAGATTTGGTACGATCGAAATCCTGACGATATTGTGGAATTCGAGAAGCAGATGCGACGAAAGATCCACTATGTGATCGAGCCGAAATATCTGTGGAAGAACATGTACGAGTTGGCCCGAACGCAAAGCGACGATTTGTTGAAAACCCTTCAAGACGGTTTCAAGTATATTGAAAATGAATCTTTCGAAAGCACTTTTCAAGGACTGTTTTCGGAAATCAATCTTAGTTCGGAGAAATTAGGAAAAAACTATACCGAGCGCAACAAAAAGTTATGTGAAATCATCAAGAAGATTGCAGAAGGCATCTCTGAATTTTCCAGTGACTCTGACACATTGGGAGATGCTTACGAATATCTGATCGGCCAATTCGCAGCGGGTTCGGGGAAAAAAGCCGGTGAATTCTATACTCCGCAGCAAGTTTCGACCATTCTTTCAATGATCGTAACATTGGATAGCCAAGATCCGACAACGGGTCCGAAGCAGAGAATAGACAAGGTTCTCGATTTCGCTTGCGGTTCGGGATCGTTGCTTCTGAATGTCCGCCACCAGATGAAACGTAACGGCGGACGAGGTATCGGCAAAATTTACGGGCAGGAAAAGAACATTACGACCTACAACCTCGCTCGTATGAATATGTTATTGCATGGGGTGAAGGATTCTGAATTCGAGATTTTTCACGGAGATACGCTACTCAATGACTGGGATATACTGAACGAAATGAATCCGGCGAAAAAAATCGAATTCGATGCGATCGTCGCTAATCCTCCGTTTAGTTACCGTTGGGAGCCCAAAGAAGAGTTCACTACCGATTTTCGATTCCACAAATACGGTGTTGCGCCCAAATCGGCAGCCGATTTCGCATTCTTGCTGCATGGTTTCCATTTCCTCCGCGAAGATGGGACAATGGCTATTATTCTGCCTCACGGCGTATTGTTCCGCGGAGGAGTAGAGAAGCAGATCAGAACCAAACTTCTGAAAGACGGCAATCTCGATGCTGTTATCGGATTGCCAGCCAACCTCTTTTTCTCCACGGGAATTCCGGTGTGTATTTTGGTCCTGAAAAAATGTAAAAAATCCGAAGATGTGTTGTTTATCAATGCCTGCGAAGGATATAAGAAGGACAAGCGTCAAAACCGATTGCGTGAGGGTGAAAACGGAGAGCCTAACGATATTCAAAAAATTGTGGAAACTTACCAATTTCGCAAAGAAGAACCACGCTATTCCAAGCGAGTTTCGTTAGAACGAATCGAACAAGAGGATTTCAATCTGAATATTACCCGTTACGTCAGCACGGCACAAGAAGAGGAGCCAATCGATTTACAAAAGGTTAATGATGAACTGAAAGATATTGCAAAGAGATCAAAAGAAGCGTTAGCTCGTCACAATGAATTCCTTAAAGAATTGGGCTTACCACCTATCGCTGATTAGGCGTAATATTTCAAATAAAGGAATACCTTAAATTCCATATGAGTAAAACACAAATATTTAACCATGAACTCTTTAAGCCAGAAAAGCGACTAATATAGTCGCTTTTCTCTTAAAACCTTTCGAGAGTGAATGTTGTTTTTCGATATTCAACCTTCCTTGTAGTTAATTATCTTGTGCATGATGATGTATTATTACACAAGATTATTCACACTATGTAGATTTTTGTTTTGCAAAATCTTTGATGCGTATTCTTCTATAATATTCCATCTCTTATAACAGGAGAACATATATCAACTCTAATTTACATACTTTTTTAAAGATAATCCTTGCAACACAACCTTGTATTTGACCAATTCTTTAACCCAATGTGCTTTCGATTGAAGGATATTCAATCAAAAATATTATGGTAACTATATACAAATTTACACTACAAACTATCGAATAAAAAGAGAACGAGTGGCAAGATACAAGTTGCCACTCGTTCTCTTTTTCAACTGGGATTATTTTTTTACATACGTTTCGACATTGTGATACTTATAATCGTATTCTGGTTGTTCCTTACTGATTTCTAATGTTAATGTCATCGGCTCTCCACCGTAGCTCATTATTTTATACATTTTTTGGTCGCCGGATTCAGTAAAACTGATCGCCAAGGCCGCAGCCGTCAAATTGTGTTGCCATCTGATTTCGGATATAGAACTCTCCATATTTCCATTGATATATTCATAGGTCGTATAAGTGCCGGTGTTGTCTTTTTTGAAAACATAAACGGCATTGAAATCATCCGATTTTGCATTCCATTCATCCCTGTACTCCCCACTTATTTCATATCCTTTTTCTTGTATCAATTCCCATTTCGTATCTGCAAAAAAGTTCGGAGTACCATCATTTGCATCAGATTTCGAACAAGAAGACACAAAAACGGCAAGTGCAATAAATAGTAATTTTTTCATAGCAAAATTTAGGTTTAATTCATTTTTTGTTTTCATAGCCCCAATCCGCTGTTATGAGACAAATAAAAAGCGCGGGCTAAATTGCCATATCTGGTATCTGCGGTCTTGGACTACCTACATCCCCGAATAATGGAACAAAGCCCACGCAAAATGAATGCGTGAGCGTCGCCTTATTCCACGGGGATAATGTGAAAGTGTCCAAGTTTCAGATACCCGAAATAAGCTAACGCTTTTATATATGTGTCTTCTAAATTTTATCTATCCATAGGCATATCCAAATTTCACGTCAAAGGTACAAATTTTTCAATTTTAATTATCTGTTTACCGCTTCATATCTTCAAAAGATTGTGTTAAAGGCTGTTGTGTTACTCTATTCGGCCTTATCATCTTGTGTTTTTGCTTGTCTTTCGGGTTCTTCTATTTTCATTCTCTCTAATCTTTCTATTTGGGCGGCTATGGCCTTAATACATGCTATTTCGTATCCATAATTTTCATAGTCCACTTGAATATTAAACGAAATTTGTGATAATATGTGATGGTTTAAATTCAATAAAGAATCTGGTACAAAATTTTCTTCCATATATTTCCCATTCAAAAACCAGCTACACACTATAAAAGTTTCGCCTTTCCCGTTCTGTGTGATTCCTTTGACAGTCATAATGGGTTGTGTGAGATTTTGCAGACATACTAAATCTCCGGGGTTGAAAGCTTCTTTCATGATAACATTAATTTTAGTTATTATTTAAAGTTAGAGATACTTTAGTGTATCCCATCATACTCTACCTACTAACATCGAAAGAGAAATTAAACTGTATTTTGCGAGTTTTTGTATTGCATTGATAATGCATACATTAAATCGCTACATTTTATGTAAATATGTTCTAATAAATTTGCTTTAGTGTAAATAAATACTTATCTTTGTATCATGATTAAAAGCAAGAGATATGTTACCCAAGAATTTTAACTCAATTATAGATATTGTAAAAGCGTTTCCGACTGAGCAAAGTTGTATTGAGCATTTGGAATCATTGCGCTGGAACGGTAATGTTGTTTCGCCGTTCGATGCGACTTCAAAAGTCTATAAATGCAAGGGTAATAAATATCGTTGTAAGAATACGGGTAAGTATTTCAATGTCCGGACAGCCACTTTATTCGATAATACGAAAGTTGAGTTAAGAAAATGGTTTGTGGCTATATGGATAGTCACATCGCACAAAAAAGGTATTTCTTCATTACAACTCGGACGCGATATTGATGTGACGCAGAAAACAGCTTGGTTTATGTTACAACGTATTCGCAAATGTTTTGGCTGTGAAAATAATAGCGAATTGAATAATGAAGTTGAAATTGACGAAACCTATATTGGTGGCAAGAACAAAAATCGTCATGCAGATAAAAAAGTTGAAAATTCGCAAGGTCGGAGCGTAAAGGACAAAACGCCGATTCTCGGAATGGTCGAAAGAAAAGGTAAGATTGTCGCTCGCAAGATTGAAACGACATCGGTTGCCCATATCACACCGGAGGTTGTCAAAACCGTTAAAAATGCAATGGTTTATACGGATGAGTGGGTGGGTTATAAGCAGGTCAATAAGATTTATGACCACCTGTTTGTAAAGCACAATGAGGGCGAATATGTCAATGGGCGTATTTACACGAATACGATTGAGGGTTTTTGGAGTATTCTGAAACGTGGTATTGTCGGCATATACCATTTTACCTCACGCAAGCATATTCAAAAATACGTGGATGAATTTGTATTTCGTTATAATACGCGCAACAATGGCGAACATCAAAGATTTAATCTATTTTTGCAGAATACGGAGCATCGTTTAACTTATAATGAATTGATAAATGGGTAATAGAATAGAGAAAACGACAACTATTGAAATAGCGGGTTTGCCTGTTATTTTCTATAAAATGGCGAACGCTGATATATTTATTGACACCCAAAATGTGGATAATGTATTTGGTATTCCTTTAGACCCTAAAATACCGTTCGTTACTTTATACAATGCCTCAATAAAAAATGATGTATTGGCATATCCAATTGATATTATTGTGGATAATTTGAGCGAGGACAGATTGAGATATTTTGCTAAAACGGGAATTGTCAATTTGCTTGATAATTCTTTGTTGGATAAAAAGAACATAGAGGAACAAAAAGAAACAACGGAATCAACAGCACCGGAACAACCGGAATTATCGGATTTCGACAAACTATTGAAAAGGGCATTGGATTACAACCCAAAATCTAAATAAGAACAAGCGGAGTGCATAACTCCGCTTGTTCTTTATATCTTCAGTGTAAATTTGTATATAGTTACCAATATTATTTAACATCAATTAAAATAACGAGCATTACTATATGTTAAACACAAAAGCAATACGATAGTTTAGGATATAAAATTTCCATAAGGTATCAAGTGCAATTGTATATTTAATATGGCTGATATTTTTTTTGATTTTCAATACCTGAACGCCCTCTCCATAGCATCCTGCTCAGATTTGGGAATACCGTATTGTGTGGCGAGTTTCCTCCAGCCCGAAACGGCATGTTTGACCTCTGCGAGGATTGATTCTGCACGAGCGGGTTCCAGCCCGAAATACGGCGTGACACTCATGGCCAGGTCAAACTCCAAAGAATTGTCGTTTTCCGAGATATTGAGCTTCAACCCCGTTCCGTACTCATCAGGGTTCATATCGTAAGCTGGTGACAGCCGCCACCCCTGCGGCGTAAGCAGGAAACCGTGGTTCCGCAGATGATCGTCGCAGTTCGAAACCGCGATATTGAACACAATCCTACGCCAGAGCTGTTCCAGGTTCCGGTCCGTATCGTCGCAGTTGGCGATGATCCATTCGGCCAGTTCGAGGTAGCTGGCTCCCTCCGTATGGCTCGTACCGTCCGTATAACCGAGCAACGTCATGGCCGAGGCAAAGTGTATCCGCTGGCCCGTATCGGTCCGGTCGAAACGCTTGGTCATAAAACTATGGTGTCGGCTGCCGAACCGTTGTGCCCGGCATTCGGACATCTCGATACCGCACAAGCGGGCCAACTCGGCCGTAACCATCTCCCATGCCCCGGAATCTTTCGTATCTCCGGCGCTCGGAAACTTGACGATCCATAAGCGTCCATTTTCATCCACTACGTTGGCTTTCGGCCTTGCCCCGCCCAACGACGAACCGGGTGCGACGAGCATATCGATCCATCGCGTATGCTCCGGTGTCCCGGCATTATCTTCCCGCTCTATCTGCAGGCTGGCGTGTTCCAGTTCCCGGATCGATGCCCAGGGCGGTGTCGCCAACGACCGGTCGTTGTCCATGAAGTCCCCTTCTTTCGAGAACTTGAAGCGCAGGGCCCCCATGCGGTTGCCGTCATACACGCCCATCAGGTAACCCGCTTCGGTAAGCGTTCGTGGTTTTCGGTCCTGCTGCCGGGCGTTGATGGCTTCCCGCCTGCGCATAAGCGTACGCCCCCAGCGATCCGGTGCGGAGTCGAGGAACAATCCGAAATTGCTCTTATCCGAAGGTTGGTATTGCTTCCCGGTAAATGCCGACAGGTCGGGATCCAGCGCACGGAAACGGGGATGGGCCAGCCATGCGGGATCGTTCTCATAGGAAAAGACCTCTTTACCCCGGATCGTTTCGCTGTGAAGCACACCCATATAGACCGGCTCCGCATCCTCGGGCCAGTCCATATATACGTATATATCGCACTGCGTTATCATATTCATCGCTTTTTAGAGACTCTTTCCCCGACCACGAGTTTGGCATCCTGAAGGGCACGCCCCAGTTCGTCGTCTTTAGCTACGAGCAGCAAATCTTTTTCCAGCCCGAGGATAGCCAGCACCCGGAAATAGTATCCCATCGCAACTCCTTCCTCACCCCGCTCGATCTTGGTCAGGGTGTTACGGGAGATTCCGGCCCGTTCGGCCACCTGCTCCGAAGATAACTCCCGGCGCAGGCGTGCCAACTTTATATTTTCGCCCAGAGCCGTAAGCGTCTTCCGCTGGCTCGGCAATAATGCCCGTTTCATACAATAACATTAACGATTCTGTGCAAAGATAAGTATTATTGCTCAAAATAATTCGCATTATACAGATTTATTTTACAGACTACTCCCGAATACCTTTTTCGTACGGGTTCCAGCAACAACGTAGGCCGACATAGCGATGTTCCGATGTTATCGTAAAGTAAGTATGAGATTACGATTCCATCAGATACTCATGAATAGGAGTTATCCGGAAAACCTTTCCGTTTTTCCAAACGCTCTGCCCACGGCTACTATCGACCATTCCGTTAGCCCTAATGCGTTTATGACTTCTACTGGACCAGTATACTTCCAGTCGAAATTCTCATCAGTTACTTATGCACAAACTTTAACTAGGCAAGCAACCTTGTTCTTTTTCATCAAAACAAAGTCACAACTTAAAAGTTAGGTAATGAAAAATGAATTTTATATACCGAATCCTTTCTGTCATTCTCTTTTATTGCTAAATAAAAAGTTTCTACCAGCCAAATACAACCAATTACACGACAAGGAAACATAACCTTTGAGAAGACTAGTTTTCTGAATTTGCATATCCACAGCAAAATACGTACATTTGTACCGTTAGCAGGTTCTTAACAGACGGTTTCGGACAGTAGATCATAAGGTTAGTATCCAAATCGTTACCTGACACGAGAAAGAATATAGCAAGTATCTGATTACAGGATATTTCGGAGAGTTAAGTTCATTTCCCGTCCTCTCCGCCACGTTGAAAGCCAAGAGGCGACAACGATAGGTCAAATCCTGCAGGATCAAATCCTTGCAGGATTTTTTCTTTTTTGGGGTATCGTCAAAACCAGCGCGGAAAAGGCTCTGAAACAGGTAGCAGAGTATCCAAATCGTTACCTGAAGACCTTACACCCGATCAGGTAACGATTTGTCCGGAATTGTCTTACTTGCAGTCGAATATGGCTGAGAGAATCTGTCGAGACGAAAAACGGGGTCAGTAATTTTGTAAACATTATAATTCCCTTTTTGTATGGACAAATAAACCGGTCTTCTTTCCATTAGATAGAACGATCCGGAATAGGGTATCGAACGTATGTTGGAATATTATCATCGTAAGGGCTATTCCGACAGTTGGATCAATCAACGACTGCAATCTATCGAGATTCGCAAGGAACTGACCGACGAATGGGAACGGCGCGTCGTTAAAAAGGCCGGAAATATGCCGTTTTAACCGGTATCATCACGCTGACGGCACCGTTCGTCATGGCGTATGGGGGTGTATCGGGATTGAAACATCTTCGGTTTAAAAAGTAACGATACACAAAATATTAATCCTTTCTCTCGGGAGGAGATATAAATCAGGGGATAGAGTTGCAAACTCTATCCCCTGATTTATGTTACAGGCCGAATCCGCGTTTTACTTTCGGTCCGGGTTTATGATTTTCTCCAGTAACGTTCGGCTTTAGCGAATCCGATCTACTTTCTTTTATCGTAATACGCCGGTAGCCCGATTTTTGTTTTGCCGGAGCAACGAGATCGATTTTTCGCAGACCGAGGGTTTGTAGCGGCTGCCCGTTCTTGCTGGTACGACCCGGACCGGGAAAATGTGGAAGGATCCGGTCTTTCTCGCCTCCTACCGGGTCCGCATCCGTTTCCATACGGACGGCACTGCCGAAGAGTACGAGGTTGAGTTCACGACGATTCGCGGCTGTTATCGTTTCGATTCTCGGCGCGGGATGATGACATGGGAAAATGGCGAGCACTGTGTCGTTTCGCTGATGCCCTCGTATATGACGGAGGTCATTTATGAGCCGGTAGCGTGGAAACACGCCTGCGAGGAGACGTATAAGTTCGTATACGCACGTTTGTCCGTTATGAATTGAGCCGACCTCGGATAAAAACGGATCGAAACCGGGTTACGCAGACTTCGTTTATAAAAGCGGTTCTCGTGCAGTCTGTGCTTTTCCCCTTTCATACGTTAAGGCTTTCGTTGTCCGGGGGCGCGGGGACCGGCCGTTCGGTTTTGGCTTCGACTCGGAACAGACTGAAAATTTCCGGTTTGTCGGAGTCTGAAGTTCCTTGTCGACAGGTCATTATAGCTTGCGCCCTTCGGGCCGCACCCTACGGACCCGGCCGGGGACATGCGCGGGTCTGGAACGATAGGCGGGATCTATATCGCTGCCGCTGGCCTGCCTGAGTTTTTCTCCCGGGATCAGGGGCCTGCTCGAAAGTATGCTTTCCGTCTCTTCGAGGCTTGCGCCCTTTTGTGCCGCGTCATCTTTCGGCATCAGTTCCGAGGCGGTTTCCCGGTCGATTTTTCCGTTTTTTTTACAGAGCCAGCAGTTCGGCTTCTTTCGTCCGTGTACTGCCGGCAATCTGTTCCTCCAAAGAAGGCTTGGGGCCGTTTGGTACGTTTGGGCGTAACGGTCGGCTTAAAATATGCAATGCGCTACGATATGAAAGTTCCGTAAAATGGCCGATCGGAAGATTGGCTTTCTTTTTATATGTGTAGTATATTATTCAGTAGATTCGATATACGAATCCTTATAACGCTCACCCGTAAGTCTAACCATAAATCCCAATCTTATGAAAAACACCCAAACTTTTTCCAACAAAATGGTCGACCTGACCGGTATGCAGGATTACGAACGAATTACGGCTGAGTTCAACCGCTTGACAAAAGACTATTATGCGAAGGAAAAGAATCCCGTTCAGAGGTTCCGCACTTTGCGCCAAATACGGATCAGACTTGCGTCGGCTAAAAAGGTCTACGAGGTGGCCGGTAAAGAGAGCGAGTATATTATCCGCTTGTTGAAAAACGAAGAGGAGATTGTTTTGATGTTCGCATCCCAGGCGAAAGGTTCGGATCTTTCGCCGACCGAAAACAGAGCCTTACGTCTGAACTGGTCGGGCAAACAGATCGATTTGGTCGAGATCGTCTACGGTCTTTATGTCGGCCGGTGTATCAACGGAGGACGATGCGGCATTCAGGAGATTGCAGCCGTTTTCGAGCGATTGTTCGGTGTCAGATTGCCGCATATCTACAACCGACTGTTGGCTATCCGGAACCGTAAAAACGGACGGACCCCGTTTTTGAAATGGCTCAGCGAGCAGATCGAGCGGGATGCCGACCAGAAAGACGAATAAGTAAGTGACCCGTAATCGCCAAACAGAGGACAGGAGGCCCGAAAAGGGCCTCCTTTAAAAAATGGGATGAGAGTAATATGGTGTAAATAACACTACTACTGCGATTTATCGCTATTTATTAGAAAGTAGTCAAGTGTTAAAACCGCACGAAAAGGCATAGTTCGGAAGGAGTTGCGTTACCAAATCGTTACCGCAATCTCTTTCCGGATTTTGCTTTTAATGTATTGGTTTTCCGTTTCTTGCATCGGACTTCATAACCTCGGATAACTCTAAGTCATGTATCATTGCAAAAAGTTTGAAGAGTTATGGCAAGAAGCACTTTCAAGATCCTGTTCTACCTGAAACGACAAGCCTTGCCGTTTTTCTCGCTCCGCCTTTACAGATAGAAAAGAACTTTGAAAATGCTGCGCTTCATAACTCTAAATTTTCTTGTTAAACAATACGTAAATTAGAGTTATTTGTTGCGGCGAAAACCGGTGTAATATACTGAAATACATATAGATAAAATACAAAATTCTTGAAGGCCTAAGGTAACGATCTAGTAATCCAAACCCTTCCTGACCCTGCTTTTTCATGCTGTTTTCCTGCATTTCAGATAAACAGGAAATAGGAATAAATAATTGATTGATAAATATTTATGTTCCATTGTCCCTTTCCCGTTTTTATAGCGTTAAATCACCATTGAATAGGATATTTTTTACCGCCGATCTGCACTTCGGCCACCGGAACATACTCCGGTATCAAACGGACAGGCCTTTTGCCGACCATGATGATACGGCGGCTCACGACGCCTGGCTCCTCGACCTTTGGCGGTCAACCGTGGACAAGAAGGATATGGTTTACCTCCTCGGCGATTTGACATTCTTCAAAAGCGAAGACGTCCGGCATCTGCAGGAAAAACTTCCCGGACGCAAATATCTCATATCCGGCAACCATGACGGCGCTCGGTCAAAGCCTATTCGAACTATTTCCAGACCACGGCACAGATACTCGACCTGACGGTTCGTCCAAGTATGTGTTCCCGGCTGACAGACAACATGGTGCTGAATCTGTGCCATTATCCGCTACTGACCTGGAACCGCAAGCCTCACGGCTCATGCAGCATGACCGAGCATTGCCACGGCAAGCTGGACGAGTACAACCGTCAGTCGCCCGACCTGAGGTTCGACGTGGGAATAGACGGTGAGCTGTTCCGTCGATGCGGAGGATTTATCAGTGTCGAGGCCATGTATGAAGCGGCGATGGAGAAAACGAAAGGCGAACCTTTCGCCCAACATGCCCGGCAGGATTATTTGCCCGAATACAGATAGAAATTAAGGGTTAATTAACATAAAGCAATCCCTGACCTACTTATCGTAGGCCGGGGATTTGATGTTATACTTACTCTGTTGTATCGGGCTAACCAGGAACCTCGGTTTGAACTATTCGGAATTTCCGGACAGTTGCCATAGAAGAACGACTCCTTTCGTCGATCTTCTGCGTCAGCCACACCTTTTTGCATTAGAACGGTTCCTCAATGTGCCGCATATTGTCGAGAAGTGTTTCCCGGATGCCGGATTCGGGATAGATGATGTTTCGTCCGCCGATAACGGTGAAAGGTATCTGCTGTGTGTCCCGTAGGTTCTGCAACGTGCGGGGCGATATATGCAGGTAGGCGCACACTTCTTCTCCCGTGAGATACCGTTCTTTCATGACCGAGGGACGGTAGTTGTCGATGGCTTTCCGCAAAGCCTTCTCCGTTTCACTGATCCGCGAAAAGGCTTTCTTTACCTCTTCGTTTTCGCTGTTCAGATAATCCCAAGACATGACCTACTTATTTTAACCTGACGGAGACAGAAACGGTGAAGGAAGCGACACCTATCGATGCGGCCGTTTCCTTCAGCGCTCTTGCCAGCCGTTTCTTCTCCTCCGGCGTATATCCCGGCAAGGTGGTAATGGCGATGTGCATGGCGTAACCTTGTTTGCCTACCATCCGGCCAACGCTATTTTCCGCGTCGGTGCGGGAAACGCCTTGTCGATGTCGCGCAGGTCTTCTTCCGTCAGGATTATAGCGAGGCTGCGGGCGTTCTCCTCCACATGGGCGATGCTGCTTGCCTTGGGGATGGCGATGACGTTCTGTGTGCGCATCTCCCATGCCAACATGATCTGTGTGGGCGTGGCATCGTGCCTGCGGGCTATCTCCACCAGCGTCTTGTGGTTGCGCAACCGTCCTTCACCGAGCGGCGTATAGGCCATCACGGGTATGCCGTGCCGTCCGCACCACGGGATAAGGTCGTACTCGATGCCCCGGTCGCGCAGGTTGTAGAGTACCTGATCGGCGGCACACTCCTTGCCGTGCGGCAGGGAAAGGATATGCTCCATGTCCGCCACGTCGAGGTTGCTCATACCCCATTGCCGGATTTTCCCTTCCTGCTGCAACTCCGCCAAAGCACGGACGGTCTCGGAGAACGGGTAGTGTCCGATCCAGTGCAGCAGGTAAAGGTCGATGTAATCCGTGCCGAGCCGTTGCAGACTCCGTTCGCAGGCCCGTTTCGTGCCTTCGTAGCTGGCATTGCCCGGAAGAACTTTGCTGACTATGAAAGCCTTGTCACGGCACTCCCTTACGGCTTCGCCTACGAGATCTTCCGTACCGTACATCTCGGCGGTGTCTATCAGCGTCAGTCCGAGGTCGATGCCCCGACGCAGGGCTTGTATCTCCTCGCTGCGCCGGCGCCCCATCTGGTAGGTCCCCTGTCCGAGCGGGCAGACTTGCCGCCCGTCGGGGAAAGTTATCATTCGTCGTCTCATTATGTTCCTTATCATTTTAGCAGATTCAGTCCCAGTGCGTAAGCGGCCTCGCAGTCCTTCGGAAAGAACTCCGTGCGGTATGCCATCTTCTCCTCGCCGGAAAATGCCCCGCAGACATACTTGGAGTAGTCGTCGAACTGGCAGGTGTTGAAGGCGTACAGCAGGCCGGGCTTGGAAAAATACAGTTCCAGATACCTCTCGAATGAGCGCAGGTTGTCCCGATAGCCGCGCTCCAGCATATCCCGTTCTGTCACGTTCATCGTGTAAACGCAGGCGGTTTTCATCCTGTTCGTCACCAGTGTCGGGAAACCTTTCTTATAGGTCAGGTATGGGAAGAACAGCCGTTCGTAGAAAGCGTGGAGCAGGCTCGTTATGGTATTGTAATAGATGGGGGAACCGAACACGACGGCATTGGCAGTCCGTATTTTTTCCAGCACGGGGCGTATGTCGTCCCGAAGGGCGCACGTCCCATAACTCGGTCCGTCTTTCAGCTTGCAGGCGAAACAGCTCTTGCAGCCGGTATAGTGCAGGTCTCCGAGATTGATGCGCTCCGTTTCCACCATGCCCGGGAAAGCGTCCCGGCATCCTTCCAATACCTTGTCAAGGAGCGTGGCCGTGTTCCTGTTCCGCCTCGGACTGCCGTTAATGGCATATACCTTTTTCATCTTCCGCTCCCTTTCATGTATTCTTTGATGGTACGCTCGTCCCACCGTACTCCGGTCTTGACGACCTTGGCGGGGCTTCCGACCAACAGCTGGTTGCTGCTTTCGAAGCTTTTGGTCACGATGCTGCCCCAGCCGATGATGTTGTCGCTGCCGATACGCACGTTCTTGCCGATCTTGACGTCCTTGCCAACCCACACGTGCTCGCCGATCTCGATGAAGTGCGGATGGTTGGTCGGGTTGCCCTCCATATCCATGATGGTATGCGCGTCCGTGCACCAGATGTCCACACCCCACCCGATCATCGAATCGCGTCCTATGGTGATGTGCGAGCCGTCCTCCTGCAGGTAGATGACCGCCCCACAGGTGATAACATGCTCGCCGATGTCCATGCGGCAGTTGTTCGCCGTGCGCGGAGTGCCCGTCCACGGGTCGAACGCCGTGCCGATGGCAAGGTGCATCCCGAACATACCCCGACCGCCATTGTGGCAGACGGTCAGTGACTTGCCCACGTTCATCTCGTTGCCGTCCCCAATAATCAGGATATTGAAGGCGATATTGCGCAATAGCCTTACCGCTTCCTCTTCCGAGCCGAAATGCAGGTTCACCCGGTTGCCGTTTCCTGCTATATGTATGTGGGAGTTATCCACTATCTCTCTCCATGCCGGGGCGCTTCCTCCGAGGCATTCGACGTCTCCCGTCGGGAAATGCAGCACAAGGCTGTTGTCCGTTCCTGAAATCTTTTCCATCTTCTTTATCATCTTATCCGTTACGGTGCAAAGGTACGGCAAAGACCGTCCGGCATGATTGTCCTGCGGCTCAAATAACATTGCGGAAAAGGTCAATTTGAGGGATGATTCCCGACCTTTTACATGGGCAATAAAATCCCCGGCGCAATGGTCGGGGATTCCGTCATACCAAATTTATTTCAGGTTCTCGCGGTAGAACGCCTCGATCTTGTCGAACGGAATCTTGTCGAAGTTGTCGTAAAGGTCGGTATGGCTGGCACCGGGCACAATCAGCAACTCTTTGTTGTCGCCTTTCAGTTTCTTGAATGCGTCCTCGCCCATATAGCGCGAGTGGGCTTTCTCGCCGTGAACCACCAGCACGGCCGAACGGATCTCATCGCTGTATGCCAGGATGGGCGCATTGAGAAAAGCCAGATTCGAGGTCTTGTTCCAGCCGCCGTTGGAGTTGAGCGAACGCTTGTGGTAGCCGCGCTCCGTCTTGTAATAGGCGTGATAATCTTTCACGAACT
>ERZ827156.1545-NODE-1545-length-26895-cov-4.438264_pt1 | contig 26895 bp, 33 predicted proteins | sample MGYA00519919_ERZ827156 | MGnify/ENA primary metagenome ERZ827156 (study PRJEB31778, sample SAMEA3449269) | human gut metagenome | biome: human gut; feature: human-associated habitat; material: faeces | place: United Kingdom | collected 2010/2012 ...
AGTTGGTGGAGAAGTCGAAGGAGGTGGAGTGAGTTCTTTTAGTGTGTGTTTGTTGGACTCGTGTTTGGAAGAAAGATGGAAAGGAAAGGCGTCGGAAAGAGCACCAGCATCTAGAAGTGAAGAAGCGGGGTAGGATGCACTGCTCACTGTTGTGGAAGTTGCGTGTTTGAATGCATAGATGGGAAGAGTCGCTTCCGTCAGGGATGGAATGTCTAAACGTGAGGGTGGAAGGAGAAACGCACTCTCGAGAATGACATGGCGTGGGTAATAGAGCGATTCACTGTATTCTCCTTTAGCAGTGAGTGTGGTGAGTTTGGGCAAGTCTATTCATCGTTTCACTCTCTCACACTCACTTCGCAATATCAACTCAGTCGATTCTTTGTTAGCAAAACGGAATGCGGCAATACCGAGTTGGATGGTCGTCAATTCGGGCAGGTCTATTCATCATTTCATTCTTTGAGAATCACTTTCAAACACAACGCGTGAACACTCGCAGAATGAATAATCACTAAAGAACGCGTTGTCCAGCTTTGGTAAGTCTATTCATCACTTCAATCATTGAGAAGCACTCTTCAATTCCAAGGAAGCATAACTGAAATTGCCACTATAGAAATTCCTCTTTCCAACAGACAGAGTCACCAAAGAGGGGAGATTCTCGACTTCACATACAGAACAGTCCGAGAAGGACTCATATCCAATTAACAGTTGTTTCAATTGTTCACAATCCTTCACACAGAAACGACGATCGGGATTATTACTATGGTTCTTTCCCTTGAAGCAATAATCACCAATAGTCACATTCTCTAACGCCTTCATTCCAATGAGCTTCAATACCTCCACTTTCACAAAGCTGTTATCTCCCACTTTCAACGTCTTCAGTTTCTCAAATGAGGAAAAAGAGATTGCAGTCGTGTCATTACAAGCATTATCGCACACGACTAGTTCTTCCACGACAGAAGGAACTATTCCATTCCAGTGAGACAAATCACGGATAGTTGCCTCTTTAAAGTAATCAATTAAGGAGCCACAATCTAACAATCATACCTATTCTGAGTGTCATACTGCTCACATTGGAAATGACAACATGGGAAAACGGACATGACAAATCAACGTCCGACAGAGAGGGTAGATCTAGTGATTGCTTCCAAAGGAAAAACAGTACTCTCAAGAGTTACATAATTGGGACCAAAAAGACAATCACCATATATATATTCGGTGGTTAGTGATTCGAGTTTAGGCAAGTCTATTCATCACTTGATTCCATCATTACCACTTCGCAGTATCAATTCACTTGAATCATCATCACTAAACTGGAATACACTATTACCAAGTTGAATGGAAGTCAATTCAGGCAAATCTAGTCATCATTCTCTCTTCAAATCATCCACTCTCAAACACGGCACGAGAACAATACTGGAATGCACAATCACCAAACAGAAGTGACTTTAAGCTGGACATATCTATTCCTCATTTCTTTCTTTGAGATTTACTCTTTAATTCCAATGAAGCATACAAGAAATTATTACTCTCTTCATTTATTCTTCCCATTCTGATCACCTCCAAACAATCCACATTCTCAATCTCGCACACTGAATAGTTGGGAAAGGAATCACAACCAATCTTCAGTTCTGTTAGTCTCTCACAATCCTTCAAATAGAAATGACCAAATGAATAATCATAATCGTTGTCATGGTTATACTCTGTGAAACTCCTTTCTCCAATCGCGACTCTCTCCAATCGTGATAATCCGATCAGCTCCACTTCCTCCACTTTCTGAAAACAATGATGACTCACAACCAATTCCCGCAGATTGGATAGGAACGATAAGTCCAATCGCTTCCACGTTTCTTCATTACAACAGTTGCAACACACAATGAAGTGTTCAACATGATTGTGCAGCAGATACTCTGGATTCTTGTTGGTGATGACTACTCTTGTTTCCATGATCTTGTCATTCATCCATTCTCCATCAAACACGGTGTTGCCGTTGCGGTCATACTGAGTGCCTTTCCCCCATCGCTTTCCATTACACCACTCGCCTTCATACTCCACTTTCTGAATGTCAGAATAGTATTGAATGCCGTAGCACACATTCACTTCGCCAATTCGGAATCCCTCATATGCCTTCTCTCCCTCTTTGTCGTAGAACACCCCCCAACCATACGGCTCATCATTCAACACATCGCCTTCCCATCGCTCTCCATCATCGTTCAAGTCCAACACCTGCCTGGATTTGATGTCCTTCACATTCTCGTCACTCACCTTCAGTATCTCCTTCTTCTTCACATCAACTACAATTACTCTCCCGGCATTCAGTTCAACCATCACCGACGACGATACTGCAACAGTCCCACTGTCATAGCAAAATCCAGCTTCATTTCTAGTCAGAGTCAAATACGCACAATGCGATTCTCTCTTCAACAACTCTTCACATAGGCATCTATTCATTACTCTCTACTAGCAAACCAACAGTTCTGAATAGCCAAGTCTTTCAATTGTCTCCACACTCTCCTTCACGAATGGATGCTATTCATCATTCCTTCCTGAATCCCTCACATTCATCAGTTCACTCAGACTCCATTGCTTATTCACATCCTTCGCCAAACAGTTCGTTACAAAGTCCACAAATGCAGGAGAAAACCCACTCTCCAAATAATGGGTTTTCATTCTGTCCTGTCCATTCTCCTCCTTTCGCAACAGAGAATCAATAAAAGAGGCATCTCCTTCAGCCAACTCAAGGATAAATGCACCAAGAGACCTAGTATCACTGTCCAACGCATCTTCTTCATGCGCTTCAGAAGACATGGAAGCAGGGTCATCTTCATCATCCCTATTATCACAAGAATCAGATTCAGAGGAGCCCCATTCAAAGGGAAGGAACTTCACAATTCCCTTCTCAGCAATGAAGAGACTATCTGCTGTGAGGACCTATCCCATCATCCACAAGCATATCTGTCACTCCTGGAATCATTCCATGCTCATACAAGGATGAAAAGCCAAGCATCAAGCCGCTCGCAATTGGCCGTAACTCCTCTTCGTTTAAGTGGTTTCGGTTTCTCATATAATGGGAAATGGAACCACATGGACACGATTCCAAAACAACCTAGATCCAATGAGTTCATTCCATCAAATCTACCCAAACATCATCCCCATCAACAATCATATCATAGCATTCCAATACGAATGGAGATGAGGCTGCCTTCCATTCTTCCAATTGTTCTTCTGGATTCCGATCAAGACAACACCGACGTGATAAAATGATCATCACTTGCTTGTTCGATTCAGTATCGATACCAGAATAGCAGGCCGTGTTCCCACTGTTGGTAATCAACTCATTTCAACACAAACTGCTGTTCAATCAAGGCCTGTAGGGTGTAGTGACCAATTGATTCACGACTCATTGTTTTTTTAGGTTGCTAGTCTTTTCATTCAAGAGAGTTCAGTTATCTGACGGTCAGAATTCCAAAATTCAAAGCGATATTGCTCCATTCACTGCTTGGCTCTTCATCTGTGTTGTTTTCCATCCCACTACGACGCATACGGATATCCGTGACCTTGCTCTATCCATCCACTCTTTTCACTTTTCCGATTAGTCCATCTCTCTTGAGTAATTACCAAGAACTGATAATCCTGGAGTTATCAAGATGGACACGCTTGCATTTCATCCCCTCAATCTATTAAAAGGGTTTCGCGTCAAAACGGTAACCGCAGTCATCATCATTTCAAGTCACTCCCTTTATCAAACAATCGTACTATCAACAGACAACTTACTCCTTAATCATCACACACAATTAGACCACAATCACCACAATCCCTACATCCCATAAACAGATGACTCACAATACACTTTACGCTATTTCACACCCCAAAGCACTCCTACATAACCCACATTTAGAATCACTCTCTCACTCATGAACATCCATGATTTTGAGTTTGCACTCTTCGTTCAAGACCAGGCTGCCAATTCGGAAGTGCTCCAAAGCCGAAAAGCCCTGTATCTCGGTTTTCCCCTTCTGGTTTCAGTAAGAGAATAGGTGAACAGTGCGATGTGATTATCTTGATGAGAAGAAAGGATAAGGAGCACACGGAACGAACTTGGAAAGCTTGCGTGCAAACGATCCATGCAATGCTGTTCTTGGTGTACAATCCCATTATCTCCCTAATGCATAGACAAGAGGATCAAAATAACGACTTTGGAGTGAAACAGTTCAACAAGCCGTTTGTCTACAAGGATACCCTGCTTTCTGCACACTTCGTCGATGATGTACACGATGATCTTCCGGCATGGCTGTCGTCTTCGCTCCGTGATGGCTTGTTCGACTGCTACTTCCGGTGCGCCCTATCCATCCGGTTGCCCGAGACGAGTATGGAGTACGCTTCACTGCTGGAGGGGAACGAGCTGCCCTCCTTCCTCCTCCAAGCCATCATCAAGCCCTGTCCCTCCCACCTCGTACCCTCTCACCAACGCCCTCATCCCCAGTCCCAGCCCCAAGTCCTCCACCAGTCCCGCGCACTCCCCGCCTTCCCTTCCCTCTTCGCCGTCGATCACCCCCTCTCGCGCCAACTCCTCACTCTCTCTCTTCTCGACGACAATTCCAACCCCGCCGTACGTCTCCTCCTCCTCCTCCACCGCAGGACCACACCTCTCTCAGTCTCCCCGTCGCCCTTTACAACCCGCTGGTGCTGCGTCCCTCAGGCCGCAACGGCGACCTCCTTCTCTCCGTTTGGAGTTTCATCGTCGTTTCATTGTAGTTCGAGAACCGCGGGGACGTCGCTCTCACCGTGCGCACCGTCACCAGTTTCATCACCGATATTGTGTTCAATGAAACGCCCCGCGTGCTGGAGAAGGACGTGGTGGTGGTTTCCTCCGTCTTCCTTCTCTTCCTCCGTCACCGATAGACCGACTTGCCCAAGCACTGTCCCACGATCAGCAGTGACATCCTTCTCTCCGCCACGCCGCCTCCAGCGCCGGTGCAGCTCGCCGCACGGGACGCGCTGTCCGTGCCGATGCACCTGGAGTACACGCAGAGCCACACGTCAGCCAGCGGCACGCTGGATGTGACGGAGCGTTGTGAGTGTGACGTGTTTGTTCACCTGTGCGTCGAGTGGGCGCACCCGTCGTCCCCATCACCCATCACCCACGAATATGAGTGGCCCCTCTCTGTGTGAATGAAGTCTAGTCTTCAGGTCCGACTCCACCCCAAACCCCAAATCGAGATTCGGTACTGTGTCGATGCTGAAATGAAACTCCTTCAGTCGAACTGGGTGCGTGTGGAGGTATCCAACTGCAGCAGCCATCTGCACCGGCACTTTCAATATCCTTGCGTTTGGCAAGCAAGCGGCTTAACGGCACGGTGGAAATTGCTTCATCGGATGATGTGTTGTGCAATTGCGCGAACGTGTGTGTGGAAGAGTTACTGCCGCATGTGTGGATTACATCGTTTGTTCACGAATAGTCCAAATCCGCCTTTTCCGTGCTGCTTGTTCCCCAGATTCCGGGAACGGTGTCTTTGCCGTCTCTCTCTTGCATCGATGAGAATGGAAAGGTTATTCCCACCCTGCATGCGTTGCAGACGGGTAACGTGCTTCCTGTGTAGTATTGAGTTGCTTTCTTGCTACAAACACGTCATTCGATTCTACAACAACTAGCAATACTGACGGAGGAGCCGTTCCTTGAAGCTCGCGAAGTAGTCTAGATCATCCACAGAATAGCTGCCGCTACTCAAAAACGAGTCAAGGCAGGCACAATACGCGTGAACCACCTCCGGCGTTGGGCTGTAGAACAGATCCTGTCCCTCCATGCTGGGCGGGAATGGGAAGGCCTCGAGAAAGGCCACATCTGATGGAGTCTCGATTTCCACGGGCAGCACTTTGTCTCGTTGCTGATTCGTCAACATGGAGGAGGAGGGGCACTCCGGATACCCATCGTGGTTAAATAGAGTGTGTCTGGACGAAGGGTCAATAACACACTCGCGAAGGGCGTTCATTCCACCGACGAAGGGACATGCTTCCAGATGGAGATAGGAATCCGCAGACACGCGGTCTTCTTCGCGTATGGAAAAGAGCGAATAAAATGTGTTGAATGCCGCATCAAACCGGTCCCGTGCCTGGATTAACGGCAATTCGGAGTCTTCTGCCGCCGGAATCGACCGTGCCATGCAAACACAGTTCGCAATAAACGAATTTGGTATCTGTTCCCACGCCTGGGCGAGGAGCGTCGCGCAATCCTCCACCGCCAGCAATCGCTTATATCCGCGGTGATTCACCTGCAAAGCAACCAGCTTCTCCAGAAGGAGCGTTCTATACATCACTGCAGCCAACCAGACCCACCGATAGGCAATCTTCGTCAAACGGTGAATGCCGCGAGTGAAAGGCGAGCGAAGCGACAGGCGAAGAAGAGGCGACAGACGTAGTCGGTGCAGGACGATGGAGGAGGAGGCGAAGAAGACGCGTTGCGCGGGTCCCTCTTCTTCGATGGAGGCGATGAGTCCGCTGGCGTTGTCGAAGAGGAGAAGATGCGATTCACTCAGATTGCTGTCAAGCCATTCCAAAAAGTGCAAAAGCGCCTCTGCATGCTGTGATTGGATGCTCTGCGCCGCAGCAGGCTTCTTCTTCACAATCGTCCAATTCTCCCCAAGAAGCGTCGAAAACTCATGTCCATAGAGAAAAGGTGGAGTTCGATAGGTGCCATCTGCAGAATACACCACAAGGGCATTCACTTGGTCACGATAGGCCGGATTGGACAACGGCTTATCATAACAGAAGGGACGGTACGGCGCACAACGCCAGAACAGAGAAAAGGAATCTAAAAAGAGATCGGAAGAGGCGGAGGGAAGAGATAGCGTTTCGCCTGCATCCTTCTGAACATCCACCGTCTGATCCCTCCACAGTGCGGGAGAGTCCTCCAGATTGTTCTCCTCCAACACCTTTTCAATGCTCTGCAGCGGGAGGGTTTCATCATTTGCACTCAACTCTCCCATGCACACTGCGTGAATGCACTCCTTGGATATGCACAGGCCAAGAGTCTGCGACAGGAGAAGCGACTGAACCACACACTCGTTGAGAGCCATGTTCTGAGTGCTTGCCTTGGAAGCCCCACGCACTGTTTTCCATTTCCTCCAATAGTTCACAATATCAGCAACAGTGCTGGTTCGGATGTTTTGACCCCACTTCTGCGAATAGTGAGTAGCAATCGTATGATAGGGACAGTGATTCTCTTCCCAAAACTTCACAATCTCGAGTTTCTGGCTGGAGGTAAGTTTTACGTACTTTTGCTTGCTCATACTGTAGACATGCCCAAAAGGACTCGATAGGAGATAGAATTCGAAGAAGGGAGAGTTCGAATGGATCAAACAAACCAGCCCAAAACACTAAGCGCTCTTCGTGGCAGTAGAGGACTGAGCGAAATAGAAGCCAATTCCGGGAATCACCCGAAGCATACTATTCAGCAGATTCTTCATCATCAGCGCCTTGGGATCGTTAATGTCCAGGGAGAACTGCGAGTCCTTTCCATACACTATTCATCAGTTCCACTCACTCGGACAAACCAAGCGACTGATAGACGAACGCGATGATAATAAAGGCGAAGAGCGTGATGCAGCACGTATCGAGCAAAATGAGGAGAATGCTGAGAATGATGCCTTTCGTTGAAATGTTCTAGTCAACCATACTCAGTTTATCCGTGAAGCCAAAGAGCATCACCAGGGAAGTGAACAGACTCATGATGAAGGCAATGGCCGCACAGGTGGTACAAAGAGTCCACATCCCGATCTAGTCATCACAAATCGATAGTACAACCACCTTTCTGGACATGAATCCCAGAACGGAAAAGGCGGATGTGAGCATCCTGAAAACAGTAGTGATTCTGCACAGCTCTATGACTGACTCCCAGAAAGCGGAAGGTACTGCTAGGAAGATCGAAGTCAAAGTCCTTGATGTCCTACGCCTTATCGCACACAAAAAGGGGCACATTCGAGTACTCTGCAGAGACAGACTGGAGCCATCCGGAAACCAGGAAGGAGACGACCGCAAATGCCAGAAGTCCGCCAAGGATCATGTTGTTCTTCCGCGTCGGCCGCAGGTAGGAGGTTATTTCATCGAAGTCTTCCATTGTGTAAAAAACGAAGTGGTTTTCACGAAAACGAATGCTAAAGGGTGCATGACAAATTGTTGGGATTGTGGGATGCGCGTAAAACAAACAGTTCAGTTTGGGCGATACGTTTCGTCCTTGTAGTATTTGTACCCATTCTTTTGATGATAAAGCTCAAAGCACGTTGAATTCAAGCAAAACGGCTGGTGGCAGAGTGCGCAGATGAACTTGGTCCGCTTGTGCGTCTTTGACCCTCTGGGAGAGCACGCGTAGCAATGCCTTCGCAGCACGCCCGATTTGGTTCGACGCGCCTCCACGAGATAGTGAACGTCCTTGTCGAAGATCGATGCGATCGGAGCAGAGTTCAGCCACTGGATCCCCGATTTGAGCAAACAACCGTAATCAAACTGAGTGAAGGACTCACGGCTCAACTGCTGCTGCCGACAATACATCTCGTATCCCGCATTCACCAGCAGCTCCGTGACGAAGCACAGCAGGACATCTTCCTGTCTTTCGGAATTCCGGAGGGAAGACAGCATTAGGCTCTGATCCTCGTTCAGTGCGATGTGCATACTGCGTAGAGTTGCGAGTGTCTGTATCGGGTCCTCCATCGCCATGGTGTTTTGCAGATAGGCCGTGATCATCTGTTTCGCATCGATCCTCTCTTCAAAGGGTGAGGCCAATGCCGGTTCTTCCTGCTGCAACCGGGTCGGATAGGTATTCACGATTTCCATCAGGGACGTCAACTCGGGGAAGCAAATGGTTCGCTTGATCTGCGACTTGCGGTCTCGTGATAGCAACACCGTTAGGAACGCAGTGTATCCATCCTTCTCGAATGCATCCAAGGGATAGCCCGTGAAGGAAGAAGGGTAGGAGAGAAAACCTGACACATACTGCAGAAACTCCATCGGAAAGATGTCCATCCATTTCTTCGAGTGATTCCGTTCTGCGGATGATTGCATACACAAACGATTACTTGCTGAAAATGACACTGCCACAGGATCGGAAACGGAATCGAATAGGTTTAGATCCATCGACGCGTTGACGTGGGAAATGTCTTCCCCCACCGGTATTTCCGATATGGAGGATGGGATCGGATTCGACTGTGGGGGAGAAGTCAGGTTGAAGTGCTAACAGTGAAAGGCCGAAATGATCACAACTGATGTCTCGTTACCCTGGGTTTTGTCATCCAGTTGCACCGCTGGGTTGATTTCCAGCATAAATGGAATAGGCAATGACGGATTCTCTTTGTCTCCAAGCAATCCGGGAAGAAGCGGCGTTTCTTTCTTCCTTCTCTCTCTGGCACTATATATGAACAAGACAAGCCACGGCCACATCTGGAGACGGCGAACAGGAGTCACTCCGTCCTTCATGCACTGGTGGTGGTAGTTGTTTGTGGATTGCATGACATACGCAAAGAAGGGTCCCGCAAACTGAAAGAAGCACGCCAATACAAGAGGATAGACATCATCATTTCGAATCACGATATCTGGTATGGGAATGGGCTGCTCAGTCTGCAGATGCTGTGTTTCGGCAACTTTTGTTTCCTCCAGAGTCGATTCGGGAGCGAGAGGCACAATCGGGTTGACATCCCCTGCACATGATTCTCCCGTGTTGTCCATACCTTCCTTTTCCTGTGCATGGTCCTTCACGGCAGTGTAGTCGATGTTCCTCTCCTTCCCCTCGAGCGTGTTGGCGGCACTAATCTCCGAGGAATCCTATGAAAGAAAAGAGAAGGAGAAGCATACCCGCTTCATGGAAATGGGAATAGAGAAAAATGAGTTCCCACGCCGGGAATCGAACCCGGATCGGCAGGGTGAGAGCCTGCTATCCTAACCAATTAGACTACATGGGACCTGTTTTCAGCCTCTCCGCAGTCTTTATGAGAGGTGGGATAGAATTGCTTTGCAGTTCACGACAGTCTTTTCACCCTATCATTCTGCATACGATGATAAGGAATGTGAAACAAAGAAAACACTAAAAGAAGGAAGAAATCGAATCGGTGGAATGGCGAGGGTTCTGGAGGTTGTCGATGTTCTTCCACGTCGAATCATAGATCGAGGCGTAGATGTTCCGAAGACTCTTCACGTACAACTTCAGGGAGTAGAACTGAGACTCATCAATCTCCATAACGGCTTGGATGTAGTCCCGAATCTCGGAGAACCGCACCATGAATGAAACGGCCTCCCCTCGAGTGCGGTAGTACATGGATATGTTGTCTGAGATGATCCGAAGCTGCTCCTGGGCATCGCTCAGCGCCTCGATGGTATCTTTCTGCACAGACACGCCGAAGTTGTTGCCGTCCTCCACGCGGGGCAGCTTGAGAATGATCCACATCTGCATGGCGTTGAAGATGGGAATGGCATCGCTCACTTGCTTCTTCACATAATCCAGCAGTTTCAATAGATTCTATTGGTTACACTCCTGTAATAGATACAACTGTGTTGATGGGGAACTGGTCCTCCTTTCCATAGAAGAGAATGGGAGCGGGAGCCTCCTTGGTATCCTTTCCGGTGCTTTCCGACAATTCCTTACATGACGAGGTGTTCTCTTCCCTCCACTTTGCGAACACCTTGTCCGTCTTCTTGTAAAACTTGGTAAGCTTCCGGTTCACCCTTTTAATACACTGTTCCCCTTCCTCTTCACTCACGCAAACCTTGCGTCGTACTTCCGCCAGCGGCACGTGGAAGAGAGGCTCATTCTATCAATCAGCCTTCAAACCCCAAGCAACTACTGCAATAAACTCCGTCAGCTCCTTGATCTTCTCTGGCACACTTTTGATGAACATATCCTTTCCTTCACGGATCATGTCCTCATTGATCGCTTTCACCTTCTCCCTCACACGATCCATTTCCTCGGAATCACGCTCCTCCACCCTCGGCTTCTTGTCCACTGTACCGACGGGAGAAGCGGATTCGTCCTCTGTTTTGCTTCGCTTTGTGCTCTTCTTTTCCTTCTTCTTTCTGCCCATAAATGGTTCGCCTATTTCAAGAAATGAATGATTGTGTGAATGGAGGGTTTGAAATGGGTTCATCGTGATTATTCGTATGCAAAGAAGGTATGGTCGTGTGATAACCAAAAGCATGGTTATGCGCAGATAGACTCCATGTTCCACAAGGAAGCGCAATTCCGTTTGGTGTTCTCTCCTTACGAATTGGACTCCACAAACTGAACGTAGAATGGAGTTTTGTCGAAATGCAAAACTCGCCACTATTTCGGCTAACTGAGGCAAGCAAGCAGGCAACTCTATCTTTTCTTGACAATATTATTGTGAAAGGGGAATAGAATGGGCTCCGTCGATTACATTGGAATTCTGCATGCGATTAGCAAGAAGAGAGGAGAGCGTCGTCCCATTCTTCTATGTTATGCTCCAGACGCGAAGCATGTGAGAGATGTGTATCCTATCACTGGATTCTGTAAAGCATAGTCTTTCCCTTGAAAAGGTCGATTTGTATCTGTTCCGTCCTCGATTCTCTGTGGAAGACGCAAAGTTTGAGAACGGTCATACGTCGACCTTCGCCGGTGTGTTAGGTAAAGAAGAGCTGAAGAACAGCAAATCACAGTTCTTTAAGGCAGCCATTATCAACGTCATAGAAGGGAAGAGGATGTGATGCATAGCTAGTGGATTTGCCTGACGAGGAGCAGAAGGAAGCATTACAGCTCATTTCCATCATGATGGGTTGCATCCAGCTGGATGCGTCCATCCAGATCATCTCTTCTCTTGAAAAGAAGGAGATTGAGGGTTTGATGCGTATCCCTTGTTTGTATGAATGATGAGTAGCCTACATGGGCATGCACCAAACCTCCATCAACATGTTCTTGTATCCAGTGCGTTCCGATAAGAATCTCTGCTTCTTCGTCACCATAAACAAGGCCGTTCAGAATGACGGCATTGAACTGAAGTTCACTCCCGGCGATGGATTCCTGTGAGGAATGGGAGTGGGAGTGATGCAAAGGAGAATGGATGATCACATCAAGACCGTCGCCGTGAGTGTCAAGGAAAGGAAGCAGAAGGCTCTGATCAAGTACATTGAGCGCACGAAGAATGCCTATGCCGCACGGAAGGAGTCTCGCGTCTTCCATCCCGACTGCACCTCCCTCGTTGCTTCAACGGAGATGCAGATCCGCATCATGAACCAAACCGTGTGCACGCTCCGTTTTCTTGAAGAGTAGTTCGAGTACTCCATGGACATTTGGGACATCACCCAGCCGGGCCTGGAGGCGAAGACGTATGGCGTCGTCATCCCCTTCGGAAGCGAGGGCAGCTTTGGATACAAGTCGTACCCTGTGATCGAGCACATCGCAAAGCGACTCAAGGCAAGGCGTCTCGTGATTGTCACCCGCGGCACGGGAACGGAAAACAAGGATGACTCGGTGATCCGAAAACAGCTCCTCTGTGTGTGGCGGTGCTTCTTCTTCGATGGGTGTATTCCGGCCGTCACCATTCAGTTCCCCATCGTTTGGATCCTCAACCGCAAGGAGCTGGAGACTGTTCCCCTCTCGTCGGGCGCCACTGCGATCGTGCAGGACCACCAGTTTGAAGGCGGCACGGTTCGCCAGCTGGTGTTCGACAACCAGATTGAGGTGATTCAGTCCGCCGTTGTTGTGGAGTCGAATGACGCTGCCAAGAAAGAGCAGTCGAATGACGCTGCCAAGAAAGAGCAGTCGAATGACGTGGCGGAGAAGACGGAGGAAATGCCTGCTGATGAGAAAGGGAAGATGGTGAAGAAAACCACTGGAATCTCGGCGAATCAGAACTCCTACGAACGACTGGTGTCCACGATGCTGGAGGCGTGCGAGGGCTTTGAGAAGAAGAAGGCGCCACGACTCCTGCTTCTGGGTCTGGGTGGCGGCGCGATGGCGTCCGCCGTTCTGAAGCAATTCCCGTCAACTACTGTGGTGGCGGTGGAGAAAGAGCAAGAGATCGTGAGGGTAGGAAAGAGGAGCCGCATTAAGACGTAGCTTGCTCGCAAGTACTTCCAACTGAGCAAAAAGGTGGAGGTGAGGGTGGAAGACGCGGCGGAGTTCGTGAGCAACTGGTCAGGCGAGAAGTTTGACGCGATCCTGGTGGACGTGAATGCGGAAGACCCCAAGGACGCGATGCTGAGTCCGTCTGTGCCGTTCCGCAAGGTGAGAGAAGCGAGGAAGAGTGAGGCGTAGGTGGAGATGCTGTCGTGACTGAAGGAGATGCTCAACCCGGAGGGCTGCGTGGCGGTCCACCTTATCGAGGGAAAAGAAAGCCTCTATGCTGCGCTGAGGTACGTGTACAGCAAGGTGCTCGAGTTGGTGAGGGTTTCATCGGTGGAAGGCCTGGCTTCAAAGGTTCTGTTTGCCAAGGACTGCTCTGTTTGTTTCATCCGCACTTACTCATTTCACGACAAACACAATCTTGGCTTCAAAACAAGCACATCACTCATTTCACAACAAATACAACACTCATTTCACAACAAACACACCACTTCCAAGAATTCTCCGTGGGAACGAGCATGCTGTGCGACGGCAAGGTCGTGCGGCGCTCGCGCACTTCGCTCGCCTGGCGCGCGCGCGACACCTTCGGCGACTTGCTCGGAGAGCGCTTCGGCAGGAAGAAGCTCGTGTTGCCCTCGTCGCTGTCGAACTCGTAAATGTCCTTGTTCACCGGCGCGGGCGCCTCCTCCTCGTCCGAGTACTCCACCTCGCGCGACGGCAGCAACGACGTGTTCGCCTCGTTCTCCGTGAAGCACACCTCCGCGTCGCTACTCTGCATGTACTCGCCGTAGCGGATGAAGGTATCGCGGTCGTTACGCTGGTGATACAAATAGTCCAAACCGTTGCCCTTGTCCGCCTTCAGCGCGCCCACCAGCTCCTGAAGCGACGCCGTCTACTCATCACGCCTCCTTGCAATTGGGACTGTGTCCAATATATCCACCCCAGTGGTCAGGAATTGGGTCATGCTCACCTTCGGACAGGTCTTCAGACGCGCCAACGCCTCCGGGTTCTACTCTATCACCCAGTCGTTGGTTCTACCTGAAGGTAATACTGACGAAGTTTCGCCATTTCCTGGACCGTGTACTTTTGACGGTCCTCCTCATACTGCTTCATCGTCTTGAAGGTGCCTACGCTTTACCGCCACGGCGTGCGCCCACGCTTTGGCGGGAAGAACTTGAAACGAAGCGAAACAAGGATCAGCTTCCTGGGGGTGAAATAGGACGAAAAACGGGACAATTTCCCCATGACGACGCGGAGAACCTGGATGAGAAGAATGACGAGGAAGAACTGCACGACAGAAGCGGTCACAGAGGCGGAGGAGGTGCTGATAAAGGACAAGGCGATCAGAACGAGCGCCCAACGCACCACCTCGAACATGGACGTGTGATTGGCGGTCGGCGAGTTGAAGATGCGCAGACGCACCAGCACCACGCCGATGAAGCCGAACACGAGGATGTAGCTACGCTCAAAACCCGATCACGCCACGCACACCAGAACTATGCGGTAGTGTTCCAACGCCATTTCCCAGAGGAAGTGAATGGCGGAGCGACGCATGAAACTGGCCACGCCGAGCGAGTAGGCGACGGCGACGGTGCCCATGGCGGTGTTGCTGGCCTGCATCCTGCGATTGAGGAGAGGATTGACGATTACCGCTTCATCACGTAGAACAGGATGAGAAGCACGCCGATGACTGCGGTGAGCGTCGCCGCCGTGATGTAGTAGAAGGTCTTCGAGCGGCTCAGTCTAGAGTGAATCACAGAGAATGACGCTACTTCGACGACAGCTCCAGCAGCAGCACACCGATGATGAGGCGCACAACGCAAAACTGGTCGAACTCTAGCGATCAGATGCCCACTGGCAACAATACCCGTTCCCGCAGTCAGATTCACGATCATCTCACCCTGCTTCAGACTCCTGGGAGCCGTGATGTTGAATGTGGTGACAAAAAAGGGGGAAAGGTAGATGTGCTGGGTCTTCTCCGCCTTGTTGGTAATGGTATCGTACATGTGATTTGAATTATATCCCTTCTTTCTACTCGTCATTCTTCCAGCCCAAGGACGACCCCGTAGCCACCTCATACAGATAGGCGAGTGCACGCACCCAGGAGCTATCAGGACTATCCATTTGGTACGCAGGAAGCTCCTCCTCCGAAGTCATGTTGACGACGAGCATCTTCCACAAATCGAAGGGGTTGTACGAGCCCTGCAGCCTGACGATGCTCCAATTGCCAGGCTTCAGCTACGGGTGATGGCAGAGGAGCACAACGGACGGTCACTTTCCTCGTTTTCACTTCGTTCACGATCTCGGGTTCGGACTGCGCAGAACAGAAAGTGCACAGCAAAATAAGCAGCAGTACGCTATAGGCTCGCATGGTGAAAGAATCGTGTTTGAATTCAGTTTGCCGCTACCATTCCGTTATCGACTCCGTTATGGACTTGCATTGTTTTCGCGGTTGCACATTGCTCCTTCCCTTTCCCTGAGTGCAGCCATGTTTCATATGAAATGACCCCGGTTTTATTGCGAAAGCCTTTTTAGCTCAGTTGGTAGAGCACCCGCCTTGTAAGCGGAAGGTCCTGGGTTCGATTCCCAGAGGGGGCATTTCCTTTTCTCCCGCACCACTTTGCTGCAATGAACCCGATTTCTTTTTCCAGGGCGCTAAGGAACTCGGGGCTGCTCGCGAAATCCTCGCGCTTTTTTGTGCGCGACTACTCGTCCCTGATTGTGAACCGTTCGCTGCTTTGCCCCTGCTATTCCGGCTACAATGCGCTCCCGAGGACCCTTCCCACCAAGGGCTTCCAGCGATTCTACTCCTCCGACTCCGCCTTCAATCTCCCCACTCGGACGTTCACCTTCTTCGTTCTGTCCTCTCTGGGTATTGTGGGCGGATTTTACGTCATTTCCTACTCTCTGCGCGTTTGGGTTTCGGGTTTTGGGTCAGGCGTAGCAATCCGACGTCTTCAAGGCCACTGTCGATCTAGTGGAGCGGTGTCCGACCGTTATTGAGATGGTAGGAGAGCCCATGGAGCGGAAGGGCATGGTGAAGGGAAAGATGGCGAAGGGCATTGCGGACATGCACTTCATGGTGAAGGGACCGAAGGGACAGGCCGAGATCTCTCTCACGGGCACGCTGAAGGAGGGCAGCAAGACGGAGTACGACCTGGGCTCCATCACTGCGCGGAAGCGCGCCAAGGACGAGAAGAACATCGTCACGATCTACGAGGACGGAAAGCCCACGGTCGCATTCCTTCCCCGCCTCTCGGAGGCTCTGTCTACTCCGGAACCCGGCTCTTCTGCCGAGGGCGACGCAATTGCTGTTGAGAAATCGGAGAAGTCGGAGAAGCAGCAGAATGGCTTCCTGCTGAACAAGCCGTGGTACTACCGCGTGGGCCTGGCGGTGGCGGCGGGTGCCGTGATGGGTATCATCCTGTCGCTGATGATTATGAGCTCGCGTCAGGCGCCCAAGAGCAGTTCGGCCTACCAGAGCCTGATGGTGCTGCTGCGCGAGAATGCGGTCGCAAAGGAGGTGCTCGGTGATAATGTGGGATCGTTGGAGCGCGATGAGGTGTAGATTAAGACCATGGGCAAGATGGTGGGCCAGAGCGAGGAGAGCTGGGCGAACTTCTCCATCAAGATGGGCGGAAAGAAGGGGAACGCGACGGTGAACTGCCAGGCGTTCCGCCAGGGAGACAGCTGGCGCTTCACGGTGGTGTCCCTGGACACGAGCAAGGGACGCGTCTATTTATGCAAGTGAGGGTGCGAATCGAAAGTGCATTTGAGTGTTTGTTTCAAGCACATTGGCATTCCATTTGTGAATGACGCCTCAAAACATGTGAATAACGCCTCAACAAAGGCATGTGAATGACGCTAAGAAAAAAGCCCATAAAACAAACAGACAAAGCAGCGACAGGTTCAGAAAACTTAGATCTTGTTGTAGGGGACGGACTTCATGATGCTGAGAGCCTTCTTTCCACCTTTGACGCCTCTACGCGCGTTCGCCTTCTTCTTGTCGCTGGCAACCTTCAGCAGAGCGATCACCACGATGATCACCACCACCACGAGCAGACCGCCCAGCACGATGATGGTCGTCAGGTTGATGCACATGCCGATGGTCGGACCCCACTCGGGCTCGTTCTTGCCCATCTTGCACGTACGCGTGATCTTGCCCAGGTTGTTCTCCTGCGCGCAGTCGTACACGAACGTCTCGCCCACCACCGTCGGCTTGAACATCTGCCCGTCCGCCTTGCACTGGCCCACCACGACCTTCAGCTGCAGGGAGCAGGTGGCCTGGCCCATATCGTTGTACGCCGTCAGCTTGTACGTCTCGATCTTCGTCGTCACCTCCTTCGCCACGCCCTCGATCGCGCCCGTCTTCTCGTTCAGCGTCAGGCCCGCGGGCAGCTCGGGCAGGATCTGGTACGAGTCCACCAGACCGTACACCTTCGGCTTCAGGTCCTTCGGCGTCGCGCCCACGTAGATCTCGTACATCGGCTTCTCGAAAGCCAGGTTGGTCGGCGGGTACTTGATGCACTTGGACATGTCCACGTCGCCCAGCTTGCCGTTGGTACACGTGCGGAACGTGTAGCCGTCGTAGAACTCGGGGCAGGGGCCCACCGACACCTCGCCCTCGCCCGTCATCGGGTAGTTGCCCACGCCGGGGCAGGTGTGCGCGTTGTCGTAGGCGCAGTAGAACAGCTCCACCTCCGTCAGCGTGAAGCCCGTGGGACGCTGCACCTCCGTGAACTCGAAGCGCAGCTCGTTGAAGCCCATCAGGCCGTTGGGCACCTTCTGCGCGAAGTAGCTGCGGCGCGGGATCTGCACCGCCTTCGTCATGTCGAAGGAGTTGAACACCTCCGAGCCGGGCTTCTTGGCCGTCACCTGCCAGGACAGGTTGCCGTTGTTCTCGTCGCTGTGCAGGCGGTACTGGTTGAACAGCAGGCCCTCCAGGTTCTCGTACACCAGATAGAAGTAGTCGCCGTTCGTCCAGTCCCAGCTCAGGTACCGGAACGGCGACATGTCAATCAGGCCATACGACGACGTGCCTGACAGCGCCGCCGACGCCTCGTACTTGTCCGGCGTGTTGCGCGTCAGCGCGCACTCGCCCATCATCAGGATCGCCGCCGCGTCGAACGGGTTAGCACTGCCGGCCGCGTCGTCCGCGAAGCGGTGCACCTCGAAGGCCAGCACGTTGTCGCCGGTGACGCCGCCGCGCAGCTGCAGCGGCACGGAGAACTCCACGTATCTCCAGGTGATGTGGCTCTTGGCGGAGGTCGTGTCCTTGTCGGCCGAGGCGTCCAGGTTCACGCGGAACACGCGCTGGCCGTTCAGATAGCCGATGATGCCGCCGTTGAAGCGCACGGCCGCGTTCAGCACCGTGAACTTGTTGATGTCGGGCACGTAGATCTTGTGGCGCAGGTACACCGTCGCGCCGTCGTAGTTGCCGCACTCGCCGCCGGTGGCCGCCGTCCACTTGCTGTCGTCGAAGGAGACCTGGTTCCACTTGCGGTTGACGGAGCCCTTGGCCAGCTTCCACTGCGCGCTGCCCTTGGACACCACCTGGTAGGTGGAGATCGTGCGCGTCACCACGGAGGGCTTCTCCGAGCTGGAGGGCACCTGCCCCATGGCCAGCGCGAAGCCGTCGGCCGTCTCGATCTTGAAGCCGGCGGGCGCGGTCCAGCCGTCGCCCCAGCTGTCGGAGAACTTGAAGGTGTACACGCCCTGGTCCAGGCAGAAGTACTTGTACTCGTACGAGTTGCGGCTCTCCAGCTGCTTACGCTCGTAGATGGGCTCGCCCTCGGCAGTCTCGCCGCTGTACACGGCCCACGAGCACTCCTCGGGGTAGTAGTCGGACAGCACCGTCACCTCGATCATCACCTTGTCGCACTCGATCACCGACAGCGTCAGCACCTTCGACGAGTCCGAGCCGTCCAGCTTCTTCGCCGTGATCGTGTACGGCGTCGGCGCCAGCGCCTGCACCTCCTCACCGCGCAGCGTGCCCGTCACGTAGTCCAGCTGCAGCCACGCGGGCAGCGCCGGCTGCGCCGTGAACTTGGAGTAGTAGTCGCAGTTGGCCACCAGGTCGGAGAGACCCACGTTCTTGTAGCCCACGGGCGAGCCGATGTAGTCCAGCTCCGGCATGTCGCGCCACAGCGAGTCGCTCATCAGCAGGATCTGCATCATGTTGATGGTGCAGTCCGACGTGGACTCCGCCGCCAGCTTGTAGAAGCGGTAGCGGTTGTAGGGCTTCAGGTTGTTCACCCACACCTCCTTCGCCTGCGCGGTCTTCCACCACACGGAGGACGTGATCGTGTCCAGCGTCGTCCAGCCCTCGTCCTCGTCGTTCATCGCCTCCACGCGCCACGAGTACGGCGACGCCTTGTCCTTCTCGCCGCTATTGATCACGATGTACTTGGAGATCCATTCGCGGCGGTCGTTGCTGAACTGGATCTGCACGTACCGCTCGCTGTCGCACGACGTGGAGCTGTACGTCGTCGCGCTCGACAGGTCGAACAGCAGGTTCGGCGACACGTCCGTGTCCGTCGCCATCACCGCGAAGTCGAAGATGCGCGACACCGTCTCACGGCCGTACACGCGCAGCGACAAGTCGAACACCGACGTCTTCTGCTGCGCCAGACGCGACACCAGCAGCACCGCGATCGTGTTCTCGCCGCTCACCAGCACGTTCTGCGCCGGCGTCTCGCCCTGCGCGGGGATCTTCACCGGCAGCGTGATGTGCCGGTAGCTCGTCGACGGGTAGCTCACGGTGGCGTAGGTCTCGTTGGTGGGCGCGCCCTCCACGCCGCGGCGGAACACCTCGATGCCGTTGATGACCACCACGCAGCCGTACAGGTACTGCATCTCCAGCTCGTAGCCGCTGCCCGCCGGCTCGCTCGCTAGCGTGAACTTCTTCTTGTAGAGCTGCAGCTGGTTGGAGGACTCGGGGAAGCTGCCCTTCTTCGCCTTCTGCCAGCCCTCGGGCACGGTGTTGCTCGTCCAGTCGGCCGGCACGTCGCCCATCAGGTAGGACCATTCCTCCTCGCGGCGGATGCTCTCGCCCAGGTTGATGGTGATCGACGGTCCGTAGCCCGCCGCGATGTCGTACTTCCAATGCGTCACCGTCGTCGTGTCCGTGCCGTGGATGATGTTCACGTTGATGTACGAGTCCGCCGCCCACGCCGTGCTCGTCGTGTGGTCCACCGTCAGCTCGTACAGCCCGCCCTCCACGCAGTAGCGGTTCTTCACCGTCGCGCCCGCCTTCTGCACCGTGTTCTTGTTCACGCGCTCCACCGTCGTCGCGCCGTCCGCCGTGCGCAGCCAGTGGCTCTCGTAGATGGCGCCCTCCGCGCCGTAGGTGCGCGCGACCTCCACGATGGTCTTGGCGCAGTCGGTCACGGTCAGCGTGAAGGTGGCGGAGGTCTCGAAGGGCATGCGCGCGGACACCGTGTAGGTCTGGTGGTCCACGGCCACGCGGGGAATGCCCTGGATGACGCAGGAGGAGTAGGTGATGGACATGCCGGTGGGCAGCGACGGCGTCACCGAGCACTGCACGAAGCCGTCGTACTTGGGCTTCACCGTCACCGTGTCCACGAAGGTGTTGGCGGTCACCTCCGTGACCGTCAGCTCCATCTTGGTGGGCACGGCGTAGCGGCAGGTCAGGTACGCCAGCTCGTAGAAGCGCAGCGAGGTCTCCTGCGTCTTGCTGATCTGCATGCGGATGCGCTGGAAGGTCTTGTCGTTCACCACCAGGTGGTAGCTGTTCCAGCCGTTGGTCTCGTACTCCAGGTCCTTCTTCGTCAGCAGCAGCGTGCTCGCCGTGTCCTCCGCGTGGTGGTAGCCGCGCAGCGTGAACGACGACGGCGCGTAGCTGCGGTAGCTGCTCGTGTGGATGGCGAAGCCGTTGACCTGCGGGATCCAGTTGCTCCACGCCAGGTCGATCCAGTGGTAGTAGTTGTTCTCCGTCCACGACGACGACACGTCCAGGTCGAACACCTCGCTCGGCAGGTTCGTCTCCGTCGAGGCCTTCGTGCTCGACGACGTCACCTCGAACGACTCGAAGCTCTGGTAGCAGCCTACGCGTCAGCGGAAACAGACAAGCGCACTGTCGCCGAAGTCGGGCATGTACGGCGCAAGGAAGCTGTTAAGCATCATGGTGTGTGAGGAGGTGTTGTCGTCGTAGTGGTACTCCAGCGCCACGATGCCCTCCGTCGCCTCGATCTCCAGACCGTTACGAATGATGCTGTGGTGGCTCAGCGCGTCGTAGTGACCCGTGCTCTTCGTGTCCGCCGTTACCTCGCCACTACCCATGAGACATCAATTCGGCTCCCACTCATTCATGAAGTCTCTGTAGACTTCCTTGCCGTTCATGTAGATGATCAAACCGTACTGCTGGTAGAAGGTGAACTCGTACGCCGCCATTCCGGACACGCCAGTGAACTTCTGACGAAGGTAGATGGTGCCGGAGTTGGTGATTGACTTGCCGCCCTCCTGAGATCTCCAAGCAGAATCAGAGAAACCGTAGTCGATCCAGCCGCTGGCGGGAGTGTTCTTAGCAGAAATCTTCCAGGTAGACTTGGTCTCGATGGGATACATCACTACAACCTGACTGGAGAGGATCACCAGAAACAAGAGAAGTCGTGGCTTTCCTTCGACTTTTCTGTCATGACGCCAATGTACAGGAGCTGGCCGTCAGGTCCGACGATGCGGATGTACGCTCCCGCACTCCAGCCATCATTAAGGCTACAGCTCACTATCCACGCGAAGGCACTCACGAATCGTACATCTCCAGGGTGTAGATACCATCCGACTCCTTAGGGATGCAGTGGTAGAAGCTACGAACGGCATTGTTCGTGAAGGTCTCGCTGGTAGCAAGGAGCGCGTTCTTGTGGAGAATCTTATACGACTCTTCCGAAGCATAGTACTTGGTCTTCTTCTCCACACGGATTTGGTACTCATCCGCCTTGCAGGCCAAAGCCACAACAGACACTACGGACGTCAAGTTATCCACCATGCATCTTACACAGTGCAATCAATCCAACAAAATGTACTCGCATTATTGAATATGACCGTTCATGAGCTGCATGGGGGCGTTTCATTACAGCCCTAAGATTGTCGTTCCACCAATCACATCGCTTAGAAGGCGCACCGCTTTCCAACACCCAACAGCGCCTCCAAACGACTGCTTTTTGCCTCTGCTCTTGTTTCATCGTATTCAAGGGACGGAGCTGTATGTGAAGAGAAGCATTTGCTTCAACAGCCTTCAAAGGGCGAGTCCGCTGCGTCCTTGCGTCCATGTGAATGTGTGTTTGTGAATAGCGATCTAAGCACCATGGTTGTATTCATCAGCAACTCTTGTTATACATCGAGAATAGGGAGTATCTTTATAGATTAGTGAGGACCCGTATAGCATAGCGCAAAAGAATGCGTGGCTTTGCAATCAACAAAACTGCATAGAATATCGCATGTGCAATTTTCATTCTCCCAACAAACAGGACAAGTATTGTAATGAAATAAGGACCGTAATGCAGCCATCAGAACTTGCATTTCATTGCTATCGTCCTTCTTAGCAAACTCTCGTGAGTAGGCAGAAGCAATGTGGGGAACATCCACTCCAAAATCGTCAACCAGTACATGATACATGTAACCTAGTTATAAACTACTACCACTACACCAACGATTGTGCATCGTAATGCGGTCAAAGAACTCAATCTTGTCATATCCGTAATTCATGAAGTATGGATTGAAGATAGGATTAAGAGGAGACCTTCGGAGTACACTGTAGGGCTCGATGTTGGGGAATGGAGTGAAGGTGATGATACTACCCGGTTTCGCGTTCATCCACTGCTCCTGAGTGATAAATGACTACTTCTCATTCAATACAGCAACACTCACATGATACACAGAACGATGGTACTGAGTTAACTTGTTTTTCACGGCAATCTTCATTCCTCTCTTTGTCATCGGAATCCGCTTCCAGCTAGGGTTCAGAGAGGAATCGATTCACACATATGCTCGCATACATCAGTAGCCCTGCAAGCATAAACTTCTTTTGAGCCGATCACTTCAAGCAACGGAATGAGAAGGATGTTGTTTTGATCATCAAGCAGCTTGCGATTCCTTTCAATATCGTCTTCAAGAGTGAAAGAGAAAAACACGTCCACATCGACTGCCACATAATGCGAGGTATCGATGGATTCAATCGACATGTCACGAAGAATGTTCATAGGAAAGATACCACTCGGGAAATAGATGTTCTTCTTATTAGCAGTAAAGAAGACAGGAATGCTAGATGGAGTGATTCGTTTGCGAACGTAGAAAGAGAAGATGACGCGATGCTGAGAAGTGAACGCATTCAATGCACTATGCAATCGGGGCAATTCCGATTCATCCAGAAATACACCCAAACTAATCATACCCTTCCAACGCGATAACAAGAAGGGTAAGCGATTCACTCGATTCAGGCTATTAGTCAATCCAATAACATGGAATCACGATAATTGTGCTGCTACAGTCGATCCTGTGTAGTTCTGATTCGATACATCTACTCTTCATTCACTGAAACACTAACCACAAGGCTTTCTGTAGAAGGGTTCACACACCTGATTCCTTGTATCATATCGGAACAAATAGTATTGTTGGCAATGCGATAGGGTTCGATTGTCTTTACAGTGAATGAGTAACGAGTTATTGTGCAGTTTGAGATACGAAATGGCATCTACATATTATGGATAGAAAGAATGAGTTCCTTGCATCGACGAGCATTGTTGTTTAGGAGGCGGCGTAGTATCATATGCAGTGAGAAGAGAGAATAGTTTCTTTTCATTTGCGAGATAACTGAGCGTTGGAGGTTTGCTCACTCGTCGAATGAAGTCGGACTGCAGTTCATACTCCTCATCTGCCTTGTCTATCGGACTTGGAGGCTCATGAACATCCGCTTCATTTTGCTGCTGGGCGCTCTTTCCAGCAACATGCAGAACCTGAATTCCTTTCCACGGAGCACCATAAACAACCCCATACAGAGGAATTAATCCTCCGTTGGTACCTACATGGGCGGATTCGAAGGAAGAATTCACTCCACAGAGAAAGAGAACCATTACTAGTACAGAGAGAAATTGTACCACTATAAGTACAACAAAGGAAGTCATGGGAGAAGTATGCAATACAGAGAAGATCACAGTTCTCACTACTGTCTTAACCAAAAAGACGAAACCTGTCCAAAAGTCAGCAAAGTTGTAGAAAACCATGCCTTTTCTGAATGAATCTTCACTGAACGTACAAACGCTGGGGGTGTAGCATTTGCGTTACTGTGTTTGTTAACTATATAGCGACTACTACCATACCCCCTGGATTATGCATGTTCAGTGAAGTTTCATTCAGAAAAGGCATGGTTTTCTACAACTTTGCTGACTATTGGACAGGTTTCGTCTTTTTGGTTAAGACAGTATTCGGTAACTCCAAAAGTCCTACCGAATTACCGAATGGCAAATGACCTACCGAATTTCGGTAACCGAAGCACCGAAAAGACCCTTTTTTGTCCCTCCTTTCTCCTCCATTTTTCCCATTTCCTGTGAGTTGTTTCTTCTACAGAGACTCTACTTCTCTTGGTCTGAGCTCTATTGAACAATGGTATTTCATAAGTACCACAATACGAATGCTATTACGGCACTATCTGTGCCATAACACCCCTGGATTCATACATGAAACATAGAAACCGCCTGTGCGTTTTGAACATGAGATAATATGCGATAAACAACATGGGCAATACCATTGATCATATGGGCATCGTTACTCGTCACCGCTATCATATATGAAACACTATAGACATAGACACCACTTCTGTTTTATGTAACAAACAGTTCATCTGGAATGCACCCACGCAACCAAGCAATTGCTAGGATGGACTATCAGGAGTTAAGCCTTATCCAATGGACTATGCTGATTGAACCTATTCACCTTCTCATCGCGTCGATCACTGTGCTTGGTTATCAAGGGTGATCACTATACATGCATTCGGTTGTTCGGCACGACCCGCTTTTCGGTTACCGAATACCGAATACCGAACAGTTTCCCCATTTCTAAACGTGGAAGCGTGGGCGTTTCAACCGAAGATTGAGAACAGTGCACTCATCACAGTTACAAGAAATCTTTAAGAAAACTGGAATCATCACGTGTAACACTATTTGCCATCAGTAATCTTATCACCCATCATGAGTCCTTCTCTACTTCTCTGCTTCTCTCTTTGCTTTTCCATGCTTTTCTTCACTCTCCTCCTTGGATTGGCGCAACGAAGAGAAGACGAGGACATCCTCACTCCTTCCGTACTGTACTCTAACCTGTTTAACATACAGACATATGACATGGGTTTTTCATACTACAAGGACGCAAATCGCATTGTTCGTACCATTCAGTGGACACAAGCCAGTGTTATGAAGCAGCGTACTGCCTCTTTCAGAGACATCATTCCTAGTGGAACTGATTCAAGGCAGTGATATCACATCCCTTGGTTTCAACTACTCCTACTACAATCCCGGGATGACTTCACCAAGGATTCTAAAGGAGCCTGCCACAAAATGGAATGCAGGAGAAGCAGAGTTCATCGAGTACATGAATAGCGTGTACATTCCCACCCACAGGAGAGAAGTGAAGGAAGAATCCTCAACGCTCATCTATCAAAAGCGTGCAAATGCTGGAGTGGCAAACCAGATCATGGGCACATGTGATGTGCTGTTGTTGGGAATCGTGAATAATCGCTCTGTTCAAAGTAGTCACTCTTCTCGACTGAAACCAATAGTCAATGCTCCAGCCATTCCCAGTCACTTCTTTGTTTTTCCCCTTTTCAATTTCACCTTTCCCGCTGTTCTCTCATCACCATCTGGTGATTCTCACCATTCTTCCTCATGGCTAGAAGAAGCGCGTCTCAGCAGCGTCACATCCGTTGTGAATGACTCCACCATCCATCTCGAATTCACTTCTCGTGCGATGATTCCAGGCATTACAGACAGCACGCCCTTCAATTCTCTCTATAAGGACGTTGTTGTGATTGAATCAGCCACCACTTTTCTTCGTCCCATCTTCCGTCTCAAGTCTGTTCGCCATTTCGCTCGCACTGTGATCATGCCCAATGCCAACGGATCTGTGGCTCGTGGCAGTTGGTACAGAACATGCTTCCATGGCTTGTTCCAGCCCAGTGCATTTACTGCAGAGTTCATTGAGCCTTGGGTGCATGCGTTTGAGGGACACTACAAGGTGGGTGCCCATATCCGATTGGCTGGCAATCTCACCACATGGCGAGAAAAGGCTGCTGCGTTGTCCCTGTCGCAAGTGGAAGCCCAATTCGACGTGATGGAATCGATACTGGATGAGAAACCCAATTCACTCCTCTTTCTTGCAACGGATAGTCCATGGATTGAGAGGGAGATGGAAGAGCGGTTCGGCAGTCAGTTGTTGTTTGTGGGCAATCTGCCTCGAACACATACCGGCACATTCACGAACGAGGCGGGCTTGATGCGGTCCTACACGGAGTTGGTTTTACTGTCAAAGTGTGATGTGCTCTTTCTGTCTACCAAGAGCTCCTATTCCAGATTAGCCAATTCCATCAAGAAGGAGACAGCTCAAGTCTATTTCTTTTGATTCTTGTTTGTTTCAAACAAATCAGAGGGTGAGGAACAAACCCATTCAAGCGTGAAGGAACAAACTGGTTGCCGCTTACAGGCGCTTCAGAACCATGTCACTGGGCACGTCCTCACGAGAGATCACGCCCTTCACATCGTAAACGAGCTTCTGAGCAATCTCAGGCTTGAAGAGGGCACGGAGGTCCTTCATCGTCATCGCAGCGTACTCCTTGT
>ERZ827156.1552-NODE-1552-length-26778-cov-25.482169_pt1 | contig 26778 bp, 16 predicted proteins | sample MGYA00519919_ERZ827156 | MGnify/ENA primary metagenome ERZ827156 (study PRJEB31778, sample SAMEA3449269) | human gut metagenome | biome: human gut; feature: human-associated habitat; material: faeces | place: United Kingdom | collected 2010/2012 ...
TAATTCATTACCGGACGAAGTGGCTCACCACCAAGTAAATTAATGGTGGAATCCGCTTTCGGATCGCATCCGATCTGAATGACACGTTTTCCCATATTTGCAAAAGCTGCTGCAAGATTGGAAGTCACTGTGGATTTTCCAATACCGCCCTTTCCGTATACTGCTACCTTTAACATGCTATCCTCCTGTTATTTTCAACGCAAAAAACCATCTTTCGGGCAATCTGTCAGAAAGATGGTTCTGTAAATCCTTATTTCTTAACTATTCCTGCTCGGATCATCCTTGCCGTCAGAGTTTTTATTCATTTATATTAAAATTGTTCAACACAATTACCGTCGTATCTTTTTCACCAAATGCTCTGCAGATGAATGAATCAGATGCCGTAATTTTCCCAATCATTTTATCAGCTGTTATACAAATTAGTCAACACGAACTGCATGCTTCACTCCCCTACACCTGCATATTCTAACATATTTAAGCCTATGGCCTGTCCTGTTTTTCATAGGTATACTCTCATGTCATTTTATTTTCTACAGACAGTATACCATAAAAATCAGAAATTGCATCCTCTTCCTTTGCACCAAATAGAAAAAATGACTCTGTGGAATTTGCCCACAGAGCCATTTTTTCTATATGCCTTTTATTTCAGATATCCGTTTGTAACCATATCTACAATCTCACCTGTCGGAATGGAAAATTCGACCATTCCCATATATCCCGGTGCTACTTCATACTTATCAAATACAAGGGTAAGTTTTCCCTTCTCATTGACATAGAAATTCGTCTTATTGCTGATGGACTTGAAATTGAACTTATTGTTTTCATCGTCCACAAAATAGGTAACATCTGCATTCTCTTTCATCTGTGCCCGCATCTGTTCTTTGATATTGTCGGAAATCCGGTCAATATAGCCGCTTCCTTTTTTGAACAGATTTTTCAGAGTGATTTGTTTTCCGGATTTTTTATCCACACTGAAAATCTTTGCATAACTCTGGGAGCCGCCCATAGCAATTACCGTATCAATCCGCAGGCAAAACAGCTTGTCGTTGTCGGTTACAACCTTATATCCGGAAGTAAGGCTCTCATTTCCCTTCTCTCCCTTCTTTATGGCTGCCACATCTTTTTTATAATCTTTGATAAATTTATTCTGATAACTGGATATTGCAGCATTCAGTTTTTCACTTTCGCTTTTCATGACTTTTCCGTCTGTACCTGTAATTTTCACTTTCGGAATCTTTACACTGGCTTCCATCTGTTTGCCCTTCTGGTTGTTGGTATACTTCTTTGCCAGCGATACTTTATAAACCGGCAGACTTGTTTTTGCCTGTGTAACCACCGTTCCTGCTCCCATTGTCACCAGCATTGCCGCAGCAGCTACTGCAATACCTGTCTTTTTTAATACACTACTCAGTTTACTCATTTTATTTTCCTCCTTTTTTGTTTCTATCTATTAGACCATTCATCACACATAAAAGTTTCAGAAATACAAAAATTTCCATTTTATTTTTCTGCTGCCCGGCTTCATTGAAAAAAAACAGGAAAAAAGCTATAATAATATAAGTTTGCCATATAAAAGCAAATACAGATATTAACATAAGAAAGGGCGAAACATATGACTTCAGAACAACAAAATCCACTTGCCGTGGACAAAATTTCTTCGCTGATTCTGCGCTTTTCCGTACCGAGCATTATCGCCATGCTTGTCAGTGCGGTATACAACATTGCAGACCAGCTTTTTATCGGAAATGCGGTCGGCACACTCGGCAATGCCGCTACCAACATTGCATTCCCACTTGCCATGATGTGCACAGGACTTGGACTTCTGTTTGGAATCGGCGGTGCGGCAAGCTTCAACCTTCACATGGGTGCCGGCAAAAAAGAAAAAGCTCCCTATTTTGTCGGAAACGCCATCACAATGCTTCTTACCGTTGGCATCCTTCTTTTTGCCATAACCGAATTATTTTTGAATCCTCTGCTGGTCGGATTTGGTTCCCCAGCAGATGTTCTCCCGCTTGCCCGGCAATACGTCCGTGTGACGGCGATCGGTTTTCCTTTTTTAATTCTTACGATCGGAAGCGGACACTTAATCCGTGCAGACGGCAGCCCAAAGATGGCGATGTTTGTAAACATTTCCGGCGCCGTTATCAACATTGTATTGGATGCCGTGTTTGTTCTGGGATTCCACTGGGGCATGTACGGTGCTGCAGCGGCAACCGTGATCGGTCAGGTCATCTCTGCGATTATTGCGGTCTGCTATCTGTCACACTACCGCACAGTAACCCTGCACTCCGGGCATTTCCGGCCGAATGCTTCCCATCTGGCACAGATCTGCTCACTTGGCATGGCTTCTGCCATCAACCAGGTTGCCATGATGATCGTGCAGATTACGATGAACAACCTGCTAAAGCATTACGGTGCACAGTCCGTTTACGGAGAGTCAATTCCGATTGCCTGTTCCGGAATTGTCATGAAAGTCAACCAGCTTTACTTTTCCGTGATTATCGGCCTGTCACAGGGCAGCCAGCCGATCCAGAGTTTTAACTATGGTGCAAAACAGTACAACCGGGTAAAGGAATCGTATCGTCTGGCGATTACGGTCGGTGCCATTGTATCCATTGTATCCTTTCTGCTGTTTCAGATTTTTCCGCGACAGATCCTCGGTCTGTTTGGCAGCGGAAGCAAAGAATATTTTGATTTCGGTGTAAACTATTTCCGGATTTTTCTGCTGTTTACATGGCTTAATTTTATGCAGCCGATTTCCTCGACGTTTTTCAGTTCGATCGGAAAAGCATATAAGGGAACGTTTCTTTCTCTGACAAGACAGATTTTATTCCTGCTTCCTCTACTTTTGCTTTTCCCGCGTTTCTGGGGAATTAAGGGAATTCTTTATGCGAGTCCGGTTGCGGATGTGTTATCTTTTGCAGTTGGACTGGCAATGGTTATACATGAATTCCAGTTGATCCGGAAGTTGGAAGTTTCTGAACAGAATACAACGACTTTCTAACATGAAAGTAAAAATATATTTTCCTGCAAAAAAGCGCGCAGCAAAAGGGGGGCACCACTTTTTGCTGCGCGCATTTTTTACTGTTTCAAATCGGCTTTTATTTATTTTTGAGCCCCGATATGAGTTCTCAGCTTATTTTTGATCTCATTCTCAAGCTTCTCCACAAACTCATCCAGTGGAAGAACTGTGGTATCTTTTTCTCCATGCAGACGGAAGGATACGGTTCTGTCTTCTTTCTCATTGAAGCCGACAACCAGAAGATACGGCACCTTCTGCACCTGTCCTTCACGCATACGATAGCCAAGCTTCTCGGATCTGTCATCGAGTTCTACACGGACATCCTTTGCCTCTAATGCATCGCAGATTTCCTTTGCATAAGCAGTCAGTTCCTCGTTGTCTGTCTTAACCGGCATCACACGAACCTGAACCGGAGCCAGCCATGTCGGCAGATTTCCCTTGGTCTCCTCAAGAATATATGCCATGAAACGATCGAGGGAACCAAGAATTGCACGGTGCAGAACAACCGGTGTCTTCTTCTCACCATCACGGTCTACATAAGACAGATTGAATTTTGCCGGGAGACAGAAATCAAGCTGGCAGGTAGAAAGTGTGATCTCATTGCCGACTGCAGGCTGTACGTTTACATCCAGCTTTGGTCCATAGAAAGCAGCCTCTCCAATTTCCTCTGTATAATCAATTTTCAGATCATTCAATACCGTGCGGAGTGCATCCTCTGCCTTGTTCCACATAGCATCATCATCATGATACTTTTCTTTGTTTGCCGGATCACGCAGAGACAGTACACAACGGTAATTGGTAATTCCGAAATCCTTGTAGGTACTGAAAATCAAGTCTACAACCTTGGTAAACTCATCCTCAATCTGCTCCGGTGTTACAAACAGATGCGCATCGTTCTGACAGAAATGTCTGCCTCGCTCGATACCCTTTAACGTTCCGCTGGATTCGTAACGGAAATCATGTGCGATCTCACCGATACGGATCGGCAGATCCTTATAGGAATGTCTTCTGTTTGCATAGATCATCATATGATGCGGGCAGTTCATCGGACGAAGAACGAAAGACTCTCCCTCCATCTCCATTGGTGGGAACATGTTTTCTTTGTAGTGATCCCAGTGACCGGATGTCTTGTACAGATTTACGGTACCGACACAAGGAGTCATAACATGCAGATAGCCCAGCTTTCTTTCCTTGTTCTTGATATAATTCTCCAGCTCCTGCCAGATCACATATCCCTTCGGAAGGAACATCGGAAGTCCACGGCCAACCAGATCATCAACCATAAACAGGTTCATGTCCTTTCCGATTTTTCTGTGATCTCTTTCCTTTGCTTCCTCTAAAAGCTTAAGGTGTGCCTCCAGCTCCTCTGCGGTCGGGAAACATACACCATAAATTCTCTGCAGCACTTTGTTTTTGCTGTCACCTTTCCAGTATGCACCAGAGTGACGGATCAGCTTGAAGTTTCTGCAAAGTTTTACATTGTCTACGTGCGGTCCACGGCACAGATCCGTAAAATCGCCCTGATCATATACGGTAATATTTCCATCTTCCAGATCGGAGATCAGATCCAGTTTATACTCATCATTCTGGAACATTTCCATAGCCTCTGCCTTAGAAACTTCACGTCGCATGATTTTCTTTCCGGATTTTGCAATCTTTTTCATCTCTTTTTCGATCTTTTCGATATCCTCATCACGGATTACATCTTCCCCAAGATCTACATCATAGTAAAATCCCTCTGCAACAACCGGTCCAACCCAGAATTTTGCCTGTGGGTACAGATGCTTGATTGCCTGTGCCATCAGATGTGCACAGGAATGATTCAGTGTTTTTAATTCTTCATTTTCCTTAAAGTTTACCATTTTACGTTAACTCTCCTTCTTTTGGTATGGAAATAAAAAAGCACCCCGGATATGCATGACATATCTAAGGGTGCTTTATACACGGTTCCACCTTAATTCTTTTACTCTTTGGCTTATAACGCAGCTACACGGTGACGCTTCTTTCGCGCACAGCTCAGGAGTGGTCTTCATGAAATCTTTCCATAAACGGCTCACACCATCTACCGTTCTCTCTGTATGTTTCAATTTCACTACTTGTTCCGTCAATGCTTTTTTCTATTCTTATGCATTGTACCACGTTCTGATTTCTAATACAATAGGGTAATTTTGCTAATCTGCTTTTTCATCCATATAAGTAATTTTCAGATCGAACGACCATGGAATATCGGAAAGATACTGTTCCTTATAATAATTGTTTCCGTTTGTTATTTTTTTCCGGAAGCGGAAGGAATCCGGCGTAAAAATTACAAGCAGATATGTATTTCCTTTCTTTAAGCGATACGTATTTTTTTCAGATTCCATACTGTATCTGGAAATACTGTCTTTTTTCTTCTGCAGTTCCCTCTGGATAGCGCTTGTATACCCTGCCGAATTTTTTATTGCACGCTTCGCACTTCTCGTAAGTTTTTTCGATGCGTTGACATCATACCATACTTTGCCATAACCACTTGCAAAAGTTCTGGAAAGAAACTGATAGTAGGTACTGTTCCATGGGTCATAAATCTCATACCCGCTTTTTAACTCTTTTGGCAGAAACATGAGATAATTGTTATCATTATAGATCACTTCATTCTTGGATTTTCCCTTAAAATCACTTTCCGTAAACTGGTATTTACCGCTCTTTCTACATTGAAATTTTACAAACGAGACATTTTCACCAACACCATCATCATCCACATAACTGGTATTTGCTTTTCCGGTCATACCGGACACATTAATGACGTTCCTGCCCTCATACAATGCCGGGACCTGCTGCATCGTGTAATTATACACACTTTTTGAAATCAGTTTTCTCTCATAGGCGCTTGTCTCCAGCTGTCTGTAAGTCAGCTTGTCCGCATTGGACTTGTTTACCAGATTTCCCGTCATCAATGCTGTTACCGAATGTACCATTGCTGCATCTGTGTGCTCCATTTCCATTGGTGTCACAGCAATTACTGCCAGAATCACAGCCAGAACAAAACAAACCCTCTTTTTCCACATTTGTCTGAGCATAAATAAATAATCCTTTTTTGTTATTATTTTATTCTATCTTTCCGATTCCTTCAAGTACTTTCTGCTCTATTTTCATTATCTCATAAATAAAACCATCAGCCACCTTACCGCAAATGCTGCCACCCAGGCGATCATACACTGCCAGATCACCATGCCAACTGCCCATTTTCGTCCAAGTTCCCGGCGAATGGAAGCAATTGCTGCAATACACGGCGTGTACAACAGACTAAATACCAGAAGTGAAGCTGCCGCTACCGGTGTCAATGCATCCTTTACTGCTCCTCCAAATAAAATTTCCAGAGTTGAGATCACGCTCTCCTTTGCCATAACGCCGCTGATCAATGAAGTACAGATCCTCCAGTCTCCCAGTCCAAGCGGTGCAAAAATTGGAACCAGGCAGTTTGAAATCATCGCAAGAATACTGTCTTTAGAATCTGCCACCAGATTAAAATGCAAATCAAATTTCTGTAAGAACCAGATACAGATCGTTGCTACAAAAATAACGGTAAATGCTTTCTGCAGGAAATCTTTTGCTTTCTCCCACAAAAGCTGCATAACATTTTTCAGCCCCGGCAGACGATAATTTGGCAGCTCCATGACAAACGGAACCGCATCTCCACGGAACAGTGTTTTCCGATACAACAACGCAACCAGGATTCCAATCACAATTCCGGTCAGATACAAAGCACACATCACGAGTGCTCCATACTCCGGGAAAAATGCGCTGGTAAAAAATGCATAAATCGGCAGTTTTGCCGAACAGCTCATAAACGGAGTCAGCAAAATCGTCATCTTCCGGTCTCTCTCACTCGGCAGCGTGCGGGTCGACATCACCGCCGGAACTGTACATCCAAATCCGATGAGCATCGGTACAATGCTTCGTCCGGAAAGTCCGATTTTTCGCAGAAGTTTATCCATAAAAAATGCAACTCGCGCAATGTAACCACTGTCTTCCATCAATGACAGAAAGAAAAATAATGTTACGATAATTGGCAGGAAACTCAGTACACTTCCGACTCCGGCAAAAATACCGTCAATGATCAGTCCGTGAAGCACTTCATTGACTCCCGCTGCCGTCAGCGCACGGTCTGTCACATTAGACAGTGCGTCAATCCCCATGGCAAGCAGGTTCTGTAAAAAAGCGCCGATCACATGGAACGTAAGGAAGAACACCAACAGCATAATACCGATAAAACATGGAATTGCTGTATATTTTCCGGTCAGAATCCGATCGATTTTCTCACTGCGGATGCGCTCCCGGCTTGCCTTCGGCTTTACTACCGTTTTCTCGCACACCTTTTCGATGAAATTAAAACGCATATCCGCAATCGCCGCACTGCGATCGAGCCCACGCTCTTTTTCCATCTGTACAATCAGATGTTCAATTGCTTCCTGCTCATTCTCGTCCAGTTCCAGTTTCTGCAGAATCAGATGATCCCCTTCAATGATCTTAGAAGCTGCAAAACGCAGAGGAATTCCCGCATGCTCTGCGTGATCCTCGATCAGATGGCTGACTGCATGAATACAGCGGTGCACGGCTCCACCAAACTCATTTTCACTACAGAAATCCTGTCGTCCCGGCCGCTCCTGATATTTTGCGATATGCAGTGCATGCCTTACCAGTTCATCCACTCCCTCATTTTTTGCAGCAGAAATCGGGACCACCGGCACACCCAGCATCGCTTCCATCCCGTTTACATCCACCGATCCTGAATTTCCGGTCATCTCATCCATCATATTGAGTGCCACAACCATCGGGATATCCATTTCCAGCAGCTGCATCGTCAGATACAGATTCCGCTCGATATTGGTTGCATCAATAATATTGATGATCGCCTTTGGTTTATCCTCCAGCACAAAATTTCTTGAAACAATCTCCTCACTGCTATAAGGGGACATCGAATAGATTCCCGGCAGATCTGTCACCAGAGTGTCTGGGTATCCTTTGATCGGTCCATCCTTGCGGTCAACCGTAACCCCCGGAAAGTTTCCGATATGCTGGTTTGAACCGGTCAGCTGGTTAAACAGCGTCGTCTTTCCACAATTCTGATTTCCCACCAGCGCATATGTAAGCCTCGTCTTTTCCGGCAAAGGGTTTCCATCCCCTTTTACATGATACTTTCCTTCTTCGCCCAGTCCCGGATGAACCGACTGATTAATGTTTCTGGCTCCTTCATGCTTTCTGGTACGGGAAGAAATCAATTGTAATCTGATCTGCATCTGCCAGCCGAAGAGTCAGCTCATACCCATGGATCTGCAGTTCCATCGGGTCGCCCATTGGGGCAAACTTAATCACCGTCACTTCCGCTCCCGGAATCACTCCCATATCCAGGAAATGCTGGCGTAACGCACCCTCACCGCCTACGGTTTTAATGACTGCACTTTTCCCGATTTCCAATTCTTTTAATGTCATATTGTCTTATCCTTTGCATTCTTTCTTTTGTGTTATTGATAATTTTTCTTAATTATACACGTAAATTACTAAAAGAGAAAGTTTTTCAATAAGAAAATATGGAAAAGAACAAGTCTATAAAGTTAGTTTTTTGTACATGGAAATTGTTTCTTCATTCGTCTCCCCGTAAATAAAATAATAGTCGATCTGATCCTCGCCCAGCGTACTGATATAAGGACCATAGGTTTTGATATTACAGAGCAAAACGGTTTCTTTTGCCGCAATTCCAAGTCCATACCCCTTCCTGGATAAAACAAGAGGCATCCGCATCGGCTTTCCTCCAAAAGAAATATACTTTGCTTTTGCACGCAGCACGAGCAGATCCGTAGAAAGAATTCCCTTTGCGTTAATCTTTTCCGAAGAATCCCATTCAAAAAATTCCCAGGTCTGCTGATCCATAATCAGGCGCGGTTCCACGGAACGTTCCTTTAACAGTACCGTACCATCTGCTGTTTCAAATTGTATGGCACCTGTTTTTTTATCAATCACAGCACTGACTTTTTCCGTGGAAACTTTTAATGCCGTCTTTGACTCTCTGACACTCCACGAAAAAACATCCGTTGCCTCCGGTTTCCAGTAGGTATCCTTGATTTCTGTCGTCACACCTTTGACGAAACTTACCCTTATCACCTCGGGTGTCATCGGTGTCAGCCGAAGAATTCCTGCCATACTTGCAATGTCTATATGCTTTTTCGTTTTTTTGGCCCATTTCACCGTATAATTCATGCGGGAATGTCCACGTACCGGTAGCAACCGGTTATCCGGCAGATCCCCAAATGCATAAGGAGACGGATTGATCTGCGCAATCTCCGGGGCCTTCGACACCTTTGAAACCGGATGGATGACAGATTTCTCTTTCTCGGGTACTGACTTCTCTGAAACCGGATGGATGACAGGTTTCTCTTTCTTGGGTACTGACTTCTCTGAAACCGGATGGATGTCAGGTTCCTCTTCCTTCGGTGCAGACACCTCGATCCGTTCCGGACCGATATAACTTCGCGCATTGCGTTCCTTATCTGCCTCCGTCCGTCGCTGCTGCTCTATTTCTTTTTGCGTAAAGATTTTCTTTTCATATTCCTTTGCCTTGGTCAGTGTTTCTGCTGCAAACACTTTCTGCTTTTTCTCTTTTGAAACCGGATCTGTCAGAATTCTGCTCAGATTTCCGTGATACAACACCACAAGCTCATGCAGCGCGCGGGTTGCCGCAACATACAAAAGTTTCACATGTCCGTTATCTGCCGGATATTTTTTCTGCGTCGGATCATACAAAAGAACCGCATCAAACTCCAGTCCTTTCGTGTAGGCAACCGAAAGCACCATAACACCGGCTCCAAATTCCGTAGTCCCCGGGTTACAGTCCACAATCTCCATATAAGATTTCAACTGTTCCGCCAGCTCTGCTGCCTCTTTTTCCTCACGACAGATCACCGCAATCGTTTCATATCCATCTTGCTGCCACTTCCGGATCGTGTGTACCGTCTCTTCTAAAAGCGCTGTTGCATCCGGCTGTTTCTCCACCCGCACGGCTGCTCCATGCCGGATAATCGGCTCCACCGGATACACAGCAAAATCTCCATGCCGCAAAATATCATTTGCAAATTCGGAAATTTCCACCGTATTCCGGTAACTTTTCCGCAACAGCCCAAACGCATCATACGTGCCGGTCAGCACCAGTTTCCGCAATTCCTCCCAGTCATTTAACCCATACCGGAAATGTATGTTCTGGGAGGTATCCCCCATGATCGTGTATGTGCATCCCCGCAGACAATAGTGCAGACAGCAATATGCCATCATTCCAAAATCCTGTGCCTCATCGATGACCACATGACTGGCCTCCCGCACCGGATCAGTTTCCTTGATCCGCTTGTAAATATAGGCAAGCGCTGCAAGATCGTATACATCAAAAGAAGTTTCTGGTATATCTACTTCTTTCCCGGCAACTGCCTGCACCTGTAAGAATTCCCGGTAAAAATCGTAAATAGATGTCTTCCATTTTCCATCTCCAAAAAAAGAAGCATATTTCTTATCCAGTGCCTTTTTTACTTTTGCCGGATAGGATATTTGTTTTCCCAGAACTTCGTTTTCGTATTTGGAATATAAAACCTCGTTGAGCATAAGAATTTTGCTCTGCATGGAAAGATCGGGATGTTCCCGCAGATAAGTATTGATCAGCACATGCCCGACCAGAAGTGTCTTTGTGTTTTCCAGATAAACTTCCTCGTGTGAAATTTCCCTCTGTTCATAAGCTGCACAATATAATTCCAGATCATGAAACCACTCACGGTTTCCTTTCTGCGCATTTTTTTCATCATCTTTTTCCAGGAGGTGAAAACGATATTTCCGTTCATCCCAATCCTCATACAACAGACGGATGAACAGCTGTTCCATCGTCATCTGCCGGATGCCATACACATCCAGTTCCGGCAATACCCCCGTAATGTAATTCAAGAGTATCCGGTTGCTCCCTATAATATAGAAATCTTCCGGCCGGAAATCATCGCTGTAATTGTATAAAATATAGGAAATACGGTGCATGGCGACGGTTGTCTTTCCCGAACCGGCTACACCCTGTACAATGATATTGGTCTTTGGCGAACGCCGGATAATCAGATTCTGTTCTTTCTGAATCGTTGCAATGATCTCACCGAGCACCGCCTTCTTGTTTTTCGCCAGATACTTTGTCAGAAGTTCATCATTTGCCACCACATCGGAATCAAAAAAATCTTTCAGATGATCATTTTCAATCTCATACGTGCGTTTCCGTTTCAGGTCAATCGTAAAGGTTCCCTCCGAACTGACGGTATACTGACATGGCCCCAGACCACTCTCATAATATACCGATGCAATCGGTGCTCTCCAGTCCAATACGACCGGTTCCGAGTTATTTTTTGCAATTCCCACTCTTCCGATATAGTAAGACTCGTCCCCTTTTACATTCGGATCTTTGAAATCAATTCGTCCAAAATACGGTTTCCTGCGCGCTTTCTCATAACGCACCAGATCATACTCATTTTCCTTCAGACGCGCGGTTGCATTATTCCACAACGCCAGGCCTTCCTTATCCTGTGCCTCATACACGTCCAGCAGGTCTTCCAGATCCTCGTTCACTTTCCGGATATCTGCTCTGGCGCGTTCAAGATTTTGCTGTGCAATCCCGATAATCTCCTGCAGTTTTTGTTCTTCGGCCTCCCGCGTCAGTCCCGGAAGCATGTTTTTCTGTTCCAAATGTATTACCCTCCTGTAATTTACAGAATGTTTGAAAGACACAGGTTTCGCAACCGGCGTGTCAGGGAAAACGTGCCTGCATCTTTTTTCTGTGCTCCCATAAGGATCGTGATATCCTGTTCCGGCAGATTTGCAAAATATGCGCCCAGCCAGCCATCCCAGCCATATTCGCCCGCGCAAGCTAATCCGGCGATGCGCCCCGGTTCAGCGCAAATGCGCATCAGGTGCCCGTAGCTGTACCCGTCCAGCGAATCCCACATATCGCGGCGAACCGCGTCTTTCAGCTGCGGCTGCGTCATGCAGGCGACTGTCGCGGGCGAGAGAATCCGCCGCCCCTCGTAAGTGCCGCCCGCCAGCAGCATATCGGTAAAGTGGCTGTAATCCTCCAGCGTCGAAACAAGCCCCGCGCCGCCGGATTCAAAGGCGGGTTCGCGGTCGTAAACACCGACGGCAAGGTGGGTGCTTGTCCACGGCACAAGTCCGTTTTCCGTGCGCTTGTAGGCGGTCACAAGGCGATTTCGCTTGCTTTCGGGAACGTAGAAGCCGGTGTCCACCATGTCCAGCGGCTCAAAAAACTCCTTGCGGAGGAACTCGCCGAAGCGCATTCCGCTGACGACCTCCACCACCGCGCCGAGGATGTCCGCGCAGGTGGAGTAGCGCCAGTGCGTGCCCGGCTGGAAGGACAGCGGCTGCTGCCCCAAGCGGTTGCAGAACTCCACCGTCGGCACGCCGCCGCCCGCAAGGATTTCCTGCGTTGCTTCGTCAAATACCTTTGCGGCATACTGCCCCGCCGGGTCGCTGTCGGGGTAGCAGACGCCCGCCGTCATGCCGAGCAGCTCCATCAGCCACGGCGCGCGGGTCGCGGGGCGAATCGTGCCCTGCTTATCGACGACGCGCGCATTCCGGAAGCCCGGCAGATAGCGGTCTACGCCGTCCATCAGGTCAATCTGCCCGCGCTCCGCAAGCAGCATCACGGCGGCGGCCGTAATCGGCTTGGACTGGCTGTACAGGCGGAAGATGCTGTCGCGGTGGATCAGCCGCCCCGACGCAACGTCGGACATGCCCGCCTGCGTATAGAGCATTTCCTCTCCGCAGCGCCGCACCAGTACGCTGATGCCTGCGCACTCCTGCGCTTCGACAGCGGAGGCGAGAATATCGGTGACTTGTTCGTGAAGGGTCATGAGAATAACCTCCTTGCATGTTTTTCAGCAATCATTCGTCGCTTTCGATGAAATCCGGCAGCTGATGCAGCGTCACAAAGCTGCTATCCCGATAAATCACCCGCAGCGACTCTGGCGTGTTCCCCTTGCTGCTGTCCGTCAGCCAGCTGGTGTGCCACACCATGAAGTACGCCCACGGGGCCGCCGCCGCGTCCATCTCCGCGCGGGTCGGAATCTGTCCGCACTCGTGGAACACAATCGGCATCCCTGTCGGTGCAAGCGCGGCACATCGCCGGTATAAATCCCCCTGCGCACCGCCCTTGTAGCTGTCGCCGCCGAGAATATCCACCACGTCGTCCCCTGGATACCACGGGCGCAAATCCTCCGTCGCGTCAGAGAAGCCCAGCACCCAAATTAGATTCCGCAGACCGTGAACATGCGTGTAGCGGTCGTACATCAGCCGCCACAGGCGCACGAAATTCTCCGCGCCGCCGCGTCCCCACCAGAACCAGCCGCCGTCCATCTCGTGGAAAGGCCGCCAGAGAACGGGAACGCCATCTGACTGCAAGCGCTTGAGGTAGGGGACAGCGTGGTCAAGCCCATCCAGCAGACGGCGATTCGCTTCCGTGCCGTCCACAAAAGCGGAAGCCCAGTCCAGCTCGCTTTCGCGGCATTCGGGGTAACCGGAGAAGAAATCCGCGCCCGTGTGCCAGCAGATGGTGGGAATGCCGCCGCGCGCCCACCAGTCCTTCGCGCGCTGCGTCACGCCCAGATAGTCGTTATCCATGAAATCCAGCCCTCGAATGGCAGGCTGACGACCGGTGACATCGGTCAGATAGCTGATTTCATGCTCAGTCGAGCGGCACCATTGGCTTTCCATCTGCCCGGTCAGGCACTTGCCGGAAAGCGATTGCAGGTATTCATAGACGCGCCGAGCGGCGGGCAGCGGATTTTCCGCGCAGAGGGGACGGAACATAATGCTTCTCCTTTGCTTTGCAGGAATCTGCTTGCAGTATAGCAGGAAATGCCCGCCTTTGCAACGGGTAGAAGGGAAAAAGGGAGGGGAAAAAGCATGGAAAATCAGGCGGCGGCAGTTGTCCAAGAAGAGGGTTTGTGCTATACTTATTATGGGTGTTTATTGGAATGCCCATGAACCAGCGGGCATCCCCGCTATGGGAGTTAATAAATGAAGCTGAAAAAATTGGAGCTGTATGGCTTCAAATCCTTTGCCCAGCGGACGGAAATCGTCTTTGATGAGGGCATAACGGGCATCGTCGGGCCGAATGGGTCGGGCAAGAGCAACATCGGCGACGCGGTGCGCTGGGTGCTGGGCGAGCAGAGCGCGAAAACCCTGCGCGGCGCGAGTATGTCCGACGTGATTTTCAACGGTACGCAGAAGCGCAAGCCGCTGTCGTACTGCGAAGTATCGCTGGTGTTTGACAACGATGACCATGCGCTGGCGATGGAAGCTGCCGAGGTTATGGTCACACGCCGCGTCTACCGCAACGGCGAATCCGAATATTACTTAAACCGCACCGCCTGCCGTTTGAAGGACGTGGTCGACCTCTTCCGCGATACGGGCATCGGCAAAGAGGGATACTCCATCATTGGGCAGGGGCGCATTGACGAAATCCTCTCCCGCAAGAGCGAGGATCGCCGGCAGGTGTTCGAGGAAGCGGCGGGCATCGTCAAGTTCAAGGCGCGCAAGGAAGAAGCGGACAAGAAATTGCAGCGGACGCTGGAAAATCTGGAGCGCGTCGATGATATTCTGGATGAGCTGACGAAGCGCCTGAAGCCGCTGGAAGAACAGAGCCGCAACGCCCGCGTGTATCTGGAACTGTCCACCGAACTGAAGGATTTGGACTTGAACCTCTTCCTGATTCGCTCCGACCGGGCGCGGGCACGCTTGTCCGAACTGGAAAGCGAACTGCTGACCGTCCAGACGATTTTGGCGGACACGGAAAGCAACCTGACCGACAAGACCACCCGCCGCGACGAGACGCAGAACCGCATCGATCAGCTGGAAGAAGCCATCACGAAGGCGCGCACCGAACTGATGGAATGCGCCGAGCATGTGCACGAATCGCAGAAGAAACTCTCCGCCCTGCAAAGCCGCCGCGAGACGCGCAGCGAGAACCGCCAGCGCATCGTCCGCGAGCAGGAGGAAGCCCAGGAGCGGCTGGCGGAAATCGAGAAGGATCATGCACGGATTCAGGCGGACGTGGAGAAGCAGCACAGCCTGATTACCGACGCGGAGCAAATCCTCCGGGCGACGCAGGAAGCCGCCGAGAAGGCGCAGACGAAGGAAAAGGAAGCGGACGCAGCGCTGGAAGCCCAGAAAGCCGCTGTCATTGACCAAATGAACCGCCTGTCCGATGTGCGCAACGACAAGACGCGCCTGAACACGATGCAGGCGCAGATGGAAACGCGCTTGACGGAAATTGAAGAATCCGGAGGGGCACTGCAGGAGCAGGAAGCTGCCCTGCGGGAAGCCTTGACTGCCGTCGAAAAGCAGCTGGAAACAGAAAATCAGCATCAGCAGCAGTGTCAGGAGAAGCTGGCGCAGGCGCGGCAAGCGTCGGATGAGGCGGATGCCGCGTATGCCAATTTGCGCGCGGATGTCGAAAAGCAATCCGCCGATATGCAGGCGGCGGCGAGCCGTCATAACGTCCTGACCGAAATGACGCGCGACATGGAAGGCTACAACATGGCGGTTCGCCGCGCGATGACCTATGCCAAGCAGCGCGGCTTGACGGGCGTCAAGGGCGTACTGGCGCAGCTGATGACCGTTCCGCAGGCGTACGAAACGGCAATTGATATGGCGCTTGGCGCGGCGCAGCAGAACATTGTCACCGACACCGAAGAGACGGCGAAGGAACTGATTAACTACCTGCGCCAGAATCGGCTGGGGCGCGCGACGTTCCTGCCGATGAGCGCCATCCGCGGCAAAACGCTCTATGGCAATGAGCGCAATGCGTTGAAGCTGCCGGGCTGCCTCGGCGTGGCGAGCGAACTGGTGCAGTGCGCGCCGGAATATCGCGGCATTGTGGAAAATCTGCTGGGGCGCACGGTGATTGCCGACAACCTCGACCACGGCATTCCGATTATGCGCGCGGGCAATCACGCGTTCCGCTTGGTGACGCTGGAAGGCGACGTGATGCACTCCGGCGGCTCGATGACGGGCGGTTCGGCGCAGTCGAAGGTGTCCAACCTGCTCAGCCGCGAGCGTGAACTGAAGGAATTGACCGCGAAGCTGCAAACCGGGCGCGCGGAACTGGACAAGTGCCGTCAGGAACTGACGCAGCGTCAGCAGACGGCGCAGGAGAAGCGGCAGAAGGTCAGCGACGCGGTGAACGCGCTGCATCAGCAGGAGATTGCCGTCGCCCGCGAACAGGCGCGCCGCGAAAGCGTATCCGCCGACCTGAACACCCATTTGCAGCGGATGCAGGAGACTGAGCAGGCGCGCGTGCAGCTGCATCAGTCGCTGGAGGACATTCGCCAGCAGTTGGAGACCATTGAACATCAGCGCACAGGCGCGCAGGGCGACCAGAGTGCGATGGAGCAAAAGACCATTGAAATGCAGAATGCGCTGGTCAAGGCGCGCGCGGAAGCCAGCGCGGAAAACGACCGCCTGATGGTGCGCACGTTGCAATTGTCCGACCTGCGCCACGGCTTAAGCGACTTGGAGCGCGACGAAGCCCACGCGCAGCAGGATCAGGCGCAAATCCTCCGCGAACAGGAGCGCCGCGAACAGTTGCTGCACGAGATGGACGAACTGGACGCCATTGACGAGAACGACATGAAGCGCGAGGAAGCCGAATCCGCCCGCCGCCAGAAGGAACAGCTGCGGCAGGAGAGCGCCGCGCAGGCCATTGAGCAGCGACGTTCACAGGCGCAAAGTGACCTGCGCGACATCCTCAGCGACATGGAAAAACTGCACGAAGCCTACAACCGTGACAGCGAGAAGCTGCACAAGACCGAGCTGGCGAAGGCGCGCATTGAGGGCGACCAGAAGAATCTGCAAAACCGCATTTGGGACACCTACAAGCTGACCTACGCCGGGGCAGAGGAATTCCGTCGCACGCCCTTCGACGAGAAGGAAAGCGACCGCCGCGCCGCCGAGCTGCAAGGGCAGATTCGCGCGCTGGGGACGGTCAACGTCGGGGCGGTGGAGGAATACGCCGAAACCAAGGCGCGTGTGGACGACCTGACCGCCCAGCAGCAGGACTTGAAGCGCGCGGAAATGGACTTGCGCGAACTCATCGAGCGGCTGCTGATTCAGATGCGTTCTACATTCGTCGAGAACTTCTCGAAGATGCAGGGGTATTTCGCCGAGACGTTCACGCGCCTGTTCGGCGGCGGTCACGCGGAACTGAAGCTGATGGATCCGGACGACCCGCTGAACTGCGGCATCGAGGTCAACGCCCAGCCGCCGGGAAAGAAATTGCAGCTCTTATCGCTGCTCTCCGGCGGGGAACGCGCGCTGACGGCCATTGCGATTCTGTTCGCGATGCTGAAATTGAAGCCCACGCCGTTCTGCATTCTGGATGAGATTGAAGCTGCGCTGGATGACGCGAATATCGGGTATTACGCGGATTATTTGAAGGAATACTCGAAGGGAACGCAGTTTATCGTCGTGACGCACCGCAAGGGGACGATGGAGCGCTGCAACAGCCTGTTCGGGGTGGCGATGGAGGAACAGGGCGTGAGCCGGATGGTGTCGGTGTCGCTGCAGGACTATCAGGAGTAAGGGAAAACTGAAAGGGGTATCACGGCGGACAAATCCGCCTGATGAAAAAGGAGGCTTTTTGCATGAGTGAGAACGAAAACAATCAGTATCGACTGCTGTCGCCGTGGGCGTATGTGGGCTATGGCATCCTGTTCACGCTTCCGGTCATTGGCTGGATTCTTGCCATCGTCTTTGCGTTGAATGACGACAACCTGAACCGCCGCAACTTTGCGCGCGGTTACTGGTGCGGCGTGCTGGTGGCGGTCATCGTGGCGGTTATCCTGTCGATTGTCGGGATGGTGATGGGCGTGTCGATCATGGATGGGCTCAGCAGCTATCAGTATAACTACCGATATTGATGAGGGGCTTATCAGAAGCGAGGCTGCCTGCCGGGTGCGGGCAGTCTTTTTTGCTGCCCGGATGGCGCAAGCAGCGGAATCCGCTTGTGAAGTTCCACAACAATTTGGAATGCTTTTGTTAGGAATACCCAAATTATATTATTCAGAAAGAAAGTGCTTGAGTTTTTTTGAGGGGAAGGTAGAATGAAAGTAAGGAATCACAAGGGAAGGGAAATGACGTGGAAATTCAAAGAAAAGGGCTGAATCGGGCATTTATCGTGCTGGCGGTGGTGCTTCGGCTGCTGGGCTTGATTCACGGGGCTCTTCAGCGTTGACCGCTTCTACCTCGGCTACACGGCATTGGGCGTGTTGAAGCTGCTTACCGCGGGCGGCCTTGGCATTTGGGCGCTGATTGACCTCATCCGAATCGCTGTTGATTCAATCCGTCCGGCGGATGGTTCGCCGTGGGTGGAGGAAACGCGCGACGAGAACATCCGCAGCATCGCCGCGAATATGCAGGCCATCGCCGAGAAGCTGGAGAACCTGCAAGCGCAGAATGTTCCGGTAGAAGCACCTAAGCCGGAAGCGGAAGGCGAAAATCAGGAGACACACAAGGTGTCGCTGAAAGAATAACTTCCTAATGGCAATAACCGCAGGGCTGTCAGGCGCAGAACGCTTGGCAGCCTTTCGCGTGGGGAAAAATCCGCTTGCAAACTGCGCAAAAAACCAGTACAATAGAATCGTATCCTTGAATATCAGCATGAACGAGGTGCTTTTGATGCCTTTGTGGAAACGAACGCTGGCGGCGCTCCTGCTGGCGGTGATGATGATACTGCCTTTCGCGTCGGCGGAGGACGCGGGGGAGGCCGTGCCGGATGACAGCGTGGAGTGGACGGAGGGCGCGGCGAACATCACGCGCGATTTAACCCTGAATGATGAGGGCGACGACGTGTCCGCCCTGCAAACCGCGCTGACGGATTTGTGCTATTACAGCGGCGACGTAACCGGGCGCTATGGCGAGGCGACCAAAACCGCGGTGGAGGATTTCCAGCGCGATTTTGCCCTTGCGGTGACGGGCATGGCGGACAAAGCGACGCAGGAAGCCATCTATGCGGCGGATTATCGCCCGCTGCGGCTGGGATGCGTGGGCGAGGACGTGCGGCAGGCGCAGATTCGCCTGATGGCGCTGGGCTACTACACGGGCAAGATTTCCGGGCGCTATCTGCCCGCGACACAGGAAGCCATCCGCCTGTTCCAGACGGCGAACGCCCTGCCGATTACGGGCGAAGCGGATGTGCAGACGCTGGAACGCCTGTTCAGCGGTGATGCCATCAGCCGGGATTCGTCCGCCGCGGCGACGCCCACCCCGTCGCCCACGCCCGGAATGCACCTCTCAGATGAAACCACCACCCCGACGCCCGCGCCGACGGTGGCGTTCGTCAAGAAACTGCAATACAACAAGTCCAAGGGCGAAGAAGTCAAGCTCGTGCAGACCCGCCTGACGGAACTGGGGTACTATTCCGGCAACATCAGCGGCAATTTTCTGGGGCATACGCGCAACGCGGTGAAGGCATTCCAGCAGCAGAACGCGCTGAGCGTGGATGGCATCGTGGGCGAAAACACATGGAACGCGCTGTTCAACGACCCGGATGTGCGTGCCGCGACTGATGATCCGAAGCCTACGCCCGAACCGACGCCTGTGCCGTTTGCCATCACGGTGGACGTCAACAATCAGGTGACGACCGTCTACGGGCGCGACGAAAACGGCGATTATACTGTCGTTGTGCGGCAGATGCTCTGCTCCACCGGCACACGCAAGAATCCGTCGGATATCGGCACATTCACACTCAACGGGCGCACGGCGCGCTGGTGCTACTTCCCGGAGTGGGGCAGCCACGCGCAGTACTGGACGCGCATCAACTCGTCCATTGCGTTCCATTCCGTCATTTACAACACGGTCAATACCATGGATTTATCGGTCAAGTCCTACAAGAACCTCGGCAAGCGCGCGTCGCACGGGTGCATTCGCCTGACCGTTGCGGATGCGAAGTGGATTTACAACAACTGCGGGGCAGGGACGGTCGTCACGATTCGCAACGATATGCCCGCTGACCCGGAACTCCGCGCCGCGCTGAAGCTGCCCTCGCTGAATACGAAGAACATGCTGCCCTACGTCACGCCGCAGCCGACCGCCGAGCCGGATTACCGCGCCGGGGCGATGCCGCCGCAGCCCTTCCGGACGCTGAAAGTGAACAGCTCCGGCGAGGATGTGTACTGGATGCAGCGGAAGCTGACGGATTTGGGGTACTATTCGGGCAAGTGCTCTGGCACGTTCCTGGCAGGTACGCAGAACGCGGTGAAGGCGTTCCAGAAGGCGAACAGTTTGTCTGCGACGGGGACGGCGGATGTCAAGACGCTGAATCTGCTGTATGCGGAGGAACTGTCGGCGACGCCCACGCCGGAGGTCACGGCGGATGACCGCACGCCGGAGCCGCTGCCAACGCCGGCGGCGGGGCAGTGAGATTCCCGGCTGGCGTGAAATCCTGCGCGGCGAATTTGAAAATAGTATAAAGGCACCACCGCACAATTCGGCGGCGCGTCTGGCGATGCCTTTTCTGCCATCTGCGGCATGCAAATTCCTCGATTTACCGCCAGTAAACCTTCGGAATTTGCATTTGCATCTGACGAAAAAATTCATTCGCCAGCCGACCACCTCATTTGTGCGGTGTTACCTAAAAATAGAACGCGCTCGTCAGCGGAAAGGCTGGCGGGCGCGTTTGCATTTGCGCACAATTGACGATGCTTGAAAATTGTGCTATATTCCCCGGCGTGGCGCAGAAATCGGCCGTTTTCTTGCTGTCGCGAATGCCGAGGGCTGGTCGTCACTTTGCGTATGGCTGACCGCAGTATTTGCAGCGCGGCGCGCTGCCGCGTCGGCCGCTGTTCTTCGCGCCGCAGCCGGGGCAGATCCACTGCACGAATGTGCCCTCCGGCGTGTACAGCGCAACCGTGCGCGTCACCGCGTTAATCTGCAGGTTTTGCAGGTATCCCGTGCCGATGAGCGATCTGAGCTGCTCAAGGGCTCTGCTGGAGGAGAGAACCGCCCCCAGCTGGTCAAAGGTCAGGCTTTCTTCGGTCAGCGGGAGCAGCGCGCCTGCGATGCGGTGCGCGCAGGCTCTGCGGTATGCATGGCGAAGAATGCGAAAGACAGGCGTTATGAGCGCAGCGAATAGGAAAATACCCATCACGCCGGACAGCGTTTTCCCCTGCGAAAACATCTTTATCGTCGCGGAGACAGTCGCCGCCGCAAAAATGGCACAGACCAGCACAACGGGAATATCCGTTTTTTTCTTGGCGACAGCCTTTGCGCTCAAGTATGGATTGGTGATGTTTGTCATTGCGCGTCTACCGCCGCCTGACAGGTTTCAAATGCTTCGTAGGGATCGCCGCCGCTTAGTACCGCCACGATGCCGTCGCCGTAGTCTTCCATATAGCTGTGCGGCATGGCAAACAGGTAGAACAGCTCGTTCTCACCGGGGAGAACGTCCTCCACCAGGTTGCAGGAGCGGCAGGAGATATAGAATTCGTCTCCATCCAGATCGAGGCGGAACTGCGCATAGTAGATCTCGTTGTTGACCAGCGTGGTGAACACGGCCATCTTTTCAAAGACCTCCCGGGTTCCGTGAATCGGCGCGTCCACGGACACGGACAGCATATCATCGTAGATATAAACGGTTATAAAGGCGTATTCCATCGAGTTATCGACGGAAAAGGGCACGGTGAAGGTATAGTCGTCATATTCATAGGGGAATTCATTTTCTTCCAGAAAATTCTTCACCAGACTGGCCATTTGATCCTCTTTGCTCGTCGAAACAGAATCAGCGAAGGCCACGGAAAGCATCAGCAGTGCGGTCAACAGGAAAACGATTATTTTCTTCATGGGGGAAAATCCTCCTCTTTTTGTTTGATCAATGAAAAAGAAATGACGGTCGCTCGTTCCGCGTAGCACAGCGCAGTGCTTCATTCAGAAACGGCATTATTTTGCGGATTCTTCCGGCGCAAAATGGATCAGCATAGAGCCAAAATAGTCCATATCGCAGCCTTTTTCCGTGGGCACGATGTACAGCGCCTGTGTGTAATAGTCGATGACAATGCCGTCGACCTCACCCGCTTCCGTGGGCGCTTTGCCAAAGACCCATGTGAGACCGGGAATATCCGCGCCTGCTATGACCAATTTGACGGTGCCGTCCTCATGGAAGAGAAGGGAATACTCATAATTGCCCAGCTGCGCGGCGGTCATGTTGTAGCCGCTTACATCCGCGTCGGTCATGACGTACTTCTTTTCCAGCATGATTTCGGCGGCGGCGGGTTCGGGCGTGACGGCGGGATTGAATTCCGCAGTTGGTTCGGCGGCCGCTTCGGGGGCATCGCCGGTACGCTCGTACCACAGGGTAAGGTCGCTCGTTTCAAGGCTGAGCGTTCCATCCTCGCGCAGCGTGACGGCAGCCTCGCCGTTCAGGATGGAGATGAGCAGCGTGAAATTGTCCATGCGGCAGGAAAGACCGTCCAGCGTCGTACCATGCAGGGTCAGGTCGCAGGTAGTGCCGTAAATGACCAGCGTATCCCCCGCCATTTCAGCGGCTTCAGCGGGCAGTGTGATGCCGTCCGCTGTGACGCGCGCAAGCGTCCAGAAGCCCCTGAAATCGTCGATAATGGCGCTTTCGTTGATGCTCGGGACGGCCGCGCTTGAGGCTTCCGGCTTCTCGCGGCTGAACGCCATGGTCACGTCGTCCATGGAAACCGTGAGGAGCGCGTCCTGCAGCGTGAACGATATGCCGTCCGCCATGAGCATGCCGTCCTGCATGGCGCAATGGATGCTGTCCACGTCGCCGTTCGTGTTCATTTCAGCCGCGCCGTCCGCGCCGAGGGTGAAGGTCACATCCAGCCCCATGTCGGCCAGCGGATAGGGTGTGCCCCCTATCTCCATGCGCACGCCGTACCACACGCCCAGATATTCATCGGGAATGCCAGCGTTCTGCGCAACAGGTTCGGGAATGGGGCTGGGTTCAGGCGCAATTTCGGGTTCAGCCGCGCCTAACGTGCCGGACTGCGCGGGCGCGGCGGTTTCCACGCTTGCATCCAGCTTCAGGGTGGGGAGCAGCGCAGGCAAATCGGGCAGCGTGGGCTTCGCGTGGGCGCATGGCTCGGTGATTACGGTAACCTCGCTGCGGTTTTCGCTCCAGCTCTGGCAATTCTGAGCGTGCCTGAGGTTTTCTTCGCTCATGCCTTCGGGCACGCGCACGGTCAGCTTGGGCGCGACGTTCATCATCAGTCCCATGGGGGACGCGGTCAAATCGCAGCCGTCGAAGCAGATTTCGGCAAGGTTCGGGCAGTTGACGATGCAGTTTTCGCCGAAGTCCTTCATCTTGCTGGTGAAGTGCAGACTGGTCAGGTTCTTGCATTCAGTAAACGCGCCGTATTCCACACGCTCCGCGTCGGCGACGAAGGAACTGAGGCCGGCAAAATTGAACGCCTGCTGGCCGATCCTTATGAGATGCTCGCCAAAGTACAGGTTGCCCAGCGGCCCCGCGCTGTCGAAGGCGTAATTGTCGATTTCGCGCACGCCGTTGACGAAGATTACGTTGTTCAGGCTGCGGCAGAGCATAAACTGATTGCCGCCGGTGCTCTCCAAGGGCGCGTAGCAGACGAAGGTCTCCAGCTGCTGGCAGTAGGCGAGCATCATGTCCGGCAGCTCTTTGATTGTTTCGGGCAGCACCAGCGTGCGCAGGCGCACCCACTCGGTACGGTCACTCGTCACGGAGGAATCTGTATAGTCATGGCACGCGTCAAAGGCGTTGTAGTTTTTGAAGCCTACCACGGTTACGCCGTTGATTTCGCGCGGCACGACCACATCCACGTCAGTTCCGACGTAGGCGGCGATCAGACCGGTATCCGGATCAAACTCAAAGTTCTCGGCGGGAGTTGGCTCGAAGGGCATCTTTACGAATTTGCTTACTTCGCCTTCGCGCAGCATGGGGTCGTACCACGGGCGCTGGAGCGTCTCGTTCCACGCGGCAAGCTGCTCATCGGTCGCGTCGGCGGGCAGACGCAGCTCGGCGCTCGTGCCCTCGACGGCGGAAAGCGGGAAACTGCCGGCGGTGGGGATGACCATCTTCGTCAGCTTTGTGTTCGCGAAGGCTCTCTCGCCTACGGAAGCGGCCGCGTTCAGCTGCACACGCTCCAGCGCGGAGCCTTCAAACGCACCTGCGCCGATGGCGGTCACGTTCTGTATTTCGGCACTTGTCAGTGCAGTATTGGCAAACGCGCCCGCGCCGATGGCGGTCACGTTCTGCATTTCGGCACTTGTCAGCGCGGTATTGGCAAACGCGCTGTCGCCGATTTCGGTCACGCCCGCGCCCAGCGTGAGCACGGTCACGCCGCTGCCCTCGAACATATGCGCCGGGATTGCGCCGAATTCGACGGTCACGTCGCTCAAAGCGGGCAGATTTGCAAACACGCCTGCGGGGATGATCGCCGGATCGCACTGAATCACCAGCTTTTTCAGCCCTGTCAGACCGTCGAGCGCGCCTTCGCCGATGGTGGTCAGCGAGTCGGGCAGGGTCAGGGCTTCCAGCTGCGTGCAGCCCGCGAACGCCCGCGCACCGATGGTGGTCACGGAGTCGAACAGGTCCACGTTCCGGAGGGAACTGTTCATGAAGGCCTCCGCGCCGATGGTGGTGAATTCGTCGTTGTGGGCGACGGAGAAGTATTCAATGGTCTGGCTGCCCTTGAACACACCGTCGCCCAGACCGACCACCGCCTCCTTTGAAACGGTGAGATGGGGGTGAATGCGCGTCCTTGTGCCGGTGTATTCGGTCAACACGCGGTTTTCGTACCGATACGCGCCCTTCTCAGGCGATTGGGCAGTCGGGTCCTGCGCGCGCCACACGCGGCAGGGAAGCCCCAGCGCGTCCACATACGCCTGCCACTGCTGCATCTCCTGACGAGTGCCGTGCGCGTTCAGGTCAATGTCGTACAGATAATCGCAGCCCGCGAAGACGTCCTCGCCCAGCGTGGGCGCGGTCAGGCTTTCCAGAACGATGTACTGAATGTTGTAGTCGCCCTTGAAGGCGCGGGAGCCAATCGACTCAAGCGTCGAGGGCAGATAGAGATTGCCACCCATGTTGCTGCAGGCTTCAAACGCGCTTTCGCCGATGGTTTTAAGCCCCTCGGGCAGCGTCAGAAAGCCTTTGATGCCGGCAAAATAGAAGGCGTATGCGCCGATATGCTCCAGCCCCTCAGGCAGCTCCAGAATGCTGCTCTTGTAGGCGTTGTAAAACGCGCTGTCGCCGATGAACTTCAGCGTGGAGGGGAAGTGAACGCGGGCCAGCGTTTCGCAGTTATAAAACGCACGATCGCCGATGGTTTCCAGTCCTTCAGGCAGTTCCAGCAGCGCCAGATAGGTGTGCTGCGCGAACGCCTCGGGACCGATGGCCTTTACCGGCGCGCCGCCGATGGTTTCGGGGATGGACAGATAGGTGGCGTAGCCGTTGTAGGAGGTAATCGTGCCGGTGGAAGCGTCGAAATCGAACTCCGATTCCACATAGCCGTTGTTCTCCACAATCACGGCGTTTTTGCCGCTGGGCTGGACGCTTACTTCACTGCCGGCATTTTCAAACGCCGCTATATAGGCATCCAGCTGGTCGTCCGGGACGTAAGCTGTCGCGCCCTCGGGCAGAAGGCTGAAGCAGTCAATGTCGATTGCAGGGCATACACCCTCAAAGGTAATCTTGCGCAGCGATTCGCAGTATCTGAATGAAGCGTCGCCGATATAGCGCACGCCTGCGGGAATGGTAACTTCCGTCAGCGCCGTGCAGCTGAAGAAGTTCATGCGGTTGATGACCACAAGGCTCTGGGGCAGGGAAACGCGGGTCAGGTTGTCGCATGTGCTGATGGCGTTGCTTCGAAGCTCCAGCACGGTTTCGGGCAATGTCAGCGAGGTGATGGTTTCCCCGCGGAACACGCTGACGCCGATCACATCCACCGTGAAACCGTCCAATTCGCCGGGCACAACCACGTCGCCGCCCGCGCCGTTATAGCCGCGGAGTATGCCGTAGTTCGCGTCATAATTCCAGTCGGTGGATTCGGCCAATGCAGGTATGCAGAGAACCAGCATCAGCAGGGAGAGAACCGAGATTAGCGATCTTTTCATCATTCGACACCTCCGTCCATGTCTGTTCTATTGTTCGTTATGGAAGCGGCCGCGCGCCGTGTCCTTGATCTGATAGCGGTTGAACGCCTCAATGCACATGCCGGAGGTGGCGTACCGGAAGGTTTTCACCGTCGGCAGAGCTTTGCGATAAATCATTCACCCACGTAACTACCTACAGCGGAATACCGTATTTTGGTACAGTACATGCAGTCGATCCTGACGGAGACAGTATGACATACCGCATAACCGAATACCCCTCTCACGGTATACTTGTAACAGACGAAATCGAAAACGGAAACTACAAATATGTACCTTCAGGAAGTTTCAGCGGAGAAGACAGTTTCTCATATATTGCCGAAGATTTTTACGGCAATTTTACACCCGAAATTGAGGTTAATATTTCAATTCTGAATTCCGGAAGCGTGCTTTCTTTCAGTGATATGCAGGAAAATGAAGAGCATAGCTGCGCGCTGAATGTTGTAAACAACGGGATCATGAACGCAAGTTCAGAAAACGGTATTTATCGTTTTAATCCAGATGATTCAGTAAGCAGATGCGAATATCTTCTAATGCTCTACAAAGCT
>ERZ827156.1557-NODE-1557-length-26715-cov-4.070893_pt1 | contig 26715 bp, 52 predicted proteins | sample MGYA00519919_ERZ827156 | MGnify/ENA primary metagenome ERZ827156 (study PRJEB31778, sample SAMEA3449269) | human gut metagenome | biome: human gut; feature: human-associated habitat; material: faeces | place: United Kingdom | collected 2010/2012 ...
TGAACATCTTGGCGGCATTGGAGGGACCCATGGTGTGGGAGCTGGAGGGTCCGTGGCCGATGCTACTCGTCATTGGGTTGGATGAGAAATACCGGAACAACTCACGAAGAGAAGGCATGCCGCTGGTTTTGGTAACAGAGGAGTAGTAGACATGAGAAAGACCCTGAAAATTAGCGTTTCGGAGAATGCCCACCTTTTTCGAGATCACGCGAATGCAAGAAGGATCAACTCCCTACAGATGAACAATGGAAAGAACGACTTGCATTCTTCATATCCTTCTGGGCAGGCTCGCTGCTCGTAGCGTCGTTTTCATCGATATTCATCGGAACTGGGCTTGATTTGGCGGAATTGCGTCGGTTTGAAACGTGGAACCCAACAACGCGGATCGCAAAACGGGGGATGGGGTGGGATTGCGAAGACGCACAGGAATGGAAGAAACAATAGTAGAGTACACAACTATTCAAAGACGGGTGTGTTATCTTTCACATCCACCAGCGTTCTCGGCTCATCCCCACTCTCCTTGGGGATAGCTCGAGGAGGCATCAGCTCCACTACGCATCACTCTCCTTCCTTTCGTTTTACTCTCTACTTCATTTCCCGAATCGTGAAAGCAAACGCGCTGAAACGACACCGCAGCTTCTTTCCGCTCGTTTGTCCATCCATAGACCAGATAGACTTCATTCCTGCTATGCTGAATGATCGTCATCCTACTCTGAATTCTCCCTGCCACCGTTACTCGTGGATCCGATTTCCATCCAACTCACATGATGCAATCTTCTGCAGGGACACTACATCCACAACAAACACCTCCGCTGCATTGGCGAGCATGATCTCCGTATCGCTCAGCAAGCACACATCCAACACCCTCTTCCGGAGGTACAACACACGCCAGCTGCCATCTCTCCCAATCCGTCTACGCCTCACTTGATATCCCCACTACCACAGGTGATTGGCGTGCACTTCCACCTCCAGTGCTCCAAAGCACTGCCGCGCTGCGTGCTTCATTCTGCAGTCACTCAGCGAGGAACTGGCTTCGGCGCTGCGCTAACCATTACCGCTCCCTCTAGCAAGCACGAAGTGGTCCAAGCACAGCGGACACGCCTTCAGCCACTCCATGGCGGGCATGAAGAAGGAAAACACGCCGCCGTTGGTGAAGGCGAAGACGCAGGAGGAAGCGACGACCAGTCCGCGGAAGAAGGTGTCGAAGTGCGCGGAGAACAGCACCATGGAGAGCGTTTCATCGAGGAGAAAGAGCTCCTGCGAGATGGCGCGGGAGATCACGAACACTCCGGAAGACGCATCAAACTGCACGAAGGAGCCGCAGCAGTCTATGGACAAGGAACGGACGGGAAGGCACCTCCGGCGCTCAGATCGGACTTGTGGTGGGGGAGGGAGAGGAGGCGTTGGGCGGAGGTCGCGGCGGTGGACCACTCCTCGACCACCACATTTCCCTCCCACGTGGCTAGCGATCAGAGGGGAGGAGAAGAGGAACTAAGAACGATGGTGGGGTAGCAGGCGATGCTAACGCCGGTGATGCGGAGCGTGTTCAGCGCAAACACGCCGATGGAACGCCAATGACGCTCCTCCAATTCCCATAGCATCACCGTTCCGTCCGCTAGCGGAGAGCAGAGCGTTGTCCCCGAAACATCGACCAGACTGCACCGAAAGGGCAGAGAGATGGGATCCACGGGAATCACTTGTTTATCACGCAGGAGGAAGGAGAGAATCGTCAGATCGCCAAACACGATAAGGAGAGAGTCGTTTTCACTCTGATTGGCTTGCGTGAACAAGGGATACAGGGAACAGCGATTCGCATCCACAGAAAGTGGGAGCGATGCTCTATAGGTCAAAGATAGGAAGAATCAAGTGCGTTTCACCATTCTCGTCAATGGAGATGCAACTCCTTGAAAGGATGACATGGATACGTCCGTCTTGTGATTCACAATAATCCAATGCATTTATGGACTGCAATACCACCACTAGGGTTAAACAGGGTCCTTACCCTTACAGTTCTCACGGATGGGGTTCATGTTCATCTTCACAACCTCCTTTTCCGTCCTCGTGATGATCACACTCTTTCCGCCGATCGTCCGTGCCTGGTTGTATAAAGAGGGCTGGATGCGAGCAGGAAGGCGTTTGTATGATATCAGCATTCCCAACAAGAATGCGGAAGAAAGAGTGGCGTTTTGTTTGTCCAAAGTGTTACATTTGGATAGAGAGTGGAAAGAAAGGTTAGGGAGTGGTGTTTGAGAGGATGATAGCGGGAGGCTGTAATGCATTTCATTCTTCTATCAAAGGCAACTCCAATTGAACTGTAATGGAATCGCTTCAGTCTGGAGAAGGATAGGAATGGCTCGCAACTCCAAGCAGGGTTTTCAACAACAGAAGGAAGTCTCTCTGAAAAGGATGCTAGTTTCACGAATACACTCAAGATAATAGACTTCGCTGACTGTGCAAAAGTACACCCTATTTCTCCCCAGCTATGCAAAATAGTTCCTATTTCCGGCATCCTCCATTCTGCCTCAATCTAAAAGGATGAGTAGTTCTGCTGCTGTGAAGGTGACTATCATATTCAAAGAATCACAGCTAGAAGATCAACGAGCTGATCAAAGCCAAGGAGTACAAGAAGGCAGTCGATGCTTGTGATATCGCAAGTGCTCTGCCTCATCTTCACAACTAGGAACGAATGAAGGGAAACGGCAGTCCCAGTATCCTGTATCTGCACGGCGTTGCATTCTACAACCTGGAAAATGCATACAATCCATTCAGCGTATCATGAATAGATTAGCAAAGCAAAGGAGTGCTTCCAGGCCGTTTTGCAGCAATCCCCGAACCATTTGAACTCGCTGCGCTATATGGTCGAAGTGTCCTGGAAGGAGAATCAAATGGGAGAGGCCTTGAAGTACCAAAACCGGATCGTGGAAATGAAGAAGGCTGAGCACTCTCCGGATCTTTTCAAAGAGTACAGAAAACTGATGAAGCTCTACGACACCGTCGCTATTCGGTTTCGTGGTGACTGATAGATGGGAGCCGAAAAAGAGGTGATCAATACGCTACGCACAATCCTCTCTCTTCCGGACCTTCCCGCAGAGAGTCGGCGTGGTGCGATCGCAAAGCTCAGCGAGAATCTCGTAATGGCCCCATCTTCCTCTCACTCGCAGAAGTTCATTTCCTGCAACTCCCTGGAGGACATCCAGCTCATCTACGACGTCCTCTCCTCCCTGAAGGAGACGGGCAGCCGCAGCCTCTGCTCCCACGACGGTCTGGCGCTCATCCAACGCGCTTACCTCCACATCATTCACGCCTGCATCGCCAACCCCACCAACGTCGTCTCGCCCACGCCTGCTCACCCACAGACGGAGTGCCCCACCTTCCTCCACTCCTTCGACGTGCTGCTGTCCAACACGCCCGCCGCTTTCGTCCTCGCGGAGTGCCAGCTGGCCGTGGCGCACACGGACCGCTTCTTCCTGCCGCTGCTGCAGCGCGAGGCGCTCGCCGACGCGTACGCCGCGCAGGGCGAGGAGCACAAGAGCGCGCCGTACATCCAGCTGTACAGCCGGCGCTGCGCGAAGAGCGTGGCCGCCAAGAAGGGCATCGTGAGGGCGGAGGCAGAGGGTGACGCGAAGAGCGTGGTGGAGCTGTACCAGGGCCTGGTGCTGAGCAAGAGCTGCGAGCAGAGCGCCGTGTACCAGGAGCTGTGTTGGGCAGCGCGCGCGGCGTGAGGCGTAGTCAGTCTGCAGATGGATGCGTTCAACTTCGTGGCGGCGAAGGAGGCGCTGGGGCAGGGCCTCGCCGTGTGCCCGGCGGAGTGCACGAAGGAGAAGGCGGCGCTCTTGCAGTGCAGCTTCGTGCTGGCGCTGTCGCAGGCGTCGCAGAGCCAGGTGGAAGAGGCGTAGCGGTGCTGTGGGGCGTGAAGGGTAGTCTGGAGGCGCTGAAGAAGCAGGGCGGCTGCGACGACGAGATGAAGGTCATGTCCGCCGCCGCCTGCATCGTGGCCGACCGCGCCGCTGAGGCCTTCTCGCTGCTGCAGGACGCGGAGCAGGAGGCGTCAGACACCACCGTTCTGGAGATGCGGCTGCTGGCAGCGCTGCTCTCAAAGCAACCACAGGAGACCACGGAGGCCATCGCCGCCGCGCTGCAGACGCGCTGCCTGCTGGGCGACTCGCTCGTGGGCTGTCTGTTCACGGCGATGGCGGCACTGCGCGAGGACGACGCGGAGCACACGGCGGAGGCATTGAAGGCGCTGAAGGCGGGCATCGCGCTGTACGCGGCGCAGCCCCCGTCCACGCTGCTGGCCCGCGCGTACCAACGCCTGTTTTACATCCAGCTGCTGCTGTGCCTGGCGGGCGTGTACCAGCACGCGCTGAAGGACGCCGCGCGTGCGCAGAAGTGGGAGCGGCGAGCGGCGCTGAGCCGTAGGACCCACCGCCTGGTGCTGTCGCTGCAGCCGTTCAACATCGCGGCACTGCGGGCGCTGTCCGGCCTGTTGTACGCGCAGAACGACTACGCGGGGATCATCGCGCTGTGCGAGGCGGCCTCTTCCAGCTACATCTCCGACGAGCTCTCCATCTTCGTGCACCTGAACAAGGCGCGCTGCCTCTTCTTCCTCGTCGCCTCGTCGCCTCCTCTTCATCCTAGAAGCAGTACGAACAGTCCAGCGCCGCCTACCAGAAGCTCATCTCCCTCTGCACCACGCTGCGCGCCGCCCACTCCGAAGAGGAGCTCCTGGCCCACAGCAACCGCCGCGTGGTGGAACTGACCTCCTGGGAAGCCATCTGCAAGTACTACAAGGCGGAGGGCGAGTGCTACTTTGCCCTCATGAAGTGAGGACAGAGCGGAGGTGTGAGCCGCAGACTGAAATCCGCGCTGCGCGTGATGAACTGCGCGCTGGCCCTCCTCCAGGAGAAGTGCGGTCTGGTCGCCGAACGCGTGCGCACCACCGACTCGGAGCTGCAGCGCTTCGGCGTGGAGTGCGCGGTGCTGAAGGTGGAGATCCTCCACTCGGCCCTGCAGTACGAGGACGAGCTGCGCTTCATCGAGACCGCCTTCCCCGGACTGCGCGACGCCGACGCCGCCACGTTGTACCACGGCGAGATCCTCTTCTACCAGTACGCGCGTCTGTTGTATGCGCTGGCCCTGCAGGAGTGGGCTTCTCGTCCCTCCTCCACCGTAGGTACAGCCAGGGCGCGCTCTGTTATGCTGCTGACGTGGCCGCCTCCGCGCTGCAGATGGCGGCCAAGGGCGAGGCGGTGCGGCCCTGAGTTCGCTGTGACGCGTAGCTGCTTCCCTACAGCCAGACGCTGCTCGAGCTGAAGGCGGTGATCCTGCGTCTGCTGCACGTGATCGCCGTGGACACGAACGGTAGAAGTGTCACAGCGAAGTGACCTGTAGACGCGAACGCGGAGCGCTACCAGAAACAGCTGTTCCGTCTGAACCAGCACCGCCTGCTCCTCGCGCCCGACGCGGAAAACACCTGGTTGGGTGTGGGTGGCGCATGTCAGAAATAGGGCGGATTTGGTGTGCGACGAGGCTGCCACTACCCTCCACAGCTCCTCTCGCTTCCACGTCGGTTCCGCCGTGCCGTCCGCCGCTGCGAACACCTCGCAGTCCACGATCTCCTTCCGCGACTCCGTGATTCTGACGTGCGTCCACCATCTGATCCGCCGTCTGCTGGCGAGCCGGCCGGAGGAGGCGCGCGCCGCGCAGGTGAACAACCTGGTGCGCCTGTGGCTGGCTGTGGCGCAGCTGGACCCGCGCGCGGCGGTGCAGGAGCGCGCGCTGCTGGAGTGTTTGGGACTGCAGCGCCACCACCGCTCGCTGCTGCAGGGCGACGTGGCGGTGCCCTTCTGCTACTACGCGCTGCTGCTGATGCGCGAGGGCCGCGCGGAGGAGGCGCTGGCGGTGCTGCAGGCAGGCCGCGGGCTGTCTACCGACAACATCCTGCTGAAGTTTTTGGAGAGTGGGCGTGGGCGCGCGGACTGATCTGCAGGCTACTGGTACTACCGCTTCGACGCCGAGAGCGCTATGTCGGAGCAGGTGGGCGCTGGAGGGCGGCGTGAGTCCTAGCTTGCGGAGATGTGCTGCCTGGCGTCCTCCCTGCCCGAGAGCACCGCGCTGTTCATCCTCCTCTCGTACGCTCACGCCGTCGCCTTACCCGCAGCAACGCCGCCTCCGAGCGCTCCGCCACGCTGCTGCTGCAATGCGCGCACCGCCTGCTGCAGTCCCACGACCCGCGTCTGCTGCTGCTCAGCGCGCGCGTCTTCCTCCGCCAGCACCTCTACGGCAAGGTCGTCACCGTGTGCGACCAGATCGAAGCCGCCATGAAGCAAAGCAAGCAGGCCAGCCAGAGCAAGCAAGAGGAGGAGGAGGAGAAGGTGGTGGCGACGGCGCGCGTGATGAAGCACGTGGCGACGGCGCTGCAGCAGAAGGAGTGCGGACTGGGTCAGCTGGCGGACGGCGCGCTGGGCGGGACGGCGTGCTTCTTCCGCGCGAGCGGCGACGTGATGCGCCTGCTGCGCGGCGAGGTGACGACGGAGGAGCTGCGCGCGCTGGCGGCGGGCGAGGAAGCGGACGCCGTGTTGGAGGTGCTGCGCAGTGCAAAGAGCGCGGAGGAGAAGGCGACGCAGGTGGGCGCTGGGGCGAAGTCTCACGACAGCTGCTGCACCTGGACCCGTCGTGCCTCCTCTACCACTTCTTCTACTACTGCGCGCTGTACACGACCGCGTCACAGCACCAGCCCACGGCGCTCAGCCACGCGGAGGTCGTGCGCTACGGCAACACACTGCTGCGCCTGCTGCGCGCCTCCATGGACGTCGCTTCCTGCCCGCGGCCTGACGCGTAGCGCTTCTCCGAGTGGTTCATCAGCGGCGCGCAGCAGCGCGAGGACCTGCCCTCTCTCTTCACCGCCCTCTATCGTATGAACGTCCTCCTGTCCGGGCGCGGTGACGTCTAGACGCGCCTCGCGCTGGAACAGGGCGACTCTGCCGCAGTGGCTCGCTACGGCGAACGCGCGGTGCACGTGGACGCGACGGAGATCAAGAACTGGGAGACGCTGGCGATCCAGTCGTTTGTGGACTACGTGGGAGAGGAGAGGGTGCGTGAGGAGCAGGTGGAGCGTGCGCGCGGCGAGGCGGAGGAGAAGGAGCGTCGCACGACGCTGTGCCGCGTGTTCGATTACGTGGCGAACAACGAGCCGCCCGCCTCGTTCAACGCCCTGCTGTTCAGACTCTAGTGCGTGCGGACCGAGCGGATGAGGCGTAGCTACCAGCTTCTCGTGGGCTCTGCCGCGTCGGTCGAGAGCATGGCGAAGAAGAGCGAGAGTGGATGTGATGCGGGGCGATTATGCGCAGACTTGCTGAAGCGGCCAGAGGTGGCGAAGATCCTGAAGCAGGCCTACATCTTCGGACAGGAGCTGGAGGAGGCGGGCGCCGTGAAGAATGTGAAAACGGTGCTGAGCGAGTACAAGCAGATGGGAAAGGGAGTCAGCGACGACGAGGCATTCCGCTACAACGCGGAGTCCGCGCTCGTGTTCTACCGCACCAAGAGCTATGATGTGCTGACAGCCGTCCGCCTTCAATCGTAGTACGCTCTCAAGTATCTGGACGTGGTCAAGAAGACGATGAAGACGGGAACGTGGCAGGAGGTCATCTTCTGCTACATCCAACTCCTGTGCTACGAGGCCGCGAAGAAGGAGGAGGAAAAGAAGGAACTCATTGAGCGGATCAAGGGCGATGCCTATCTGATGGGAATCCTCGAGCCCGTCCTCTCCCGTTTCGGTGTCCAAGAAGAGGTGACATCTCAGTAAGCATGTGTTTGTTGCAAAGAGGAGGGAGGGGAGAAGAATGAAAACCGTTGACGGGGGAGAATATGGGACCCAAAAGGACGCGCAAAAGCAGGCGGCAATAGGAAAAGGGAAAATGATTCGGACGCATTCTGACAAAACCCGATTCTGGGCTTTGCGATGGACAATTCATAAACAAGAGCAAGGAAATGACCATTGAGAGTGATATTATTCAGCCCGTGAAGGACTTCATCAGAGACAGCAAGTTCCTCGTCAACCGCTGCACGAAGCCTGATAAGAAGGGTTTTGCGTGTTAGGGAGGAGTGACGTGTAGAGTTCACTCAGACTGCCACTGCCACTGCGATTGGTTTTGTTGCCATGGGTCTGGTCGGCTACTTCGTGAAGCTGATTCACATCCCTATCAACAATATTCTCATTGGTGCCTAATTCGATTGTAAGATTATGGGAGCGCATGGTTGGAGTTATGTGGTTATACTGCGCTGTTTCTTCAAAATCAAACACTGCTCCACTAGAAGCGTTACACGTCTCCCTTCTTGCACATCTTCCTGAACTCGCACCGCGAGCACTGGAAATCGCTCCTGCAGTGAGAGAAATCCCCACTTTCCACACCGTTGATGAAACGCAGGATGGAGTCATCCACAGCGGCGACGTTCACGTCGGAGATATTCACCTTGTACTGGATCCCGCTTTCGATGTTCTCAAAGCGCATCTACCCCTCAGCGCCAATCCCATCGGCTACAAAGTTGGGCTTGTGCTTGTAGATCTTCTCGAAGGCGAGCACGTAGCTAGACCTAAGGGAAGGCATCCTCCCTCACCAGGCGGTTTGGAGTCCGTAGTAGGTCTTCACGCTCGAGGCGAAGCTCTTCTCCGTCAGCTCCTTTCGAGAGGGGTTCGACTTGTAATCCACGATTCCCTCCTTTCCCTCCTTTCTACCCGTGACTCCCCTTCTCTCCCCTCACCCTTCAATCCGGTCGAACACGCCCCGCAGTCGGTACGCTCTCTTCGCCTCCCCCTCTCCCGCCTCGCCGTCCACGCAGAACGCGGACTCCACGGCTACGGGCCGCACCTCGCGCTTGCGCGTGAAGAACCGCTTGATCTCGCGGCGCGCGTAGTTCATCACGCCGTTGTAGAAGCTCAGCTTCATGACCTTCTCCAGCGCGGGCGGCGAGAACAGCTCGCCGCGCCAGTGGTGTCGCATGATCGCCTTCAGCACGTCGTCGCGCCGCACCGCCTCGCCCGCCTCCGCGTACTTCGCGTACAGCGCCTCGATGGCCGGCTGGTTGTAGCTGCTGTTCACGATGGCCGCCACGTTGGAATCCGTGGGGGTGACGGCGATGCGGTCGGCGAAGGCCCTCTTGTTGTCCTCGTTGTAGAGAAGCTACGCGTGAGGCGCGGCGGGCGTGGCGACGGTAGCGAGGTCCTCGACGCAGCCGTGCATGGCGGAGCCGAAGGCGAGGTGGATGGAGGGCTCGGGCGTGATGCCGAGCAGCTAGGCGTGAGCGGGCGTGGGTGGGAGCACGTATTGGAGATAGAAGGCGTAGGGGCATTGGAAGTACTTGTTCATGCGGCTCACGCTCACCAGGTACCGGCCCTCCTCCTGCAGCACCGACAGGTCGTATGGTAGTGTGCTTGTTGTTGTTGTTGGTGGTGTGGGTGGTGCAACTGGCGTAGCTGGTATGGCAGAACGGGGGCCGTGGAGGAGGGCGGTGAGGAAGGGCGTGGGCTTGGCGGCGCGATGGCTGGGCGTGGTGGCGTTCTGTGTGAACTGCGTGTAGGAGAGGAAGGGCGGCGCCAGCGCGCGAGAGAGCAGTAGCGGGAAGGACGTGTAGTCGGGCGAGAGTGGCTGCCACTGCGGGTGAAGCCGTGAGGGCGAGCGTACCGGTTGGATGGAGGCGGAGTCGAGGAACAGGGCCTGAGGAAGAATGCTGGAGGAATACACGCGACGCGAGGGCAGCCGGGAGGCGTTCATCTGCGGCAGGAATAGGGACTACTTGTGGAGAGGGGAGGAAGGAGGTACAGTGTAGTAATTGGGACCGATGTCGTTATATGTCCCCACGATGACCACATTCTTGTCCCCCTCCTCCACGGTGGCCTCCGTCGCCGTGGCCTCCACATCGGCAGCGCGCAGCAGCTTCAGCAGCGGGTGTCCCTGCACGGCCTTCAGCCGGTCGGCGAGCGAGGTGAACGGGCACAGTGGAAGGTACTGCAGCAGGCTACGCGGTGAGGCGGAGAAGGAGCCAGCACTCGATGTAGTCGTGCAGCTTGTTGAAGGAGGTTTTGGGTGCGGCGAGCAGCGGCGAGCGGCCGTCCTCGATGTAGAGGAGTTCGTTGAGGAGGAGGAGGAGAGAGGATTGCCGCGAGGCGTCCGCAAGGAGGAAGGGGAGTTCTTGGAGCCGGGCGTAGAACTGATAGAGGAGGTAGGAGCCGGGGTAGAGGAGCAGGGAGTCGTGGAGGGAAGAAATGGTGCGCACGAGAAGTTGGAGGGATTGACGCTCTTCGCGGGGAAGGTCCTCCTGCACCGCCTCCTCCTTCACTTCCGCAAACAGCCCTCTCTTCTTGTCATGGGCGTTTCGGATCAGTCGCGTGACGGTCGCGGTGGGCAGATGTAACGACGGCAGCTGCAGCAGCTCCGCAAAGTTGCACTGCGCCGACTCCGGATCGTACAGCGCGCGCAGCACGTTCACGCCCTCGAACACGGACTGCTGCCGCTCCTTGGTCTGGTGGGCGATGCCTTCCGCCTCCAGCAGCGCCGCGAAACGGTCCACCTCGTCCTGCGTCTTGAAGAACACGCCGATCACCTGCTGCATGGGTTGGTTCAGCACGCGGTTCTCTGTCAGAAGCTGCTGCGCCTTGGCGAACGCCGTGTGCGAGATGATACCATCCAGACTTGGCGGGAACGCAGGGAGTGGCACGGCGGAACACGGCGTGGCGAGGAGGTGCTTGATCGTGTCGACCACGGCCTGCTGCTCGTCCATCGGCAGGTAGCACTCGCGCAGCCGAATGAGGTCCCGTGATGTCTTACCCCCCACACCCCCATTATTTGAAGGTGTGGTTGGTGTTTGTGGTGCGTGTGTTGTTTGTGAGTTAGCAAATACAGCATCCCATGACTGGACGGACGGTTTCGCTGGGAGTTTCACCTGCCCCTCCTTCCACTTCTTCACCTCGTCCATGGAGACTAGCTTGCGGGAGGCGTCGTTGAAGCGGAATGCCAGAAAGTCGATGTATTTCTGCGCGCAGCAGCCGCCTTCGATAGAGAGAGTTTTGAGGGTCGGACAGGCGGACTGGAACACGTGCTCGGGGTTTGAGCGGTCCTGACGTGGCTACAGTGAAATAGGAGGAGGAGGAGTACGATGGAGATGTGATGCGTGATTAGGGAGGGAGTGTCCATAGAGCTCAGCAGGGAGGCAATCAGTCGGTTCTGCACGTAGGAGTTGTTTTCGCAGCTGAAGACCACCGCCGAAGTGAATTGCTACACATCACTCACCTCCACAATGAATGCCTTCGCCAACAGCTTCAGTACATCCTGGTTGTTCAACAGACGAAGCATCAGGTCATTTACCGTCAGGAGGTGACGATCCTGCAGAAGCTGGTCAAACAGAGCGTAAATGGTCTCAAAGTCCTTGTACTTCTTGAACATGAACTGGTCCTCCTCGGCGCAGCCATTTGCAAAGAGGGAGGCGAGACGGCTGGAGAAATCAGCGGGAGAAATGCCGCGCGACTTGAGCATGTGGATATTTCGGAGGATAGACTGCGTCGTTTGCGCATTTGAGCCAAACATGCTGCTGTTCGACATCAGGAAGGGACGATTCGCCTCGAAGGTGATGAGCAGCTCTCTTTCCCCGATCAGCTTGAAACTCTCTCCCTTGAAGAGGTCAGGACAGTTCATTGCAGTTCCGCGGAGGAACGACGACAATCCATTCACATCCGCCTCATACGAATCCAAGGGGCTAAGTCTACAGATCATTCAACGATAAAGCAAATGCATATCGATTGCTTCCTGAATTCGCGCTCGTTCATAATCGCGGTTAGTGGGGATGAAGAAATCGCCCGAACGAATGGGATCAAGGATATGAGACGATGAGAATCGACGATGGATCGACATGAGACTCCAGCAAGTCCAGAATGCGCGTAATCCCCTACCGATCACTTTTCTCAAGAACGCATCCTACGGCGGTGGTCAGTCCGCAACCGTAGTTCCCCGAAAGCAGATAACTACTTGCCGCTATTCTTCACTTTACGGCGTGTTTCTCACTCGAAAAGGACTTGACAGCACACTGCAGCCTTTTCACACGTCCCCATACAGCCACTCTCCGCGGGAGAGAGCGAAGCATGAAGAAGAATGAAACAAACAGGTCATATCAGTTTTGCTTTGGTTACGTCCATGTGGTAAAAACGGAATCCGCCAAGCACGCGCTCCGGGAGCTCATCTTCAGTTTCTCCCTGAAGCACGTAAGCCAGCTCAATCACCATGCTGTCCGCCGAGAACAGGTACTTGCTCAGGTTTCTCGACATCGTACTGCTGTCCATGTCATAATCGCACTCCAAGTACGGAATAGGTGTTTCACCCTACACATCACCTCCCTCCTCATCGCCGACAGAGAAGTACGCGCTCTCTCCCTTGGTCCCGATGATGCACGGTGTGGTCCCCACAGCCTTGCGGATCAGGAAGCCTCCCTCTTCGATGTGCGGCAGCATCTTCATCCGCGCGTCGCGCCACTCCTTCGTCCCCGTCAGGAACCGCTCGCACAGCGCCGCTACCACCGCGTCCTGAGCGTCCTGCGGCTCCTGCAGCCGGGGAATGGCGAGATAGGACACGATGCTGATGTTGCCGGCGATCTGCAGGTTGATCACCAGAATGCACCGCGTGTCCTTCATCGATAGCGTTTTGATCTTGCTCAGCGCGCTCTCGGGGTGCGCGGCGATGTGGCTGATGCGCGCCGTCGACTTGAAGATGTCCACGCAGAGCAGCTTGCAGAAGCTCGGCTGCGACCGCAGCTTCACGTGGGTGGTGGGGTAGTCCTTGCTGCGCACCTTCCAGATGGTGCCGTCCACCTCCTCCCAGCAGTGGCTCTACGGGTCACGCCCGCACCCAGCACGCACCATCAGGTCGCACTCGGAGGCGTGCGCCACAGTGTTGGTGATGTACGGCGGCAGCAGCACCTTCTCCGACAGCGACCCCGATTCATTATCCGACGAGTCCGATGGGTCTGAAGCACTCCCGTCTCTCTCTGCCGCTCCTGATACACTCCCGTCTCTCTCTGCCGCTCCTGATACACTCCCGTCTCTCTCTACCGCTCCAGACGTTACGGTGGTTGAGATGGCTGCAGAAACGGAAGAAACAGTAGAGGCGGAGTCCTTCTCGGTGGTGGCGTCGGCGTGGAGGCTATTGACGATGCGCTCGATGAGGTTGAAGACGTGGTACTCGGGGATCTGACTGAGCATGGTGCCGAGCCCGGACATGCCCATGAGGAAGGACCGCTGGAAGGAGTCGATGTAGTACTGGTAGCGACTCATGCGGCCCGCCGGGTAGAGCGAGTAGATCATGGTGATGCGCGTGACGCCGCTGTTGACGGGCTCGACGCGGTAGCCAACGTCTGCGGTGAAGGAGAGGGGGAAGACAAACGCATTTCACCATCGACGAAGACGGGCGAGGGGGTGAGTGCGGAGCAGGAGGTGGAGGAGAAGAAGACGAAGTAGGCGTTGGCCTTCTCATCGTACTGGAAGTGCCGCCACACGGTGAAGCGACGTGGCGAACTCTTGATAATGCTGTGCATGAGGGAAGGGGAGTGGGGTCACCAGGGGTAATCGAGGATGTGAATGGGCTTGTAGAACAGCTGCAGGATGCTGTCGTTCTGGTCCATCCTCTCTACCTCCTTGGCGTACAAAAACAGGGGGTCCCACAGATTGCGCGCGCAGTCGCAGTCGACGAGGAAGTACGAGACGTACTCCATGTCGATCGGAATGGACAGCGTGAGCATGCGGTACGGGACACTGGCGGTGCTGTTCTGCGAATGAGGAGGAGGAGGCGTCCATGCCCAGTTGATGGAGAAGAGGAGGCAGCCGTCTCTGCTGGCTTCGAGGGTTGTGTCGAGCGAGGAGGCGTGGAGGAGGTAGGACAGCTGCGCGTGAGGAGACAGAGGAGAGGTCACTTCCTGCATGTTGGATGGGATCACGCACGACTCGACGCTGTCGCGAAGGCAGCTACTTTCTTCGCTCGTGCAGGCCAGAGGAGGGAGGACGAAGTCTGGGAATGACTCTCCGATCCCCACCGCTACCAATCGAATCGTCGTTCTCCTGCTCTTCTTTGTCCACGGAGCACTTGCAACGCTCGATTTCCGTTCGCATCACAGAAATCCAGTATCGCGCCTACCCTCAGAGATTGTGTAAAGCGCAAACCTTGTTATCCTCCGCTGCAAGCCACAAAACACGTTTTTCGTTCTCATATAAGGAGAACTGGTGGAAATCGTCATTCACGCCATAATCCACAACCTTCGAATGCTCCGTAAGATGGAAAATGGCTCTGGGTTTCTACTATGTCACAAGCAACCGCCGAAAGCACATTGTCGCGAAGACTGCGGTAATACACAATCTGGTCGTTTTGAAGCACGAAAAAGCGCTTCTTCCTAGTGTTTCACTCCCCAAATGCGGAGAATACCAAGTCATGGACATGCTGCCTTTCTTCAGGAGCCAACCACGAACATTTGTCGATTCCTCGAGGACCATCCAATTATCTGTCTAGTACGCTTTCGTACGAAGAAGACTTGATTGACACTAAAATCGGGCCTTCTTTTGGAGTGTCTGGTTCGTTGACTGTGCGGAAAACCGTTGGACTTTGAGCTCATTATTATTTTGAATCCAAATGGTCTCTCTCGTCATTACCGTTATGGAGGCTACCAACCTCCGCGAGACCGAGTTCCTGGGAAAGCAGGATCCTTACGTGGAAATCAGAACGGACAACGTCGTGAGAAACACCACCGTTAAGCAGAACGCTGGAACGAATGCCAGTATGGATCGGGCACTCCGCTGACGACATAGCTTGGAGAGAGGAGTTCCGTGTGACTGCCCGCGGCATGGCTGGAAGTGTTACGTTCAAAATGTACTGCCGATAGTGGAGGGTGATATGTAGTATGAACAAGAATATGATCAAGGACTCCCTGATCGGCACTGCTATGCTGGATCTGAACCAGGTCGCTGCCGTGGGCGGATATATGGACACAAATCTTCCGGTGATCAGCGATGGTCAGCACCGTGGCTTCCTGCACATTGTCATCCGATGGGAAGACGGTGATTCTGCGTGCTGTCCGTGATGCATAGCTCCCAGGTGCCCGCCTCCTCCTCCCGGCCATTACCCTCCTCCTCCTCCGGGTCACTATCCTCCTCCTCCTCCTGCCGGTCAGTATCCTCCCGGTCAGTATCCTCCAGGCCAGTATCCTCCTCCTCCGGGTGCTTTCCCTCCTCCGCCTAGATATCCGTATTAAAGGTTTGCTTCCTGTGTTTGTTTGCACATTGCACTTGTCTGTATTGATTTTCCGTTATTTCGCCAAGAGGCGCCTTTAATGCACTCCTTTTCAAGATCAAAAGCGGAGGGTGCACCTCAAATGGTATTATTCACTGTTTAATCAAGTGTTCGGAGAAAGAAAACACAATGGGAGTTTCATGGGCGTTTCTTATGAAAACACAACACAAGCATCTTCATAATTATCTTTGATCTGTGAAAATGGTTCCTCCTCCGCCTCCTCATGGCCACCCCGGCTTCCCTCCTCCTCCCCATGGTGGCCCTGGCTGCCCTCCTCCTCCTCGTGGTGGACCCGGTTACCCTCCTCCTCCTCGTGGTGGCCCCGGTTACCCTCCTCCTCCTCGTGGTGGCCCCGGTTTCCCTCCTCCTCCTCGTGGTGGCCCCGGTTTCCCTCCTCCTCCTCGTGGTGGACCCGGCTTCCCTCCTCCTCCCCATGGCGGACCCAGACGCCCTTTCTAATGTGATGTACTTGTGATTGCTGTTTCTTCCTATTTATATTCCTTTGTTGTGTATATCCGTTTTCCTAGCTGTGGAACCAGTAACAGGTGGGTGTCTAGGTGATCATCAATTCTCCTTCTCCTCTTCGACTCCATGAAGGATATCCAGTGGGCTTCTCGACTGCATCGTTGCTTCAGACTCACTGACTTCAGCGAGGATAGTACAGAGAATGGGAGTTTCATTCACTGGAACGATTCTCCTGCATCTTTTCACATATTCACTTGTAAACAATGGTTCCTTTTCCACCTCCCCCATACGGCGGTCCTGGTTATCCTCCTCCCTATGGTGGTCCGGGTTACCCTCCTCCTCCTCCTGGTCCTGGCTATCCTCCTTATGGATGTCCCGGCTATCCTCCTCATGGCCATCCCGGCTACCCGCCTCCTCCTCCGGGTCCCGGCTATCCGCCTCATGGCCATCCCGGTTGCCCTCCTCCTCCTCACGGAGGCCCGGGTTATCCCCCTCCTCCTCATGGCGGTCCTGGCTATCCTCCGCCTCCTCGTGGTGGTCCCGGTTACTATCCTCCGCCTCCCCCGGGCCCTGGTATGCCTCCTCCCCCTGGTAGCAACAGGGGTCGTTACTAAGCGCTATCCTGTTTGCATGTGTTTGTTGTAGTCTCGTGGTTAGGGTGACAGTTCTATGATCTTCTGTGTTATACTATGCAGTGTGCATCTTTTGGAACTGTAAGCAAGGATAACACTTCAAAACCGGTTTAGAGAAATGCCGCATATAGAGTTGTTTTGCGTTGGTCTATCCGAGCTATCTTCATTGCGTACTTCAACACGGGGTAATAACGATGATTCACACTCGACACACAATCACGCTATATCCGCTGTTCTATCCCGTATGTGTGTGCGTACCGTGAGCATAAAGTAAGTCATCAAGATGAATTTCCAACTCGGTGAAGAATGACTTCGGAATACGCTCTTTTCTCTCTTCTCAAAAAAGTTCTCTTTCAAAATGTATCCTCCTCCTCCTGGACCTGGTTACCCTCCTCCACCTCATGGTGGTCCGGGTTACCCTCCTCCGCCTCCTCCGGGCCCTGGCTATCCCCCTCCTCCTCCCGGTGGTCCCGGTTATCCTCCTCCGCCTCCCGGTGGTCCTGGTTACTATCCTCCGCCTCCTCCGGGTCCTGGTTACTATCCTCCGCCTCCTCCGGGCCCTAGCTACTACCCTCCTCCACATGGCGCTCCCCATCGCCGTCCTGCCGATGATGATTGCACCATTTATTAACGACGATGTTAGCTAACTCATTGTTTGAATATCTGTTTCTTTGACATCTGTCTGTAGTTCATTGGCGTTGTGCAAAGCGAGTACTCAAGAAGAGACATATGTCCTCCACTCCCCACGCTGAATGCAGTGCAGAACAAACAGACCACTTTCGAGAGGATTCAAGCTCCTTGTTAATCTCGTCCAACCCCTTCACCTGCGGCATTTTCACAACGCCCCACTTCAAGCCCTTCTTCACAGGAGCCGCTTCTTCCTTTTTGTCCTCCTTTTCAACGACCTTCTCCATCTTCACCACCTTGGGAGCCGGCGCTGGCTTCGGAAGTGCATCCTGGAAGGGAGCGCGGATGATCTCGAACAGCTCGTCCGGAAGCGTCTTCTTCAAGTGCAGCTTGAAGAACAGAACGTAGATACCCGTCACCAGCTCCTTGTTCGCCTCCACCAGCTCCTTCGTCAGCATCGCCGAGCACAGCGCCTCCACCTCCTGCGCAAACCGACGCAACGCCGCCGTCGCCTCCACGTCGTTCGCCACGGCTCGCCGCAGCACTGACAGCTGCTGCAGCTTCTCCTCTTGGCCCGCCCGCTGCAGTGCGGCGCCCAGCGCGCTCGCCAGCTCGTCCGCCTCCTTCTTGTTCTTGCGCACGCGCGCCTCCAGGAAGCCCACGCACGCCAGCTCCTCCTCCAGGTACTCACGCGTTTCCTCCAGCAAGCTGCGCGCATCGAACCCGCTCTTCAGCGACTCGCCCAGCGCGCGCAGCTCCTCCGCCGACCGCGCCTGCGCCGCCTCCAGGGGCTCACTCACCGCGTGACAGGCCTCCGCCGCCCGCGCCGCGTGCTCCACACGCTACGCCTCAGCCACAGCCCACTCACTCACATCACGCTGCGCACGCAGCGACTCCGCCTTCTGCGCGCACTGCTTCTGGCTCGTCTCCACGCGCTGCTGCACGGCGGCCAGCTTCTTCTCCTCCATCTCCAGTTTCTTCTCCACGCCCGCCAGCTCCGCCAGCAGCGCTGCCCGCCGTGCCGTCAGCTCCGCCACGGACGCCTGCAGCGCGCCCATGGCCTGTATGTCGGACTGCGTGTCGGCCGCACCCTTCGCCTCCAGCGCCTCCAGCTCGCGCGTCAGCGTCTCATTCTCCTCCTGCGCGCTCGCCGCGTTGGCGGGCACCACCAGCACCTCCTCCACCGCCACGCGAGGCCTCTGCGCCACCTCCGCCACGGCCTCCGCAGATACCGCAGGTGCCAGCGAGCACGCCTCGTAGCCCAGCTTCACGCACTTGAAGCGCAGGTCGCGACGCATGAACTGGCTCTTGGGATCGCTGCCCTCGATCTTGGTCATGGCAGTCTTCGCCTCCTCTATGCGTAAGAAGAGTGCGGAGGCAATACCGATCAACGATGTGAGATTCGCCATTTGAATCACGGTGGAGTGGGAGGCGCCGTCGTGAACCCCAACTCGGTTCAGGAACTGCTCGAAGAGAGAGAGGGCGTCTGCCTCGCTGCAGGGAAGATCTTCGAGATAATCGTGAATACCGACAAACGCATCCGCGAGTTGTGTACTGATGTCCTACGGCTCATCGGCCATGCCATTTCCAACAGAAGGGATCAAGAAAAGGGTTCGCAAGAACTGCGCCAGATCAGCCTTGGGCAGAGCGACGTCTTTCATGTGGAGCATTCGAACGAAAAGCGCGTGGACGATGGAGCCGTTCAATAGAACCAGCTGCTACCCATCACCCGCACAAACGACACTCACATCCTCCTTGGACGAAGAGTTGTACCAACGAGTCAGTCCAGTCAAGACGTCGGAAACGTTGGGAAGGGAAATCACCTCTTGCAGGGTCTTCGCCAAGGAAATCACGCTGCTCTCTTCGCGCTGAGGATCCATCTTCGGAACCTCTTGCATCGCATTCGGCTGTTCCTCCTTCTTGTCCTAAGACTCAGCATGGAGAAGATGGACAACTCGCAAGAAAGATATGATGGATTTCACGGCCAATTCCGTATCGTCGATGTCGAGTCCCTCACTCCAGAGCTTATCGAACGCGTGTTCAACCTCCTTCACACCAAAACCAACCTTGGCCACTCTCGCTATAATATCTGCAACAGGACCTATTCAGTTACTCCTTAGTGAGATAGAACCACCCTTTGAAGGCAGTGAGGATGAAGACCGAACGGAAGAGTCCGAAGCATTTCCCTTCTTATTTGATTTCTTTCTGGGAGCCATGACGATTACGATGTCAATCAATTCGCAATGAATTGAAGGTTTTCTTTTCACGCACTAGTTTTGAAACGCACTCAGTTATTGAAATTGTTGCGCTCTGTGGGCTCCTCTCAAACCAAAACACGCATTGCAATCAGCAACAAACAGAGCATTACTCTTTGTTTCCCTCTTCAGTGCTTAAAAACCCAACCAGAATCGCCTCGTCAATGCGGCTGAGGGCTGACACAGTCTGTGACCACAATTCCGAAGTGCGAGGGCCCTCCTCGGTCTATTCCTCATCCATACATCGCGCGCTTACAGTGAAAAGCGAATAATGGTCGGCAAATCGGAGAATCTCTGCAACAGTGGCCAGGTTGTCCTTCTGCAACGCACCCTGCGGCACGGCCACTGACTGCACGAACTGCAGAATGCTCATGCTCTATTCGTCACATCACGATTACAAGCCCACCATCGACCAGACGGTGGTAAAGCCCTCCAGGATGATCAGCGAGTCGAAGCGCAGCTCCAGCACGTCCCTCAGCAGCGCCACCAGCTTCGACAGCACCTCACTCTCCACAATTCGGGTTACCCGCGGTTTTTCATTTCCGCGGGAAGACTGCACGACTCCCGCGGACACCAACAGCACGCCCTTGAGTCCGGGCAGCACGTCGTTGATGACGCACTCGCAGAACAGTCCGGAAGGCACGGCCAGCACGCCGTCGCTGCACACCAACTCCTATGCCTCACACCGCCACTCGGTTCCCACGCGCAGCACATCCAGCACCTTGTCGCAGTTGTCCTTCTGCACGACATCACAGTACCGGCACACCATCTGCAGGATCGGCACCCACAGCTCCCGAATCAGCGCCTCCTCTTCCTTCTCAGTCGCCTCCTCCTTCTCACTCTTCTCACTCTTTTCTTCCACACTCTTCTCACTCTTCTCACTCTTCTCGCTCTTCAGAGCCTCATGCTGGGCGATGATACGCCAGCAGTTACGGCTCAGCACCAGCGCGTCCTCCATCAGTGTGGCGAACACGTCCGGCGTCACGGCCACCGACTGCAGCGTGGTGTCCAGCAGCTGCACGGCGCACGGCGGAAGCGCGTCCGCGTTGGCCTTGCCGAACATCAGGTCCAGACTCTTGTAGCAGCGACTATGCCTCATACGCCGCCAGCGCGCTCACCTCATGGCGTGCGGCGCGCTCATGCACCGGTTCATGATCTCGATCACCGTCTTCCAGCAGCCCACCACGCCCAGCATCGTCCCGTACTCGGACACCAGCACCGTCAGCCCGCTCGCCAGCACCGAGGCCACCGGCTGGAAGACCTCCACGGGCAGGCGCGTGACGGCGTCGAGGACGCTGAGTAGCTTGTGCACGGGCGCGGTGACGCCGGCGGAGAGGAAGAAGTAGATGAGGTCGAAGGTGCTCTCGATGAGCGCGAGCAGCTCCAGGTTGAGGAAGAGACACTGTTCCACGACGGAGAAGAAGAAGGCCAGCACCGGCTCCTGCGCCACCTCCACGCGCTTGGCGTTGGCCTTCACCACGCCGGTCAGCAGCTTGATCACGAACACGCGCGAGTACATGCACGCCACCACGGAGGGCCGATGCTCCTCGTCCTTCTTCCGCTGCCGCAGCTCTACGCTTGATCGTGCCGCTCGCCGCTACGGTAGGGCGACTCCGCGAGGTGCACCGCCGCGCCGATGAAGGTGAGCAGCGTGGTGTTGGCCCACTCCTGCGAGGAAGCGAAGAGCAGGTCCAGCCGGCACTTGTCGACGCACTCCAGCATGCTCTCGATGCTCGTCGCCTCGTGCGCCGTCATCTCGTACGGATTCGCCACACCCTCCTCGTTCGTTTCGCTGTCTTCACTGTCTTCACTATCTTCGCTGTCCTCGTCACTTGCATTGCCTGCATTGCCTGCATTGCCTGCATTGTCTGTCTCGCCTGCATTGCCTGCATTGTCTGCATTGCCTGCCTCGCCTGTCACCTCGCCTGTCACCTCATTCACCTTTTCAGCAGCATCGCCACTGGCGGAAGCACTCGCCCTGTTCTCCTCCAGCCTGCGCGACGCCTTCTGGAAGTCCACCCACATGGCGGGGTTGATGGGCGCCATCTGGATGTGCCGCTCCTCCGTGTCCTCTTCGGGACTCCACGTGAACAGCCGCGACAGCAGCCCCGACCGGTTGGCGTACTTCTCCTCGATGATGCCCTCCACCATCGTCTGCGCGTTAAGGCGCCCGCCCGCATTCGCAAGGATATCACCAGCGTCTCGCGCTCGTTCGTCGACAGCAGCTGGAACTTGGGCTGCGTCAGCGCGTCCACGGGGAACAGGCCCAGGAAGTACAGGTGGCACAGCGCCTCCACCACTTCGTTCCAGCTCTTGTCCAGCGTGCTGCCCAGCTTGCGCACGATGCCGCAGAGCGAGACCAGGCACAGCTGCGCGGTGGGGTGCTCGCCCAGCGCGATGACCTGCTCCACGGGGTCGTTGTCGCCGTTCTCGTTCACGTACTCCGCCATCACGTTGCTCAGCCGCATCAGGAAGTAGATCAGGCTGTCCAGCACGTTCTACGCCTCACCGCCCGCACCCGCACCCACCGTCAGGTTGAAGTACGCCGCGACGTGCGCCAGGATCACGAAGCTGTCCAGACTGAACTCCAGCAGCTTCGTGTCCTCCGTCGCCTCCAGCACCGCGCCCGCCGCCGCCAGGACGGGGCCCCACACAATCGAGAAGATGTCGCGGTCGTACATCCCGGCGCTGCAGTGCAGGCAGTTCTTGAAGAACTCGGGCGAGTGCGCGATGAACTGCTGCGTCTGCGGCACGTGTGTCTGGCGCATCACGTTCACCCACTGCTCGTTGCGCAGCTGGTCGTCGTTGGTCTACGCCTCACCGCGCGCCGCGGCGCCCACGCCGTTGCTGGTGAAGATCTGCTCGCTGGCGATGCTCTTGTACACCTCCACCAAGAAGTCCTCGCCCAGCTCGCGGCCGTTGTTCATGGCGCCGTAGGACTTGTTCAGCTTGATGAAGTCCTTCAGCTGCATGTGGCTCTCCGGCTTCATCTGCCGTTAAGCCACCTCACACGGTCGCAAGGATATGTTCGGGTTGTGCAGGTCCGTGTTCAGCATGATCACCGAGAAGCAGAAGCAGTAGGTCACGTCGGGGTTGATCAGGATGTCGTGGTCCTTCGTCTGCTCGTACGCGTAGGTCGCGAACGACTCCATGATGCGGTCGATCTGCTGCGCCTCGCCCGGAAGGCGGAACGTGTCCAGGAACATGCGCAGCGCCGTCAGCACCGAGATGTTCGTGAAGTCGAACGTGTGGATGTACTCCGTCAAAATCTTCTTCGTCTCCTCCGTGTTCTTCCCCAGGAACTCGCCGATCCGCTCCTTGTTCAGGTCCGGCGTGAACCGCAGGAAACTCGCGATGTCCGCAGGCGACGCCGGCGTCGGCAGCAGCTTCGTCTCCTGCAAGTACTTCAGGCCCTCCTTCGCCGACTGGTTGAAGATCAGCGCGCCCTTCTGCAGCGTGCGCTTGCGCAGCTTCGCCACCCACAGCATCTGCGGGCTGATATGGTAGGAGCACTCCGCCGCCTCCGACTCCGCCTTTGCCTCCGCCACTACAGGCAGTGCAGGCACCACCGGCAGCGCGTGGCCGTCCTCGATGGCTCGCTGCTGCTGCTCCTGCTTCGCCAGGATGCGCCGGTCGATGCTCTTGATCCCGTTGTGCATGATCGTCAGCGCGAACGCCGCCGTGGAGGAGGACGGCGACTTGTCGTTCAGCGCCAGCTCCGAGAGCTACGTATAAGCCGGCATATTCGTGCGCACCAGTTTGTACAGCGTCTCGAGCATGTCGCAGCGCTGCGAGTCGCAGTCGTAATTGACGTAGAGGTCGACGAGGAAGGTCGGGTCGTAGCTCAGGTCGATCAGCATATCCAGCACCAGCGGCACCAGCGCCGCGTTCTTGGCGTTGCCCGCCAGCGACCAGAAGACGATGCGCTGGAAGAAGGTCTCGATCTGCAGCTTCAGCTCGAAGCGCATCACGCCGGTGAAGAAGGACAGAATCCGGAGGATTTCGGCCAGCATGACGGAGGGCACGGAGGGCCGCAGCGCCAGCATGATCAGGTGCTTGAAGAACTCGTCGGAGATCACGGCGAAGAAGGGCTGCGAGGACGCGATCACGCTGCCGCAGGACTCCAGCGCCATGCGCATCAGCCGCAGGCACAGGCACAGCGTGTTGTTCGAGTCATCCTCCGACACGCCCACGCCGCGAGCCTACGCGTCAGCGCGCCACGGCGGAACCACGTTGGGGTTGATGCGCGAGGACAGGAAGGTGATGATGCGCAGCGCCGCCACGTCCCAGCACGGCGCCCGCTCGCCCGCGGCGTTGCGCACGGTGGGGGACGCCTGCTCGCTGGTGGCGTCGGGGGTCTCGGGAGTGAGGGTGTGCGTCGACATGCCGCGCTTGATCTTGAACTGCATGCCGGTCAGCTTGTGCTGCTGCATGTGCTGCTCGTTCAGCTCCATGATGGACTGCGATGAGGAGAAGTGGCGGAAGATGATGATGGTGATGTCACGGAGCACTCGCTCCGCCACCTTGCGCAGCAGACGCGAATAGCCGACCTAGATGTGAATCACGCCAACGGCTCCGACTTCCTGGCTGTTGATGAAGACGGTGTCGAAGATCGTCCAAATGTCGTCATCGCTCAGCACGTTTCCCACCGGGAGGGAAATGGTCGAGCGGAGCAGTTCGAGCATGTGCACGAGGACAACTTCGTCCTGGCTCCGATCCGTCGCCTCAAACTGGCACCTGGCAACCGCTTCCAGAAGAACGCCCATGGACACGCGAATGTTGACGGAGTTCTCCTGGATAATGCCCGTTTGGAGGAAGGTGTCGATCGCCGTAAGCACCGACTCCACGATCGGGCCGGTTACGTTGGAACTCTTCAAAACCAAGATGAAGGGCGCCAGAAGGACATTTGAATCGATAGACTCCACGACTACACATTAGTCCTCCGACTCCACTGCGTACGGATCTCGTTATCAGAAACCTGGCTCAAAAGGCTAGTGAGGGCTTCGATTAGTTTGTGCTCCTGCAAATCCGAATTATAGGACTATGCAATTAGAAAAGAAGGAAGAAGAGTGCAATTAACTCCGCTCTCCAACGACTATTCAACCGGAGACGCGAAAGCACCGTTCGAATCTCTCCAACGATGATGTTCTTTGCCGACATCCAAATGCGGAAATTTGATTGTGGAACAACAAAGAGTCTGATGGATGGGAATGGTCAAAAGGCGTGTCCATTGAAAGGGGAGTGTGAGAGTGGTTGTCTATGGTGAGGTTAGTAACAAAGGAGAGAGGATTCGAGTCAGAGAGGATGTGTCAGTAATTGTCACACATCGGATAGAAGATGGCCCATTTGGGTTGTGTTGGTGATTATGAGTTGATAGAAATGCAAAACGAAACGTGAGACGATAACTGTGGAAATGAGTCAAAGAGAGTGCTATAATGTGTTCAAGGCACGGAATCGGAACACGAATGAGATTGTAACAATCATGAGAGTGAAGAGTGGGTTCAATACGGAGGCTCTCGAATCACGCTTCAACGATTTGAAAACATGTGACTCGATGTTTGTCGTGAAGTATAAGGATCTTGTGAAGAAGGATGGCGTGTTATGGGTTGCCATGAAGGGAAGGGATGAGGAATAGGTTGTGATGGAATACGGTTGTTATATTCCCGTTGAGTCTGTGATTCAGAGGAAGGCTTACATGAATCAGTGTGAATTGTGTGAATTCGCCAGTTGCTACTTACTGGGGCTGAGACAACTCTATGGGAAGGGTCTTGTAAACAAAGTAGTCGACTCATGACCCGTATGAATCAATAGGGCATTCGACCCGTTAATGTGTATCTCACGGAGTCGGGCGGCGTGAAGTTCGGTTTCTTCGGACTGACAAAGATGGCACAACGCTTCTTTTAGAACGGTGAAGTGATTCAGTCCACAGACTTCAGGGTGTATGAGGGTGATGTGTTGACTATGGGGGTTTTGCTAATGGAACTGTACAACTACTACTATGCTTATTTTGAGAATAGCGAATGCATATGTCCCTCAGATGAGTGCTATTTCTTCGTTTCTCAGTGTCTTTTCAGCGACGTAAAGAAGAAATCGGTTGTAAAGAAATTGGTGGCAGTGAGTGTCGTGGCAATGAATGACCAATAGCGTAGTTTCGTGAGGGAAACCGTGAAGCGAATGAAGCAGGAGGGCTTTTCCGCTGTGTTGGCTGAGAAGGCACGGCATCTTCAATACAAGGCCCTTTGTGATCCTATACTGAATGACAGCATGATAGATTCAACTGTGGTCATGAGAAGAAGAGAGAGTATGTGCTGGTGTGAAGGAATAGTGACTGCTTCCTCTTCAGTGATTGTGGAGTTGAGTGTGAAGAGAGTGATTGAGGTGGACGTTCACGCCCGCAAGCTATTGAGTGTCGGCAAGGAGGATTTGAGTGGTGTTGACCACAATCAGGTGTTGGATTTGAGTGACGATGGAGAGCGATGGGAAGGCGATGTGCTAAACGGTCAACCCTACGGTTGGGGTGTGGAATACGACAGTAAGAACAGAATGGCTTATGAGGGATTCCGACTTGGAGAGGTGAACGTGTGCTATGGCATCCAGTACTACTCGGACCTAGGAGTGATTGAGTATAAGGGAGAGTGGTTTGAAGGAAAGCGGTGAGGACGAGGCGTTTGGTACAATCGAAAAGGAGAAGTGAAGTTTGATGGAAAATGGATCGATGATGGTCATGAAGTGGGAACGAGGGCCGAAATGGGAGAGGATCCTCTCCTTCACAGCTGTATTGAAGAGCTGACTGTGAGTAGCAATTGCTGCAATGAAGAAGAATGGGCAGCCCTCGATCTTTCCTTCATGTTCAATCTAAGAGAGTTGAAGGTGGGAAACGAGTGCTTTTTGTATGTGCAAGAGATGATGCTGGTTGGATTGAAGAACTTGGAGAGCGTGACAGTTGGAGACGACTGCTTCAATAGCAAGCTGTTTGACATGTATCCTGACCACAGATGCCACTTCCATTTGAAGAATTGTGAGAGAATAAAGGAGTTGAAGATTGGTTGTGATTCATTCGCATACTATTCCACTATCGATATTGAGTGTGTTGATAGTTTGGAAGTGATCGAAATTGGAGGAATGAATGAAATAGATGGCTGTTTCATCTATTCTTCATTGGAATTGAAGAGTGATTCTCAGTGGATGAAATAATGACCTGCCCAGACTGAAATCACTTCTCTTTGGTAAGTTTGCATTCTATAATTGTTCTCGTGCAGTATTTGAGAGTGAATGGGTTGAAGAGAGAATGATGAATAGACTTGCCTGAATTGACTTCCATTCAATTTGGTGATGGTGCATTCACTTTTAATGATGATGAATCAACTGAATTGATCATGCGAAGTGGTGATGATGAAATGAACTGATGAATAGACTTGC
>ERZ827156.1561-NODE-1561-length-26690-cov-30.130167_pt1 | contig 26690 bp, 23 predicted proteins | sample MGYA00519919_ERZ827156 | MGnify/ENA primary metagenome ERZ827156 (study PRJEB31778, sample SAMEA3449269) | human gut metagenome | biome: human gut; feature: human-associated habitat; material: faeces | place: United Kingdom | collected 2010/2012 ...
GGATGTGTCCGAAAAGACACTGATTCAGCTCCGTAAAAAGCACCATATCAATCCCCACGGAGAAATTGAGGCTTGATTACCTCGATAAAAATGCGTAACTTTGCAACGCAAAACAGCAAAGAATAGCGATTGGAGAGCCAATCGTATCAATGATATTCATAACATAACACCGCATTTTGTTTTGACGAAAATCTGGTAAATTTTTGAATACAAGAGCAAATGCGTGAAAGTTATGCTATGCTCAAGCATAGCGTGCTGTCACGTTTTCTTGTATAGGCAGTACCAGAGCCTTCGTTAAAAAGCATGTTCAGCACGCCTTTTTTGTTAATATCTTACGATTTATTGAATAAAACAAACCGAATTTTGTTCAATACAACAATTTAATTGAATATAAATCGCTATATTTGCAGTCTAAAACGGACTGTAATGAAAACAACGATACTCAATCAGCGGGCGGAACGTGACGAATTGTTGTCGCGACCTTATCAGCAACGGCATACAAAGTATGACGCTGACGAACTTTTGCAAAACCCGCTTATAAAACTTATAACTGGCCCTCGCCGCGTAGGTAAATCCGTTTTTGCTCTATTGATGTTGCAAGGCAAGAATTTTGCTTACCTCAATTTTGACGATAACCAGTTGCTCGAAAAGTGGGACGAGGATCTGGCAATGTCGGCTCTTGATGATGTCTATCCCGATTATGATTTCATGCTGCTTGATGAAATTCAGAATCTTCCTGATTGGGATTTGTGGGTAAGCAAGCTATATCGCCGGGGAAAGAATCTGATAATAACCGGCAGCAATGCCAATATGTTGAGCAGTGAAATGGCAACAGTTCTGACAGGGCGTTATCTCCAGATTGAAATGTTGCCTTTCAGCCTTGAAGAAACCATGAGGTGGAAAAACATCAGCCCAGACCGCGAGGAACAGGCGACACAGGCAATAGTGCTGGCAGATGACTATATGCGAAACGGCGGGTATCCTGAAACAATCCCGGCTCGTAGCATCACCAAGAGTTATCTCTCCACGCTGTTTGATTCAATTCTGCTGAAAGATGTCGCCCAACGTCATAATGTAAGGAATACGACCGACTTATACAACCTTGCCACATATCTGTTGTCAAACTTCTGCAATCCGATTTCTGCTAACGAACTTGCAGGTGAACTGGGTATGTCAAGTGTGGCGACTACAAAGAAATTCTGCGACTATCTCAACGAGCCTTACCTGTTCTTCTATTTGCCACGCTTCAACAACAAGTTGAAACTGATGAACAAGGCTCCGAAAAAGGCATATGTCGTTGACAACGGCTTTGTGCAAAGCACAGCGTTCAATCTAAGCGAAAACCTCGGAAGACTGTTGGAAAACCAAGTCTTTGTAGAACTCCTGCGTCGTGGCTACATCCCCGAGCAGACGCTGTTCTATTACCGCACCCGCAACGATAAAGAGATAGATTTTGTCACCCGCAAAGGCACGAAAGTAGAGCAACTGATACAGGTCTGCTACGATATGACCTCTGAGAAAACCCGCAAACGCGAACTCGACGCCCTTGTCGAAGCCGCAGAAGAACTCCACTGCGACAATCTTCATATCATTACCAATTCGCAAGAAGAACAAATCGAGTGGAAAGGAACTGCAATATTGGAGACATCAATACAAAATTTCTGACACTAAACTATTTACAATAGAGTAGGTTTATGATTATCTTAAAAACGAAGGACTGATATGAATACATTGAAATATAAGGATTTTATCGGCTCGGTTGCATTCAGCGAGGCCGATGGCGTATTCTTCGGTAAAATCGAAGGCATCGACGGACTTGTGAACTTTGAGGGCGAAAGCGTTGCCGAACTCACCAACGCCTTTCACGAAGCGGTGGATGATTACCTTGCTTATTGCGCCGAGGAAGGCATCGAACCCCACAAAAGTTATTCCGGCTCACTTAACGTGCGTCTTACTCCCGACATCCACACCCGCGTGGCATATCTTGCCAAACAAGCAGGCGTTTCAATCAATTCATTTATACGCACTGCCGTCGAAAAACAGATTGCCGCCATGCTCTGACGGTATGATATTTTAACGCCATAGATGCTTGGTAATCGGCGAAAAAGCATTAACTTTGCATTATCCCAATGGAATAATGGGGAAGAACATTGAAATAGTGTCGTGTGCAATTCGTGAACAACGGATATAACGGCATTACAATATTCTGAATACTACTTAGTTACAACGATACACCCCGGCTTCTCCGGGGTCACCCTACAAAACATCAAATCACAGCAAGCCTCTGAAATCACCCCGAATTCAGAGGCTTTTCAATTTTCATCCCCGCCCAGCGCGGGACGCGGACTAATTGGACTAATTGCGGACTAATTGCAAAAAAGTAGGCTAAAAGTGGTGTATATTATTGTTGTTCAATCGCTAAAAACATTTGAAAGCTTTTCAGCATGCTGAAAAGGCGTTTTGTGGCTCTAACCGCCGTCCATCCATTTTACATCCACTATCCCCGGAGAGCGCGGGACGCGCGGTTTATTTACAACCGCCTGCGGAGCGCGCAGCGCGGAGTTGGCGGACACGGACACCCATAAGAACTCCGATGCAAGCCGCGGAGCGCGCGCAGTCACGGCACGGCGACAGCCAAGGCCCGCACACAACCATTGCCGCCCCTCCATTTTACATTTCCAATTTCCATATTACATCCCCAAAAAACACCAAAAAGGTTATACATATACAACCTTTTTAGAGATTTATTATTACCTTTGTACGGATGTAACAACAATTTCACATGAAGTATCTTAATATCAAAAAGGCACTTGCCGCTTGGCAGAACATACAGCCGCTGATTGAGAAAGACAGGGAGAGGCTTAGCCGTCGTTTTACTGTGGATTTTAACTATAACAGTAACCACATCGAGGGTAACACACTGACTTATGGGCAGACAGAAATCCTGTTACTGTTCGGCAAGGTAATCGGCGAGGCCGATGTGCGCGACGTGGAGGAGATGACAGCAAGCAATGTCGGTCTGCGGATGATGACAGAGGAAGCCGCTATTAAAGAGATACCGTTAACGCAGAATTTCATCCGAACATTGCACAAAACACTCTTACGCGAGAATTACACCGTCTATCGTAATTTGCCCGGAGGGGTGCAGACAAGTTATGTTATACACGCAGGGCAATACAAGACACGCCCCAATAATGTAATCACAAGATACGGGGATAGATTCGAGTACGCCTCACCGGAGGAAACTCCTGGACTTATGGCTGACTTGGTTGACTGGTACAACACCGCAGAACAGGAGGGGAAACTATCTCCGGTTGAGTTGGCCGCGTTATTCCACTACCGCTATATCCGCATACATCCATTTGAAGACGGCAACGGGCGTATCGCCCGACTGATGGTAAATTATATTCTCACTCGCCACAATTACCCGATGATTGTTGTCCGCAGCCGTAAGAAAAGCGAATATCTTGAAGCTCTCCATCAGGCAGATCTTGAAGTTGGTCCGGTACCAAGTGATGGAGCACATGCAGATATCAAGAATATACATCCATTCCTTAAATATTTCAATAAATTGGTGGCAACTGAGATATATAACGATGTATTGTTTGTAAGCGAGAAAAATGAAAATGTCTGGTGGTATGATGGAAAACGGATTGCTTTCCGCACGCCCAACTATACTAAAATCCTGAACGCCATGCGTACTCAACCGACACTGACACTTGCAGACATGAAAGAAGAAACTGGAATCAGCGTCACAGCAATCCAAAAACTACTTGACCAGCTCATTTCTAAAAAATATGTGGAACGCGGCGAGAAAGAAGGAAGTTGGCGAGTGTTCCTGACACAATAGCCAATCTCGCACTCCTATCGTGGTAGTACCAATTGGAATAAACAGTATATCTCAACACTGATTTGTTCCAAATTTAGCCATGAATAAATCATTTAGTGATTTTGTGATAAACCCGTTAAGCGTGCATTTTACATCCCCCATCCCCGGTGAGCGCGGGACGCGCGGTTTCTCTACAACCGATCGCGGAGCGCCTACGGCGCGGAGCTGTCGGACGCGAACGCCCACAAGAACCCCGTGACGAGCCGCGGAGCGCGCGCAGTCACGGCTCGGCGACAGCCAAGGCCAACACACAACCATTGCCGCCCATCCATTTTACATTCTCCATCTCCAATCCCCGAATTTATTCCGAACAAAATCCAACACTCGCGTGTCGTAATAGAATAGAAACAAAATCTTTTTTGACATGCTTTCCTACCTCATAGACACCCAAGACCCGGTAGTCAAAGAAACTGCCCGCAATCTCGCGCGTTTCATCTCCGACACCGACGGCTTCTCCTATTCCGTGGCATCCTTCATCATGAACATTGTTGACTGGATTCTTGGTGTGTTTGGCCTTGAGCACAACACATCCCTCGTCACATTCCTATATGCCACCGTAGTGCTTGCGGTAGCCATCGTTGTCGGCTATATATTCCAGTGGATATTGCTACGGAGCGTCGAGCTGATTGCCAGACATTGGAGCAACGCCACCTATAGGTCCATCAACGGCCAGAGATTCTTCCACAAAATTTCTCGGTTGATACCCCCGCTGGTATTTCTCGCCCTCATTCGGTTCACGCTCTCCAACCATGACTCCCTTGCCGATTTTCTCACCAAAATCACGCTCATCTACATGGTTATCGTGTTCACCATAGCCATAAACGCACTGATCATGACCATTTGGGAACGTGTGGATGCAAGGGCCAACAAACGCAAACTCCCCCTTGGCAGCCTTGCGCAACTTGCCAAAGGCATTGCGTGGATCATAGCCTCAATCGTCATCATAGCCCTTATCGTTGACAAATCTCCACTTGCACTGCTTACCGGACTTGGTGCTTTTTCGGCTGTATTGATGCTGATTTTCAAAAACAATATTCTCAGCGTGGTTGCCGGTGTGCAGCTCTCCGAGAACGACAGCCTTCATGTAGGTGACTGGATTGCCGTTCCCGGCACAAATGCCAACGGCACCGTTCAGGAAGTGTCGCTCGTGGCCGTGAAAGTCCTCAATTGGGACAAAACCACCACAACCCTTCCGCCATACAACCTCATCTCATCCGGATTCACCAACTATCGCAGTATGCAGCAAAGCAACACCCGTCGCGTTTGCCGCAGCTTCATGATTGATGCCGACAGTGTACTTCCGGCCACCCCCGAGATGCTTGAACGCATCCGCAAAGTACCGATGATGGATGCCTTCATCACCAAAAAACTTGAGCAGAAAGCTGCCGGAATGATTGCTGATGTCAACAACCCCGCCGGACTCGTAAACGGGACTATCGACACCAACCTCGGCCTTTTTAGAGCATATATGAAAATGTGGCTTGATGCCAACCCCAACATCTCGCACAGCAGCGACTGTTTCGTTTCCACTCTTGCCCAGACATCAGCTGGCATACCGCTACAAATCTATTGCTTTACCAACACTTCAGGATGGTTTCCTTACGAAGGCATTCAGGACACCATTTTTGAACACGTTGCCGCCATGCTTCACCTGTTCCAACTCTACACGTTCGAGAACCCCTCCGGTCGCGACACCGTCATTGACGGATTCCTTAGCCCGGGCAAAAACATCAACGAAGTCTTCGGCATCCCCTACCCGTTCTTCCGTGATTCTGACGCACCCGTTTCTCCCTCACCGGCCCCTGCCACGCCCCCGCAACCAGACCGGCAATAGCCCCCTTTGTTTGGAAAAGCGGCAGAAACAGCCCGATTTCGTTTGGAAAAGCGGCAGAAAACAGCCAATTTTGTTTGGAAAAACGGCATAAATCTCTATATTTGCGCCATAATTAAGCAATTAGCCATTTATGCTCTACCGTACACTCACCTCCTTCATTAAAAACTACTATCATACTTCCCGCAACGCCCTTCTTCTCACCGGAGCAAGACAAACAGGAAAAACTTTTTCTGTGCGACATTTCGGAGAATCTTTTGCCAGTTTCATTGAAATAAACTTCATTGAAAATCCCGAAGCAATTGATATTTTCAAAAACATCACATCTGCCGATGAGATACTGACTCGTCTGTCTCTTTTCTCCGACAAGCCTTTAATAAAGGGCAAAACTCTTATTTTCTTTGATGAGGTGCAGGAATGTGACTCTGTCATCACGGCGTTGAAATTTTTAGTAGAGGAAGGAAGCTATCGCTATATCCTCAGCGGGTCACTGCTGGGTGTTGAACTCAAGGACATCAAATCCGAACCGGTAGGATTTATGGGCATTAAAGAAGTATTCCCACTCACTATTGAGGAATTTTTCATAAATCTCGGTGTAAACCGCCGGATACTTGACTCTCTGAAAGACATATGGCGTAATCCTCGCCCTATAGATGAAATTGTTCATCGAAAGCTTCTGGAGATTTTCCGGTTATACCTTATTGTTGGCGGAATGCCTGCGGCGGTGGCAGAATACGTTCAAAGCAACAATCTCAAATCTGTAATCGAAATACAAAAAGACATCATTGCTCTATATCGTCGTGACATCTCTAAATATGCCGATTCTCACAAATTAATCATCAAGGAAATATTTGATATTATCCCGTCGGAACTGGATGCAAAAAACAAACGCTTCATTCTTAAGAGCCTCAATAGTCATGCCAAGTTCGAACGCTATAAGGACAGTTTTCTCTGGCTCACTGATGCGGGTGTAGCCTTGCCGGTATATAATGTCACTGAACCTAAAGTTCCCTTGAAACTCTCTGAGCAACGCAATTTGTTCAAGCTTTTTGCAAACGATGTGGGGTTACTCGCCGCTCAATATTCCGATGGAATTCAGCTTAAAATTCTTCAGGGCAACGATGACATAAACTATGGTGCCATATACGAAAACGCTGTAGCCCAGCAGCTTTATGCCAATGATTTTGATGTTTATTATTACAATAACAAGAAGCGTGGCGAGGTTGATTTTCTGATTACGTTAGATGGATCTCCACTTCCCATAGAAGTCAAATCCGGAAAAGATTACCATATTCACCGTGCTCTCCTTAACATTTTGGACTGTAGCGAATTTGGCATAGACCGTGGATATGTTCTTTGTAACGGCAACTTTGAAGACTCTGGCAAAATCCAATATTGGCCCGTATATATGGCCATGATGCTGCAGCACAACGACAGCCTGCCCGAAGTCTATAAAATAGACTTGTCCGCTTTATCCTAACGGAAGCTCAACTATTTTGCACCGGCTAAAAATGCGCCACAAACTCCACCACTATCTTGCTTCGCTCTGATATGGATGGCGTCACACCTTTGGCGTAAAAATATTGCTCATAATTAAGACGCACATCCGCCTGCAATGCTTTTTTCCCAAGGCTGATCGTCAGTCCGCCCGTAAGCCGGTGCCTTTCCCTGTCGCTGACTTTAAGACTCCCGTCATCCGACATACTGCCGTTACTGTGGTCCGACATGTAATCATACCTCCCCAGAACCGACAGTGCCGTTATCCATTTTTTGAATGGAATCTTGTAGGCGGCAAAAGCATCCACAGCACTCACCGGCACAAACACACCGCCCACATAATGCTTTCTCAGATACTCCCCCTCTATATGCCACTTGCCGTTGTCCCAATAAGCCCCGGCATCGTACATCATCACACGTGCATCGCCGGCATTTGCCTTTTGGCAACTCAGCGTCAGGTTCACCTCACGCCACAGCATCGCTTGCGCCTTCAGTGAAAAGTTGTAGCTTCCCGTCCAGAAATGCTTTTGGTTTGTAAGGCCTGACCCATTGAATACACCGCACTCCAGCAATACAGGCACCTCTTTCCCAACTTCCCATGCAGCGGCCACACCCACATCACGCACGTTACCCACCTGCTTGGCTATGAACGACCGGTTTGCAAAATACTGCGTATGCGGCGACCTGTGCGCATCTATGGTAAACGGCACACGCATCTGCCCCGCTGTCAATTTCACATTCGTCACCGGTTTGTACCTCACATAAGCGTCCAGCATCTTGATTGTCCCTTCATCCGACAAATCTATCTCTGCCTTATAACTCACTTTCGGTACTACCTTTCCTTCCACGCTTACGCGGGCATTGCGCACTTCAAACCTCCCTTTGCTTATTTCCGGCTCGTATTCATACTTTGCCCTTACCGTACCATGTATTTCGGGCACATATCTCCCTTTGTCCGAGCTGCTTGTCTCCTGCGAATAAACGCCGGGGCTTAGCGCACCTGCAACCGCTGCCGCCAACATCAATACTGTGATTCTGATCATATCTTCTCTCATTTCTTTCAGGGGCAAAGGTCTCACAATATTGTTTCAAAAATATTGGGAGAATATGTACAATCCGTTAAATCCTGCTCCATTCCCATACGCGTGCACATATTTTTTCATCCCGCTTGAGTTTTTCGTACCGCATTTAGACATATTTTTTCTCCCTTTTACTAAATTTGCAAAAATTTCATTCACTACTCCACATCACTATCAGCATGAAAAAAGTGTTATTGCTCGGATCCGGTGCCCTGAAAATCGGTCAGGCCGGTGAATTCGACTACTCTGGCTCACAGGCTCTTAAGGCCATGCGCGAAGAAGGGATTGAAACCGTCCTCATCAACCCCAACATTGCCACCATACAAACCTCCGAAGGGGTTGCCGACCGCGTCTATTTCCTCCCCATAACCCCCGAATTTGTGGAAAAGGTCATTGAAAAGGAACGCCCCGACAGTATCCTTCTCGCTTTCGGAGGACAGACTGCCCTCAACTGCGGCACTCAGCTCTATCTTGACGGCACACTTGAAAAATACGGAGTCAAAGTGCTCGGAACCTCAGTTGAGGCTATCATGATCACTGAAGACCGCGACCTGTTTGTAAAAAAACTGAATGAAATCAATGTCAAGACGCCCGTTTCACAGGCCGTGGAAAACATTGACGATGCTCTGAAAGTTGCGCACCGCATCGGCTACCCCGTAATGGTGCGTTCAGGATACGCCCTCGGTGGACTCGGCTCAGGAATTTGCACCAACGATGAAGAATTTATCACCCATTGCGAAAGTGCCTTGGCATATTCACGACAGATTCTTGTTGAAGAATCACTCAAGGGTTGGAAAGAAATTGAGTTTGAGGTTATTCGCGATGCCTCCGACCTCTGTTTCACCGTTGTGCCGATGGAAAACTTCGATCCGCTGGGCATACACACCGGCGAAAGTATCGTCGTGGCTCCTATCGTCTCACTGTCTCCCGAGCAAATCAAGATGCTTGAGGACATTGCCACTCGCGTGGTTCGGCACATCGGCATAGTGGGCGAATGCAACATCCAGTATGCATTCAATGCTGAAACCAACGACTACCGAATCATTGAAATCAACGCACGTCTCAGCCGCTCCTCCGCTCTCGCCTCCAAGGCTTCCGGTTATCCTCTCGCTTTCGTGGCTGCGAAGCTTGCTCTCGGCTACACTCTTGACCAGATTGGCGAGCCCGGCACTCCCTATTCCGCTGCTAAAGCTCCGCAGGTTGATTATATGATTGTCAAGATTCCGCGTTGGGACCTCTCCAAATTCATCGGAGTGGACCGCGAGATTGGTTCTTCCATGAAATCCGTGGGCGAAATCATGTCTATCGGCAAATCTTTTGAAGAAATCATCCAGAAAGGTCTCCGTATGATCGGTCAGGGCATGCACGGATTTGTGGGCAACAGCGACCTGCATGTGGACGACATAGAGCATGCGCTCACACACCCCACCGACATGCGCATTTTTGCCATAGCTCAGGCTCTTGAAGAAGGGTATTCTCCTCAGCGCGTGGCCGAATTGACCAAAATAGACATCTGGTTTGTAGAGCGTCTCGCCAATATCGTCCGCTTTGCCAATCTCCTTCGTCAGCACGGCGGCACAGTAGAGACTCTTGACCGCGAAACCATGCTTGAGGCCAAACGGCTCGGATTCTCCGATTTCCAGATTTCACGCCTCGTTGAGAACCCGTCAGGCAACATGGAAGCCGATGTCCTCCGCGTGCGCAACCGCCGAAAAGAACTTGATGTCACTCCTCGCGTGCGCCGTATCACTACTATCGCTTCAGAATATCCCGAGCTGACCAATTACCTTTATGTCACTTACGGCGCTACCGAAAACTCCATCCCCTACGACCTCAATTCGCGCAACAACATCATTGTGCTCGGATCCGGCGCATACCGCATCGGCAGCTCCGTGGAGTTTGACTGGTGCTCGGTAAACGCCGCTGCCACTTGCCGCAAACTCGGTTACAAGGCCATAATGATCAACTACAACCCTGAAACCGTCTCCACCGATTACGACATGTGCGACCGCCTGTACTTCGACGAGTTGAGTTTTGAGCGCGTCATGGATATTATTGACCTTGAAACTCCGCGTGGAGTCATCGTCAGCGTTGGCGGACAGATTCCCAACAACCTCGCCATGAAGCTTTATCGCCGTCATGTGCCCGTGCTGGGAACATCCCCGGTTTCTATCGACAGAGCCGAAAACCGTCACAAATTCTCCGCCATGCTTGACCAGCTCGGCATTGACCAGCCGCGTTGGAAAGAGCTTACCACCGAGGAAGAAATTCACTCTTTTGTTGAGGAAGTTGGTTTCCCCGTACTCATCCGTCCGAGCTACGTGCTCTCCGGCGCAGCCATGAACGTATGCTACGACTACGAGCAGATGCACCGCTTCCTCAGTCAGGCCGCCAAGGTTTCCAAAGAATACCCTGTGGTCGTGTCCGAATTCCTCCAGAATGCCAAGGAAATCGAGTTTGATGCTGTGGCTCGCAACGGCCAGATCGTGGAATACGCCATCTCCGAGCATGTCGAATATGCCGGCGTTCACTCAGGCGATGCCACTCTCGTGTTCCCCGCACAGAAAATCTACATGGCCACAGCCCGGCGCATCAAGCGCATCAGCGCTCGCATAGCCGAAGCACTCAACATCTCCGGCCCGTTCAATATCCAGTATCTTGCCAAGGACAATTATGTCAAGGTCATTGAATGTAATCTCCGCGCATCCCGCTCATTCCCGTTTGTGAGCAAGGTGCTGAAAAAGAACTTCATAGAAACCGCCACCCGCATCATGCTCGGTGAGCAGCCCGAAATCGCCGACACCTCCACATTCGATATTGACTATATCGGAGTCAAGGCTTCCCAGTTCTCCTTCGCGCGTCTTCACAAGGCCGACCCCGTACTCGGCGTGGACATGTCCTCCACCGGCGAAGTTGGATGCCTCGGACGCGATTTTGACGAGGCTCTGCTCAACGCCATGCTGTCGGTTGGTCATCATGTGCCACAAAAAGGTGTGCTCGTAAGCTCCGGCGATGCCCGCGCCAAAGTTGACATGCTTGAGGCTTGCCGGCTGCTGGACGCCAAAGGCTACACCATCTATGCCACTCCCGGCACCGCCGCCTTCCTCGGCGAACATGGCGTAAAAACCACTCAGGTTTGCTGGCCTGACGAACAGGGCCTTTCAGTGCTTGATGTTATCGGCGACCACACTGTGGATTTGGTCATCAACATACCCAAAAACCACACCAAGCGTGAACTCACCAACGGCTACCGCATTCGCCGTCACGCCATTGACCACAACACGCCGCTCATCACCAACGCCCGACTCGCTTTGGCCTATGTCAAAGCCTTCGTGTCGCGTCCCGTTGACACCATTGGCATAACACCATGGCAGGAATATTGATTCCTCTCACTGTTCCCAAATAAAAAAAGCCGCCTCGTGCGGCTTTTTTTATTTATTACAACTTACGCCGTGGCCACCCTGCGCCGCTTACGGTCCCACTGCATATACCCTATGCTGAATAATCCCGCAGCTACCTGTGTTATAGCTTGGAAACTCCAGCATACCAGCGAAAACGCCGCACCCTCGCTGTTGCCCACTCCGTAGAGCGACAGGGCAAACATCACCGCAATGTTCCATGGTCCAAGGCCGCCGTTGCTCGGCACCGCTATGCTTATGGAGCCGAACACAAACACCACCAGACCCGGTATGAGACCCCACATCATACCCGGCTCGCTTATCAGTTCACGCGTAAACCCGAATGCGAAAAAGCACACATATGTTTGCAGAAAGTAGCACACCCATATCCCGGCGGTAAGCACAAGATACATCCCTATCCCGCGCATATGAAACAGCACCGCAAATCCGGTCCATATTCTCTTCGCGCTCGTCAGCACTCCCTGCATGAACGCGGTGCGCCTCGTCAGCATGCATGCCAGCGCAACGGCACCGGTCACCGCGCCGGTCCACATCCATATTTTGCCGTTCCCGAACGTATCCTCCAGCCATTTTCCCACCTCGTAATTGCTCATGAACTCATGGATAGCCGGACCGGCCACCCACATCGCAAGCAGTATCAGCAACCCTATTACTACGGCATCCGATATCCTGTCGCCGAAATCCGTTCCCACAACAGTACTCAGCTTGCATTTCTGACGCTGCGACACATACACGCACCGCCATGCCTCTCCGAGATACGGAAACACCAGATTCAGGGCGTATGCCCCGAATATTGACACACTCTCCGCCAGCCACGGCATCCGCGCTATTCCTGCGGCACGCAGCTGTATGCCCCACCTTATCCCGCGGATTATATGCGACAGCACCACAAGTACGCACATCACCAGCACATAACGGTAGTCAACACCTCCACGCATTATCCGCGTCACCTCCCCGATATTCACCTTGTGCAGCATCCACACAACAAGCACTCCGGTAACCGCAAGCGGTACCAGCACTTTCACCACCTTGCCGCATATCTCTCTGGCACGATGATGCTTATGGCCTGTCGGTGCATTTTGGGGCATATCTGTGGCTTCTGCCATTTTATCTCTTAACGCGCCTGCCAAAATTTTTGTTCTTGATTATCAGAGCATATTCCTCGGATGATGCTTAAGAATCTCCTCACGCAGATGTGTGCGGTCAAGATGCAGATATATCTCGGTTGTGGCTATGCTCTCATGCCCCAGCATCTGCTGTATGGCTCGCAGGTTGGCGCCTCCCTCTAAAAGGTGGGTGGCGAACGAGTGACGCAGCGTATGGGGCGAAATCTCCTTCCTTATCCCCGCCAGATCTGCCAGTTTCTTGATTATGTAGAATATCATCACCCTCGTGAGCCTTTTGCCGCGACGGCTCACAAATAATATCTCCTCCTCTCCGGGTTTCAGATCTATCTCGGCCCTCTCCTCCATATACGCCGAAATCTCGTGCAATGCCGTTTCGTTTATCGGCACAAGCCGTTCCTTGCTCCCTTTTCCGGTCACTATTATGTACCCCTCATCGGCAAACACCCGGCCTATCTCAAGATTCACAAGCTCGCTCACGCGCAGTCCGCAGCTGTACATGGTCTCCACTATCGCCCTGTTGCGCTGGCCCTCTGCACTGCTCATATCTATGGCGACAATCATGCTGTCTATCTCCTCCACGCTCAGCACCTCCGGCAAATGCATCCCCACCTGCGGATTCTCAAGCATCTGCGCCGGGTTATGCTCTATATACTGTTGCCGTTTCAGGAACTTGAAAAACGATTTCACCCCCGAAATAATCCTTGCCTGCGAGCGCGGTGCTATCCCGAGGTCATGCAGATCCGCCGCAAAATTGTGCAGCGTGTCAAGTGTCACATCTCTGAGAGTGGTCTTTCCGTCGGCAAGATAACATATCAGCTTCTCCACATCGCTCCTGTAGCTCATGCGGGTATTCTCGCTCATGCCGCGTTCAAGCAGCAGGTAAGCGTCATAAGCGTCTGTCAGGCGCGTCATGCTCGGCAACTCTCTCATAGAAGCATCTCGTAATACTGCCCCGGAACTCCCGGTTCCACATGCATTATGGCACTCCGCCCGTCTGTCATCAGCACTCCCGGCCGATTCTCCTGAGCCAGCATGCGGTCAAGCACCGTTCTGGCCGCCCCGGTCCTCTTGTCAGCGTCAAGCAGCACAATTGTGCCTCCCTGTCTCATGACGCGCTCTACGGCCGTTAAAACATCGTTTTCGCCGTTTTTTTCGCCGCCTACCACCATCATCCTGCACCCTTCGGCCCATTTTTCGGTAGTCTTGGCTTCGCTGCTCCATGCTGTGACTATCTCTCTCACCTGTGGACGCACGCCCTCACACACCGCCACATCACTCTGTTCCCATAACCCCGCACGCATCAGCAACCGGGCTGTGCGGCGGCTCATGGATGCCTCGCGGGCCAATTTGTCCACTCTGCTGTAGGCATAGTAATGCAGCCGTTCATGCACCACGCTCCGCACATACCTGTAGGCGCTTGGCGAGTGTACGCCATACCCCTTGGCATGCCACCACAGGCGCGGCATAGCCATTATGCGTTTCAGCGGTGTGCGCGGCAAACTCATTCCTTACCCTTATAAACTTTCACGCACCACACCGCTACAGCACCGATAACCAACAGATATATCGCTATAATGGCTGCGTAGGCAGTTGCGGTGGTTGTTTTGAGCGATTGAGGCTCATATCTGAGTTCCAAAGTATGTTTCCCGGCGGGTATGCGCACGGCCCTGAGCATATAGTTCACGCGTCCTATCTCCGTCTCCTGACCGTCAACGGTGGCATGCCATCCCCATGGGAAATATATCTCCGACAGCACTGCCACACCGCCTTTTGCGCTTGATGTGTGATATGTAAGCCGGTTGGGGGCATAGCTTGTCTCATAAATCGTGTCACCGGGCATCTTCGGAGTTCCTCCGCCCAATATCTCACGGTATTTTGCATCTGCCACAGCGGTGGAAGCCACGTTTATGTTGCCCAGTGCCGCCATCTCTGCATCGGCCCCGTCCACATATTTCACCTCATCCACTATCCACGCGTTGCCCATCGCCTCGGGGTTTTGCAGCGGCTGCCCGTTATGGTCCACTATGTATCGTGCATTGAGCATATTCACCACGTTCCACTCTCCGTCACCTCCTCTGCCTGACACAAAAGGTTGCAGATAACTGTCTATAAGGTCTTGGTAACGTGTCAGTTTCGCGGCGTGATATCCCCCGAGGTTCTTGTAGAAATATGATGGCCGTGCCTGCCAGAATTCCGGCATGTTGAGCACTCGGAAATTCTGTGTCGTGTCAGCCATTATGAGTTGGTCGGCGGGGGTAGGCACGAACATCGGTCCGCTCGCCAGACGGCGGGGAACAAAACTGTCGGTGTTCAGATACCGCTTGTTCACCATAAACAGGTCGCCGCACACCACCACGCCGGTAAGCACGGCCACCACGCCCACATTCAGTTTCTTGAAGAAATACAGCAGCAGTAGTCCGAATCCGGCGCCTGCTATCATGAAGCTGCGCATCGCATCCGATTCCACCATACCGCTGCGCACGCTCTCCACTGCGGCATATATTCGCGGATTGTTCAGACTGAACATCTGCACCAGTTGGGCATCAGCTCCCTGACTCAGCAGATATTGTGCAAACTGCGCATCCATTGCACGGTCGTTCTCACTTATCAGCGACCCGTACAATTGCGGGAAGATTATACCCACAAGACACAGCCCCAGCACTATCCCGAAGCTCCACAGCACCGGCTTGCGATACTGTTTCCATGCTTCCGACGCATCGCCGGTACACAGCACTTGCTGCAGTGCCATCACTGCCAGCAGTGGCATAGTGAACTCGGCTATCACCAGTATGCTCTCTACGGTTCGGAATTTGCTGTACATCGGCATGTAATCTATCATCAGATTTGTGAGCCACATACAGTTGCGTCCGAGCGCCAGCAGCACCGACAGCACGGTCAGAACCACCAATGCCCATCTCAGCGGACCGCGCACCACCACACATCCCAGCAGGAACAGTGCGCATATCAACGCGCCCACATACACCGGACCGTTAGTCCCCTCAGGCTCTCCGAAATAGCGGCTCAGATACTGGAGATACTGCGCCTCGTCAGCACTCAGCTCTCCTTTCTTGATAAGCTCTTTGGTGGCATCCTCGTCAGCAAGGGTCAGCAACTTGCTGTCGCCTTTTTCAGGCTTCACCGATGCGCCGCCTTTTATATCCGGGATCAGAAGCGAGAATGTCTCGCTGGCTCCGTAGCTGTATTGGGTTATATAGTCGCGGTCAAGACCCGATGTGGTGTTGGAGGCATCGGCGGCATGCGTAAGCTCGCTGTGTCCCCCGCGCATGCTCTCCTTTGAGTATTCGTAAGTATAATACAGGCTCGGCAGATTGGCACACACTGCCAGCACTCCGGCCACTGCCAGCACTCCGGTGGCCTTGAGCCATTGCGCTGTTTTTTTCTCTTTCAAGGCTGTTATGAGATAAGCCACCATGAATCCCAATATCACAAACATGAAATAATAGGTCATCTGCACATGGTTGCTTGAAATCTGCATCATGCCAAACAGTGCTGCCAGTGCGCCGCCTGCCAGATACTTGCCCCTGTAGCACAGCACCACTCCGGCTATTGTGGGCGGAATGTATGCCAAGGTTATGAATTTCCACAGATGCCCTGCGCCGATAATGATTATGAAGTAGCTTGAAAATCCATACGCTATCGCACCTATAAGGGCCACCCACCATCGCATCTTCATTGCAAGCAGGAGTATGAACATACCGGCCATCATCATAAACAGCAGATTGGCAGGCTCGGGCAGCCCGAGTCCCATTACGCTGTTGATCCATTTGTGCAGATTGTCGCTCGGATACGACGGCGAAATCTGGAAATTGGGCATTCCGGAGAATAAGGACCCCGTCCACCGGCTGCTTTCGCCGGTAGCTTCATAATATGCTTTCACCTCTTGGCCTATAGCCGCGCCCTGCTGCATGTCGTGCTGCCTGAGCACATTATGCTGCGACGCGTCAGGATAAAAATATGCAAATGCGGTGATCGCCATCACCACTATCGACACTGCTATTCCGGCCACGCTGCGGCTGCGTAGCACCTGCTTTATTCTTTCTGTATTCATATTCGCACTTCAAAAATCGCGTAAAGCTACAAATTTTTTTTCGTTTTTCGTTTTATTGATACTTTAATTGTACCTTTGCGCTCTCATTGGGTTCTTTAGCCCGATTTTTGTTTAACTAAATCACACAGCTTTGGACTTAGATCCTTTACCTACCATCGACCCTCTCGCGTCTATCCTCGGATTCGTGACGGTCAATATCCCATCTTTCGGCGCTCCCGAAATCATCGCGCTCGTATGCGCTCTAATGGCTCTCTTCCTTTCCGGATTCGTTTCCGGCAGTGAAATTGCTTTCTTCTCCATTACCCCTCAGCAGAGTGAGGACATTGAGGACACCCCGTGGGGCGAAAAGGCTCTCGCCATGATTCGCCAGCCCGAAAGGCTTCTTGCCACTATCCTCATTGCCAACAATCTCGTCAATGTCACCATTGTTGTCCTCTGCAACTTCGCTCTCGGGCCTATTTTCGCCAGCATGCCCGAAATCCTCAGCTTCATTCTCCAGACTGTAATCCTTACTTTCCTCATACTCCTGTTTGGCGAAATCCTCCCCAAACTTGCCGCAAATGCCGGCAACATCCGCTGGGTGCGCTTTGCCACTCCGGGAGTACGCTTCCTCACCACGATTCTTTGGCCCGTGTCATCTCTGCTCGTGCGCAGCTCCGTGCTTGTCAACAAGGTTGTTACAAAGAAAGAAGACGACCTTACCGCCGATGATCTCTCGCAGGCTCTTGAAATAACCGATGTCAAAACCGCCGACGATAAGGAGATGCTTGAAGGAATCCTCAAATTCGGCGACACTACCGCCGCTGAGGTCATGACCCCGCGTGTGGACATGACTGGCGTGGATGTCAACGCCACCTTCGATGAGGTCATGACTGTGGTCATTGACTCCGGCTACTCGCGACTCCCGGCTTTCAAAGATTCTCAGGACAACATTCAGGGTGTCCTCTACTCTCGCGACCTTCTCCCGTACATCGGCAAGGCCAAACCCGATTTCCAATGGCAGAAACTCCTCCGTGAAGCCTATTTCGTGCCCGAATCGCGCATGATTGACGACCTGCTTGAGGATTTCCGGCGCCGCCACATCCACATGGCTGTGGTCATTGATGAATTCGGCGGCACTCAGGGCATTGTCACTCTTGAGGATGTGCTGGAAGAAATAGTGGGCGACATCAACGATGAGTACGACGATGACGAATCCACCTACCAGAAGCTCCCGGACGACACTTATATCTTTGAGGGCAAGACTCTTCTCAGCGATTTCTTCCGCATCACCGGCCTTGACGAAAACGATTATGCGCCTGTGGCCGAAGACTGCGAAACTCTCGCCGGCATGCTCCTCGCCATCAAGGGCGATTTCCCCAAGGAAAAAGAGCCGCTTGTTTATGGACATTGCCGATTCCTCATCCTTGACATATCAGCTCACCGCATTGCCAGTGTGCGCGTCAAGGTTATGCCCGACATACAGCAGCCTGCCACAAAATGATTGCCCGCATCTGCTCTCTCTTCGCTGCTCTGTCGCTGCTTGCGGCATGCTCCCACAGTGACCATACTCCTGTGCCGAGGCCCGTGGCCTATCCGCGTGTGCCGGTTTACGATTCCGCCTACGTTGCCGTACCCTCACTCCCGCTCCACCTGGAGCTGTCGGCCAATGCCGTCACGCAGGTTGATTCCGCTCATTCCGGCTCTATGTGGATCAATGCCACCTATCCGGCCTACAATGCCACCCTCCATCTCACCCTCACCCCTGTTACCCCTGCCACCGAAGCAGAAGTCATTGCCAACCGCACCGAGCGCATGAGCCTCAACTCCGGTGTACACCCCACCGAGATTACACAACTCACATCCCCCGCAGGATTCCGCTCTCAGGTTCTGTTCACTCCTGCCGGATCCGTCACGCCGGTTCAGATTCTCTCCGTCTCACCTCGTTGGGTCATCAGTGGTGCGCTCTACCATCCGCAGGCCGATTCCTCCCCCGACTCCATCGCTCCCGTCCTGCGGGCTGTCAGGCGCGACCTCATCCACACCGCCAAAACCATCCGATGACCACTCCGGCTGTTTACATTGAACCCATTTTGTGCAGTGACACCCTCTCGCGCCGTGAAGCCGAGCAACAGGCATCACTCACGTTGGCACGACGCATAGCCGGTCCCGATGCCGTCATCGAACATTACCCCGATGGCGCACCCTACATACCCGGATTTTCAGGCCATATATCCCTGACCCATTGCAGCACTCTCGCCGCCATAGCCGTTTCATCCTCCCCCCACATAGGCATAGATGCCGAAATATGGCGACCGCAACTGCAGCGCGTCGCCTCCAAATTCCTTTCTCCGGCACAGCTCCCTTACTGGTCCGCCTCCCCCTTGCGACTCCTCTTCGCATGGACCATCAAAGAAGCTGTCTATAAAGCTGCCCGCACACCCGGCTTGCCGCTACACGGCATCACTCTGCCTTCCGCCGCAACTCTCTCAGCACTCAATTCTCCCTCCATCCCCCTGATATCCTCCACTCCCGATTCCCGCCAATGGCGTATCTCCGTCATAGCCACCTCCCCCGTCTTCATCACAGCCGTTAACAAAATTTAGTCCGTCCGGGCAGCATATTACCACCTCTCTTGCATTATATTTGCAGAAAAACCTCTGCACGATGCACACCACTGTCGCCGACCGCATACGCTACCTCATTGACCAATCGCGCCTCTCACAGGCCGCGTTCGCGCGCCGTCTCGGCATGGACCCCGCCAATCTGAGCAAGCATCTCAGCGGCAAGCTCCCCATCACACCCGGCCTCATCAACCGCATTGTTGCCGACATGAGCGTATCCAAAACATGGCTCGCCGACGGCTCCGGCATCCCCTTTGAGCGCCCCGGACACCATACCACACTGTCCGAGCAACCCCCACTCTCCACACAATGCCACCCCGTGCCCGTTTACGACCTTGATGTCACCGCAGGATGCATGGAACTAAGCTCACTCCTCACCCACGACCGCATCGTAGGCAGCATCGCTCTCCCAAACCTCCCGCGCGACTGCGCTGTGGTACGTGTCTCCGGCGACAGTATGACCCCCGTCATAAACAATGGCGGATTCGTGGCCATACGCCGCATTTCCAACCTTGACTGCATCTTTTGGGGGCAGATATACGTTATATTGCTTGAAGATTATCGTATGGTAAAATATCTCCGGCGACACCCCTCCAACCCCTCCCTCGTCGTTCTCCGGAGTGCAAACCCACAGTACGACGATATGGAGATTCCACGCAAGGACATCCTCGGCCTTTACGTGGTAGAATCCGTCATAAACTACGATGTACGATGCTGAAACGCCTCTCAACCCTATTTTGCGCCCTTCTCGCCGCATTTCTCATCTTTCCCCGGTATTCCCTTGCCTCCAACCCCGTCACGCCCACACAGAGCGTCAAAAGCGATGCCGAGTTCGCCCTTCTTGATGCAAAGGCAACACGTTTCGCCGAATTCGGTGAATGGGCAAGCACCTCAGCCATGCTCACCCTCATGCTTGACATGCGGCCCGACAGCGCGTCACTCTACGCCCGCGCCATCATTGCCGAAGGCATGCGCCACAACTCCAGCCCACAGCAGCAGCTCCTCAACACCGCCCTTGAGCACGGAGTACCACTTGACTCAGTAATCACAGGCGTGCGCACACGCAGCATCTCACTCGGACGCGCCGACATTTACGAAACATTCCTCACCGACATACCCCAAACATTCCCGTGGCTCAAGCGCACCATTGATGCCTACCTCCTCCGCTATTACCTCTTCCGGCGCAACCCTCAGGGCATCATCACCTACGCCCGCATAATGCTTCAGGGACTCCCCGACAGTCAGGAATTTCTCCTTGACCTCGCCTCAGGATACGTACAGTCAGGACAATTCCCCGAATCCATCGCCACATATCACCACATCCTGACACTCAACCCCGACAACCTCACAGCACTGCTCGCCATCGGCAACTACCACATCCTCAACCACCAACCCCAACAGGCACGCCCCTACCTCGAGCGCGCCAACACCCTCTCCCCCACACCCTACCTCGCCGCCCTCCTCGCCCAATAATCCCCCACCCCGCGCAGCCAGCCGCCCAGCGCCGATTTCCCTAAAATACCAGCAGAGTGCGAAGCCTCTTTTCCGCCCCCTCGCAAAAGAGAGCGCAGGATGCGCGATTTCAGACACACCAGCGAAGTCGGCAGATGTGCAGCAGAGCCGCGGAGCGCGCGATTCCCCAACACACCATGCTATGTCGCCGGATACTCACCCAAGCGCAGGATGCGCGATATATCTACAACCGCTTGCGGAGCGCCAACGGCGCGGAGTTGGCGGACACCGCCAAACAATAACCCCGACACTATCCCCAATCATATCTATTGTTCCTATGTTTTCTTAATCAATTTACATCCTTAATCCATACATAGATAAGACTATTTATCTGTCTTCTCTTTCAACGACTTGTACAAAATCAATTCACCAATCAATCTTTTAACTAAATTCAATATTAGATATAACATAAAACCGATAAATACGACAAATACCACAATATGTTGTTGCGTCTTGCCTATAAAAATAAATTTAGTCATCAGCCATACATTATCAATGCAAAGTATCTCAAAAAGAGCGCAAAGCACAAAACGCCTAATTATTTTTGATTTTGACATAGCCCCAACAGCTTGAGCATACTTTGATTCTGTGCTCTTGGCATTTGCCTTTGTTGATGCATCCATAAAAGATACGATCAAACAAATCATACATACAAACACCACTGGCACACTTATAGAAAAAGACAAATTGGTAAAAGCATTATTTTGTTCATATGAATAACCATCCATTGAAAGCATCAGTAACGTGATTATGTATAAAAAACATCCTCCACACAACAGCACCATCAACATAAATCCTAAAGTTCTTAAATAGCCCCTCATATCTTTCAACCACATATCATTTCTCAAATACTTCTTTAATCATTTTTGATAAATTAGTCCAAAAATTTGATCCCTGACTTATTGGATATTTATGCCATGTTGCCGGATTCCAACTTTTTGCAAATTCTCTAACATATGCAGATGCGCCCCCTATATTCCCTGGTTTTGCTTCAGGCAACATAGATACTACCAAATCGTTGGGATTTTGATAGTCTATAGTGGTAGTATTATATTCTGCACTGACAGATTCAATATCGCCCGCTTGAAAAGGATTAAGATGGATCATCTGCTCAACCTCAATTCCATTTTCAATGAGAATTTGCGCAACCCCTTCCCCATAAGCGGCTCCCATACTATGTGTTATAATCTTGCATGTTTCACCAGCTGATAAATTCCCGGATATTTCTGAAAGATGTTTGGCTCCGTACTCTCGTCCTGCATCTATTCTCTGACCTGCCGTTGATAAGGCACTGTGTTCCACTGCTACAAAATATATATTTTTGTCATGAAAATAATGTTCTGCGCCCTTTAACAAAGCCTGATTTTTCACCATTCCAATATGGGGCACCAGCTTCTGGCGAACCAAAACCTATATATCCATTTATAAATAGTATGATATTCCCCGTCGGGTCAACGAAATTTATCGGGTCTCCCCCGCAGAACGAGTAGGGCGAGTTCCACGGCGTCTGGGCCGCCAACGCGTCCGGCATATCAAACCGCCCCGCCATCGGATACTGCCAACGCGCCGTGAAGTCATAACTGTTGAGGCCAAGATCCGTCACCAGTTCCTTCCCCGTGTGCTTGTACCGGTTCCGGTCCTGTCCCCGGCTGTCTGCCGTCAGCCCGCCGTACGCATAATAGTCGTTCAGCTGCTCCAGACTCTTCTTGCCAGCCTTAGCAGCATACACTCCCGCCACGTTCCCCTGAATGTCCCGGATGTACGCGTGAAGCACGCCGAGGCTGTCAATGTACCCCTGCGGCACATTTATCCTCACCAACTTTCCGTCAACGTACTCGCACGGCCCCACATATTCCCGCCGCGTAGTCCTGTTGCCGTTGTATATCGTCTCCCGCAGTTTCACCCCCGATGAGGTATACCCGTACTCCGCGCAGTCTCCGCTCATCGTACCCACGACCCACGGCATCCCCGTCACGCTGTAGTTGATGTTCGCTATCCCTCGGCTCACATCCCGCGTCAGCCGACCCCCGGCGTCGTACCTTATGTCATAACCCGAGTACACTCCCTGAGGCATGTCCATCGACCCCTCCAAAAGAGCGTCGGCAGCCGCATCGCGCACCACGCTCAGCCGGTTCCCCGCATACTCCATCTCCACATCGTCCACCACACGGCACTGACCCGCGTCGTCCCTTGCGCTCTATCGTCAGCACGTTCGCGTTCAGATCATACGTGAACGCCTCCGAATGGTCCGCCGGAAGCAGCAGCGCACCAGCCTTCAACGGCTCAAGCGGAGGGAACACCGGCTTCACATCCATCTCGCTCGTGCCCTGCGTCACCGTCGATTCCACCAACCGCCCCATCGCGTCGTAGCGGTACGTGCTGTTCACCACGTCATACCCTATTCCGTTCCTTATTCTCCGCTTCCTGCCGCTTATACGCCCCGCGTAGCTCGGCGCGTCACCGCCCGCATAGCTGTACATCATCTCCAGCAGCGAGTCCTTCCGCTCCGTCAGCGCCCCGCGCGCGTCATAGCTGTAGGTCGTCCTCAGACCGCCCTGCGTCACCGTCCCGGCAAGCCGCCCCGCTCCGTCATACTCGTTCCGCTCCAGCAACACCTCGCCCCCGAGATTCGTCACACACTTCTGCTCCCTCACTCGCCCGAAAGCGTCATAGCCCGTGCCCACATTCAGCGTATGGTACCGCCCCGCGCCCGACACCATACTGTTGCTCTGCAACGGCAGGCCGCCTACGGTATATGACCCCGACCACAGCACCTTGTCCCCCTCGGGACGCGTCTCCACACTCTGTATCTCCTGCCCCATGGCGTTGTAGTGATGCGTCACCCACACCGCCGCCCCGGGCATCCCGTACTCCATCTCCGTCGTGCGCTCAGCCGTCACAAGACCCAACGGAGCCGCAATCCCCACACTCGTCCTGTGCTCAGGCATGTAACGGTCATAATACTTCACATCCGTCACCTGCGCAGCCACGGGCAGAGACACCGATGACCAGTCATAGTCGCCCGCGCTGCCTCCCTCGCCCGCAGAACGGCCCAGCGTCTGCGCCTCATGCTCCGCACTCCAGTCAGCCTCCGATGTGAAATCCTCGCAGACACCGCTCGCCGCCAATCGGCTGTACTCGTCATACAGATAAAACCGTTTCATCCCCACGGCACTCACATTCCCGTCCCTGCTGTACGCCACGCGCCCCTGCGTGTCATACGCCGTCAGCTCCGCCACGCATCCCGGCACACGCGACGACACCCTCCGCAGCTTCCTGTCATACCGGTAAACGAACGCGAACCCGTCAATCATCGGGTGGGCCATGTTCCACTCGTCCCCGTCCGACAGATATTTCGCACCCTCCGGCTGCAGCCCCAGCAGGGGATTGCCCCACGCGTCGCTCACCGTATAGGTATCGGCCATCACTCCGCCGTCGCCCACGGCTCGCCGCACCACCTCGCGCCCCAGAGCGTCATGAAGAGTTATCACCGTCACGCCGTCCGCGTCCTCTTCCCTCGTCCCTTCCAGCTCGCCCGCGCCATAGTACCCGGAGCAGCGCAATGTCCCCCCGTTCCACGACAGCCTCCGCACCTTCAGCTCCTCCACCGACGGATCCGAGCACACTCTCGTCATCTTTGACGCGTGACCGCTGAACGGTGTCCCCGCAAGAGTCACCTTCTCCGCCTGCTCTTCAGCCGACCCCGGATATTCATACTCGGTGAACGCACGGGCATCGCCCAAGGCTTCCTCGGCAGCTTGCCCGAGCACGCTCTCGCTACGCAACGCATCGCCCACGCTCCCCACTGGCATTTTTGGCTCATTAATTACCACTCCAGCCTCCACCCGCAAAACGGAGACGAGCATCAACATCAACAATATGACCTTAATAGTTCTTAGCAAGCCCTTAAATTCTTATTAATTAATAAAATCAGTTCGGCCATTGTTTTCTTTAAAGCTTATCACCATATCCTCACAATATGTAGTCACGAAAAATATTAAGTTTATTAAAAAATGCTTTTATCCGGTTCTTTAGTTCCTTCTCTTTTTTTTTGTATTTTTCTATACGTACTGTCTTACCTTTATCAATATGCTGCTGGCCTGGAAAATCCTCCGGGGCACTCCTCCAAAAAAATTGATCGGGCACAATCAGCATTTTGGTGTCAATAATCTTCCCTTTATCTATTACCATCCTATAAACAAAATATTTATGACCACATCCATAATCCGGATAAAACAATAAGCTGTATTTCAGAACATTTGAAATAGAATTAAAATCAAAAGACAGTAGGGAATAAACCCTGATACTATCCTGTTTTGCAAAGAGAGAATCAGTTGGAGAGTCCCCCTCATCTATATATTCTTGAAATCCATACGTGCCATAATAGTAATCATCATCTATCCTGCCATATCCACGTGAATATAAGCAGACAATCCCTTTCTTTGATTTAACTAAATCAATGTCACCTATATCGTCATCTGGCATTACCATCACCACTGTGTCGTTGTTCCAGTCTATATGTCCGAGAGAATCCAAAATATGGTTGTAGGCCGAATCTCGTCTCGGCTCGTGTATCAGGGGTCTTATAAGTTCTGGCCGTATCCTGCTGATCTTTCCGCCCCTGAACTTTTTGATGCCTACGAAATCATATACGTACTTATATTTCGCATAATAAACATCTATGTTCTCATGGTTTACCGGATACAGGGTGCCCTGCGCTACACACACAAGCAATGACAGCGAACAAAACACTGCAATCATTATCTTTCTCATACTAATCATATTTATATGGGGTCACGCCTTTGGGTAGTCTTTTGTCATAAATCTTGCCATTAATGTCAACGAACCGGCTTGTCCCGTTTCTGTCAATTATTTGGTCGTCATCCCCGACTCTTACGCCGCTGGTAACCATAAAGTAATGACTTCTAAGAGGCAACCCCTGTTCTTTGCGAATCACATTCTCAATATGTGTTGTATATAGTTCTGAAACTGACACATCTTTTCCATGTCCATTTAAGCCACCCTTCCTCAACCACACACCATCTGGCCGTTTGTCCCAACCGTAACGCACGTGACCCAATTCATGAGCGAGTGTCGCAACTGGAGATGTGTCCTCCCCGTCAAATGTTGGTACACTTTCCTTCGTATCACCGTCTCTACTTTTCCTCACGCCTGTGGCATTCCACACCACACTGTCATCATCCCTTTGACTTCCTTTAATTGTTAATGAAACTGATGCTGTTCTGTTTGGGTCATTGGCAATTCCGGTTATAAATTCTCTACCACCGTCGCCCGTCATTATTGTATTGAGTGCGTCAGTAATTTGTTCCAAGAACTCATTTTCACCGGAATAGAGCACACCGTTCGCATCGCACAATCCCCAAACCCCATTAACTTCTTTCCAATAATAAAACCCTTCAGTAGAAACCACTTCAAGTATCTTCCCGGTCGGGTCCGATAAATTCACCGGGTCTCCTCCGCAGAAAGTGTAGGGCGAAAGCCAATTGTATTCCGAAGCTTTATCATCCGGCACATCAAACCGCCCCGCCATCGGATATTGCCACCGAGCCGTGAAGTCGTAGCTGTTGAGCCCGAGGTCCGTCACAAGCTCCTTCCCCGTGTGCTTGTACCGGTTCCGGTCCTGTCCCCGGCTGTCTGCCGTCA
>ERZ827156.1565-NODE-1565-length-26594-cov-3.591281_pt1 | contig 26594 bp, 25 predicted proteins | sample MGYA00519919_ERZ827156 | MGnify/ENA primary metagenome ERZ827156 (study PRJEB31778, sample SAMEA3449269) | human gut metagenome | biome: human gut; feature: human-associated habitat; material: faeces | place: United Kingdom | collected 2010/2012 ...
TATAAAGCTTATCCAAGAGCCGTAAGACTAAACAAACTAAAAGATTATTTTGATAAAAGAATAGAAGTACTAGTCTTAGTAGAAAGAGTAAAAGTAATTGATACAAAAAAAGGAGATAGAATGGCTTTTGTAACAGGTAGTGATGAAACATCAACAATAGACTTTACATTTTTTCCAAATATTTATAAAATATATTCATATGTTTCTAAAGGGGACATTTTAAAAATAAATGGAAGAGTAGAAAAAAGATTTGATGAATGGCAAAAAATTAAAAATGGAGAAGTAAAAATAGTAATAGGTGCACGCTCGGCTATATTTGCACCTGTAAAAAATTTAGGAATAATAATAATTGATGAAGAACATGATTCAAGCTATTACTCTGGTTCTACGCCAAAATATTCTACAAAAGAAATTGCAAGATATATTTGTAAAAATAGCAATGCTCTTTTACTTCTTGGATCTGCCACTCCTGAGGTAACCACATTTTATAAAGCTAAAAGTGGAAATATATCACTATTAACACTTAAAAATAGAGCTGGAAATGCTAAACTTCCAAGCATAGAATTAATTGATATAAAAGAAGATAGGCTTCTTGGTAATACTTCAGTTTTACCTATAAAATTAAAAGAGGAAATTTTTCAAAACATAAAATTAGGTCAGCAAACAATGATTTTTTTAAATAGACGAGGATATACGTCATATCTTACATGCAAAGATTGTGGTAAAGTATTTAAATGTCCAAATTGTGATGTTGCAATGACGTATCATAAAAAGAGTAACCTTCTACTTTGCCATTATTGTTCACATGTGGAGAAAAATATAACTACTTGCTATAACTGCGGAAGTACGAATATATCATCAGGAACTATTGGTACACAAAAAATAGAAGAAGAGTTAAAAGAAATATATCCACAAATTTCAATTCTTAGAATGGATGCAGATACCACTGTATCAAGAAATGCACAACAAGATATTTTAGATAAATTTAAAAAGAATAATGTAAATGTTTTAGTTGGAACTCAAATGATAAGCAAAGGTCATGATATTTCAAATGTAACACTTGTGGGAATACTTGGTGTTGATAATATGCTTGCAATGAATGATTATATGGCTAGTGAAAAAGCATATTCAAATATTTCTCAAGTGGCCGGAAGAGCAGGACGTGGAGATTTATGTGGAAGAGTTATAATTCCAACATCAGATTTAAATAATTATATTTTAAATGCAGTTATAAAAGGAGATTATACTGAATTTTATGAAAAAGAAATAGAATATAGGAAAATGTTTAACTATCCACCATTTACAGATATTGTATTATTTGAACTTTCATCATCTAATTTTAATATTGTAAAATCAGAATCTGAAAGACTTTATAATATTTTAAATGACTCATTGACAAAATATAAAGTTTTTAGTCCAAAGTCACCTTTTGTAAGAAGAATAAATAATAAATATAGAATAAATGTACTTGTTAAAGCAAAACTAAATAAAGAGGTATATAGCCAAATATACGAGAAAATAAATATATTTAATAAAAATAAAAATAAACTATTGAATTTTGTGGTAACAAAAAATCCAACTAGTATATCTTAAATCAAATATACAATATTTTTAAAATTGTCTTGATAATTGTTTTTCTTTATTATAAAATATATATGTAAAAAAGAGAGGTATGATATATGAATTTAACTTTTTATGGGGCTGCTAAAACCGTTACAGGTTCATGTACAATGGTTGAAGTAGCAGGAAATAAATTTTTAATAGACTGTGGAATGTTTCAAGGAAAAATGACAGATCAAATGCTAAATTATGACGATTTTCCATTTGATGTAAATGATATTGATTTTATGATTTTGACTCATGCACATATTGATCATAGTGGTAGAATACCAAAGTTATATAAAGCGGGATATGCAAATCCAATATATGCTACAAATGCAACAGTTGACTTATGTGGTATTATGCTTGCAGATAGTGGTCATATTCAAGAAAAAGAAATTGAGTGGGTTAATAAAAAAAGAAGAAGAGCTGGAAAAAAAGAAAATGAACCTATGTATACTGCACAAGATGGTATTGACTCAATGAAATTATTTAAAGGTGTCGATTATAATAAAAAAATAACAATTAATGAAAATATTTCTTTTACTTTAGTTGATGCAGGACATATGCTAGGATCAAGTATAGTACTTCTTGATTTAACAGAAAATGGTCAAACAAAAAGAGTGGTATTTACGGGAGATTTAGGTAATAAAAATATGCCTATTATTAAAGATCCTACATATATTGAAGGTGCTGATCATTTAATAATGGAATCTACGTATGGAAATAGATTACATGGAAAAATGGAAGATCAATCAGACAAATTTATCGATATTTTACTAAGAACTATTGAAAGAGGTGGTAATTTAATTATACCATCATTTGCAGTTGGTAGAACGCAGGAAATCTTGTATGAAATAAATAAATATGCTGCAAAAGAAGGATATGCTGAAAAATTAAAAAATATACCGGTTTATGTTGACAGCCCTCTTGCTGTTAATGCAACAAAAATATTTGAAGAAAATCCAGAATATTATGATGAAGAAGCTGTAAATTATTTAATGAAAGGTGATAATCCTATTGATTTTGAAAGCTTACATTTGGTAACTACCTCAGATGAATCTAAAGCCTTAAATGATGATCCAACACCTAAGGTAATTATTTCTGCAAGTGGTATGTGCGAAGTTGGAAGAATTAAGCATCATTTAAAACACAATTTATATAGACCAGAATGTACAGTTTTATTTGTAGGATATCAGGCAACAGGTACGTTAGGTGAAAAAATACAAACAGGTTCAAAAATTGTTAAAATTTTTGGGGAAGAAATTGCAGTAAAAGCTGAAATTGAATATTTAGACGCATTTTCAGGGCATGCAGATAGAGATGGGCTATTAGAGTTTATTGACAAAATGAAAAACAAACCTCATAATATTTTTATAAACCATGGTGAAATAGTTTCACAACAAGTATTAAAAACATATATTACTGAAAAATTTAATATACCTGTAACCATCCCAAATTATGAAGATACATATACAATTGATGGTGAATTTGTTGGAACAAAACAATTAACATATAAATCAACAAGATTTGATATATTAGAAATGCTTTCATTCTTAAAGCAAGATGTTGATGATGTAAGTAATTTGGTTAAATCTGAAATTAAAACTACAGTTGATACCGATACCTTAAAAGACATTTATGAAAAATTAGATGAAGTAAAGAAAGCATTAGGAAATACAAGAGAAATAAACAGAAAATAATAATATAATGAATACTCCTTTTTTATATAACATATATTTTAATGTAAATATATATTATAAAAAAGGGGTTGTTTTGTTTGCTAATTAAAACTATTAATATTGATAAATCTAAAAGATTGTGGTTTATAATTATATGTGCACTTTTTGTCGCCTTTTTACTTATAGCAATTTCTTTTTTGGGTATATATAACGCAAATAGTAATGGTAGCAATGAAATGAAAGATATTTTTGATATAAAAAACTATAATACAAAATATTCATTAACTATATTTAGCAATAAAACAAAGAATAGCTATGAAGTAGAAGAATGGTACTTGTATAATAATGGAGAAGAAAGGTTTAGATTTGACTTTACAAATGACTTGCAAGATAAAATATCATATATTATATTGAATAATGAAGTAAGAATAAATAATACAAGGGAAATTAGTAAGTTTGATTTAAGAGAATATTCAACATCAGATAGAAATATTTTTAGTTTTTCAACATTCATTTTTTTGTACAATTATATACAAAGAGAAACTTCTTGTGGAAATATCGAATCAAAGATTGTAAATGATAAAACTCATTATTTAATAAAATTAAACGAAAATAAAATAAATGAAGTAGAAGAACTTAAATTTTTATTAAAAGAAGGATTAAATTTATCTTCATTTGAAGCAGTTGTTGATAATAAGTCAAAAAAAGTAGAACAGTATATAGTTTTAGATGAAAAAGAAAATGTAGTTATAAATGTAAATTACTTAAAATTTGATATATTAGATAAATTTGATGAGAAAATATTTGCAAATTTTGATAAATAGTGTATAATATATGAAAGTGAGGAATATATTTTGAAAGTAAAAAGAGGAGATATATTTTATGCTGATTTAAGTCCTGTTGTTGGTTCAGAGCAAGATGGGATTAGACCTGTATTGATTATTCAAAATGATATAGGAAACAAATACAGCCCAACTGTAATAGCTCTTGCTATGACAACTAAAAGTAAAAATAGGATTCCAACTCATATTCCAATCAAAGCAGGTAGCTGCGGATTAGAGAAAGATTCAATTATTCTTGTTGAACAAGTTAGAACTTTAGATAAGGTAAGGCTAAAAGAAAAAATAGGAAGTATTGATGAAATAACATTAGAAAAGGTTAAAGAGGCTCTTAAGTTAAGTTTTAACATTAGATGTGATTTTGATGATTTTTTTAGTGATTGGTAATATTTTTCTGTATTAGGAGTGAAAAAATATGGATAAAAATGATAATAAACATACAAAAGTTTTTAAGACAAAATCTTTAAAGAAAAAGACGAAGAAAAATATCGAGGCTGGTAAAACACAAGTAGTTTCAACCAAAGATATTAATTCTAAAGCAAGTAGCAAGAATGCAAAAAAGAAAAGAAGAAAAAAAATAATAAAGATTTGTTTCTTTGTTTTCCTTGCTCTTTTTATTATTTGTGCAGGACTAGTTATAGGTGTTATAACTGGTGTAATTGACAAGACGGATAGTTTAAATCTTGAAGATTTGAAACTATACAAAGAAACTTCATCTGTATATGATAAAAATGGTAATCAAATAGGTGCTTTTTATGATTCAGAAAACAGAGTAACTGTTGAATATAAAGATATACCTCAGACTGTTGTTGATGCTGTTGTATCTATTGAAGACGAAAGATTTTTTAAACATCATGGTGTTGATTTAAAAAGAACTACAGGTGCGATATTTACATATATAACGCATGGTGGAAAATCAAGCTTTGGTGGAAGTACAATTACACAGCAATTGGTAAAAAATATAAAAAACGATAAAGAAGCAACATGGACAAGAAAGATTAGAGAATGGTATAGAGCTATAGCTCTAGAAAATAAACTTTCAAAAGAAGAAATTTTTGAAGCATACGTAAACCAAATATACATGGGAGATGGATGCTATGGATTTGAAGTGGCATCAAGAAATTATTTTGGAAAGCCTTTAAGTGAAGTAAATTTAGCTGAATCTGCAGTATTGGCTGCAATTATACAATCACCAGAGTCAACTAATCCATATAAGAGTGAAGAAGCTAAAAATAAGCTTTTAGAGAGAAAAAATTTAGTTTTAAAGCAGATGCTAAAACTTAAGAAAATTTCAGAAGACGAATATAATGAAGCTTTAAATTATGAAATTGTATTTAAGAAAGAAGATGATTCTGCAAAACAATCTTCAAATGGTGCACAGTATACATACTATGTTGAAGCTGTAAGAGAAGCTGTAATTAATGATTTGATGGAAACATTAGGAGTCGAAAGAGGTATTGCTATTACAAAGTTATATGGTAATGGTTATAAAATATATACACCTTTTGATCCAGATGTACAAAGTGCAATTGATACTGCATATAACAATTCAAAATTATTCTATACTGATAGTAAAGGAGACTTTATGCAGTCTGCTATGGTTGTTATTGAACAATCTACAGGATGTGTACTTGGACTTATCGGAGGAGCGGATGAGAAGACTTCAGACCTTGTTGTAAATAGAGCTACGCAATTAACAAGGCAACCAGGTTCATGTATGAAACCTTTAGGCGCATATGGACCGGCATTTGAACTTGGATTATCATCACCTGGAGCAGGTTTAGATGATTGCGAGCTTACAGAAGGAAATTGGCATCCAGGAAACTATTATGGTTATTTCAATGGCTATGTAACAGCAAGAAATGCAATTGCAAAATCAATGAATTTACCTGCGGCAAGAGCAAATTTAAAAGTTGATATAGATTATGCATATAACTTTGCGAAGAATGCCGGCCTTAAGAGTTTGGTAGCAAGTGATAAAGCTCCAGCAGCATTATCACTTGGTGGACTTACATATGGTGTTACTGTTATGGATATGGCAAATGCTTATGCTACTATTGCAAATGGTGGAGTATATATAGAGCCAAGACTATATACTAAAATTACAGACTCTAAAGACGAAGATGTAATTGTGAATAATATAAACTCTAAACGTGTTATGAAAGAATCAACAGCATTTATGCTTACAAGTTGTTTACAAGAAGTTGTAAAGACAGGAACAGCAGCTGGATATGTAAGACTTTCAAATATGGATGTTGCTGGTAAAACAGGTAATACCAATAATGACTATGATCAATGGTTCTGTGGATTTACTCCATATTATACAATTGCTTGTTGGAATGGATATGATAAAGTTGGCGGCAAAGCTGGACAAAAAGCAATTGGATATAGAAAGATAGGATCTTATCCTTACACTTCAGTTTCACTATTTAATAAAGTTGTAAATAGTATAAGCAAAGGTAAACAATCAAAACATTTTGAAGTTCCAAATTCTGTTACAAAAGTAGAACTTTGTAAAGTCTCTGGATTGGTTCCTACAGATGCTTGTAAAAATGACCCAAGGGGAAGTCAAGTTGGAAGTGATTATGTAGCAAAAGATTCAATACCAACTGAAACATGTAATATCCATAAAACAATAAAAATATGTAATGAAACTGGTAAAATTGCTACAGAATATTGTCCAAACACATCAGAAAAATCATTTATAACAAGAGACTATACACCAAATGTAAAACCAGCTGATTGGGCATACATGGCTCCTACAGAAAATTGTAATGTTCATACTTCAAAAAATTCATCATCAAGTAATGATGAAGAATCAAATGGTATACATATTTATAAAAATACAAATAATAATAAAACTAGAACACAGAAAAACTAGTGATAATATAAAATAGGAACAAGTATTATTATATATTTGCTCCTATTTTTTTACATATTTATACAAAACTGTTGAAAAAACTTTTTTATTTTGATAAAATAATAATGTTAATTTGTAATATTATAAAGCGGGGTTTTTAAATGAAAAAAGAAGTTAATAATGAAGAAAAAAAGAACAAAAAATCAAAAGCGAAGAAAGTGTTAAAGTGGATAGCTTTTTTCCTTATATTCCAGATAATATATGTTCCAATTCTTTCAATTGTACTTATATATTATGGACCATTTACTAATACAAGAGATATGATAGTAACAACTGCAATGACAACTATGAGGCATCAATATTTTGCAACTTTATTTTTAAGTAAAGAAAAAATTGATGAAATATTAGCAAAAAATAGGCCACAAGAGAATATAGAAGATCAAAGCTTATCAGCAATAAACATTGGATCTGGAATATCTGCTGAAGATATGAATGGAATTGAACTTAAAGACGTAAGTAATGATAGCTATACAGGTAAACTTTTAATTATAAATGATCCATCTCGTGTTAAACTTGTATCATCTCCAAGGCTTGGAACTTCAGGTGCTACTACATCTCAAATTGTTGCAGAAAACGATGCAGTTGCAGGAATGAACGCTGGAGGATTTCAGGATGATGCTTTGGGTACAGGTGGAAAGCCAGCTGGACTTGTTATTGAAGATGGACAGCTTAGAACAACAAATACAGGTGCATCATATAGTTTAGTTGGAATGGATAAAGATAATAAAATGGTTGTTTCAAATTCAATGACATATTCTAAATGTCAGCAACTTAATTTAAGATGTGCAGTTTCCTTTGGACCAGTTATTATTATTAATGGAAATGCTACAATAAAAAGCGGAACAGGCGGTTGGGGTATGCAACCAAGAACTGCGATAGCTCAAAGAAAAGATGGAGCAATATTAATGTTGGTTATTGACGGAAGACAAAAAGGAAGTCTAGGAGCAACACTAAGGCAAGTTCAAGATATTCTTTTGGATAATGGAGCATATAATGCCTTTAATTTGGATGGTGGAGCTTCTACAACTATGGTATATAACGGAAATGTTGTAAATAGTCCAAGTGATATATTAGGTGAACGTTATGTTCCAAATGCTTTTATAGTAACAAAACCGAATAAAAAATAATTAGAAAGGAAGAATAACTTTGAAGGAAAGAAAAATAAAAGAAAAGAAAGTAAGGAAAAAAATAAATAAAAAGAAATTATTTATTAATTTAGCTATATACTGGGCAATTGGAACAATTGTAACAGTAGTTGCTCTTTATCTTGTTGAAAGATATGTTATTTCCTTATCAGGTGCAGATGTAAATGAAAACAAAAAAGAAAATAAGGAAAAAGGTGTAAAAACAATAAATATTTCTAAAAATGCTAAAGACATTCAGTATTCATATGATAATAAATATTATACATATTTATTTGATTCAAAAGTATATATAGGAAGCTTAGAGTCAGGGGAAATAATTGATACTATCGAGGAAAGTAATCCAATTTGTTATTTTGACTTGTTATATGACAAAAATTTAATTTTGTATTTTACAAAAACAAATAATGGAACTTCAGCCACACTTAAGTTAACTACTTATGATATTGGTACTAAGAGAAAAATAGAATATAATACATTTACAGTTAAAAACTTTAGTAGAATAAAAAATATGGATATGTCGCCAGTAATAAATATGATTTATATTAATGTTGAGCAAAAAACAGGAAATTCAACTAATAATATAATTTATAAAATAAACTTGTTTAACACTATGTCTCAAATTAAATCAGGACTTATTGTAGATAGAATGATTATGTTACAGCAAACTGATAGAGTATATTATGAAGATTCAAACTCAAATATTTACTATTCTAATTCTAAACTTGGAATATTTAAAGAAAAAGTAAATATGATAGGAATAGATACAGAAGATATACTTTACTTCATATCTCAAGATAATAGTAAGGTATATAAAGTTAAGAATAATAAGATAACTGATACTATTGAACTTAAGGATAAAGACGTTAAATCTACCTATTATAACAATGAAAGAGTATTTGTTATTTATTCTGACTATGTTATTGAAGTATCATCTGATAAACCACTTGAAAGTATTGGAAAAATTCCAAATAATGTTTCTTTTGAAGCAATAAAATCTGATAAGATGTATGTTAGAGTTGATGATGATACAATTAAGCAAATTACACTTGATTTAAAAGATATAGAGTATGATAGTCAAGATATTGTAGATGGCCAAGAAAAAACTACTAATAATACAACAAAAAATACAACTAACAATACTAAAAAAACAGAACAACCAAAAGAAGAGAAAAAAGTAGAAATTAATACAAAAACAGAAGATACAAATAAATCAACTTTACAACCAAATACAGAAAAACCAAGTACAGGAGGAGATAGTTAATGAATATATTTCATGCAATTATTTTAGGAGTTATACAGGGAATAGGTGAATTTCTTCCTATTTCCAGTTCAGCTCACTTAATATTAATTCCATACCTTTTTAATTGGAGTGAACATTCACTTTCATTTGATGTAGCACTACACTTTGGTACTCTAATAGCAGTACTATTTGTTTACTTTAATGAGTGGTGGAAACTTTTTAAAGGAGCATATAATAAAATTGTTCATAAAAAAAATTCTTTTGAAAATAGGATGTTTTGGTATTTAGTAATTGCAACTATTCCTGGTGCTTTAATAGGTAAAATATTTGAAGAACCAATTGAAAATGTTCTAAGAACTAATTATGCTTTAATTGCAATTGCTCTTGGAGTTATGGGAATTCTTATTTATCTAGGAGACAAATGGGCCGCAAAAAAATATGATGGAAAAGAAACTGAATATAAGGATTTAACATTAAAGCAGACATTCTTAATTGGACTTTCTCAAGCTTTGGCAGTTATTCCAGGATTTTCACGTTCAGGAACTACTATTCTTACAGCAAGATTGCTTGGTGTATCAAGAAGTGCTGCAGCTAAATTTACATTTTTACTTTCTGTACCAATAATTTTTGGAGCCGCTGTACTTAAACTTCCAGATATGGTGTCTAATTTTAGCTATGAATTAATAGTAGGAATTGTAGTTTCGGCAATTGTGGGAGTATTAAGTATCAAATTTTTACTTAAATATATAAAAAATCATGATTTTGCAGTATTTGCATATTATAGAGTAATTATTGCAATCATTGTACTTGTAAAAGTATTTTTCTTTTAATTGAATTAAGATAGAAGACGTTACTATTATATAGTTAACGCCTTTTTTCTGTTTAAAAGCATAAAAATTGACATAAGACATAAATAATGTTATAATTAATCACAAATTTAACATGTATCTAAAATTAATATTGAGGAGATTTTTTATGGATTATTTATTTTTTATTATTTATGTTTTGATTTTTTTAACAATAAGTATATACTTTTGTTTATCTGTTAAATATTTTTCAATTAAAAATAAAAAAGTGGAGATAAAAAAGAAAAGGAAAATTTGCAAATTTAAATTTTATTTATCATTATTATTGTTTTATTTGTTTTTAATTGCTACAACTTCATGTATAGTTATTAATGAAAATTGCACAATGATAATTATAATCACATTAAATTTTCTTGTTTGTTCATTAATTGATAAATCCGAAGTTTCAAAATTAAATAATGAAGCAGACAAATAACTGATTAGAGGAGTGACTATTATGTTATTTATATTGTATATTTGTTTTGGATTTGCATTTTTATCTTTGATTGTTTTAGGTATAATAAATATTCTAATATTGCCTAAGAAAAAGATTTTATCAAGAATATGTTTTGGTATAAGTGTTTTTGAAATATTTTTATCATTAATTACTTTCTTTACTGAATTTGTTACAAGTGGAAATTTTGATGTTGCGTTGATTGTTTTAATAATTCCGTTTGTATTGTCAGCTTCACTTTTTTATTTAAACATTAAATAGTTGATTAAAAAATTCCGTGTTTTTACACGGAATTTTTATTATTTTAGGAAAATATCTTTTATTTTTTTATAATTTAATATATAATAATTATAAAAAAGAGAGGTAGTTATATATGGAATATCAAGAACTTATAAAAAATATAAAAATACTTTTAGCAGATGATGATGAAGATTATTTGCTAATGACGGATAGCTTTCTAAAGCAATTAGGCTATAACGTTGAAACTGCTTCAGATGGTAAACAAGCAGTAGAAAAACTTATGTCAGGAAATTATCAAATTGCACTTCTAGACTACTTTATGCCAGGACTGAATGGAGAAGAAGTAATTACAGAAATAAGGAAACATAATAAAGAACTAATAATAATTCTACAAACTGGATTTTCAGGTCAAAAGCCACCAATTGAGACTATGCAAAAGTTAAATATTCAGAATTATTTTGATAAAACTGAGGGGATTGATAGGTTAAATTTAGAGTTAATTTCAGCTGTTAAAATTTTTAACCAACAAACGGAAATTGAACTGTCTAAATACAAAACAAAAACTATAGGTGAACTTATGAACAGTATAGCAGAAGAAATTAAATCGGATATGCTTTCTGTTGGAGCAGGTATAGAAGTAACTAATATGATGATTTCAAATGTAGATGAATTAAAAAATAAAGAAGAAATTCAAAAGCTAAAGAACTTTTATGAAAAAAATAAAAATTCTGACTGCCATATTGCTTTCCTTATGTTTGGCTTTTGCTATTACAGGGTGCAGCGGCGATAACATGAAAGATAATGTTATAAACGGTTTTAATGATATGCTCCAGCATTTTAGCAAATACGCCCTTACAGACGAAAAGGATTTGCAGGGCGATAAGACCAAAGGAGAAGACACCTATACTGGTTCCTATACGGCAGATTATGAGGATTTCAATGATAAAGAATATATCTTTGGAGGTACTGCGTTAGAACGGGATAAAGGCAATGGGCTTACTGTAACTTATGAGTTAACGGTTAATTCCGGTACAGTCAGACTGTACTGGCTTGATAAAGATACGGAAAACATCATCGCTGAGGCAAACCACACAGACACATACTTTGTCACTCTTAATGAAGGAGATAATTACCTTGTATTAGAAGGAAATAACTTTTGTGGCTCATTGGAAGTGGCTGTAGAATAAGAGAAGACGGTACAGCCCACTATAATGACTGTACCGTCTTCTTTTCTTTTTATTTTGTTTGAACTCTTTATCTAGTCTCATTCTCTTATTTTTTTTAACACCATCATTTAAAATATTGTCTTTAGTTTCTTTATTGCCTTTTGTATCTTTTTTACTATTTTGATTTTTATACAAATATACAATTTCAATAAATTGAACTAGAATTACAATATACATAAGACATACTAGCCAGTTATTTTTAATCTTCTTAAACAGTTTATTAAAAAAATTATTATCATTATCTGTATCTTGTAAAGCATTTATTTCTTCAATATTATTCTCTTCGACTATATTTGAATCCTTTTTTACAGTTATAACATATTCTTTAGTAGTTGTTCCATCTTCAGATGTAACCTTAACAATAATCTTGTTATCTCCTTCTGATAGTTTATCATTACCTGTAATATCAATCTTTACATTTTCATTTTCACCAAATGCAAGTATTTTTAAAGTTTCTACACTTTTTCCAACTGTTCCACAATCATATTCAAAAATTTCTTTGGAAAACTCTGGAGATAATGTTGCATTTTCAACAATCAAATTTTGCAAATATGAATTTGATTTATTTGCATCCCCTGTCTTAGTTACTGTTATAGTATATACTTTCTTAGTTCCATCTTGTGCTGTTACAGTGATATATACTTTATTGTCACCATTTTTTAAACCTGTATTACCTGATATAGCTACTTTCGATTTTGAATCTTCTGCTACAGCTGTAACCTTTAAATCATTTACATTTTCTCCAACTGTAACTGCATAACTTGTTTTATTTTTATTAAAGTTAGGAGTTAATCCTTCTTGATTTATTTGTAACTTTGATAAATATGCATTTCTGCTTTTGGTAGAAGTTGTACTAGATGAAGCACTTTTAGTAGCTGTTTTTGTAGCAGAATTTGAATTAGTATTAGTATTATTACTTGGAGTTGTAGGAGTAGGAGTAGGTGCTGGTGTTGGTTGTACAATTTGAATACTTTTACTTCCACGAATAACACCCAAATTATTTCCATTACTATCTGAAGTTCCATCATCACTTACAGCAGTAATAGTAGTTGTTCCACTGCTTCCTACTGTAACTGGAACTGTAACAGTATTATTCTCTACCCATATACTTTTATTTCCATAACCATTTGACACTGTAACATTTACTTTACCAGTAAAACTTCCCCCAACTGAAACATTAACCGTATTGCCAGGTGAAGCACTTGAAGCACCCGAAACGGCAATAGAACTTGCATAAATATTACCCATTAAAAATATGCATAAACTAATAAAACAAGATAAACTTATTTTAATAAAATTTTTCTTCATAATCAATCCTCTCTTTATTATTGTGAAATATCACCTGTACCCATTATATAATTTTTGATTTTAACGTAATCTGTTGCATAAATTTTTCCATCATGATTTACATCAGCTGCTTCAAGACAAGCACCTTTTATTTTTTCAACATCCATTATATGGTTCTTTATTTTAACATAATCTGTTGCATAAATTTTTCCATCGCCATTCACATCACCATAAATTATAACTGTGAAAGTTTGTATTTCTTCTCTTGAATCCTTTGATACCAAACTAATTGTAGTACCTGTGCCAATTAAATCATCATCTGATATTACTTTTCCATTTATGTTTTTAATTACCACATCAAATTTATCTTTATTGTATTCCATCTTATCAAAAATACTTGAAGTTTTCGTATTAGGTTCTATTTTACTTACATATCCATTATCTTCATTTACTTTTAAAGTTTCATCAAAAGTTATAAAATCTGAATCTGAAATATTTATAACATTAATTTCTGCTTTTACAGATTTGTTTTGATCCTTAGTTGTGAATGTTATATTTGTTTTTCCTTCATTTACACCTACTATAACATTATTTTCTATTTTAACAATATTTTCATCATCACTTAATATAGTATATTCTTTGTTAGTTGCATATTCAGGTTTTATAACTGGATTTATTGTAAGTTTCTTTCCCTTAATTACAGTATAACTATTTTTTTGTAATTCTATGCTTTCAACTCTAGCCGTAACAGTTATTTTACATGATGCAGAAATTCCTGTATCTTTGGATTTTACTGTTATATTAGCTGTACCTGTTTTTTTAGCTATAACTTTACCATTATCAACACTTACAACATCTGAATTACTGCTAATCCATTCAACTTCTTTATTTGTTGCGTCATCAGGACCTATAGTATAATTTAAAGTACTTTCATCACCAACATTTAAGTTAACTGCACTTTCTGATATCGATATTTCCGTTACTTTCTTAACTACTTTTACATTACAAGTTGCAGAAACTCCTGTATCCTTTGATTTTACAGTAATCTTTGCTTCACCTTTATTTTTAGCTACAATCTTACCATTTTCAACAGTAGCAACATCTGAATTATTACTAGACCATTCTACTTCTTTATTTGTTGCATTATTTGGTGTTATTGTTGATGTTAAGGTATACGTATCTCCTATTTTTAATTCTAAATTATTTTTATCAAGACTAATTCCCGTTACTTTAACATCTTTTGGAACTTCTTTAGTATAATCTCTAAATACATACCCCTCTATTCCATTGTCTAATCTTACCTTATCCCATTGTGTATTTACACTTTTAGCAATCCTAGTCATTTCATTTCCTTCATCTAGTTTTGCTACAATAGAATAATCTGTTCCTGGACCTGAACGAATATACAATTTGTATGGTGCTACATCGTATGCACATATTCTCGTATTATCATCTATATATGTTATCTCAGATTCACCTGGGTATGGCGTAGGATATTCAGACATATTTTCAAATACTGGGACATGAAATTCAAGTGAACTATCTAACATTCCCATTTTTTGATATGCATTATATGTACTGTATGATTCATTAGTTGGAGCAATAATATTTGCCATGTACTGGTATGCATATAGTGCAACAGCATTTCCATACGGATTATTTACATCAAATTTTTGAAAATACGTTGTATCTTGTCCCCATTTAATCCAACTATTTCTTAATATATCTGTTCCACCATTTATTGCTGATACTGGATCTTTCCATCCTTTTCCTGCTGCATATGTTAAACCATTAGTTATTGCATTTGGTGGTGTAGCCCCTATATTAAAATAGTTATATGGAACAACTCCATTTACAACTGTAGAGCCATTAATAGATCTATTTGAAGTTATAGCTCCACTTGTTTCCTGTTTTATTCTTGAAGCAATATGTATAGCACTTACATTATATTTTTTGGCTGCTTGAAGTATAATATTTGAATATGTTTGTCCCATGTTTACCATAGATCCTAATCTTTGATATTCTGATCTATTATACATTGATGTTCCATATAAAACTTTTTCGATAGAATTAATACTATCCATAGATGAACTATAACTTAAAGTTTGAAACTGGAATACTTCCTTCTCATTTAAATGCCCTCTAGGATCCAACATATATTTAACTGCTTCCTTAGAAGCTATTACAAAATTTCCATCTTTATAATAATTTTGTCCATCTTTTTTCCATACAGCATCATAGCTATCAGGAACTAAACTTATTCCCTCATTTACGTCATAACTTTCATGTGTTACTGCTTGGTTCCAATCAAGCCCTGTATATACAGCTTTAAAAACCCAATTTGGATGTGCACTTTTTAATGCATCAATATATGGTTTATAACTATTTGGAAAATTATCACTCATATATGATTTTGGAAGATTTGTTTTAATACTAGCTTGTACATTATTTATTCCTGAAAATCCAGTTAATAATGTTGAAAAACTAATCATACCGGCAGCGAACATTCCCAAAGCTTTTTTTCTTATATTATTTTCATACATCATGTTTTTTACTTTTTTGTACCATTTTTGATACAATTCCCCCTTATACTTCAAATTATAACATAAATACAAACTTTGTAAAAGTATTTTTATAAAAATAGAAAAAATTTACAAAAATGCAGATACAAAATGTATCTGCATACAATATATTATTTTTGCCATTTTAACATTGGATATCCGTTATTTTTCCCTGAATTATCCTTTACATATTCACTTCCAAGCATATTTAAAAAATTATCTGATTTCATAAATTCTTCTGTAAGTATTGTTCCATCATCCAAAGTTTCATTTAAATAATATGAATTTTCAACTTCTCCTGTATTAGTATAAAATAGTTCGCAACCTTTATATTCCTTTTTCAAGTAACACTTACCAATATTATATGAATTTGATATTTTTCCCATATTGTTACAAACTATTCCTCCATATGGTTTTCCATAAACCTCTATATAAGAATTAGTATATAAATCTCCGAAATTATAGCAATTACTTATATCTGTATTTTCAAAACTCTCATTTATAATTCCTGCACTACCATTATTACCCTTAATTATTCCGTAATTAGCACATTCACTCAACTTTCCATTGCCTCTGGAAACTATTCCAGCTAGTTTCCAGCTGCCACTTACTTCTCCATAATTTATACAATTTTTAATTGTTCCAAAACTTCCAGCTCCATTTTGTGCTCCTTGTCCACATACTCCGCCTATACCAGAACCGCATCCAGTAACTTTTCCATAATTTTTACATCCACTTATCAAACTATTTTTAGACTCAATAGCTGCACAAACTCCTGCAACGCCATATCCTCCAACTTTTGCATACACTTCTCCATAATTTTCGCAATCTTTAATTATTGATAAATTATGTGACACTAATCCTGAAATTTGCCAATTTATATCCCATCTTGTAGTTGTTTCATTTTTAGCTGTTACATTGGCATAATTTATACAATTTATTACTTTTGCGTTATCTCTATTATACACCAAAAGTGAAGCAAAAAAACTAGAAGTTGTTACAAAATAGCAATCTTTATCTATTGTTAAATTTTCTATTATTCCATAATTTTCTTTAATAAAAGCCATTTCTCTTTGACTAGTATTTGCATTTATATATATCCCTTTTATTTTATGATTATCTCCATCTAAAGAAGTACCTTTTGGAATACTTGTTATTGGTGTCCACGCTTCTCCTGAAATTAGTGTTCCATTTTCATCCCACTTGGCACCTACATCTATATCTTCCGTTATGTATGCCCTGTTATATCCTGTTTCACTAAATTCTTTATTTGTTATTTTCTCTTGAAATTGTTTTAATGTTACCATTCTTTCATTATTTTTATTTTCTTCTTTTTCTTTTGTAGAATCATTTACAATTGTTATATATTTACTTTCTTTTTCTACTCCATTTTCTTCAAGTATTGATATTTCTTTTTCGCTAAATGCTTTATCTTTATATACTAGTTTGCTTGATTCAATTGCATATTTTTTTGAATATGCCTTATAGTCATCTCCTAATACTTCTTCTATACTTCCAAATAGATTTACATTTGTTTTTCCTTCTTTATATCCTATATTTAATTTTTGTATTTCAATTCCATCTTTTAATGTTGCTATATCATTTAATATAGTTGCTTTTTTTGCATTATCTATCGGATTGTTATTTGTTATTGTCAAAACAACTACCGCCGCAAGTATTATCATCACTATTATAGTTACTATAAGTACTATTAAAGATATTCCCTTTTTTTTCATATGTTTTTTAACCTCTCTTATAATATTATATATATTATATATAAATTAAGAAAAATAAACAAGACATTTATATAATTTATTTGACATATAAATAACACAGTAGTATAATAGTTGCCAAATAATGTTACAATATAAATTAAATTTAATTTATTAAAGATTTAACAAACATAATGTTTTTAATAATATGTATTTTACATCCATAATATTTGACTTTTTTTTGTTAATATATTAAAATAATTTTAAATTTAATTTTACTTTTAAGGAGGTTAGATTTTAGTAACATTAAATAGCGCATGAACATACCTTTCGTATGTGACGAGGATGATAGTTATCGAATATTCAGCGGATACTATCACGGTGATTTAGCATCGATATGTATAGTACAAAAAGTAAAATCTTTAATTACTACAAAAACTATATAATCTAAATATTTTATAGAACATTGAAAATAATATATTATGGAGGTAATTATATGTGTGGAATAATTGGATATAACGGTTCTGCAAAAAATGCAAAGGAGGCAATTATTGCAGGACTTAAAAACTTAGAATATAGAGGTTATGATTCAGCAGGCATTGCACTTGTTGAAAACAAAAAAGTGGATTTGTATAAATCTCAAGGTAAAATCTCAAAACTTGAAGATTCCTTAAAGGATATTAATACCAATTCAAATATTGGAATTGGTCATACAAGGTGGGCGACTCATGGTATTCCAAATGAAATTAATGCTCATCCTCATAAAGTGGGAAAAGTTACTTTAGTTCATAATGGAATTATTGAAAATTATGCCATTTTAAAAAATGAACTGATTTCAAAAGGAGTAACTTTTAAAACTCAGACAGATAGTGAAGTTGCTTGTGCATATATTAACTATATGTATGAAAAAGAACTTGAAAATAATTCAGAAACTCCAGAACTTACAGCTATCATTAAAGCATGTAAAGATTTTAGAGGTTCATATGCCTTTGGAGTTATTTTCGATAATGATACAAGTTCAATTTATGCTACAAGAAAAGACAGCCCTTTAATAATTGGAGTGGGAGAAAACGAAAACTTTATTGCCTCAGATGTATCAGCAATTCTTGATTATACAAAAGAGTATATCTTACTTGAAGAGGGAGAATTTGCAAAAATTACTAACACTTCTATAGATATATTTGATGGTAATCTTAAAAAAATAACTAAAGGAATCAATACTGCAACATGGAGTGCAAATAAATACAAAAAAAATGGTTATGACCACTTTATGTTAAAGGAAATTAATGAGCAACCCAAAGTTTTATCAGATATATTTAAAAGATATATGAAAGATGATACTTTAGGAATAAGTTTAAACTTTGGAGACTACGATAAAATACATATTGTAGCATGTGGTAGTGCAATGCACGCAGGTTTAGTTGGAAAGTATTTATTTGAAAACTATGCTGATGTTGATGTAACTGTAGAAATTGCATCAGAATATAGGTACAAGAATATGAGAATAACTCCAAAAACTTTAGTTATTTTAATTTCGCAATCAGGTGAAACTGCAGATACTCTTGCAGCCTTAAGAATTGCAAAGCAAAAAAGCGCTACAACACTTTCTATTGTAAATGCTGTTGGTTCCACAATTGCAAGAGAAGCTGATATTAATATATACACATATGCAGGTCCAGAAATTGCTGTTGCAACTACAAAAGGTTATACTTCACAGGTTGCAATTTTATCTCTTCTTTGTATAAATGCAATGAAGCAAAAAAATATCTTAGATTCTAGCTTTTTCTCAAAAATTTGTGATGAATTTAGTAACATTTCAAATTTGATTACAGAAGTTATTAATCAAAATGATAAATACAAAAAAATTGCTAAATGCCTTTACAAAAGAAATGATATATTCTTCATAGGAAGAGGTATTGATTACTCTTTATGTATGGAGGGTTCTCTTAAATTAAAAGAAATTTCATACATTCATAGTGAAGCTTACGGTGCTGGTGAATTAAAACATGGTACTATCTCTCTTATTGAAGATGGAACACCTGTAATTGCAATTGCAACAAATGATACTCTTTATGAAAAAACAGTAAGTAATATTAAAGAGACAAAAGCTAGAGGTTCTTTTTCAATATTTATCACAACATCAGATGAATGTTCAAAGGACTTTGCTGATATCACTTTAAAGTTACAAAAGCTTTCAGAATTTGTTGAGCCATTACTTATTGTTACAGCACTTCAGTTAATTGCTTATGAAACAGCAAAACTTAAAGGTTGTGACATTGATAAACCAAAGAACTTAGCAAAATCTGTAACTGTTGAATAATCTAATTTTAATACTACTACAAAATCCAGGAGAAAAATTCTCCTGGATTATTTTATATCCTCAATTAAGTAACTATTTCCTTTTCTTTGTATTTTGTATACACCTTTCTTCATTTTATCTTTGCTAATTTCTCCTGATGAAATTTTACTATTTAAAAATTCATTTTGAGTATTCTCATCATCCATTTTTTCATCGTTTATAACTAAAGCTTTGTTCTTTTTAGTGTCATCATAGTATATTGTATGAGTTGAATTAGTATTTTCTTCCATAGTTTCAACAGTATTACAGTTAACATATAATCTATATGTATAAACTGTTATATTATCTCCTGTCTCTTCTATTTTATATGGTATATCTTTTATATAATTAAATTCTACAAAACCAGTTGGAAGTATAATATAATTTCCTTCTTTACTGTCATAAGATCCAGATAAAAATACTTCTTGATGTTTTAAACTTGATGTATTAGTAAATAATTTCTTTGCAACACTTTCTAAATCATCTTTTGTAACATAATCTCCCACATATTCTTCAGATTTTCTTCTTAATGATAAATACTCATCATCTGTAACAATTTTTGCAAAAGTAAACATTATTTTTGCTCTATCATCTAGTCCACTAGCTTCTACTTCTTTAAAAAAGCTATCTGAATATATATTAGGAATATATATTAAATCTTGTATGATATTTCCTATTTTACTACTTAATACAACATTTTCAGTCTGGCTATTTTCTAAATTTTCTTTGGCGTTTTGTTCACTATCATTTTTACCTTGCTCTATATTATTTTCAATTTTTTCATCTTTTTTACTAGAATTTTGATTTAAAATAATCACCGCAAGAAAAAATATAACAGCCGCAGCGACTATAACTGAAATTACTATACCAACCTTTTTATTCATAAATATCCCCCTAAATTTAAATTCCACCTATCATAGCATCTGAATATACATCTGCAAAAAGTCTAATTTGTGATATATCCTTAAGTTCAAAACTAAATACCTTTTTTATATCAGCCTTCATTATATATTCTATTGCAATAAGAGTAGCTTTATTAATTTTTATATATCTTCTTTTATCCTTATTATTTATACAATTATTACATAAGAAATTATTTCCTACATAATCATAATATATTTCATCAATACTATTTAATGCTTGTCCACATAAATAACATTTTTCTATACGTGGCATAAAACCTAAAAGGCAAAATAATTTTATTTTAAATATAGCTATAACTAAATCTATATCTTTAATATTTTTTCCTAAGATATACATTGTATTTAAAAAAAGTTTTAATATATATGAAGTATCTTCATTTTCATCTGTTACTTTTATTAAAAGCCTTGTAAGTTCAAATGAAATTTCAAGTTTATCCAAATCTATTCTTATGTTATAAAAAGTGTCAATTACATTTGCAGAATTAATATAATAAAAATTCCTTGATTTATACAAAACAAATTCGTTATACACTAGATATTGTGCATTTGCAAGAATTGGACTATTTGTTTTTTTTGCTCCTTTTGCAATACACGAAACCTTTCCTAATGTGTCTGTAAGTATCGTTATTATTTTATCATTATCTTTATATTGTACCTCTTTAATTACTATCCCTTTTACCTTTATCAAGTTCATCTAAAATAATCCCTTCATCATTTATTAATCCAATATTTTGATTGTTAATTTCACATATTTTTTTATATTCAATATAACTTTCTAAATTTCCTGTTTTACAAAAATTCTCCCATGCCAAATCTTCATACATAAAATCACCTTCTACTCATATTTTATGTAATTATTAACTTCATATACTAAAAATTATATACTTATTTATCAAATTTTGTAACTATATTTTTGATTTCAAATCTCCTAAAAAATTATCATTTTCTTGCCAATTTTCTCTTACCTTAACCCAAATTTTAAGATTAATTTTAGCATCAAGATTATTTTCTAAATCTTTTTTTGCCTCTCTTGTTATCTTCTTTAACATAGTTCCATCTTTTCCAATTACAATTCCTTTATGAGATTTCTTTTTACAAATTAAATTTACATCAATATTATATACATACTTTCCATCTTCTCTCATATTTTCTTTAAAATTTTCAACCTCAACCTTAATTCCATGAGGAACTTCTTCATCTAAATTATTTAAAGCCTTTTCCCTAATTGTTTCTTCAACAATTTCTCTTTCTGTAATATCTGTAATTTCATCTTCCGGATAAATAATATCTCCTGGTTTTAAATATTTTTCTATACATGAAATTAAAATATCAAGTCCATCATTTTTATATACAGAAATAGGAATAATATCACAAAAACTTGCTCCTATACTGGCAAAAAATTTATTGTATTCATCCATTATACTAAGAAGTCTTGCTTTATCAACTTTATCTATTTTATTTATACAAAGAATTACTTTTGTATTTAAACTTCCTATATTTTTCATTATATTTTCATTTGCAAAATCTATTTTAGGCCTTGTTGCATCAACTAAATATACAATAACATCAACATTATTTATAGCTGTATTTACACTTTGCATCATATATTTTCCCATTTTATGCTTAGGTGTATGTACTCCAGGAGTATCAATAAATACAATTTGTGACGTTTTACTTGTAACTATTCCTTTTATATTAAATCTTGTAGTTTGGGGTTTTGGTGTTGTAATTGCTACCTTAAACCCAACTAGTTTATTTACAAGTGTAGACTTTCCTGCATTAGGTTTTCCAACTACACTAACATATCCACTTTTAAACATTTTTCCCTCCAAATTATCAACATTATATCATTTAAAGCTATTATTGTAAATACATTCAAGAAATTTAAAAATATGTTTGAAAATAAATACACAAGTATTATTATTTCAAAATCACAAAAAATTTTAGAAAATATTGATACTCTTAAATTTTTATATTAAAATATCCAAAAATGTATATTGGTACTAAAAATGCATATAATCATTACGAAAAAGTTACGCAAGCGGAAAAAATTCGTAATGAAAAAACCTGAAAAAATTGCACAAGAATAAAAATCATTATTAAATGTAAATGACTTTTAAAAAAATAATAATTGTAGGAGATAATATAAAAAAATTTCGTTATGAAAATGGAATAATAATGAGTATATATGATTTTCTGTTAGATCCTAATAGTTTAAATTACTAAGAAAAAATATATAAAAAATATAAATACAAAATATATAAAAAATAATGTTTGATAATAAATTTTCAAAAAATGTGAAAGTATTTGCAATGTAAAAAAATTGCAAATGCTTTTTATTTTGTAAGATATATACAAAAACTTTATAAAAATTATTAATTTGGCAAGGTGTACAAAAATGATGCAGAAAATTCTGCATCATTTAATTTAAAAAACAAATTGTATTATTTTCAACCTTAATATATCTTTTGATAATGCGAGTTCTTCATTAAGATTAATTTTTCCCAAATTATTATAAGTCATAAAAAGACTTAAATCCCTTATGAATTCATTTACAGCATCAACATATGTCATTCCATTATACAATGATAAAATATCATTAGTATTAAATTCTACTTCATAATATGCATTACCAGTCTGGTTTACTTTAGTTAATACATGTGTATGAGTTTGCAAAAGATCAGGCCATAGCCTTTCACTTAAGTACTGAAAAGTAGATACATTTATATCATAACTTCCTATATAACAATTTAGAGCTATTTTAGTTGAAGTATCATCCAACCAAAAAATATCCACCTTAACATTTGGCATATATTTTTCAAGGTTATATTTTAATAACTCATTATTGTTTTTAAACCGATTAAAATTTGTAAAATCTTTCCATTCTGATATAAAACTTTCAACATCAAAGTTTGTATTATACTTTATACCTAAGTTATATAGTAGTGATTCAATTTTCAATATTTTATTCAAGCTACTTATATTTGGATACATTAAACCTATTTGCATAGTACAAAAATTGAAATCATTCATATTAATCCTTCTTTCATTTCTTATTAAAAAAATAATAAGTATTTTTTTTAATTATATCATTTTAAACCAATATGTCAAATAAAAAATAACATTTATATTTATATTGCATAAAATATTATATATAATGGAGTGATTAATATGAATAATTTTTGTTACACATTATCAGTAAGACAAAGAAAATGTCAAAATGGAATATCAAATATAACAGATAATGTATATACCAATATATCAAATAATAGTGTTGTTCAACTTGGATTTGGATATACTTTGACATTTATTTCAAGTAACTCAAGTACTGCTACAATACAATTATCAAATCCTGATGTTATTCCAAATATTTTATTTAATATTCCAAATGGAAGTTACAAAATATTTGATTTACCAGTAGATTCTGGTACAGTTAGAATATATGTAGGAGTAACTGCTATAGATTGTAGCAATACTATTGCATGCTGTAATATTATTTAAAGGAGACCAACTATGAATGATTTTAATGTTAGTTTAAAAATTGAAGATTGTACTTATTCATGTAATTGTAAAAACTGTAATTCAAGTACAGATACTATTACAAATGTTTCTAAAACAATTTCACTTCAAGGAAACTATATTTTAAATGTAATAGCTGTAAATAATAATTTTGCAACTATACTTATTCAAAATGGATTCCAAGTTATAATAAGAAATGTCAGAAATTTTCCAATGCAAATATGCATTCCTACAAAAGGTTGCACACATATTGTAACTCTTACAGCAACTATAAATTAGAGGAAAATGTCAGATATTACATCAAATAGTTCATGTTGTAATAGTGTAGGTTACAATTTAGTAATTTTTTCATCACTTCTTTCAATTTTAATTGCTAAAGATTTATCCATTGAAGATCAAAATTTACTCTCATCACTCCTCCAGAGTATTGGTGAAAATCTATCTATAATTGCTACAGTACAATCTAATTGCGAGTCAAAAAATAACTCTAAATAAATAGAGTTATTTTTTATATTTATATTATTTAAAAGCATTTGCTTCTCTTAAAGCTTCTTTTTCTTTCAAAGAGGCTCTTTTGTCATATAATTTTTTACCTTTGCATAAAGCAAGTTCAACTTTAACTAGCCTTCCTTTTAAATAGATCTTAGACGGAATTAAAGTGTATCCTCCCTTTTTTATATAATTTTGCAACTTTAATATTTCTAGTTTGTGTAATAATAATTTCCTATCTCGCAAAGGATTAACATTATTTATATTTCCTTTTTCATAAGGACTAATATGTATTCCTTTTACAATAACCTCATTATTATTAATAATTGCAAAACTATCTTTTAAATTACAAAGGCTATCTCTTATGGATTTTACTTCAGTTCCTTTAAGTTCTATTCCTGCTTCAAATGTTTCTACTATATCATATTTATAATTTATTTGTCTATTATTTATAACTAAACCTTTATTATCCTTCAAAATATCACTTCCATTCTATATATTACATTTCTAATTCCATAAATAGCTTCTTAAGTTTCAAAAGATCCAAATCTAAATTTTCGTTATATACTCTTATACCGCTATTAACAGCTTTATCAATTAATGCAGGACTATTAACATTTGGTGTTTTAAGAATACTTCTTAATTTTACTAAATTTATATCTTCAAAGGAAAAACTTATATTATTAAGTTTTTCCTTCAAAAACTTTTCTTTTAATTCGATATTTTCAATATTACATCCAACTTCATAGCAAAATTTTACACTAAATTTAACCGTTGAATATATACTCACTTTTTCTTTTATTTTATTTATAAAACAAGATAATTTTTCTAAATCATGATAAGTTTCGTCTATACATCCAATATTTACTTTTAAATGTATCTTTTTTGCTCCATTTTTAATTGCAAGTTCAATGCTTTCCATTATATAATCTAGTTCTTTTCTTTTTATACTTTTAGAGAAAATTTCAAAATTTATATTTGATGAAATCATACCTGTATAAGTATAAATCCCTAAAGTATCCTGACTAAACAATAAATTTTGTATAGTTATTTTTAAAAATGGATAACTTCTTTTCAAATTTTTAATCAGCATTAACATACTTGTATAATCATTTGTAACATCAATAAAATTTAAATTAGTAATTCCTGTATTTTTTATCAGTTTTATAATGTCCTGATATAACTTTAATATATTTGAATTATATTTTATATTAAGCCTTTGATTTATACTCGAAATATTTGAAACCGGAATCATAGGAAAAATTTTTTCATCTTGTATTTTACGTTGTGATTTATTTTCAATTTCTATTTTTTTGTTACTATCAATGCATGGAACAACAACATTTTCTATACTATTTATACTATATAAATAATCACTTATGGATAATTTCTGACTTTTATATACACCATATCTAAATAATATATCATTATATATAACAGTCTTATTTCCATATACAAAAATATCAAAAATATTATCTAAATTACAATGTTTAAATTCAAAATTATCTATCATTCCTATTATTATTGGTCTTTTACTATCTTTATTATTAATTTTCGAAAGTTTTAACATACAAG
>ERZ827156.1566-NODE-1566-length-26591-cov-4.553964_pt1 | contig 26591 bp, 41 predicted proteins | sample MGYA00519919_ERZ827156 | MGnify/ENA primary metagenome ERZ827156 (study PRJEB31778, sample SAMEA3449269) | human gut metagenome | biome: human gut; feature: human-associated habitat; material: faeces | place: United Kingdom | collected 2010/2012 ...
AAGTGTGGAGAAATCGGGAGAGAAACGAAATCGGCACTGTTTTTGGAACAAACAGGAAAGGAACCTATCCACTGATCGTACGCATCGTTCAGCAGCTCTGTCTTATTCAAATCTATCCGTGAGCAAAGGTCTGAGTTCATGATCCTTGAATGAACTGTTCACTGTTCCTGATGTTCCTACACAATGCAGCATGCAATTCTACGTTATTCTCGCCTTAGCAAGCAGTACACATTGGAGAGCACTTCAAGCTGCACCCATTCTGCCATCAGAATTGTGCACAATAAGAACACCCATTCGCTGTCGTGAGCCCATTCCAACGCAACCCGAAGGAAGCGTGATTCCAGAAAACGGGTGAATTTTCACATCTCACAGCCCACAAAAGCAACCGTTGCGTGTTTGATACAACTTCTAGTGCTTCTCCACCACCGCTTTCTGTTAAGAACAATTCCAATTCATAATGGACCGATCTGCACAAGGTAGTGTGTCTTCTGGAAATGCAGAGACTCTCTTTGGACTACCCAGCCGTGTGAGTGATCCTCTCCGTGCTCTCATGCAATAGCCTTCGCAGCACATGGAACGAAGTCGTGAGGCGCTGCTCCTCCGTTTGGAGCAGATGAAAATGGTACGATTTCCTCCCTTGGGTAATGCACAGCAAGCGGAAAAACACGAGGAGACGGACGACGACGATGACCGCCATTCCGAGTCGTCCGATGACGACTCGATTCCCTCCAATCCTGCCAAGCGTAGCAAAGCAATCCCGATCACCAAAACGTGAGTTGCAATCCCGTGCTGTAATTCCGTAGGCGAAACCGTAACTATGGTGGTTCGGAAGGCCGCGGCTTTACGGATGATAGTACGCAACACGAGAAGCAATCACATCGTAGTGATGTATTTTGCGGCTGTGAACGATGACAGACTTGAAGAGAGCGATGACGATACGTCGAACAGCACTGTTCATTTGTGACACTCTCATTACGCCTAGTATGTCCCTCCTCACCTCCAGCACAACGATTCCTTCACTGTGCGCTCTTTCGCGTGATCTCTGGGTTCCGTATGGGTAAATTCTGTATATTTTCTGTACTGGGCTGTTTGTGGCAACAAGCACGCGTACACGAGCGGCTTACGCAAATCATTAAAGGAGATCAGATGCTTGGGAACAACTACACGACGCTTCACTTCTTCGGGCGGAGCAGCGACAGGCTGCGCCACGCTCTCCTGCAGTCTCTCTTTGGAGATGACGCCGAGTTTCACAGCCAAGGAGGTGGAGGTGAAGAGATACGCCGACACAACCCCGGCAACCGCACCACACACATTGTACTGCCAACTACGCTTGAAGACGGAGATACAAATCCTGCCATGCAGTAGTGAAAACAATGATGTGCAGCTGCCAGAGAAGCACCCATACCACGGTGATTGCCACGGCCAGGGCCAGAGCCTTCAAGCTAGAGTGAAGGGAAACAGGAGAAGCAACCCGTGAATGGTGCAATGAATGGGATAGCCGAGATCGGTGATAACGGAGAAGTAGATGTAACCCAGGAGACCGAACATCCATTCTATGGTGAATCCACAAATGAAAGGAGCACCCGACACGCCATTCATGCGATTGACTCCGAAAAGCCAGCTGCCGAAGTTCCCGAGGATAAGGACGATGATGGAGACCCAGAGGAAGCGGAGATTGCCACGGAGGAGAACAAAGAAGGCGCAGGCTGTGAACAGCAGGATGATCGAGTTGAGGTGCTTGTAGTCGTCGTGGATAAACGGGCAGGTGAAGATTGCCCAGAGTCGCTTCCACTACGGATGACTGGACTCATCAAGGAGGAACTTGTCTGGGATAGAGGCTGAGGGTTGCATCCAGCTTGTCCTTCAGCACCGAGTTCAAGAACTAGCATTGGAGAGGAAAATGAACGCTCACCTGAACAAGATACAGGAAGGCGACGAGAACGAGGATGATCATTAGCTTGATGAAAAACACCTTGATGGTCATGGCTAGTCCGTGAATAGAGGTTCCATGCGAGCAAACCCGACTCGGAGGAATTCGCTGCAGCTATGTCGTTACCCCCGTTAGCAGCATTCGTTTCACCTGTGTTGTATTTGGATAAGTCCGCCTTTATGGATTCTTCCTTATCCCCCTTCTATCCATCAAAATCCGCAGTATTGCGTACATTCGAATCGTTTGCATTCATAATCACACAGAAAGGAATAGAATTGATTCAGTTCAAAACACAAACACGATCGTTCCAATTGTGGGGGCAGTTGGGATACAGACTCCTTTTCGTTTTCTCTCAAACCGCATGAGCCTGAATTGCAATATCAACGAAGGGAAGATGGAGGGAGACTGCCGCATTGTATCCGGTGCGTGGGATTCCATAGAGAATGCAATCCTTGCAGAAGCGCAAAAGATCACGCAGCACTACAAGGAAAGGATTCAACTGCTGATTCTGTGTCCATCGCGAGAACGCGTGTACTCGCTTTTCTCGAAGATGTGCTACGCTCTGCGCGATACGCAGCTTGTGTGTCATGCGTCAGTGGGATCATTGAAAATGGAGCGCGATTTGAAGGCCATCCATTTCGGAGTGGACATTCTCATTGTGACTCCTGGACGTTTCGCGCGTATCTATTACGGAAACGAGAATTGCTTTAATGAAATCCAGTCGCTTCTGCTCGTTGAAGCGGAGGTGCTTTTCATGCGGTCCATGGTCATGAACGTAGTTGTGTCAATGATGTATAAGGGGTAGACAAAGTACTGCCTTTCGTCGCTTCATTGCCGGAGCGTCTCCGTGTTCATTTCATCGGAGAATGCAGATAATGTCGGTGTGTGCTCTGCAGACAAAGTGCAGTCTGTTTTGTCTGATGTACTCGTTGCTCTCCCTAATGACGACTAGTCGTTCCACTACACCCTTTCTTCAACGCTTTCTCTTCCTGCAACGGAAGAGAAGGAAGCTGAGTCAACGGCTCTGTTGCCTGCATCGTATTACGCCCTTCCAGACGAAGACAGCTTGTCTGTTACCAAGCGCGTTCCCTATGTGCTTCATGTGCTGCCGCGTCTATTCAGCCTGCCTTCCGTCACCCTCGTCGCCATTTGCTCGCATTCCGAGTACAACCTGAACTACCTCCTCTCCTTCCTCCTGGAGAACAAGAGTGCGATGGACGTGCAGAACCTTCACATCCTCTGTCTCACGGAAACCAACATTCATCGCGAGATTCGTTCCCGCCTTCGTTTCTTGCGGGAGGCCGAGCGGAATCCCTCGGTGCGTGCTGTAGTGATTGTCAACGATAATCTGCTGCCTCTATTCCGTGACATTTCGTTCCATTCACTCATCCACTTCGATCTCCCGCTTTCAAAAATGTCCTTCTTCCAGCGACAGTCCTGTCTTGCTGTAACTACAAACACTCCTCTCTGTCACACATTTCTTGTCACTTCCAATCAAATCCAGTCCATTCGTCTTCTGTATGCAAATCAGGAGCACCTCCTGTCCGCAGTGGAGGACTTCGGAGACGTGTCCGTGGAGAAGAGAATGGGGGAACAGTTTGCGAAGAAGAAGAAGGAATTGCGAGACGGCGTGATGGATGCCCAGGAAATCAACATTGACCAGTTGACACCGGAGCAGGAGCATGCGCTGTTCTACCAGAACGAAAAGAGCGAGATTGTGAAGCCCGACGAAAAGAAGTATGTGGAGCTGGATCTGAACGATTTGGATGCGGGAGACTTGGACGACATCGACGCACAGCTGGAGAGTGTGGAGAGACCGCCACAGCAACGCTGCGTGCCGATGATCCCCACAGATCTTTCGCATTCCGTGTTCAATCCCTTTTTCAACCCAGGTGTGATGCACTGTTTTAGCAAGTCCTATTCTCCTTTCTGTCGTGTTTGTTTGCCACTCTTCTTTTAAGTCGATTTCTTTTACGATGCTGAGCATTCCGCGCATTATAAACAGACTGGTACATGCAAACGTAGTGATCCGCTCCTGTTCTCCTGTCCGGATCTCCGATTCGCCACTATTCTGTAGATAATGGATGGACTGAACCGTGCTTTTAGCGAGACTGTCACCCTCAAGGCGGAAAAGGAAATGATGGGCGCTTTTCAGGAAGTGGGTCTTTCTCCTGTGTCTAATTCGTAGATGAAGCAGGCAGACACGCTCGTCAAGAAGGGAGTCTACAAGGAGGCGGAACAGCTGTATTCGCGCGTTCACGACATTGTTGCATCGTTCAGCCCTAAAAATAGTCCCATGATGGATGTGATTAACCGCAAGTAGTGGCGGTGTGCAACTACTAAGAACCTAGGAAGTTGGGGCTGTTCTATCGCTCCAATAAGCCCAAGGAGGTGAAGGCATTGATCAGCGAAATGACGAAGAACGTGGACTCGCGTGGCGATGCGGACGAGCGGATTCTGGAGCGCATGGAGTTTGTGAACGTGCTTCTGCACATGAAGAACACCGCCGACTGTGCCCCCATCGTGAAGGAAGTACGCCTACCGTCTTCTCTTTCCCGTAGCTCTCCTCGCTCTGCGCGAACCGAAAAGACGTGATTGGCCTCACTTCCTCTCTCTTCTCCTCTCTTTACAATCATCTCACCGGTGGCGACAAGGTCTACGAGATGATGGACTCCCTGCTGCCGGTCGCGAAGTCGATCTCCGATGAATGCGAGCTTCGCGTCCTGAACAACACCATCGCCATTCGCTGGGACGAGGATGCCGAGCCCGAGGCCACACTGGCGCTGTGCAAGCGCGTGCACGACCTGGCCCAGGAAATGGAGGCCAAGCTCGAGCTCACCGACGCGAACGAGGCGACGGTGCGTCAGGCGCTGAACAATGCGGGTGCCTTCGACCTGTTCAAGGAGAAGGTGGAGGAGGGCGGCGCGGCGCTGAAGTATGCGCTGAAGCTGTCGGATAACCGCGGGATCCGGATTAACGAGAACGTGGTGAGCAGCAACACGCTGGGTTCGATTGCGTCGATTCTGCTGAAGCAGGATCAGCCGGTGGTGTGCGAGGGTCTGTTGGTGTGGGTGTGTGGAGTGATGGACAGGTACCTGCAGGCGCTGGAGTTCTTCACGAAGAAGGAGAAGGCCGTTTCGCTGAACGGCTTTTCGTGCGAGGAAGTGTTCGACTACTCGAAGGTGTGCGACGGGTACGCGCACCTGCTGCTGAAGTGGGAGAAGAGAGAGCCGCTGGGCGAGAAGTACCAGCAGCAGGCGGTGGATCTGCTAATGAAGCTGAACGAGAACGCGGACTGGATGTTCCCGCTGACCTCCCGGTTCTGGACGCCGGCGCTGTTCAACTGGGGACGAGACTTGTGGCGTGTTTGTTGAACAAAGACCAGACTTGTGGCGTGTTTGTTGAACAAAGACCAGAGTTACTGTTTTGGGGCTGCATGCGACACATGATGGTGTCCGGAACCAGCGGGTTCTCGCCGATGCACTGCGTGATCATCGCGTGGATCATGCCGCTGTCGTCGATACTGAAGTGCACTGTGACTGCGTTCCCGCTGGTGGTGTTGGCGTTCGTCACGACCAGCGTGTTCTTCTGCTTCGCTGTCCGCATCGTCCCGTCCGTGCTCACCCACACGTCCAGCGACGCTTCGGGGTACGCCGTGCCGTTGGACAGATGCACCAGATACAACGTCCGCTCGAACACCTGCGTTGTGGGGAACGGCGTGTTGCGCGGAATCAGCGTCATGAACTCGTCCTGGTTCGACGTCTCGCTGCACTTCACGCACCCGTAGAAATGGGGTACCACGTCCAGGAAATGGATGTTGGCGGCCTCCAGAGGGTACTTGGAGGCTCGGCAGGCGCCAAAAGCAACGCACTCGTCGGGGTTACTCACCATCATCACCTTCTCCCCATATTCATCGCGCACCATCTGCTGGAGCAGCAGCAGACGCGAAGAGCCGCCCACCATGATGACGTTGTCAATGTCATTCTTCGTCAGTCCCGCAATCTTCAGCGTCTCCCTCGTCACCTGGATCACCCGCCTCATCAAACTGTCAATGCACTGCTCAAACTCCCTGCGCTCGATAATCATGTCCTCTTCCTCGTCGTCGTCGTCCTCCTCCTCGTCGATCTCTCTCTTCATGTACTGATCGTGAATGTCGTCCACTCGGATGGACACGCTCCTGAGACCCGCGTCCGCGAACTGGCACTTCGCCTCCTCCACGCGACTCTTCAGGCACTCTCTCTTGCCTCGCCAGCAGACGGAGTGGGGGCTGTAGGGAATGAGCTTCTCCCCGTCGTTCAATTCCTCGAACTTCCTTTCCACGAAGGTGATGAACGCGTTGGTCACATCATCGCCGCCCAAGCAACGATCGCCGTTCTTGCCAAGCACTTTGAACGTCGTCTTATCGATCCTCATGATGCAGGTGTCGGCAGTGCCCCCGCCAAAGTCAATCACCATGATCGTGGCGTTCTTCTGACTCACCACGCCGTATTCCAGTGCAGCCGCTACGGGCTCGCTAACAATCTTGATATTCCTCTTGTCGCACACTTGCGCCATTTCGGCGGCCTTTCGAGTTTCGTCGATTTGGACCTGGTCGAAGAATGCCGGGACGGAGACGACGAGACCGTCCATCTGGGAGTTGAACTGTTTCCGCGCATAGTTGGCGATGGTCTGGATAATGTGGGAGCTCACCACCGTCGGCGTCAGGGAGCGATTTTGGAAGGCGGGAATGAGGAAGGCCGCCTTGCCATCAATGCCCCTCCCCACTTCGCAACCGCAGTTGTCCATGTACTGCTTCACCTCTGGACTGTTGAAATCGTAGCCGATGATGCGCTTCGCGAAGCGCACCACATTCTGGTTGACCCAATAGTGGTTCAGGGCTGCTCTCCCAACCGACTTGATCGTCCCATTACTGTTGTAGGCGACAACAGAGGGGAGGAGGTGACTGCCTTCACAGTCAATCGCCTTGTATTCTCTTCCGTCCCAAACCACGCCAACAGAGTTGGATGTTCCAAGATCGACTGCCAGAATATGCATCTTGCCAAAAGAAAGAATGGCTATCAGTTTAATGCAACAAACACACTCGTCCGTTTCACAGCTTGTGTGACCGTGCTCCACTCAGAGGACACACGCTCTTCGTAGATGGAACCGCACTTCGCATGGGCGGCTTCTCTCCCGCTCCCGCGGCTGACGCGTGGCGGTTCATCGACCCGTACACGTCGCGATTCACGATCGTTCCCATCTAGCCATCACAAATAAACGGAACTCGATTACGATGGGTCTTCGCGGATAGCTGCCCGGAGGCGCAGGTGGACGCGCTACCGGCTTCGCCATGGATGCGCGAATCGCGCTCGCCTTCGTTTCTCGCATATAGCTCGGAATCGCGGATGATGCCGGTTTGGGAGGCACAGCGTGCACCTTCGGTGCCTGTGGTGCTTGTGACACCTGCGTTTGCACTCCCCTGCTGGTGGAGGTGTCGGGTCCCGCGGGCCGCACGAACTTGCGATCAGGAGCACTCAATCCCGAAACAGCGGACACGAGCACCTTCTTCTCCGCAGCACGAGACGAGTGGATAGTGCCCTTCGTGAGGGGCACCGCCGGCTTCCGAATCGGCGCCGATGGCGTGACGGCATCCATGTAGCGAGACCTCACGGGCGCGGACGTGCTGACGACGTGCTTGACAGGCGATGGCTGCGGTAGTCTGTCTCGTGGGAGAGGATGAGCCGATGCAAGGGGAGCCGCCGGTCTGGGAAGTGGATGCGTGTGCGACTTTTCCTCCGGCGCAATGTCGTCGTATTCACCCCGTTCCGTAGTAGGCTGAGAGAGCAAGCGATGCGTGGGCTCTGGATGCGCAGCAACCACAAAGGGCTCCTCTACATCTTGAGCGGAAGAGATCGGGATGTTGTCAGAGGCGTTGCGAAGCCGGCGAATCGCATCATCGATGAGGAACTGATCTTTCTACGGGGAACAGAGACACACCAAACGCAACAAATGTGTTGTTTTCGGGACTGATAATGAACGTCTCGTTGTAGGTTTTGGGATTGTCCGGCTCCACGCCCTCCAGGACAAGGATATCCGACACGGGCTTCGATGGGTCGATGGAACCTACGCATGAATGGCGCGTAGGACGACAACCAAAGTTGTAGACGCACTCGTTCGGATTAAAACTCATCAGCTCAATGCCGCCAGCATACTGCACCCAGCGGTAGTGGACGTTTGTGTTTCCTACGCGTGATGGGGTAAGCGAGACAGGGACCGAAAATGGGCTTCAGTTCTTCCTCGCTATACTGCTTCAGCGTGTTCACGTCCTCGAAGTCGCAAAAATGAGGGGCGTTGATGTTGCCGTGGATGAACGAGTCCATCTCTTTCCGGGTGCTGGGAGAAATCTGCTGTTTGCTCATGGGAGTGGGCGTCGGCGCAAATCCAGAGTCGGAAGGGACCAGAAGGAAAGAGTGGCATGTGGGAACAAAGAGGCGGAAAAACTGCTAAAAGTATGGAAAGAACACCCTAAACTACGGCTTGCAAAGCTGGCGGAAGAACTCCCGCAGGAACGTCACCAGCGCATCGCTGCGCTTCTGCTGGAAGCAGTTGCGGAAGGACGCGACCACGTCGTTTGAGCAGCCAGCGTTCGCCAGGAACACGCCGAAGAAAAACCTACGGTCAATCAGGCTGTGGATTCGCACTCGTTAAACGCCGGCGAGATCTTTGCGAGCTGGAACAGCAAACCGGCCACCTCGTTCACCGTCGTGATGCACATCGGATTCGTCATGTCGAAGTGGGCGAGCTGGCCCAGCTGGAACAGCACCGGCAGCACCTCGTTCAGGATGTGCTGCAGAAGAATCGAGCGCACCTACGCATCAGCAAAACTCCCCATTCCCCACCTCCTCGGGGACCTGCGTACTGGGATCCAGCCAGGCGGCGGCCAGCTTTCTGTAGTCCGTGATGCAGAGCTTGTTCACCTGAATCTGCGGAATCTCGGTGATTCCCTTCAGCAGCGTGGACAGATACTGAGAGAGATAGGGCGCGTTGGTCTGCGAGTACAGGACGGAGGAGGAGTAGGAAATCACCAGGTCCAGGAAGCAGTAGAACTGAAGGACCGTTTCCGATTTCTTGCCTATTTCGTCACTCCCAAAACCGAGTCGAAAACCGGCCGCGTCGTCATCTCCCGCCAACTCGGAGTAGTACTGCTCGGTGACGACGCCGACGAGCGGGTCCAGGTACTGTTCGTGTTTGTTCTTGTTGAAGGAGAAGATCTGATTCAGCACGTCGAGACAGGTCGTCAGCGCCTTGATGTTGCGCAGGGAGCAGAGCGAGGAGACGAGCGTGGCGGTGTACGGCAGACTACTCGTGATGCGACGATGGAACAGCCACATTCCCTCCTTCAGCAGCGTCACCAGGCGGTGGATCAGCGCGTCCAGCTGCGCCGTGAGGTACTCGGTGTTGGGCGCCAGCGCCAGTGGGTAGCACTCCAGGTACAGCTGCAGCACCTTCACCATCTCCTCCTTCATGCCGCCCTCCGCGCCCGTCAGCGCCGTCAGCGACGCCAGCGCGCTCATCGGGTTGCTGGTGGCGCCCTTGAGCATGTTGGCAATGCAGCCCAGGTTGTACGCGATCGCGATGTCTACGCTCAACGCCCTCTCCCGCGCCCACAGACGAAGCGGTCGCCCGCGGCGCCGGTGAGCTGCTCGCGCGCGGCCGCGATGTTGCCGTAGAGAACGAGGAAGGTGTTCTAGGCGTGACGCGGGTATATAAAGTGGAACGTGATAGAAGGTGTAAATGTCCTGCGGATTGTTCCAGGTGCCACAAATGATGCTGGAGGAGATGAAGAAGAGCGGATAGATCGCCTCGAAGTACGTCGGCTCGTTGCTCACACGCATCACATCCTGCGGTGTGGGGATCATGATCATTCGCTACGCCTCACGCCGCCGCGCCGCCGCCACCTGCACCGCCTCCAGAATGCCCTGCTGGAACGGGACCACGTTCTCCTTCAGTCCTGCCACGTACCGACTCAGCAGCGTCACCGCCTTCTCGCGCACGCGCTGCTTGCTCCCGTTGAGACCCTCCATGAAGATGGACAGGCAACTGTAGTGCGTCTCCTTCAGCGGCAGCAGCAACGTCTGGTACCGCGAGACCGTGTCCATCGCCGCCATCAGCACCGAGAAGTGATAATGCTTCACCAGCACGCCAGACTGCAGCAGCGTCGTCAGCAGCGTCAGGAAGCGCGCTACTCCTCACGCCGCGCACCCGCGCACACCTTTGTACGGATTGTCGCCCACGGTAACGTTGCAGCCATCGCCAAAGTAGTACACGAAGGTGACGGCGGCCTCCGCGTCGCGCCACTCAGCCACGGTGAAGTGCTCCAGCGGCACTACGGAGCGGAACAACAGGTCGATGAAGTCCAGGTACGCTGCAGGGTACAGGCGGATCAGCGAGACCACCACGCGCTTGAGACTGTTGCGGTACATGTCGGCGTCCGCGTCAATGCCGCTGTCGCTGTCGAACGAGTAGTCCTCGGGCAGTCTGCGGGTCAGAAAGAGTCCCGAAACCGACTTGATTTGGGCGAAGAGACCCTCGAGCAGCATGGGAAAGTGCTGTTTGAGATTCATGGAGAAGGCAGCCGCAGGGCTGTTCTCGTGGATGGCGGCTTCGCGCTGCATCTGCACCACCAGCTTCTATACGTCATCGCAGGAGGAGGCGAGCACGCTGAGAATGTCGGGCAGGACGAGAATGGGGTTGAGGTACTCCTGATGCAGGACCGCGGGGATGCACTCGAAGACGAGGGAAATGCACTCCCGCGCCTCGTTCATGGTGGCGAGGTCGTTCGCGGAGAGGATGGAGGGAATGGACTCCACCAACTCCTTCACCACGGCCATCAGCAGCTCCAGAATGGAGGTGGTGACGTCGGGGTTGTTGGCGTACTGTTCCGACGTGATGAGGTGGCCGAGCGTGTGACGTGGGATGAAGGAGTGTATGCTATGCCAAACAGGATATAGATGCGGAGTGAGTGGATGAGGTGAATCTTGTTCGCGGCCGGCATGCCCTTGTTCACCAGCTCCTCGAAGCACAGCAGCACGTTCTCCACGTAGTTGGGGTTCCCCAACAATTTGAACAGGATCTGCAGCGTCACCTCATTGGTCATGAAGGCAATGTCAATCCAGTCCGCGTACTCCGACAGCGTCTCCAGCGCCTTGTTGCACAGGTCCACACTCATCGCGTCCGTGCCGTCGCCGTACTGCTGCAGCACCTCGATCCTACTCGTCACCTTTCCGCGCCGCTCCGACCAGGACTGGAAGATCGCGCCGATGCAGCTGTCGCGCAGACAGTCCTTCACGCGCATGCCCGCCACGAGTCCTTCGCGGTCCGTGGGCGCGCGCGTGCCTCCGGCGCCCTGAACCACCTCCTCGTCCACGAAGTAGAGGATGCTGAGATACATGTAGAGGTGCGATTGCGACAGGGTTCGCACGTGGAGCAGGGACTAGATGACAGACGGGAAGAGAGGGCTACCTCGAACACGTCGGGCCATGACTGCGGGTAGTCCACCTTGATGAGGAGGGCGAAGAGGACGGCGTATTTCTTCTTGAGATACTCGGGGACGGCGTTGATGACCTCGGGCGCCTTGTTGCAAATCCAGTCGAAGAGCGTCCTGTGGATCAAGTTCTTGTCCTCTCCGGGGAGCGACTCGTAGGAGCCCTCTCGGATGAAGGAAATGATGAGGTCCAGACACGTGAACATCACCCGATACTATGAATGAGGCGGAGTCTGCGCGCATTACGTCTGTTGTCCCCTGAAAGGTGGACAGAGCGATTTTCCAGCTGCTCGGGTCTCCTCGCATATTGTTGATGAATGTGATTGATGCATTCTTTCGTTCCACCGAAGCGGGGGCAGAATCGACATCCTGCGCGTAAATGATCGCAGATTCCAGTTGCTTGCAGATACTGTCCATTTTCTATAGAATGAGACTTCCACTCATGGGAATTGTGCTTCCTACACGTCGTTTCTTGGTTTTGGTAGCTTTCGCCTTTCGATGAAGTGAACTCTCTCTGTCGGTATACTATTACCAGAAGCAAAGTTCAAATGCACTTTCTCCACGATAATCTGGGAAAAGCGCCTCGTCTTCCAGAATGAAACGCCCGAGGAACAAGTCGCGCATTTTCTCGGGGTCATTCTTCTCCCCACTCCGTTTAACACACTGTTCGGATTATTGGAGGGACGCTGACGCTTTTCAAACAAACGCATGCAAAAGGAATGGTACAAACGCAGCCTGTGGTCGAGCGTGTTTCCCCCGCAAGCAACAACTAGCCGATCTAGCTTCTCCGAGTAGCAGCACCCAAACACCTCATCCTCGCAGGGAATGAACAGGGGCTTCGGAGAGGTGCTCTCTTCCTAGCCGTGATGCCGCTTCGCCTCTCTTACCGAAAATACGAGAGAGTCAAAGTCCAGCACCGGAATCGAGGTCATGCAGTTGCAGATGCTGGGAATGTACAGTCCCGAGCGCAGCGAACAGGACCGCATCGGGCGAGACACGATCGCATCCCAGGAGCATGCCTCCAGCCTCGATAGGCAATCGCAGGTCAATCGCGTCTCTCCAGAGTACTTGTGCACCACCGCAACGCTCCCGTCCGAGAAGCACGTCGCCACCTCATCCTACCATTCATTTTCGTGTTAGTTCCCACTTCCGAGAAGAACGGCTCCATCGCCACGATGTGCCTCTTCTTCTCGCTGGACAGTGTGTGCGAGTGCAGCACACCGGGCACCTTCTTCCCCGTGATGGAGGACGTCCGCGTGCTCCGCATGTCCAAAACGCTCATGATGCACGGATCGTTGTAGCTTACGACCAACTCGTGGGGTTTTGTTGCATCCACCAGCAGGGTTGTGACTGCATTGTGCGACGTGTTCAGTGTGGCCCAGCGCGTGGCGTAGCGACCGTTCTCGCGGCAATCGATGGAGGTCACCCGACCGTCGCTCGTGGCAAGGATGTAGTGGTTGTGTGTGGAGTCTGCGTGTGATTACATAAACGAGAATGTACCAAACACACAGTGATCAATGTAGTTGGGCAATGTGGCGAGATCGGTGGATGTGAGATGGTTGACATCGAAGCGAGAGAGCGTGCGGCATCCCTTGCGGAGAAGCAGCAGCTCGTGGTCGTTCAGCCACTGAAGAGATAAGATGGGTTCCTAATCGTGAATGGAGCTGGAAACTGAAACCGTGTAGCTGATCTGTGTTGGAGACGTTAACCGCGGGTTGAAGAAAGGAGTGATCAGCTCATCATCGCGCAGCAGCGAGGCACCCTTGACGATGGAGACAAACCCACCCTTGATGCAGTTCGAAGCAACCGCCAGATTGCTTTCATCGGAAAACCCCATATCCACCGTCCTGGTGTTGACCACATGAAGGCTTGCCTCTCCCCTCGCGTTTCTGAGCTGCAGTTGGAAGGACGTATTGACTACAGAGGGTAACGGCTTGAAGCAGAGCACATCGTGCTGGGTGAACCAGTCGTGGTATTTCGCGTCACTATCCTTCTGAAAACGTTCGCCAAAGAATGGAAAGCGAAATTCTTTCAAAAGAAGCTTCTTCTCTACCGAATGAACGCCCCAACAAGCAGCCCACCTTCTTTCCCATAATTTCGGATATCATGTCGCTGTGGAATTATAGTATTCTCCTCTGCTTGGAGGAGGACACCGCGCGTGGGATTCAAGTTCTCCTCCGGTTCACTCTCCGCACTTTCATCCGACTCGACAATTCTCCATTGTCGCTTTCGTTTGACAGTGCTCTTCTTGAAGAACTTGTCCATGAATGTGCTCAACAAACCCTTCAGAGAAAGAAGAAAAGGTACATAAACGGCCATTGCCTTAGTGAGTGCGGATGTGAAGAGAATCGTAGAGCGTGTATTTCATGTAGTGGTAAAACACGCTCATAGGGTGGGTCTTCTTCTGCTTCCTGAACTGGGTGGACACGGCAGTCTGCTTGTGCGGAATGTTGAATCCGAAGTCAATCGGCATCACGAACGAAGTGTACCCTTCACTTCACCCCCTCACCCCACACTCACGCTTCATGCTGCGGAGATACACGAAGAAGGACATCTTGTCTCCACCATAATCGAAAAAGAACGGGTGGAAGATGGGGTTTCGCGGGGATCGGCGGACAACGGCGTACCTAGGACTCACGCCTCCGCCCACGCCGCACGGCTCCATGTTCTCGGTCACGACGCCGCGTATCGGCACGCTGACAGAGAAGCCCATCCAGATCGCCGGGTTGATCACATACTACGCCTCACCCAGCAAGCACGCCGTCACGTGATAACGCGTCACCGCCGCGAAATCGCCGCGACTCACGCCCTTCTTCAGCGTCTTCTTATCGCGCGGAATGTGCTCCCACCTGGTTCTCACTCACCTCACCTACTCCCACGCCTCTTTGCAGTCATCCTTCTCGTAGCACCGGAACGCTGCAGGGTTCATCAGGAACGGCGCCGGCGTGTTCTGCAGACTCTTGCTGTTCAGGGAGGTCGTGCGGTTGCTTCGGTAGCCGAAAAGCGGGAGTAGGAGGATCAGACGCTCGTCCTGCAGCCAGTGCCCGTAGCTGTTGATGCGGTCGTAGATGCGTTCCGACAGGAAGATGTCCACGTCGATCACCAGGTAGTGCGAGGTGGAGATGGACTCGATCGTCAGGTCGCGAAGCAGGTTGATCGGGAACACGCCCTTCGGAAAGTACCGTTTCAGCCCGGAGGGCAGCTTGTGCCACGGCGTGTTCTGGATGGTGGTGTTTCGGCGCACGTACACCGAGTACACCACGTTCTGGCGGGGAACGGCGGCAATCTTCTCGGCGAGCGCGGGGACCTCTCGCTCCGTGACGAAGAAGGCGACGCTGATGGGTCCGTGCCAGCGCTGCAGGATGTAGGGGAATCGGTTCATGCGGTTGAGTCTGCGAGTGAGTGGAGAGAGAGGAGGTCACGATAGCTGGAAGGTCAGCGTCACGCCCCTGTACAGCCCGCCGCGAATGTCTATAGATGAGAGGAGGCGGTGGGGCCTGCAGGGCTGGCGAACGAAGCGCTGGCAGGTGGAGGAGGAGGCGTTGAACTGGAAGAGGTAGTACTCCTGGCAGAAGGAGTAGCGGTCGTAGCGCTGGCAAGGCACGAAGAGACTGGGCTGGTTGGCGGTGAAGTAGTGGTGGATGGCTAGCGATGAGAGGCAGAAGGAGGAATGACAGTCTGCGGAGGCGCACTGCTGAGAGGGGCTGGCGTCCGTGGAATACTGCACCATGTCGCGGAAGAGCGCCTTCTCGTTCAGAATGGGTTGGATCAGCGGGTTCTTCACCTTGTTGCTGAGAGATGCTCTCCCGTAAAGCATGTCGCCACACTCCACCGATCCGTGGCAAGACACGTTCACAATTGCAGGAGAAGTGACGTTCACAGTTGTAGGAGCGGGAGAGGGTTTTACAGTTGTAGGATGAGAAACCTTTGCAACTACTGGGACGGGAGTGACTTTGGGAAGAGAAGCGGTTGTACGGACAGCCGAAGGAGTGGGCGTGGGAGAAAAAGGATCCGCAGGAGCGCCATTGGTAGTTGCGTTAAAAGGGGCGGATGACGGCGAAGGGGATGTCGAAAAAGTCAACTCGGTCGCAATACCATCACTCGCTGCGAAATAGGGAGTGGGGCGTGGAGATGTCCGTTGCTTCAGCTCATCGCTGTACACTCTAGGAATAAGCTGCAAAAAAAAGAGTCGGACTCATTTTTATTTCCAAAAGCAGCGTAGTCCCCGAGAAGGAAGTGATCACACACAGATATGTACACAATTAAGCACACGCACGAGAAATGGAATAGAAAACCCATAGAACACGATAAACACAAAAGGAAAAAGAACAATGAGAAGACCAAAACGCGTGGGGGCTGGCCGTTGTGCTGTTAATACTCTAATAGTTGTTCGAAACCCGTTTTTAGTGCTGTTTACCGCAGAACCCAGTAAGTGGTCCACGTGCAACCGAAGGCTGTATTGCGCTGAGAACCGCGAGTAGACCCTCCCCTCAGATCCCAACAATTTCAATTCACGGACGCAAAACCCATTTGAGCCATATCTTTCCATTCTTGTTGCATTCGAACGTGGTACTGACACCTAAGGAAGATGTGAGGCGTAGATGGACAAGAGTGGCGAAACGGTCGTAACCCGTGATGAGGACACCTCCACGCCCCGTCTCGCTAACCGACTGTTCGTGGAGTTTTATATTCCGCCTCCTCCGAGCGATACCACGGAGAGTGAATCCTCGGAGTCCGAAACGACGACCCAAGACGGGGGATTTGAAATTAATGGCTTGGGAAGCGCGGTGAACATATTTGATGTGTCGGAGCGAGTCATTCGGGGAAATACGGAATCGAAAGCGAAGAGCCGGCGGCGCGTCGACGCTTCCAAGATCATTGATTTGCGAAGCATGCTGGAGGACCCTCAAGACTCGCAGAGTGATTCCGACAGTAACAGTGTGGATATGGGAAAGGACAAGCAGGGCCACATGACGCACGTCGGTGTGTGGAGCGGAACCCAACCGCCCCCTGTTCTGCCGGCCCCAGGAATGATGAAGCTCAATCGCAGCAAATCGCTGGTGTCGCACCGGTCCGTTCTCTCAGACTCGCTGAGTGACGGCGTTTCATCACTCGTGAGCGCGCATCCCAGCTCCATGCCGCATCTCTCCTCCGAGCATCTCTCCGAGGCGTCTTCGCTGCCCCTTCGAGACCATCCACACTCCATGGAGAAGAAGCTGTCTCCCATCCCCGAGACCCACTCCCCGATCGGCGATTCCGCCTCCCAGCTGCCCTCCTCGAAGGACAAATCCAGCGAAGTGGTGCTAGTGAAGTCCTCCTCCGAGCAGTCCATCCCCAGCGAAGCCCCGCATCCTCCCGCCACCAATGATGGCAATGATGCCAATGCTGGTGTGTTGGATATATCGGGCGTGTTCGTCGGGGAGACAGCGGAGCACGAGCGGTCGCCGATGCACTCACCCCGGCAGGAGGAGCACGCCTCTTCCCGCAAGCACAGCCACTCGCCGCACTCGCACAACCACTCGCCCGTGCAGCACGCCCAGCAGGAGCACGTGACCCTCTCCCAGCGCATCATGTCCCCGCGCATCAACATCGGCCTCTCCCTCGACGGTCACTCGCGCGATGGCACCCCTGGTGGTATGAGTGGTGGTATGAGTGGTGGTATGAGTGGTGGTATGCCTGGTGGTATGCCTGGTGGTATGCCCAATGGTGGTATGCCTGATGGTATGCCCAATGGTGGTATGCCCAATAGTGGCATGGGGAGCACGGGCGACGCGACGGAGTTCGCGGGACCGCTGCCGCAGGAGGAGGAGCTGAGCTACGAGGGAGTGGTAGTGCGCCGCCGGGCGTCGAAGCTGGTGACGAAGCTGTCCACGACGCCGATTCCGCGCGACTCCATCAGCGAGGAGGAGGATCGTGACCACGAGCACCATCGCCGCGACGGCTCGGGGAACCGCTTCCTGATGCCGAAGCACGACCGGCGCGCGGACGAGTTGTTCGAGCCGGTGCGGTACGAGAATGGGAGTGGCGAGGCGTTCACGCCGACGGGCGACTCCGAGAGCAGTCGCGAGCTGGAGGGCAGTTTGGTGGAGGAGGTGGTGTCGCCGCTGGATTTGGAGAGCGACATGACGAGCGAGCTGAGCGCGAGCACGGAGGAGCGGAATGATGACGATGGAGGAGGAGAGAAGAGGCTGAGAAGGGTGGGACGGTTTGGGAAGAGCAGTTTGATTGAGGATGTGAGGACGAGGCGGCAGCGTGAGGCGTAGCGCATCAAGGAGCTGAACGAGAAGGTGGCGAACGGCGAGTTCGAGGCGATCATCGAGAACGCGAACGCCATCGTGCTGGTAGGGGAATGGGCGCGACATGAGGCTCAGGCGCTGAAGAACGACTGCCAGCTGATTCACGGCATCAACCTCGATGCGATCTTCTTCACCTGCCGGAAGCTGCTCGTCTCCAAGTGCATGGACGTGCGCTGTGCCGGTGAGTTTGGTGCTATAAGATAACACACAGCCCTGCGCCTGCTGCGGCACCTGTGCATGAACCAGGCGATCACGGAGCGAATGATGGGCTACAAGATCCACATCCTGGTGATTATGAGTCTTGAGCGCAGCGACAAACTCGCCAAGGAGCGGAACCACGCGCTCGCTCTCATGCGCCATCTCGTGATGGTGGGCATACCCACGGGAAGTGACGGGTAGTACTACACGGACTCCATTCCGCGGTCGCTCATTCTCTCCATCCTCTGCATCGCGAACGACCCTACAGACCCGCTGCGCATGCCCTGTCTGAAGCTGGTGCTGCAGCTGATGATTCACGTGCCGCAAAAGGTGGTCTTTTGCGACGGCGTGCAGGTCCTTCTCAACGGATGCGTGGAGACGGGCAACTGCTCGCTCCTCCAGTCCTCCATTCTCGCTTGTTTGTACTACCTCAACACCAGCAAGTACCGCCAGAAGAAGACCATTCTCGACCTCCAGGCAGCGGTTCGCTTCCTCTCTCATCGCTAGATCATTCTCGACCCTCTTCTCGTGGAGTCGAAATCGCTCCCGCGGGAGAAGCTGGCGGACTTGGAGACCTCACGGTACATCGCCAATGTCTCGCTTCTCACCATCCTTCGCACCTGGTGTGGCATCTTCATCTTCAGCGGCGACATGAACGGTCTCAACTCCTATCTCAACATCCTCGCCACGCACGGCGAAGAAGAGCCTGAGCTCGCCAAGCAGATGCTCTGCGTTCTCTTCACCCTCATCGGCGTCGCGCCGCCCAGCTATCTGGAGGAGCTCGCCCACCACCACACCTCCTCCGTGTACTGGAACGGCTGCTCGCTCTTCATCCACTCCATCAACAAGAAGATCGCCTCCAAGCAGCTGGTCCAAACCAACCTCCTCACCACCTATCTCTCCATCATCGTCTGGTCTCTCATCAACTCCAAGCTCCCCGAGATCCTCTCCTCGCTCACCGTCTCCTCCAATCCAGAGGTCAGCTTTCTCGCCGAGGCCTTCCTTCGCAATCTCTCCTTTCTCGCTGCAGTGTTCGACTGCCTGACGAAGAACATCATCCAGAAGACGGTGCAAGAAGTGGTTCTCACCTTCCAAAGCGAGAAATCCCTCAAAGACGACGAGCTGACGCAAGCCGCCAAAGCGCGCGACTGTTTCCGCGGGATCGGCAACACAGCGCTGTACCTGTACCCGATTCTGGAGACGGAGACGTTCCACTCAAACCGCATGTCGGACCTGTTCGGGTACTACACGCTCTTCGAGTGCATCCTGGACTGCTTCTGCAGCCTGGACAAGGACAGCGAGGTGGTGCCCATTACGGACTACCTCTGCAAGCAGGACATCCCCTTCGAGCGCTTCGTCGGCAAGTCCTTATGCTACGGCGGTATGAACAACAACACCTTCCCCTCCTTCATCAAAGCTGTCATCGTCTTCACAGCGGTGGGGTCTGACATGTAGAGAGACACCAGCCGGCCGATCGCCCAGTGGAACTGGGAGCAGTTGATCGACTGTCTGATCCTCGCCGTGTCCAGCAAGCCGTTCCTCTCGATCGTGTGCAACAGTCTCGTGTACCGCCTCAGCAACTTCTTCACCGGCTACTCCGAGAAACTGCAGAACTGCGTGGCGCTCTCCCCCATTTCAGTTTCTCTCTCCTTCTCCTTTCACCCTCAGATGGAGTCCTGCAAGCAAGCCATCTGCGTGGTTCTGTGGTTTATCATTGTCATTATCGCGCCTGTCAGCGACGTGCCCCTCATCCGCAAAGCGCGCATCTTCAAGTTCTATTCCGATCAGATCCTCCTCCAAATCGAGGGCACCAAGCAGACGAAGGCCGCAGGGCTCTTTTCCTACCCAAACCTCCTCTACACAAATGTGTCCGATTTCCGCACTCCTTATCTCTAGTCCTATTTCTACCTCATTTCCTTCATTCGCCTCTGCTATGCCGACCGCACCAAAGACTATGCCAGCATGATTCCTCTCATCTCCACCATGGCGACCGTTTCATCGCAGGAGTTTTACTACCGAAGTAACTCCCTTCTCTTCATCCTCTTCATCAACAACATCGATCTCCGCGAGGGCAAGTCTGTTTCCCGCGACCAATTCGCCTCCTTTCTTCACCACAGTCCCATCATGCTGAAGCTATACTGTCTGGCGCGCATCAAGAGCGAGTTCCTGGAATTGCCCGACGATCGTGAGTTCGCAAAGTGGGTGATCCCCCTCCTCATTCGAGAGATCAGCATCGTTGCCACGGTCACAGACGCTATTGTGAGCATTCTGTATGACAACACGAAATCGCCCACGAATCTGGAATTGTTGGTGACGGAGCTGGCACAGAACAAGCAGGTTGTGATGACGTTGATTCGTCTCAATACGGCACACAATCTCATGTACCGAATCGCCTCCACGCCCAAAGGGTTCACACTTCTCGAGGACTGCGATCACTTCGTCTACAAGGAGTTCCAGTTCTTCATGGCAGGAATCGGCCCTTTTTCTAACACGTAGTACGAGATGATGTACGAGTACGCATCGTTGGTGGAGGACGGTTTGTCGATGCGCCTGATGGAGACGCCGGGCCGCGTGGTGAACGAGACGATCGCCGTGGAGGGCAACGCGCTGCGCGTGAAGCCGCTGAAACTACAGCCGCCAAGCCAGGTGACATACAGTTACCTGCAGAATGACACGCGGCGCTTGCGATGGATGATGAGCATTCCATGGCGAATCGAGGTGAGATGTGATGCGGTGTGATGAGCGTAGATCGAGGTGATTATGGAGGGTCAGAAGCGGTCGCTGGATGTGATGACGCTAGTGGATTTGGCCAGTCCGTCCAGCGCCACCAAGGCGAGCAAAAACGCCAAGCAGACGAAGGGAGGCAAGAGCGGAAAGCCGGTGAAGGAGGAGGCGAACTCGCACGATGTGTCGATTAAGGGGTTGCTGATCGACAGCGAGGTGCACGAGTCGAAGCCGTTCAAGGTGTCGCCTGGAGCGATCATTCGGTGTTCCCTGTTGATTGGGTCGGAGTGTGTGATGATGAATGATGCGTGCTGCGACGTGCGCGTGCCCAGCGCGGAGACGGGAGATGTGACCTTCCGAGAGTGGTGCGAGCATCGCGACCATGACGGTCGTGCGGAAGAGCAGAACAACGTGAGAGAGAGAGAGTGCGTGGTGAGTGATAGAGTCTGATCCACGAGTTCGTGCAGGAGAAGACGCAGCAGTTCTACGAGCAAATCGACTACAGTATGATCGTGCCCAAACTGGAGACCATGGTAGACCAGAGCAACGGCGAGACTGCCTTCTGCTATGCTTCTGAGGGTAGTGTCTGTGACCCAGCGTTATCGGTAGACTCGCACTGCGTCTGGCGGTTCATCGTCAGTGAAGCCGACTTCAAGGCGGAGGACGTGGTGATGGGCCGTCCCTTCTCGCTCGACGCCGTTCAGTTCTTCGTCGACTTCGTCCCGCACAAGTTATTTCATATCTCCTCTTTCACCTTCAGACCCGCGCCGTTCGTCGTGCCGCCCCACATCTGCGGCATTCTCTTCCCCACGCCGGGCGGTCGCCTCATGATGCAAGACAACATCCAGTTCATCGACATGTGCAACGTGATGCTCAACACCGACGTGGAGCAGGAAGAGAAGCTGAAGGACCGCCGCGCCGCGCTCTGGGCTCTGGCGAACATCGCTGTGCTCTCGAAGGGCGTGGCGTTTATCAAGGTGGGGGCTAGGAGAAATCATCACGTTTTCAGGCAAAGGGCAAAATCGACTTTGTCGATAAGGTGATCCGAATGGCCGAAAACGACCCTTCTTTGTCCTTCCGAGGAAGCTGTCTTCTTGCCCTGTCATTCATCGCCGCAAACCCCGAGCTGCACCCGACCTTCGAGAAGCACGGCTGGTTCTGTGCCATTTCCAACGGCAACGTCGTGTGTTTGCCGCGCGACTACTCCCGATTCTTCGACAACATTGTTTCCCTCGAAAACTGGACGCTTCCATTCTGTAGTCACTTCAGCACGGAAGGCAGCGCCGCACCGAATCCGCACGAGTCTCCGCACGAGTCCGCACAGCCGTCGTTCCGTCGCTCGGGCACGATGGGCATTTACTCGAGCATCTCGACCGCCAGCGCCGTTGCGATGGACAGCTCCTTCGGCTCCTCGCTCGGCTCGCGACTCACTCGCCATAACAGCACGTCTTCTTTCGATTCGCGGGGCACGGGGAAATTCAGCATGACGTTCGATGATCCGAACCAGCACTACAACAAGTCGCACGAGTGCCCGTCGGACATCACGCTGAATGGGAAGATCTACGACAAGGACATTATTGACATGATTCAGAAAATCAGTGGGAATTGTGGAATGGCGTGATGGGGTAGCTCTGCTGAATTCGACGGTGTACAGTTATGAGTCGCGTCTGCAGATCGAGGAGCGCAAGAGGAATTGTCCCCAGCTGTTCACATCACCTCGTTGCAACAGCATTCGCGATTCACGACTAGTGTTCGTGCTGTGCATCCACCATCAGTTCTCGCTGTTCCTGTTCCCGCGAGGCTGGAGGAAGTTTGTCTTCCAGCTAATCGACATGGACGATTGGACAGATGAAGATTGGAAGGAGTTTGACTTAGTGGAAGCCATGCGTGCAGGATAATGAATAGTGCTCTCTCCAGGAAACTGCGAGTGACGCGCAGCAGAGGGAGCGAGGGGATGATTCATCCAATGAGGATCTTGAGTCCGTTGGGTCGGTGAGTGTAAGCGACAACCTGTACGACTACCAAGGGCTGCGAGGGTCGCTGCCCTCCTATCAGAGCTCTCTCAGCCGATCGTTTCATTCCAGCTCCTACGGCAGTTCTGTGCCGAGCTACTCCCGATCGCCTCCCGTGTATTCGTCCTCGAAGGGAGGCTATGAGGCGCGATAACCCTTTGTGACTATTTGTTTCATACTCGATTCGGTTGCACACAGCATCATGTCGCAGAAGCGAGAACTCGTGTTTTCCACGGAGGAGAGCATGGAAGACGCGCGTGATACGGTCATGAAGCGTTTTAAGGATCGGTGTCCTATTATTGACTTGGTCATGGATAGAAAGCTGATTTCAATGACAAAGGAAGAAAAAGAAATGTGGGCCAAGGAGACATCGTGTTCATCACTCCTTTTCGATACAAAACTGTTCGTATGCAAGCACCTATTGGGCTCCGTGTAAGTGCGGCTCGTTTGGTTCAGAATAGATACGATCAGACGGTGGGGGAGTCAAACACGTGGAATACTGATATCCTCTGCCAGAAGTGGCAACTACGGAACGAGGAAGTGGGTCTGCTCCTCAGTTTTACTGATCCTTCCTTGTACTTCTACGATGTGGAGTACGTGCCGTTAGTTCACTTCATTGCAGAGAGTTCGATGATTGGGGTATTGAATATCATTGTATCCCCTTCCAGAGTGTGATTCCCTCGGAGGACGAGATTATCCGTGTTGTAAAGGTGAATTCGGTCTGTATCGTTAAGCCTAGTATATTCACACATTCCACAAGGAACATCCAACGCTCCTGGTGGGCTTGATGAGTTTTCCCTCAAAGGATCAGGCCTATTTCATTGCTATTCAGTTGAACTGAAGGTGTGTGCTGAGAGGTAGCTATTTCCTTCGTGCCTTGAAGCTGCATTTGAGCGAAATCAACAAGGCACTTCCGCTTGATACGCGTACTCTCCATTCGACGTTTTCATGCGTAGTCTTTCGCGATTCCTTTTTTTCCCAGTCCTTTCATCCCCAGCCACAGAAAACCGCTGATCTCCAGCTGCTGCACTCGTTTGCTGCGCTCACGAAGCATTCCTTCTGCTCTCCAATGAAGCCGAATCCACCGATTCATGAGTTGCCAAAAGGGACCCAATTCCTCTGTTCATGGCTTCCCAAGGGAGAGCACGTGTTTCTGTATATTGTGAATGGCAAGGGCGTTCTTGTTCCTTCCTGCGGGTCGATTCATCGCTAGATTGGCTGCAAGGACGGCAAGAATCACATCGTAGCCGCCATGCCCAACACATTCATCGCTGCGAACGGCAAGACGCACAACAACACGCTGTGTGAAGGGTTTGTGGTGAATGAGCTGTGATCTCTCCTCCTCATTTCCACGCGTAGCAAAGCCACGCCGCCGGTGACGCGTCTCCTCCTCTCCGACGTGGTGTACATCAACGGAATGTCGCTCCGAGCGCTACCCTTCGCCCAAAGGCTCTCGGCGCTGAAGAAGGAGGTGGTGGCGAAGGTGCACGAGATGAAGGGCAAGGATGCCAACGCGATTCAAAACGCCAGCATCAAGTCGGTCGGACTGAGGGAGTGCTGGCCCGTCGAGCAGCTGAAGAAGCTGAAGCAATCCCTCCTCCCCTCGCTGACGCACGAGGCGGAGGGGGTTATCGTGATTGATGCTGCCTCTCCCTACGTGTTTGGAGAAGAACCGTCGAGGGAATGGCTGTATGCGTTGTGTGTTTGTGAACAAACAAGCGAACTACCCCATCACAGTTCCTCAGTCGCATCAGTAGAATACACACGGTCAACTACAGAAAGAATCACTTTACTCAATTGGAAGTCTTTAGTAGTACATCCTGGATTATCGCCAGAAAAGGCAGAGTTCTTGAATTCGTAGAAGTTGTACTGATAGATGCTATACGGCTTGCTGTTCTCAATATCGAAGGTCTTCTCTTGCTTTCGCGCAGTGAAGTACTCGCCACTCCTCACGTCCAGCACGTCCCACGTCTTCCCGTCGTTGGAAGCCACAAACTCCCAGCCCGAAGGGTGCCGGAAGTTGCAGTCGTTCGCGCTCGTCAATCCGTAGGTGTTCACGATCACCCGCCGGTCGCTCTTGTACGTCCACCTGGCCGTCACGTTCACCTTCCCTCCCTTGCCCACGCACAGCTTCGTATCGACATAGCCATCGAACAGTTGCGCTGTGCCCTCTTTATTACCCGTCTTCAGCGGCACGGTCGTGCCCGTGCCATCCGTGATCAGGTTGGTGCCACTGGCGATGTAGCGAATGCGCCCGCCAAAGTGGTTCGGGTGCCCGCGCATCTCGTTGCTGTGCATCTCGAACGCCAGGATGTTCTCGCCCTCGTTCAGCCACCCGTCCCGCACGCGCACGCTCGTCGAGATCTCCGGGTTGTTTTCCATCACCGCCGTCGCCAGCGTCGTGGCGTCGATCTCGCCCGCGGGCAGGTTCACGCGGCGGATCTCGCGGCCGTTCAGGTAGGCGACGGCGCCGGCGTAGACCTTCATGATAACGTCCATCAGCGCGTAGCTGTTCGCGTCCGTGCCGTTGAACCGGGTGTAGTAGTAGGACGTGATGCCCTCCGTGGGAGGCAGGAAGCCGGCCTTGGACGACAGCCAGTTCTGCGCGCCCTGCACTGTGTTCCAGCCGGTGGGCGCAGCAGTGCCGTCGACGAGGAAGTGCCAGGTGGGACCATAGCATTTGCTCCTTAAATCCAGCTTGAAGCAGTCTAGGAGTTTGCCGATGTTGCCTGGGCGTGAGGAGGAGAAGAGAAGTCTTACAGTCGGTGACGAAGGTGTGCACTTCCTGCAAGGAAGTGGGATTTAGCGTGAGGTTGTGAAGATTGGGAATGTCTACTCCTCAGGCGAAGGAAACACTCTCACTCTGAAGAACGATGTTATGAATGAAGTAGAAAGCGCTTCCCGGCAAATTCGGATCGTAATAGTCCACCTTCATCGATACGAGCTTCGGCAAGTCTATTCTTCACTTTGAACAATAACAACAACTCTTCATAATGAGCGTATTACTTTCATCATCTTCGCTATAAACTGCAGCTAAGGACCAGAAGCCCAGATTAATCGAAACAAGTTCAGGCAAATCTACTACTTAAGCGACAGCCAAATCCCTACCTTCAAACTCGATTCTGTTGGATGCCATAACACTCGCATAATCGGTGATGATGCTCCGCAAAGAAGAGCAGTTCTTGATGATAAAATGACTGTAGTCACGAAGAGAATAATATCCAATCTTCAGCTCCGTCACCTTCGGGCAGTCCACCAGATAAAAGGCACGCTCGAGCCAGTCGTGCCAATCATCGTAGAGCATAAACGAAAACTTGCCGATCTCCACCGTCTCCAGGTTCTCCATACCAGTAAGGTTCACCACCTTCAGGTTCACGTAGGAGTGGTCGCCGACGATCAGATTCCGCAGCTTCTTGTACTTCTGCACGTCCAGCCTGTCGTCAGTGCCGTTGCAGGTGTAATCCGGAACGATGATCTCCTCGATGTCCAGCGGCACGTGCTCGGTGGACCAGCACTCGTAGTTGGGGATGAAGGGGGTAGGCGTCGGAGTAGGCGTCATAGTAGGAGTAGGCGTCATAGTAGGAGTGGGAGTAGGAGTAGGCGTCATAGTAGGAGTGGGAGTAGGAGTAGGTGTCATAGTGGGAGTAGGAGTAGGCGTGTTAGTGGGAGTGGGAGTAGGAGTAGGCGTCGGTGTCATAGTAGGAGTAGGAGTAGGAGTAGGAGTAGGCGTCATAGTAGGAGTAGGCGTAGGAGTAGGAGTGGGAGTAGGCGTGTTAGTAGGAGTAGGCGTCATAGTGGGAGTAGGCGTCATAGTATGAGTAGGCGTCGGTGTCATAGTAGGAGTAGGCGTCATAGTAGGAGTAGGTGTCATAGTGGGAGTAGGAGTAGGCGTGTTAGTGGGAGTGGGA
>ERZ827156.1567-NODE-1567-length-26577-cov-4.126310_pt1 | contig 26577 bp, 43 predicted proteins | sample MGYA00519919_ERZ827156 | MGnify/ENA primary metagenome ERZ827156 (study PRJEB31778, sample SAMEA3449269) | human gut metagenome | biome: human gut; feature: human-associated habitat; material: faeces | place: United Kingdom | collected 2010/2012 ...
GGGTTATCACGGCCACAACGTGATGTACTGACCAACTATACTACCAAGGCACTTGTTTTGTGTTTCAAACGACACCCTTTGTGACTAGGCTTTGCTATTGGGAGTCGAGTCTCTCATTCTTTTCCCGTTGTTTTGAACAGAATTGGGTGTAGTGAGTCCATTTATGCCATATTCTATGAATGCAGTGAATTGAGTGTTCTTAAGGGCTACCATCACCCGCTCAAATGCACCACATGTGGTTGTACAAATGGTGAGATTCCTATGCCACATGAGGAGATGTGCGTGCAAATCACAACGGAGCGTGGTGTGCAGTGCTGCTATTTCTCGAGGGAGTGTTTTGGACTGTCCTGCTGAAGTCTCGCTCGGTGCGGAAGCAGGAGGGCGTCAGCCAATAGGATTCGCTCCTTTTATTCTGCTGTACTATCGCTCTTCCAAGAAGTGGATCTATCTCTCGCTCGATGGAACTGCAAGCTACCGTTCCGCAAACTCCGGATCCGAACGCGACTGCTGCATGTGATGATCAACCCGCCGCGCAACCCCAATCGGGGCCATCCATTCCGCAAGTCAACCTGCGCGACCAGATTGCAGCGGCAAGCGCGTATGTCCGGTCGTCCTTCCGCATGAGCAATCCCAGTCAAAGCCAGAGCCGTCTTTCCATGGGCCTTCGCTCGTCCCTCGGCTCCGCATCTCACAGCGATGCGACTGCTCTCCGATCGAGCCTCGTGCGAAGCAGCGGGGAAATGGAGGCGTCTTCCGACGACGAGCCGGTCGACGAGAAGTTCATTCTGGACTTCGCGAAGCAGTGCGCGACCTACCCTGGACGGAAGCCCCTCCTGGTGGACATCGAGGGCTCTCTCGCCACGGCACAGCAGCCGCAGCTGCCCATGATCCTCGTTCCGACGCGGCGCGTCGCTCACGCATAGAACCAGGCCTTCGAGAAGATGAACAGCAATGACCGCACGGAGGCGAACATGTCGGCGGCTCTCTACACAGCGCTCTTCGCGGGCACCTGCAAGAGCATCATCACGGAGAGGGACTTGTGCTACCGTAGGTGCGAGCTCAGAGATAGCAACATCAACGCAGCCTCCGACAGCGAGATGACCGTGTCTTCGGACTACTTGCGAGGTGGGCTTGGGGCATGCGGCTGAGCGACAGACCCGAGCTTCCCCGCCTTCTTGGCCTCGCTCTCCTGCTTTCGCTACCTCTCCTCCTCGCAGATCCAGCAGCTCGTGCGGCTCTTCACCCCCGTCGAGTTCCACCAGCACGAGTAGCCGCCATACACGCGCCTCACCCGCAGAGTGCTTGTGCGCGAGGGCGAGCTCGTCGACCGCTTCTTCCTCGTCCTGCGCGGCCGCGTCCAGAAGCTCAAGCGATCCATCGCCGACGCGCACTGTGCGCTTCTCACGCCCCTCCCATCCTAGACTACCCCTACGGCGTGCTCTCGGCCGGGTCTGTCGAAGGCGCCGCCAACCTCGTCATTCCCCAGTTCGCCACCTCCTCGCTCTTCTCGCTCTCCGACGGACTCCTGCTGAGCCTCTCGCAGTCCGACTACATGTCCATCATCTCCCTCGTCCCTTCCTCTTCTCTCCTTCACTCCCAGGGAGAAGACTCGCAGCCCTCCGTCGACCTGTCTACTGTGATGAGCTCTCTGAACGTCCCCGTGGCCCTCCCGCCCACCAGCGACCCGCTTTACGACAGCCACGCCGCCCTTTCCCCGGAGCTGCCGCAGCCCGCCGCGTCCTCCTCGCTCGCCGTGTACGGAGAGGAGATGGAGCGGCTCCACGACCTGTTTCTCGACAGCCCCGGACCCTACTATCGCATCCAGCGCATCATCGACGGGCTCTTCACCAGCGGGCTGCCGGAGCGGCAAACCGACCGGTTCTGCAATACGCTGCAGGAGGAGCTCCAGCTGGCCGGCGTGTCGCTGTTCCTCGTCCAAAACAACCTGGAGTACGTGCAGATCGTCCGTGTGTCGTGTTGGCATGAGGCATAGGCGCACAAGGGTGTGGCGGTGGAGGCGGATCTCAGCAAAGTGGACTCCAACTGCTTCTCCCTGGTCGAGTTGGCACGCCTCTCTTCCTTCACCGTAGCGGTCAGGCCTTCGACTCCCTTCTCCTGCCGCTCCAACGGGAGTCGCGACTGCTGGGACTGGTGCAGGCGACGCGGAGCACCGGCGCCCCGGGCCAGGCGGCCTTCACGCAGGAGGAGAGACTGTTCCTGCAGCATGTCTGCTACAGCTTCGCCGCCTTCCTGCCTCTGCTCTCCGCACAGCCCGAGCAGCTCTCCTTCGATGCGCCGGACCACGAGACGCTCGCCTTCACCATTGACTCGCTCTCCGTGTTCCGCAGCCCCAAGTCGCAGCTGTACTACTCCAACGTCCACACACGGTGTCCGCTTCACTCGCAGAGCTCGCTGCGCTTCGCCTCCTTCCAGAGCGGCACGTGCACGTCTGACTACACCGTGCTGACGCTGCCCAGTTGCGACTTCCACGGAGTGAACAGGGCCCTCGCCTCCGTCTGCGACAAACCGGTGCGCACCGCCATCCGCACGAACCGCACGAACTTCAGCACGGTGCTCATGGCGAAGCTGATTCTCGGCAACCTCACGCTGGTGGGGGTGCTGCCCCTGTACGACGAGGACGTTCGCACCGGCACCCGCCGTGACCCGTAGGGCTACCTGATCGAGGGCGAGCAGGTGCTGTCGCTGTTCGAGGAGGCGGACTTCGCCTTCGAGCTGCCGTCGGCGTACGAGAACAGCGACGCGGCGGGCGTGCTGAAGCTGCGCTGCCTGCCGCGCGAGAAGCGGACGCGCTACTGCTACGTGTACCGAGAGAGCAGCAGCAGCCCCGTGGAGAACGAGGCGGACCAAGCCGTTCTGCAGCACATCGAGCGCGCCGACCTCTGGTGGCGTCTCCGCGGAGGGGTGACGTGTAGTACGCGGCTGACCGACGGCGAGAAGAGCGTGCTGCGACGGACCATGGCGCAGTGCCGCCACGCGTTCCTGCCCCTGCTGCTCTGCGACGCGATGGACGTGGGCGTGGCGTGTACTTCTCAGCCGTAGTACGACAATCAGGCCAGCATCAACCGTGTATACTCCTTCTTCCCCACCGCGCTGGAGGGCCTGCTGCGCGGCCACGCCGGCTCGCTGGAGGCCAACGCGCCGCAGAACCACCACGAGCTGGTGGGCCGGCTGCTGCTGCTGCTCTCCCGGCGCAACCGCGACCGCGTGCTGCGCGAGATGGTGGTGCGGCAGCTGGAGGCGGTGCTGAGCGACGAGGAGTGCGTGCTGTACGCCTCGCAGCTGGTCCAGGCCACCAAATGGGACGCGCACGATTTCAACGCGCTGGCGCGCTTCCTGCTGCGCAAGGCGCTGGAGAGCGTGGGCTTCGCGCACGCGCTGTACTGGCAGCTGCAGGTGAGCGTGGCGGGCGGCGGTGAGGCGTAGTCCAACTCGACCTACGGCGTGTTCCGCCGACGGTTCCAGCTGTACCTGGGCGTGCTGCTGGCCACCACGAAGACGCTGAAGATCGAGGTGGGCAGTGAAGTGGGTACAGAGTGTGACGTTCACCGTAGTACCTGCTGGTGCGGCAACTCATGGCGATCGCGGCGCAGATCTGCGAGCTGCCGAGCCAGGAGGACCGCGACCTGAGTCTGCTGTCGCAGCTGCACTCCGTGAGCCTGGCGCCGCCGTTCTCGCTACCGCTGTACGCGGGACTGGAGCTGGCGGGCGTGAACTACCGCAAGTGCCGCGTGATGTCGAGCAAGAAGCTACCGCTGTTCCTGTCGTTCGTGGTCAACACGCACGAGAAGACGCGCAGCATCCTCGGCGAGAAGAGGTGAGCGCGAGCGAGGCGACTGAGACGCAGCGATGGCTCCTCGGACGAGTTCAACGTGCTGGTGAAGAAGGGAGATGATATCCGCAAGGACCAGCTGATCACAGCGGTGCTGCGCGTGCTGGGCCTGCTGCTGGAGGAGCAGGGGCTGACCAACCGCCTGCAGTACTACGCGTGCCTGAGCACGAGCGCGGACGAGGGGCTGATCGAGATCGTGAACGACTCCGTGACCGTCGGCGACGTGTACAACGACGCGAACAGCATCGCCAACGAGGTGATGGCCACGGCGGCGGGTGAGGGTGGTGGGCGGGCGTCACGCGCAGCGAAGCACAGCCTGAAGAACAAGATCAACACGGCGAAGCGCGTGCTGCTGCACAACTTCGCCATCCTGGAGCACCTGATCACCAGCTCCGCCGTGTCCAACCGGTCGCTGGTGATCGAACGCCAGCGCGACGAGGAGCTACTGCGCCTGGAGGCGCCGCGCGTGCTGCGGCGTGCGGAGAAGAAGCGCAACAGCGAGGAGAGCATCGAGGAGATCAGCTCGCGCTTCGCGTCGTCGCTGGGACAGTGGGGAAGGAGCGGCGGAGTGAGGGGTAGGTACATCATGTTCGTGTACCTGATGGGCATCGGCGACCGCCACAACGACAATCTGATGCTGAACAAGCGCGGCTTCTTCCACATTGACTTCGGGCACATCCTCGGGCACTACAAGAGCAAATTCGGCATCAAGCGCGAGACGCACTCCTTCCTCTTCACCAAGGCGTACTACAACGTGCTGGGCGGCGAGAACCACCCCAACTTCAAGGAGTTCATGCGAAATGCGCTGGGATGCTACCGTGTGATGCGAGAAAACCACGTCCTCTTCTTCTCCCTCCTGGAGCTGATGAGGGAGAGCGGAATCGACGAGATTGCGTCCGATCAGGACACGGAGTTCTTCCTCAAAGCTTGCCGTTTGGACCGTAGTTGATTCTACAATAGTTCTGACAGATAGAAAGCGAAGCGGAGGCCGAGGAGTGGATGCGGAGCGAGTTGATGAGGGCGGTGAACAGCAAGTTGCCCATCATGAACGACTTCTTCCACGTGCTGAGACATGCGTGGAGTGTTTGTTTCAAATTTGGAGCCGATCGGTCCCAACTCGTCAGAATTAGGGCCAATCCCACTTTGACATGGAGACGCGAGAACGGAACTCCCACTTTGCCCAGAAGACGGAGTGGCTTCTCGTGAAGAACGGGGAGAAGGAGGAACGGAGAGAGGAGGATGTGCATGTGCCTCCCTCGTATTCGTCGTATCCGACACCGGAGCGGTTCCCGGACAAGCTTCCTCCGGACTACCCGGCTATTCTTTCCCTTCTCTTTAGCGTCATCAGCATCTGCTGGAATGTGGTCCTCTCTCCCCGTGGTTCAGGCGTAGAATGCCTTCTTCTCCTGGCTCTCCGTCGCGTTCATATGCGGCTCCTTCGCTGGAATCAAGTTCAATGAAATCGACTACACGCAGATTTTCGTGTCGTGCTGGTTTCTATTTTCGTCCCGTTTCATGCGTAGCTTCAGCATCATGGCGATCCTCCGCAATCACGTGTTTCCGGAAGTCCCGGTTGCGTAGTCATGCTCCTATATGCTGAATCTCACCACGCCATCCATTCGCTTGTCTACATGTTCATCTCGTTTATTCGCACTCTTCCGCATTGCCTGTTTGTTTCGTGGAAGTAGTACAGTTGGAAAGTGGTGCTTGTTCGTGGCTGATTGGATGCATCACGTGTGTTTGTTCGTCTCCCCGTGTAGCTATCCATCTTTGATAACTCTATCCGCCTCTTCATGTGCTTTTCCATCCCCCACACCCCCCACTTTTGGAATGCCATATAAAGAAAACCAATTCCGCGGAATCCATGTCCTCAACTCCAATAAAATCAGAGGAGAAGTACATCAGGAAGAATGAATTGGGCCACGGGTATTGAGTAATGCGCTGCTCATCACGTAGTGGCTTTGGCACTGTCTACATCGGCGAACGCAACACGGATGGCACTCTGGTTGCAATGAAGTGTGTTTCAAAGCAACTCGCGGACTCTTTATACAAAACGGAAATCCACGCAATGGAATCGTGCGATTCCGAGTTTACCGTGCACTTCATGGACAGTTGCAGCGATGACAACTTCTGTTGGGTTGGATCCGTGCGGTGTATTCATGGTAGATCATTATGGAGTACTGCCGGTTCGATACGGTTGCGTCCTTTTTGCAGAAGGTTCGACGACTCACGGAGGACGAAATCAAGGATATCCTGGCGTGCTGTGTTCTGGGATTGATGTACATGCACTCCAAGGACATCATCCACCGCGTACTGGGTTGCAACACCTTTTTTCCACTAGGACATTAAGGGAGCGAACATCTTCCTTTCACAGAAGGGCGTTGTGAAGCTGGGGGACTTCGGTCTGTCCACCGAGACGGTTCACTCCTTCTCCACGCGGAAGGAGGTCTGCGGCACCTACGCCTGGATGGCGCCCGAGCTGATCAACGGCCACGGCTGCCAGAAGAGCGACGTCTGGTCGCTAGGCGTGACGGCGATCGAGCTGGCGGAGACCAAGAGTCCCTACCAGGAGTACCCACTTGCGGAGGTTTGCACAACCAAAGGCGTCGAGTGTAGGTGTTCTCACAGATCTGTAAGGGACCCATTCCCTCTCTCGACAAAACGAAGTGGTCGCCAGTGTACGTCGCCTTCGTGGCTCGCTGCCTCCAGAGAGACGTGAGCAAGCGGCCCTCCGCCAGGGAGCTCGCTGAGGACCCCTTCCTGAAAGAGTCCATCACGCGCATCCGACAAGACGGCTGCTCCTACCGCATCGCCCGGCTGTGCAGCGAGATCCACTCTGAGCTGAAACCGGCCACCGCCAACCAGCCCGTGATCTCGTCCATCGCCTACCACACACCCACGCAGTTTGACTGGATGCATCGTCCCATCGTCCCCACGCCCAATCCGCCAAAGCCCCCCAAAACCACTCTGGTGATCTCGAAGGTGTCGGACATGTCCCTGAAGCGCGTGAACGTCGACAGCATCGTAGCGAACCCGGGCATGTGCAACGACGAGAAGGTGACGCAGTGGGACATGTCCTTCTATCGCAAGCTGAAGAGCCTCTACGTCGGGGACTGCTGCTTCAAGTACGTGATGGACTTTTGCATGAGCGGCTTTGCGGTGCTCGAGTCCATCACGGTGGAGAAGAAGTCCTTCTCGTGCTGCGATGGGATGCCCTCCACCTCGCGCCACGCACGCTTCGCTGTGTCGGACTGCCCTCGCTTGCAAACGCTGCGGATTGGCGATGACTCCTTCGCCGACTTCAGCCAATTCAGTCTGAAGCGTAGCGGCAAGGGAGTGGATTCACGCTAGACCTGTCAGCGCTGAAGGAGGTGACCGTGGGCGACCGATGCTTCGTCTTCATATCGAAGATGGAGATGATCAGTGGGTATATGGAATAATCATAAACGGTAGATCTGCCGAAGCTGGAAACGCTGGAACTGGGCGAGAAGACGTTCATGGGCATGAAGGGCCGGTCGTGTGAGGTGATCATGGAGGGTGGAACAAGGAGCAAGAGATGAGGAATAGACTTGGAGTCGCTGGCCAGCTTCACCGCCAAGGAGGAGACGCTACTGTACGTGAAGAAGGTGGACTTCAAGAGTGCTGTTGGGATGGAGGGGTTATGCGTAGACATCTCTCACCTGGAAGAAGTGGGCCTGCCCCACGCCTTCCGCGCCGTCACGGACAGCACGGTGGAGAGTGCTCGCGCGACGGGCGTGTGACGCGTAGATGCCGAGTTCCTCGAGGAATGCATCCCCAGATCAACCGATCTGTACATCGTGAACGACTACATCGCGTTCAACACGATGCCCACGACGGTGAAGTCCGTGTCCGTGAGCGACAACGTGTGCAACCAGGAGTCGCTCAAGGAGTGGACGCTCGAGTTCTGGCCAAACCTGGAGTCGCTGGAGATCGGCAGCTACTGCTTCAAGTACTGCAAGCTGCTGACGCTGAAGTCGCTCTTCAAGCTGAAGACCTTCGTGGTGGGAAAGTTGTGCTTCACAGAACGCACCTTTGAAGAAGTCGATGCGGAGAAGATCGGCGTTTCGGACGGCGGGTTGGTGATCGAGAACTGCACCCTGCTCAACTCCATCGACATCGGTCCCATGTCCTTCGCCGACGCGTCGGTGTTCCAGCTGAAGAGTAGTGGCAGCGAGCGCCTGAGACGGTAGATCTGAACTCGCTGCAAACCGCCGCCTTCGGCAGTGTGACGGAGCGAAGTGCGTGCTTCTACCCGGCGAACTTCGTGCTGGACTGTGCGGACGGCGATGGGTTGTCACTGCTAGACCTGCCGATGCTGCACACGCTGACGGTGGGGGAGTGGTCGTTCTCGGACTCGCTGCACACGGTGATCACGAGTGGGCGAGAGACCTGGGGGTGAGCTGTAGATCTGTCCTCTTTGCAGCTGATGAACATCGGCGACTCTGCGCTGAACGGGGACAGCAAGAAGGGCGAATGCACGCTGAAGATGCAAAGTGCGACGTGGAGCGAAGCGTAACACACAGATCTGCCGATGTTGAAAACCATCGAGGCGAAGAACGCTGCCTTCTACTTTGTGAGTGACGTCGTCCTAAAGGGTGTGCGTGTGAGAGGAGAGTGACTCGCAGAGATTCCCAACATGACGTACCTGAGCATCCCCAGTGGCCTTACTTGCCTGAAGGAGGCGGTCCTGGCGAGTGGGAGTGTGTGGACGGTGTGACACGCAGACGCATCGCTGTTCGAGAAGTACAAGCCGATCGAGGAGTGTCTTCGACGACGCGACTCCTACCTGATCTGCAAGAAGGAGGACATGCAGGGCATCACGTCGAGCGTGACGAAGATCACCGTGGCCAAAGCGAGCTGCAACGAGATCACGATAAACAAGCTGGACCTGTCGCCGTACAAGGCGCTCGAGGAGGTGGTGGTGGAGGACAACTGCTTCAAGTACTGCACGAGCGTGGTCCTGCGCGGCCTGCCGAAGCTGAAGAGTCTGGAGGTGGGCTACCACTCGTTCTCCTTCATGGAGTACCAGCAGATCATCGCCTTCAACATCGCGCGTCGGAGCGCATCCCTCGTGCTGGATAACTGTCCAGCGCTCAGCACCGTGCGGATTGGACGCTGCTCCTTTGTGGACTACAACGCGTGCCACTTGAACGGTGGGCGCTGATACTGGGCGTGAGGCATAGAGCTGCCCGCGCTGACGGAGCTTGCGTTTGGAGACACGGAGATGTCCGGCTGCTTCTACTACTGCGACTTCCACCTTTCGGGTAAACGATCACGCGTTGTGTGAAGAGTAGACCTGCCGAAGCTGCAACGACTAACGATGGGGAAGGGCTGCTTCGTGTACCCGAAGTTCATCGTGCTCGAGAGTGGGAGAGAAGGGAGGGAGTGAGGCGCAGACTTGCCCAAGCTGCGAGAGCTGGCCCTTGAGGAGTACTGCTTCATTGGGGGAAAGGACAACACGAATGTGCTGAAGATGAAGAGTGAGTGTGAATGACGGTTTGGAGGGGTAGATCTGGAAAGCCTCAGGACGATCATCTCAAAGGGAAGCTCCTTCTGCTACACAAAGGAGGTGGATTTGGAGAGTGGATGCCATTGTACTTACTCACTTCATAGATATGCCCAATCTAACGACTGCGGCTCTGTCAAATGCGTTTTACTATGTTTCTGAGAAGATCGTTTCTAGCATGCGACCATCATCCCGTGTGACATGTAGATGCCGGTGCGTTGGGTCGCAACAAGTACCTACAGTAATTCCCGTCATTCTGTTTGTTGAAAAGAGCACGCGTCCGGGAGGACAAAAAAGGGCCTTCTTTGTCCATTCCAAAAGCACGGAGCCGAGTCAGAAATGAGCGAGAAGACTGGTTCGAGAATCCTCTACCCATTCAAGATCGTCGGCTTGGTGTGCGGCGACAAGAGGCTGCGTTTGAATCAACTCGGTTGGTTGTGCGCGGAATTCGCTAATGCGTAGGCGCGGACACCTTCCTGACCGTTCCCGTCGGAAAGTCCTTCCAAGTATATAATGCGAGGCACCTCCATATGATTATGGCCTCTCCCCAGTTGACAAAACCGATCAGGTGAGCTATATTTTGCGCGCTTCACTCTAGTTTGCTGGAGGTGTGCCAGGAATGGACGCTGACCGCTGTGGACGGCGATGTCCTGAAGTGGAGGCGTTTCTCGATCGTCGCCACGCTGAAGGGCGAGCACGGGCCCATCGCGACAATGTGCAGCATCGGACAGTACCTGGTGACCGTTTCCAGCGACGGCTACATGTGCGTGTGGAACTGGAAAACGGAGGAATTGATTCGGACGATCAACCTCGGTCAGAAGTTCTCCCCCTCCTTCATCCTCCATCCCTACACATATCTCAACAAGGTGCTCGTCGGAAGCACCACGGGAAAGCTGCAGCTCTGGAACATCCGCACGGGGTCGCTGATCATGGACTTCCGCGGCTACACGAGCGGCATCACCTTCATGGAGCAAACGCCCTCCGTGGACGTGGTGGCCATCGGCCTCGCCGACGGCACGATCGACGTCCTCAACCTGAAGTACGACGAGGTGGGCCATAGTCCTACTCTTCACCCTAGACCGTGTTCCGATTCCAGCAGTCGGCCGCCGTGACGGCGCTGTCCTTCTTCACGAACATGGAGAAGGCGCCCATCATGATCAGCGGCAGCGCGGCCGGGCACATCTGCATCTGGGACATTAAGGTGCAATTGCGACCCCACGGTGACTCCTAGGAGCGGAAGCTGCGCTACGAGATGGACCACGCGCACGAGGGCGCGGTGCACTCTCTGCAGTTCATTCCGGGCCGCTACGAGTTCGTCAGCGGCGCTGGGGACAACGCCCTCTGCATCTGGTCCGTCGACGAAATCGACCATTCCCCGCGGGTGCTGAAGAGCCGCGAGGGCCACGTGCAGAGCAGCGTGCAGATCCGGTTCTACGGGTACAACTCGATGATCGCGCGCGAGGACAGCGGCGACGGCCTGAGCCTGAACCTGCTGTCGGCGGGCCTGGACCGGCGTTTCCGCAACTTCCACGTGATCCGCGAGCAGCTGAGCGTGGAGCTGTCGCAGGCGTTCTACGCGAAGCGCGCGAAGATGGGCTACGTGGTGGACAGCCACAAGCACCTGCCGGTGATCGTGGACTTCGCGTACTCGGAGGGCCGCGACCGCGACTGGGCGAACGTGGTGACGTGCCACACCAACACGGTGGAGGCGTGAGCGACGGGCGGTGGCGTGAGGCGTAGATACACGTGGAAGTACCTGGATAAGGCGATGTCGGACAAGGTGCTGATTCCGCCCGAGGCGGTGAACAAGCCGGACAACCACGCGATGTGCTGCGACGTGGCGAACCAGGGCGAGACGGTGGTGGTGGGCTACCGGCGCGGCGACATCTGCGTGTAAGCGAGGCGGCGGTGTGCGAGGCGTAGCTACAACATCCAGAGCGGGCTGTACCGCGGTTCCCTGCCGCACGAGGCGAAGAAGGGCTTCATCCTGCGCGAGGGCCTCAACGGGTTCGTGGGCACGGGCGCGCAGGAGGAGGGCAAGGGCAAGCACACGGAAGCGGTGCTGTGCGTGGGCATCGACCTGCTGAACCAGGTAGGCGCGTGAGCGGAACATAACGCGCAGCGCGTGGTGTCGGTGGCCCGTGATAACTCAGTGCACTTCTGGAACCTGCCGGACCGCACGCTGATCGGCGAGCTGAAGCTGCCCGGCGAGGCGGTGCGCGCCTGCTACAACCGCAGCACGGACTTCTTGGCGGTGGCGCTGCAGAGCGGCGAGGTGCTGGTGGTCGACTGCGGCGCGCGCGCGGTGATCCGTCGCTTCGCGGACAGCCACGCGCCGGCGAGCAGCCTGTGCTTCAACGACCAGGCGCGTTGGCTGCTGGCGGCGGATGCGGCAAAGCAGCTGCGCGTGTACGACGTGCCGAACAGTAGGGCCGCGGCGGGCGTGCGAGCGTAGACCGGCTGATCGACTGGGTGGAGTTCGACCGCGCGGTGCTGAGCGTGGCGATTTCCTACAACGACGAGTTCATCGCCACGACGCACGAGGGCGTGGTGGGCGTCTACATCTGGGCCAACAACAGCTACTATTCCGACGTGCTGTTCGACAAGGTGCCCACCGAGCCGGGTCGGGGCGCAGCGGGCGTTTCACGCATAGTGTTCATCGACCGGCCCACGGAGACGCGGCCCGAGCCGCGGGTAGTGCCAGAGGTGCAGTCGGTGCCGACGGGCGCGGAGGTGCGGCTGGCGGCGAGCGTGGCGCAGGGCACGGTGGAGATGACGCACGGCCCGCGATCGAAGTGGGCGACGCTGTCGCAGCTGGAGCTGATCAAGGAGCGGAACAAGCCGGTGGAGCCGCCGAAGGAGCCGGAGAAGGCGCCGTTCTTTTTGACGACGATGCCGGGGCTGACGCCGGAGTTCGTGAACAAGGAGGCGAAGGAGGAGGCGAAGGAGGAGGGGTCGCGGTTCGTGAAGCGCGCGGACGTGCTGGAGGTGGAGAACGAGCTGCAGAGGATGCTGCGCGAGGCGAGCGAGGGTAGGAAGGGCGATGCGGTGATGGAAGTGGAGGACGAGCAGGACGTGGAGACGCTGTTCGGCGCGTACTACCCGGTGCTGCTGCACTTCCGGAAGGCAACGGTGGCCTCGGTGGACGCGGATCTGAACATGCTGTGCATGGGGGAGTTCGACGAGGTGGGCAAGAAGGCGTTGGTCTATTTATTTAAATTCCTGCGGCTGGGACTCAAGTCCCAGGTGGACTACGAGATGATCCAGGCCCTGCTGGACCGGACGCTGCAGCTCTACGGGAGCCTGATCCCGTCGATCCCGAAGCTGAAGCCGGTCCTGGAGGACATGCAGGCCGTCCAGGAAGTGGGATGGAGGCACATGCAGGGTCTGATTCAGGAGTCGCTCTGCCTGGTGGAGCTGTTCTCCAACATCCAGCTGTAAGAGGTATTGTTTGCACTATTGCGTGTTTGTTTGCGCACTTTCGTTGCAAGACGCATCACGCGTTCAGTGGTCTGCGTCTAGGAACACCGAAACAATAACCGAAATCGGGCCCCCTTTCGGAATCGCCTGGGATCGTTATAAACAGGGCAAAGAAACAGCCTTTTGAATCACAAAATGGGTGAAGAGAGTAGGGGCGTGCTGGGAAGGCTGACGGTGCTAGATTCCTACGTATTCAAGGTGTATGTGAACGATCCCCGTCGTTTTGATCAAGTCCAGGAAATGATGGATGGATTTGAGATCGGGGGTTGGATTCTGCGCCGTTCGTGTGATGGATTAGATCTCGAGTGGGATGGCTTTGAAGTCAAGAAGGATCGCCAGGGCGGCTACGTCGAAGCATCGTAAGGCTATGGGGTCTCGGTCATGTGCAGTGCCTCGGTGTCGACACGGTTTGTCACCAAGATTGAAGCGCGTTTGAAGAAGATACCCTATGTCACGAAGGTGAAGGTCTCCGGAGAAGGAGCGCCCAGTGGCACGACAAAGTCCGGCAAGGACAAGTGTACAAGCGACAGGCTGCTTGATGATCGCGGAGTGAGAGTCATGAACGTCATGCCTACTGCGTTTCCTCACTCCTAGGCGTGCGCCAATTATGCGATCGGCCAGCTGCGCCTTATGAAGGGCCATCTGGCGACTGCCACGGAGGGCAACATCCGCGGCCGTCTGGTCATGGACTACGATGGCAGTCTCACCATCGGCTCGACTGCAGTGCCTTCTGCGTCCCCTCATCGCTAGATTTCCGTCGTGGGTAAGATGCGCTACCACGAGACCAACTACCCCATTGCCGACGCGACGACCATCACGTGGTTCGCCTCGCGCGCTGTTATATCTCCATCCTCCCATTACGAGTAGAATGGCGAGTGGACCCAGGTCGCGACGGGTCCGTCCTACACTCCGATCGCGGAGGTGGGTGTCTCCCACTCCTGTGACCGCTAGGACGCTGGAAAGAAGATCATGCTGGTAATTCACGTGAAGGGCCTGGCGTCGGAGGCAGAGGTCGGCAACGTGATGATTTCGCAGGAGCTGGAGAACAGCGTAGCCGTCCCCGCCGCGCCTGACCCCTAGACGCAGCTGCTCCTGAAAAAGAAACGCACTCTGGCCTATGATGTCACCGTCACCTCCGAACTGCCTGCGGAGGCCGCCGCCAGTGGGCGTGGGACGTGGGCGTGAGGCATAGAGGCGGGCAAGCGCGGTACGGACGCGGTGCGATGCACGAAGCGCGGCCTGGTGCTGGTGAAGGGCGGGCGTGTGGTGTACAACGAGGAGTACGGCCCGAACGCGTGGATCGCATCCGTGCGCGGCGCGCCGACGCAGGCGGTGCTGCACTTCGGCGAGGCGACGGTGCAGGTGCAGTTCGCGAGCGCGGAGGAGTGCGTGGCGTTCGTGCTGGCGGCGCGCGCGTACAGCGCGTACGACAAGGTGTGCATGATCTGTTCGCTGCCGCCCGTGGACAAGGAGGTGACGCCCACCGTCTCGGTGGTGAACGCGCTCATCCAGGCGGGCGCCGCCGTCGAGCCGTACGTCTGGGTGCGCGTGGGTCGTGCGGATGACATGTAGGAGGAGGCGGCGCCGGTGGAGCCGGGCCTGCCGGACGTGGACGATCAGGACGTGGAGACGCTGTCGCGGGCGATCCAGCAGCTGGTGGCGGATCGCCGCATCAAGGCGTCGACGCAGGCGGTGCTGGTGGGCATGCTGGCGGCCGTGAGCCAGGGCTCCTGCCCGCAGGGGCTGCCCAAGCCGCAGGCGTGGGTGGAGCCGGAGTCGGAGGAGGAGCCTGAGGACGAGGACGAGGACGAGGGCATGGTGGGTGCCAGCAGCAGCGCTGGCAGTGCAGGCGGCGTGAGCGAGGCGGAGTACGACGAGCGTGTGGTGGCGGCGGCGGCGTGGCGTGAGGCGTAGAAGAACGCGCCGCAGGGCCCGTGGTCGCTGGAGGAGGCGCAGTACGATCGGTTCAAGGCGCTGTTCAAGAAGAGCGCGGAGAACGGCGCGATGGACCGCGAGACGGCGATGGGGGTGTTCGCGCTGAGCAAGCAGGACCCGGCGCTGGTGCGCGAGGCGTGGGCGTGGCACGTGGGCGTGAGGCGTAGCATTGAGGCGGTGAAGGCGGGCGCGTCGTTCAACCTGATGCAGTTCGTGCTGGTGATCCACATCCTGCGCGTGGGCGCCGGGCGCGGGCGTGAGGCGTAGAAGGTGCGCGACGGCAACACGATGTTCTCGCAGCTGCCCGAGGAGCTGGCGTTCCTGCTGAACGGCCCGAGCAAGGCGGAGAAGCCGAAGAAGGCGGAGAAACCCAAGAAGGCGGAGAAGCCCAAGAAGGCAGCGGCGGAGGAGGACGAGGTGGACTGGGCGCTGCCGGCGAGCGCGGTGGCGAAGATCCGTGGCACGTTCGAGAAGGTGAGCGAGGGCGAGGAGCTGGCGGTGAGCAAGGCGATGAAGATCTTCCTGAAGAGCGAGGTGAAGCCGAAGGACGTGGCGGCCATGTGCGGGCTGTGTGCGGGTGTGATGTGTAGTGTGAAGCTGGTCTGCGGCGGCCAGCCGAAGACGCTGACGGGTCCACAGTTCGTGGTGATCATGGGCATGCTGCAGAACGTGCGCAAGGGCGCGGCGGTGCCGAAGACGCTGCCCGCGGCGTGCGAGGAGCTGCTGAACGAGGCGGAGGCGCCGAAGAAGCCCGCCAAGAAGCCTGCCAAGCCCGCTAAGCCTGCAGAGGAGGAGGAGCCGAGGGAGGGCGGCGAGGCGGACTTCACGATCGACAAGGCGACGTTCGCGGCGCTGAAGAAGCGGTTCCAGAAGGAGACGGAGGGCGAGGAGACGATGGCGCCGGCGCTGGCGATCAAGTATTTCAAGAAGTCGGGCGTGCCGGAGGAGGACGTGAAGCAAATCACGAAGATGGTGCTGAAGGGCCACAAGGGGCCGATTTCGCTGGGCCAGTTTGTGGTGATCATGTACGTGTTGAAGAAGGTGAAGGAGGGAGCGGAGGTGCCTTCCAGTGTGCCCGCCCCGCTGAAGAGATTCCTGTAGTTGTCGTATTGCTGTGTGTTGGCGAGCGTTTGTTCCAAACAGGAGAAGCGTCAATATACCCCTTCACGAACTCCACGAACGCCGCCACGTCGTTGAAGGTGCTCAGATAGCCCAGCGACACGCGGACTACGCCTCACACTCCCCTCTCACACCCACTGGCACCCAACGGAATTCCCCTGAACAGGTCGTTCGTGTCGGCACACGCGCGCTTCTCCCTCCCCACGCGCTCGTACAGGTCCGCCGGCTGGCGGAGGTACTTGCGGCACGCGCCCGGGTTGCAATGGCACCCCGTGCGGATGTGGAGGCGGTGCTTCAGCGACTCCGTCTGCACCTCGTAGTACCCGATGTACGACCCGTCGTCGTGCAGCAGACTCAGACTCACGATCCCGCCCTGCACGGCCGAATCGCCCATCGCGTGCTTGCCGTACACCTCCACCACAGGGTTGCCGTTTGTGTGGCGGATGCGAACCAGCTGGCTGTACAGGTATCGCGTGAGGCTGCTCACATGACGGTTGATGCTGTCGATGCCCAGCTCCTCCAGTGAGTCGAAGCCGTAGCGAAGACAGGCAATGCTGAGAAAGTTGATCGTGCCGTCCTCGAAGCGCGTGCACGGACGGTTCTACGCATGACCAAAACAGCCTCGAAAAACGTGAAAGAGGTTGTAGCGGTCCAGTTCGCTGGCCATCTGAACCGTGCCGCCGCCCCAGTACAGCTTGCGCAGGTCGTTCACGTGTTTGTTGCGGATGAGGAGGGCGCCCGTTCCCGTCGGGTACCCGAACAGCTTGTAGAAGGAGATGCAGACGAAATCGGGCTTGTGGGCGGACAGGTCGAGCCGGCTGGTGGGAACGAAGGCAGCCGCGTCGAGAAGGACGAGCCACTCGTGGCCCTTCGGTTGAGAGAGCGGAGAGGAATTACATCGTGGAAGTGCCCGTTGTGGATCTTCTCGATCCAGTCGAGCGGATACTTCACTCCGGCAAAGTTGTCTTCCGCAGGATAGGCAAACAGGCTGTAGGTGACATTCTTGCCCATTTCCGCCGGAAGGCGGTTCGACTCCTCTTCCACTGCGAAGGTCGTGTCCTTTTCTGCCAACTCCTCCTCGTCAATTGCCTTGAAGCCACTGCCAAAGCGAATGGCATACTCTCGGATGCCGATGACAGAATTGTGGTTCTACACATGATTGCGAATTCGACAATCACACCTCCGTCAGATAGTAGTACTTGCTGTCCTTGGTCCAGGGAAACACTTCTCCCACCGTGTGCAACGCTCCCGTCGCTCCGCTCGTGAACACGACGGTATACTCCAGTGGATTCGCGTTGAAGAAGCGGAGAATACGCTCCCTCATACTTTCCACCTATTCGTTACAGCCAACAGCGTAGTACCCACTTCGGACTCCGTATTCATGCTGGACTGGCTGCGACTGTGCGCATTACCGAAGAGGTCACTTGCAAGCAAGTTTGCGCACTTCGTCAGCTGTGACTCGCGGTACAGACCCGATCCCGTGTAGTCGAGATAGACATTGTTCTTCATTCGCTTCACATCCGTTTCCCGGATTGAGTCAATCGTGTTGTTGTATCCGTAGTCGTCTCCAAACTCCTCCAGAAAGGTCTCGAACTCCGGCAGAGACACATCATCATCGTCGTCATAGTACGACGGAATTGCATTGGGATCAAGTCCCAGTGCCAGCGCCAGTAGTAAAATCCAGTAGAGAGCGGCCATTCCACTCATGGATTCACAGGAATATGACCCCTAATCCCTGTTTCGCCGTCGTTGCGCTTTGGATCCGGATCGACAACAACTCGATTTGGCTCTATTCATTGTAATAATGCACAGACAGAGTGGAAATAGACCGGATGTGAGAATGGGAGTCTTCGTTTGGGGTGACCACAATTCATTTCGCCATGTTTCTTTCTCAAGTGAAGAGGTGCGGCGTGATATGGAATCGACCCATTTCCCTTTTGGGCAAACCGCAGCTGCGTGTTGCACCCACAAACTGGAGGCGATTCTTCTCATCCAGTAGGAACTTCTCTTCCTTGTTATAGTCAGATCCCGAAGTGGAGGAGGCGGTGGAGGAAGATGAAGATGTTCCTTCGCGGACGCACTGGAGAAACGAGATCTCCATTCCGCTGGATGTTCAGAAGTTCGTCCGTGAACGCTGCAAGAAGTATAATCACAACCAGCGCGAAAACGCGTGGAAGGAGTCGTTGCCTCGCTGATGCATGATTGTTAGGTACCTAAGCCTGAGTCGCTCTCGAAGCGCACAAAAGGGGTTCTTCGATTGGGGCAACGAGTCCATCATCACGCCTTCTTCCATGAAACCACTGGTGTATGACGAACTCACCTGCACCTCCTATTTGGAATACCGACTTCACAAGAAGCAATGTTCTTCCTTCGATATGACCTGTAGCTACAGTATTTGCACGCGTGTCTTCAACGATGTGATCCCTGCACTGCCTTCCACCTATCAGCCTCTGCGTATGCTCGATATCGGCTGCGGTTGTGGATCGGCCTCCTTGTTTACACTCCTCTTCCGTTTCATCGCTAGAGCGGCGCTGGAACACTTCCCTTCCATCAATCATGTGAGTCTTGTTGACGGCAGTGAGTACATGACGGACATGGCTTCTTCTCTCCTCTCTCTCCGCTCCTCTGCCTCCATCGCCTGCTACTCCTCATTTCCTTCCCTTCTCGATAGCGTCACTCGCTCGCAGAGTCATGACGGCTTCGATGTGATTCTCATGGATCGCTTCCTCTCCGAGCTTCCCTCTGACAAGGCGCGTGCCTCCGCTGTGGTCATTACCTGGGGTCGTTCTCTGCTCCTCTACTAACGTCTAGAGCTCCTGAAGCAAAACGGCGTTTTGGCTGTGACGGAGGAGGGCGATCGTTGGGGCTTCCACCACACGCGCTGCACGCGTTCACTGCTTGCCCGCATGAATGGGTCGCAGAGGGGGGCGCAACCTTTCCAGATTGTGGCTCCATGCCCGCATTGCCTGGAATGTCCGCTTCGGAACAACAAGGCCCACTGGTGCCACTTTGCCCAGCAGTGTGCAGCTGGGCCCACTGCGGTTCCATTTGTTTTGGCAGTTTCACGATAAGGCATACAAATCGCGGAAGCGCTCGGCGGAAGTGTACTCCTACCTTGTGGCAAGGAAAGCAGAAGGAGTGGAGGTGCATGAGGCATCGAATCGTATCCTGTCTACCCCTTTGAAGCGAAATAAGCACATCTTGGTCGATCTGTGCTGCAGCAACGGCAGTTTTGAACGGAGAGTCTACACAAAGGGGAAAATGATGGATAAGAAGGAGGAATACAGGACGGTGAGGAAATCGGAGTGGGGAGGGATTCTGTCTGTTTAGTTTGCTCTTTGTTACAGTACCTCCTTGACCTCTTCAAGGGAATAGAAAGCCCTTAACACTGTGCGAGACGAGAGGAAACGTGCACTATCTTCTCGTGTTTTTCCCCCTTTCTTGCTGTTCCAAGTTGTACTTGGAGAGCAACGCAGAGTGGACGCATCAAAGTACTATTCCAAGCCGATTCGAGTTAGTTGCTGCTTTGCAAATCCAGTGCTTTGAAATAATCCGCCTCGATACGTACTAGCTGAAGGATGACGATAGACGACGAAGACTACTCGTATGGCCCTTCTCCGGTAGGACGCTCCATTTCAGGACGCCTCATTCCTAGTGTGGAAGAGAACGAAAGAAGAGTGGAAGAAAGAGGTCTGTGGTGGGAAACTGGAGTGCCACTGAGAAACGGGCAAAGAAGCAGAAAACGGAAGAACCGACTCCGGGGAAACCGAAAGAGGCGCTCGATTCGCGGCCTTGCCTCGTTTTGATGATAGCTGACCCCTCGATTAACTCGAAAAGGATGAGCAGCACGATCACAACGCTCTTCAGTGATTGCCTACTTATGTGCACCTTTCTTGTTGTGTCGAACAGCGAGATCCTTCTTCGATTGATCCAGTCTTCCCCGTACGACATTCTCTTTATCAGCAAGGACGTTCTGTGCAGTTCCGTGTTTTCGTCGACCCTTCTTCATAGCTGCAATGCAAACACCCCGATTGTGCTCTATTCGTTTCCTTTTCATATTCTATTCATTCGTAGGAAACGCCAAAATGGAATCGAGCGCAAAAACGACATTGCTTTTCCTCTGACGGTCATTCCGTATCCCCTGTACCAGGAGAACAACCTATCCGTCACTTGCGAGCTGTACTTTCCGTTTACCATTCTGGACATCGCTTATATCATTATCCGCATCGCATTTCTGCCTCGATTCCTTCAATTCAACCAAGACATCTCCTTATTGGAAGGAAAGCGTACCCTTGCTGTCACCTCTTCACTTTAGTGCTAATCATGCAGGAGCGGCTCAAGAGAACCTATGGCAATCCGAATTGCCTCTCTCGGTTTTCGCACATCAAATCCCTCGACGCTGCATATTCTCAGCCCGTGGCCATCCCATTCAAGAAGGAAGATGCCTCCTCTGCCCCCTTTTCTCCCATCGAGGCACTCTCGCCGCTCGACACGCCATTGCCTGGAGTTTCGATGAACGACTTTTCGGTGCTCTTCTCGGAAGTCGACGATGCGATGCCCGGCGTCTTTGACGACTACTATAATCACGGTAGGCTGCTTCTCCCCATTCCAATTCTAGAGGGTTTTTTCTCCGATGCCTTGTTCCCGTCATTACAGACTTATTCCCAGATGGGCGGCTATTCCGACCCTCTCCTCAACATCAGTCCCATCGAAGGACTCTCTCCCCGTCTTCCCTCCATCAAGCAGCACATTCCCCAGATAATGCGCAATGACGAGGTGGACATCTCGCTGCTCTCCCTCGATTTGAACGACCCGTCTCCTTCCCCATCCACCCACTCCACCTCCCAGGTGCAGCGTCGTCGTGTGCTGGTTGAGACCTGTCCCGACGATTCCGTCGTGTTCGTGCGGAATGGCAAAGTGGTGCACCCGTCCTGCGGGACGCAACGGCTCGACACCTTGGTGGGATGTGGTCCCCCCCATTTGAAGCCACGCATGGTGGTGCACGAGGATACGGCGGAGGAGGTTTCCTTCTATCAGAAGAATGCGTTGGTGGGGTGTGTGCCCGTTGCCGCGTCCAATGCAGAAAAGGCGGCGATTTCTGAGAATGCACCTACTTCTGAGAATGCACCTACTTCTGAGAATGCACCTACTTCTGAGAATGTGACAGATTCAGAAAGCGCGGCAACATCAACAATCACACCACTCATGACAGTGGATGTGAGAAGCATCGACCGGGAACAACTGCAGCCATTCACTGTGAAGGAAGGCGCGGCGCAGGGGCGGTACACGCTAGATACGGCGGAGCTGAATAAACTGAGTTCTCGTTATGCGTCGGTCGTGTCCGATGTGGCCCTGCCGGAGGTGCAGGGCGTGCCGCAGATGGCGCAGAGAGAGGGACGGACGGCGGAGACGTCGAGACGTCGAGAAGTCGGGAGAGGGATTCGTGATGATGGCGATGCGGGATGATGCGTAGAATTGTCGTTTGAATCAGCGGCACAGGTTCGAAGTGGGCTGAACCTGCTGTTCCACTCGCTCTTTGACGACTGCGACTACTACTATCCCGATGTGAACAACATCCCCTTCCTGAAGTTCTTTTCCGCGTTTCTGCGGAATACGGACTTGCAGTGAATCGTTTCTGTTTTCATTTTTATATTCCGACAGCTCGTTTGTTCCAAATGGCAGACTTGAAACGGCCCCGAGTGGAAGAGGAGTAAGTCTCTGACTCGCATGTGATGGAAAGAGTGAATGAAAAGGATGATGCCGTGAGATTGGTCCCCTTGCTGAAAAGGGAGACGTTGGTTGCTATAGTGTGCGCAGGGTATTCAACAATTGCTGTAGACAATGCGTAGTCTGGAAGATAACGCGGATCTGTGCTCTTCGGTGATGCAGGCGGCCAACCGGGAAGACGACTGCAGGAATCTGTTCATCCGCAATCTGCCTTTCAATGCAACGAGTGATCATCTGAAGGAGGCTTTCCAGCCATTCGGCACTCTCGTTGACTGTACCGTCGTGTATGACAAGAAAAGCAGCGCTTCGAAGGGCTATGGCTTTGTGAAGTACGACAATGCCCGATCGGCACTGCGAGCTATTGATGCCGATGTTACAATCTTGGGAAATTCGATAAACAAGAACTTCGCATGCTTGCGTGCAAAGAGTCCATTTCGTTGGAGCCCGTCATTTCTAGGTAAATCGACTCCTTCTCCTGCTCCGTTCGTGCCTTCACCTGCAGCACAATCCATTCCCAGCTACGGCTCGGATAGGAAGATCATGATTCGCAATCTCCCCTTTGACGCTACGGAGGATGATGTGCGCACCTTCTTTTCGAGATACGTTGAGACGGTTTGATTGTTTGATTTCAAGGGAACCCTATTCGACTTCATCATTTGCCACGATCACAGCACCGGGAAGTCCAAGGGATACGGCTTTGTGACCTTTACCACGGACGCATCCACCTACGCCTGTCTGAGTGACCCCAATCCCAAGGTGATCCGTGTATGCTCTGCTGGCTGTGTTGAATGTAGAATCGGGTGATCACCGCGTCCCTGGCGAGTCAACACAAGAAACCGTATTCTTGGAGGGGGAGTTGTAAGTCTAGACACAGAAAGGAGGACACGGACGCAGAGATGGCGAAGCAACTCTACGCGATGCAGATGCAAGCCATGTACAGCGTACAACCGTCTGCCTTTCCAGGGATGGTTCCCACGTATGCTCCGGGGTCATTGCAAGGCGGCTATTCTTGCTGTGTTTGTTGAGAGATGTCATCTTCGCGTTTGGCACAAAACAAGATATGCTCCACACGATCGCTTTCCAACCCACAGATAAAGTTCATTCCATGGCGATTTCTCAGATATAGGAGAAGCAAGCCGAATTCCTCCTCGACGGCTACGAAAACGCCTCCTCGAGTGGCTTTCTCTATACAAAAGACAAGGGGAACGTGATCGAAGTGCTGGAAATCGAAGGACAGCAGTTCCGTCGCCACATCCCGGCGCCTCCTCTGCATTCCAAGCTATCCTTCTTCTATTCTCCGGCAGATGTGTCCACCTTTCCATGTTGCAACTATCAAGACCGCATTCTCCTCACCGGCCCGCTAGAGGAGGATCGCGTGCTCCAGCAACGGTTTTCCCTTGCTTTGCACTGAATGCATAGATTAGCCAATTATCGGAAGCAAGCAGCAGAGCTGAAAACCATCGTGAAGGGCATCAAAGAGAATCAGAAGAAGGTGGACGAGCTCACAAATGAGGGAGACATCGCCTCGGGCTTCAAGTATCACGAAGAGCTGCACATACTCTCCAAAAAGGCAATCGCTGTTGTGACGGCGATTGTCTCGAACGCAGAGTGCAACGGAATTCTACTCAACACGTTGGAATCAAAAATGAAGGCAGCCGGAGACATAGCCGAGTATGAACAGGCGCAGTGTCTGAAGACGGCGATGGAGGTTTCTCTGTCATAGCTGAATCAGCAATAGTCCTACGCGTCAATATGCGATTCCATAAAGCACGCTCTCAATGCAATCACCACGACCTCCATTATCACCTTTTCGGAATTGCTGGACACGGCGCTGCAGCTGAGTAACTATCTTAGTGACTAAGATGGGGTTTGTTCATCACGCCACTTTTCTTTTGCAATGGTTACCAAGTCCACATTCTCGGACCATCTCTTCATCCCCGATACTCCAGTGGATGGAACGCAAGGAGCCGTCGTTGCCATTGACTTGGGATGTGCATTTACTAAAGTCTCTTACTGGGATCAGGAGGACAACTGTTCCTGCACACTTCGGTTGGACGGAGAAAGCTCGATTCCCACCGCCATTGCTTACTCGGTAGTCTATGCAAATTAGTGTTAGTAATAGGATCGTAACGACTTTTGCATAGGAGTGGAGGCGATCCAACGGTTACAGACAACTCCCAAACAGGTCATCCAGTACTTCCCGTATCTCCTGGGGAAAACGTGGGACGATTCGCTAGGAGCAACCATGAGAGATTTGGGCGTGACTGAGTTTGCAACGACCGATGCAAACAATTCCATCGTTGTTCTTCGCTTTTCTGCTTATCCGTAGTGGCACATTCTTATCGGCGAGACGAATGTGAAGCTTTCTCTGTTTGACGTGTATGTTGACTTCTTGACCACTCTCCTTGTTCCATTTTTCATTGCATCGTGATTCGTAGGAGAAAATAGAAAGTTCCCTGAACAAGAACGTGGCGAAGGTGGTTATGGTGGTGACATCAAAAGAGAAGTTGATTTTGGACTTTTTGTCAAGTCTTTCGGAACGCATCGGAGTGGCTCTGGAACCAGTGCTGTCCTCCACGTGCATGTGCCTCTCCTATGGCTTTTACGACGATTGCGTGAGGAAGAGTCTCCTCTTACTCGATTTTGGCTGGGAATCGACGCGCGTTCAGGTGATCGATCACAGAAACAACACGTACTGTTTCGGTCCTTCGTGCAGCTGCGATTCGCTGTCGGGTCGTGCCTTGTTTACGGGACTGTGCGAGGCGATTGACGACCAGATGGTAGTTTTCCGGTGGTACGCTGATGCGCAGAGCAAAGAAAACAGACAGTTGCTGAAATCGAATTACGCTTTTCAGAACAAGAAGCAGATCAACGCCTACCAGTGTCTGAATCACACAAAGAACATCATCATGTTGCAGAAGGCAGACAAAGTGTATCGGCTAAAGGACTATCAGGTGCATGTTGGGATTTCTTCCAGCCTCTTCAAGAGAGTCGCGCTTTCTGCCATCGAAGCGTTTGGTTGATGAATTGCATTGAGGAGGTAGATTTAATTCGGCTCTTCGGGGCTTCCTGGACGAATCGTCGATTCCGATCGATTCCTTCGATGACGTTCTCATCTCTGGAGGTGTTGCCAATTGCAACTACGTATATGATTATATTCGAAGCACCTTCCGCAATACAGTGAATACAGCACGGACTCGTCATCCCTAGTTCTTCCCCGATCTCCTGACGATCTACAACCCCAACAACAACGCAAACGAAAGCGTGATCGTGAACGGAGCCGCTGTTCAGGTAATCGCACCGATTCTCTGATCATGGTAGTGTGCGGCCTGGATGGGCTATTCCATGAAGGATCTGCAGTCGCTACTGTTCATCGATCTTCTTCCACACGATATCTTCATCAAAACAGAAACGGGGTACGAGATTGTCATTCCGAAGGGTGCTTCCGTCCCCTCGCGGAGAACGGTTGAATTCGTGCTTACAGAGGAAAATCAGACGTCGCTCTCGGTGGAGATCTTCCGCAACGCGTCCACCAGCGATGATTATGTGGTGGGGCGTTCGTTTCTTTTTACTAAGGATAGAAGATCGGTGAATTCGAGTTCACTCTCAATCCGGAGGAGTTGCCGGATTCTTCCGTTGGCATCACGATTACCGTTGCGGAGAACGGAGGCATTTCGGCAGAATGCACGGGAGCGTACGAACCCGAGGTCAACATCATGAAGTGCGTTAGAAGCGTGTTGGTGAGTCGTAGCGTCATCATTCTCTCTCTTGCTCTTTTGGTGCTGGTCATTGCCTACCTCTTCCTCAAGTTCTATTTCCGCGAGACGCGATTGCTCCTCGGCGAGAATCGATCCCTCTTCTTCGCTGTTTCTTCAACAAACAGAGCACTCCATTTCTTCGAGATAGTCCTTCACCTCCGACGGAGTCAAGATGTGCACCTTGCGGCCTGACTCCTCCGAGACGTATGCCACCTGAATGTTCTTCTCGTTCATCTATGCATGACTGACGTGCAGCAAAGTGACTTCTCCCTCGAAGCTCTCCTTCAGCGTGAGCATCGCCGTGTGAATCGCGTCCTCCAGCTCCATCTCGTCATTCCATCGCTAATGCTCATTCCAGCAAGTTTGAGTCACCTTTTCAAGGAACGACTTTCCCGCAATATAGTTCTTTCCGATAGCGGTCGCGTACCAGGAGAAGTAGGCTCCCGACGGATCCACTTGATATAAGCGAGGCTTGTCCTCGTCGTAGCCAATCACCAGGAGGGAGATACCGAACGGGCGCACACCTCCGGACTGCGTATATTCCTGCATGATGGACGCGATTTCCTGAACGAGAATCGTGCAGGGAATTTGTTCCTAGCCATTACGGCGCTACAACGAACACAACATGGTAAGTAGCATAATATGTATTCGCCTTCTTTTGAGCCTTTTTGGTGATTATACGGAAGTCGGGTCCCATTCCAGAATACACTGCCGCTACGAGAATAAAACCGCGCCCTCAACCACACCGATATTCTCAGACAACGGAACGATCTTTTGTATCGATTCTTCTTCAATCAGGATAGTGGGAACCTTCTTTTCGGTTGCAATCACCACTCCATTCGTTGCTAACCATAACCAACTCAGCCAAATACGGACCTGCCACGCCAACGGACATTTTGCCCTGATTAACTGCATTCAGAGCGTATTCAATCTGAAGCAACTTTCCGGAAGGACTGAATGTTGTCAATGAGAAAGAATAGGAATGATCCATTTCCAAGAGTGCAAATTGATGGGAAGAATAGAAGAAGAGATCGGGTTTTTAGGTCTATCACCAAGTTGAAGAAGAAGGGCCCTTTGCAGGAATTGTTGACCCCATTTCAAAGAGCGTATGTAAGTAAAACCAACACGCGTGAAGGAGACTGCATTTCCATGGACCATCATGGTAGTGTTTCTTGCATGCT